>Ga0209810_1000174_pt1 | contig 187068 bp, 173 predicted proteins | sample Coa_R1_7_FD_187159 | JGI IMG/M metagenome (GOLD analysis project Ga0209810, IMG submission 187159) | Surface soil microbial communities from Centralia Pennsylvania, which are recovering from an underground coalmine fire - Coalmine... | ecosystem: Environmental > Terrestrial > Soil >... | reverse complement strand
GGAAGCGCTGCGACTTTTTAGGGACTTAAACCGCGTCCAGCGACACACGTTTCTGGCCTGTTTTTTGGGCTGGACGCTGGACGCCTTTGATTTTTTCCTGCTGACGTTTGTGATCGCGCCGCTGGCGCGCGATTTCGGGACGAGCATCGCCAAGTTGAGCTATGCCATCACCGTCACGCTGGCCATGCGCCCCGTAGGCGCATTCGTTTTTGGTTTGCTTGGAGATCGGTTTGGCCGGCGGATTCCTCTCATGGCGGACATCGTTTTCTATTCGGCGATGGAGTTGCTCACGGCATTCTCGCCAAATTATACCTGGTTGCTGATCTTTCGCGCGCTGTATGGCATCGGCATGGGCGGCGAATGGGGTTTGGGTGCGTCGCTGGCGATGGAGTGCTTACCCACGCAGAGTCGGGGCCTGTTTTCGGGCATTTTGCAACAGGGCTATATGTTTGGGTACTTGTTCGCGGCGCTGGTGTACGGAATTGTTTTCCCGCTGTTTGGCTGGCGCGCATTATTCGTGATCGGCGCGTTGCCGGCGCTGCTGGTCATTTACATCCGGGCGCGCGTGCCGGAATCGTCGGTCTGGCTGCGTCAAAGGCCATCGGCAAGTTTCTGGGCCAGCCTGGGCGGCGTTTTGAGGTGCCACTGGCTCCTGCTTCTTTACGTCATTTTGCTGATGACAGCCTTCAACGCCATGTCGCACGGCACGCAGGACCTGTACCAAACGTTTCTGGGGGAACAACGTGGTTTTAAAGTGGAGACGAAGTCAGTGATTGGAATCATTTACGCCGTGGGCGCGATTTGCGGCGGGGTTCTGATCGGCCATTTGTCTCAAAAATTCGGGCGCCGGCGGCTGATCATTGCCAGCGCGATCGGCGGGATCATTGTGATTCCGGCATGGGTCTTTGCGCCCACCTTGCCCGCGCTGGTGGGCGGCGGTTTCCTCATGCAGTTCATGGTCCAGGGAGCGTGGGGGATCGTGCCAGTGCACCTCAATGAATTGTCGCCCCGCGAAGTGCGGGGCACGTTCCCAGGATTCGCTTATCAGCTGGGAAATCTTTTCGCCGCCAACACCGCGGTCATTGAGGCGCGTCTGGCCGAGCGGTTTCAAAGTGCGCAGGGGCATCCGGACTACGCAAAGGCGCTGGCTCTCTTTGCCCTGGTGATTTTTTTGATTCTGATCTTTCTCGCTGCGATCGGCCGCGAAGAACGCGGCAAAGAGTTTTAGAGAGACGCGGTCGGGCGCTGCGGCGCGTGCACCGCGCGGCGCAGTTCTTTTTTTAACGCAACGCGCCTGACGAAGTCGGGCCTGTGCCGTTGGAAACTTTGGCCTGCGGCTGCGATTGCGCGGCCACCTGTGAGGCACCGCGATACACGCCGGGGCCATAGCGCTGTTCCACGATCGCTTCCGCAATGCGGTCGGCAAGCAGTTCGCGATATTCCCAGTCGCGGGCTTGATTGCCTTCCGCGCGGTTGCTAAGAAAACCGCATTCCACCAGCACCGCGGGACAGGTCGCCAAGCGCAACACCCGAAAGTTGGCTGTGTGAACTCCGCGGTTGGCGGAGCGCGGAATAGTCATCAGTTTTTGCTGAATCCGGTGAGCCAGATCCATCGCAACCGGAGAATGATAGTAGGTCTCGAAGCCGCGAATGCCGCGCCGGCGCGAATCGTTAAAATGAATGCTGACAAAGATGGCGTTTTTCTGGGCGTTCTCGATGGCGACGCGCTGGTCCAGCGGGACGAAAACATCCGAGTCGCGCGTCATCACCGTCTTTATCTGGGACTCGCGCAGCTTGCGGTTAAGCCGCTGGGCGACATCGAGAGCGATCACTTTTTCCGGCGGCCCGTAGCGGCGATATGCCCCACTGTCTCTGCCGCCATGACCGGCGTCCACCACCACTGTGTCAAAAGTTTTGCTGGTATTTTTGACTGCGCCGGTCGGCACAGTGGAGCACGCCGCCATGCAGGCCACCACGCCGCCGGTAAAAATGCGAACGGCCAGAAGGCGCATTCTGATTCAATAGCAAAAAACGGCAACCCTACCAAAAATTTTCTTTTGCCGCGGCCTGGCGTTGTAAAAAGCGCGTGGAGCGTCAGTTCTTTTATTCGGCGGCGCACCGCACAGAAACCACTTGTGTTTTGTGCCGACGCGCTTAATGCGTTTACTCCCTTATGATGATCCGATTCGCCATTGTGCCGCTGCTACTGGCGCTAAACCTTTCGACCTGCAAAAAAGGCGAGACTGTTTCCCGCGGCGCGCCGCAACCGACTGCCTCCCCCACCGCAACGGCTGAGAGTGCCGCCGGTACGACAGCCGTCTCGGCGGAGACGGCGCCGAAAATTTCCCGCCCGGTCGTTGATCAAACCGCGCAGGTTATCATTTTCTGTTACCATCGTCTGGTGGACAAGGTGCGTTATCCAGGCACGGAGATTACGCCCGCCGCATTCGAAGCGCAGATGAAGGAACTCAAGGACCGGGGGATCACCGTCATTCCGATGCAGGATCTTCTGGCTTGGAAACGCGGCGAAAAAAATATCCCGCCGCGATGCGCCGTCATTACCTTCGACGATGGCTGGAAATCGCAATACGACGTGGCCTGGCCGATCATGAAGAAATTCGGCTACCCGTTTACGTTGTTTATCTACTGCGAGGGGGTGCGAGGGGGAGCGCTCGGCGGCGGCGAAGCGATTACCTGGGAACAACTGGCCGAGATGCGCGATGCCGGGGTCGATATCCAGGCGCACTCCGCGACGCACCAGGATTTGCGCGAGGGACACACGATAATGGTGATCGAACCTGGCGGGAAGCGAACGAAAAAGAAATTGACCGGATCGGAATACGAACAGTGGCTGCAAAACGAGGTGGTCGGTTGCAAACAACTGCTTGAGCAGCGGCTGGGCATCAAGGTGAATTGTTTTGCCGTGCCGTTTGGAAATTACAATGAACACGTCAAAGAGGTGGCGCGAAATGCCGGCTACGAAGCCATGTTCACCGTTTACGGGCAACCCATTACGTTTACTTCTCCCATGGATTCGCTCGGCCGCTACGCCATTGAGGCGAACAAACCAAAGGTGTTTGCCGACGCGGTCAGGATGATTGCCGCACCAACCAGCGGCGGGGCTCCGGTGGCCGAAGTGGGAGCCAAAGAGATCGCGCCCCAACCGGCTGATGGCGAAACGGTGCACACGGCGCTGCCGTTAATAAAAGCGAACCTCAGCGCGATCGGCCAGATCGACCCAGGCAGCGTGCAGATGCGGGTGAGCGGTTTGGGCCTTGTGCCGGCCAGCTACGATCCCAAGACTGGCACGGTGTCATATCAAGTCACGCAGAAATTGCGCGACAAATCCTGCAGCGTCATCTTAAGCGCGAAGTCCGGCGGAAAAAAAATCGAGGCGCACTGGACTTTCGGAGTCGACGAAGGCGCGGCGGGAGGCGCCAATTCGCCGACGCCCGCGTCGAAAAAGTAACCGGCTCTTGTCCGGACCGGCAGTTCCTCGAACCGGCGACGGGGCGAATTAACGACTGATTTGCGCTGCAAGCACAATGTTTTCACAGCTTAGCGACAAACTTCAGGAGATTTTCAAGGATCTACGCGGCCACGGCGTGATCAACGAGTCGAACATCGACGCTGCGCTGCGACAGGTGCGGCTGGCGCTTTTGGAAGCGGACGTCGAGTTTCAGGTGGCGAAAAATTTTATCGCTCGGGTCAGGCAAAAGGCGCTCGGAGAAGCCGTTCTTCGCAGCGTTACGCCGGGCCAGCAGATCATCAAAATTTTCCACGATGAATTGACCGCGTTGCTGGGAGGGGATGCGGAGCCGCTGCGCATGGAAAGCGCGACGCGCATTTTAATTGCGGGTCTGAATGGCTCTGGAAAGACGACCTCATCTGCGAAGCTCGCCCTTTTCCTCAAAAAACAAAACCGCAGCGTGGCGCTCGCGGCCTGCGATTTGGAGCGCCCGGCGGCGATAGAGCAACTCGTCACTCTGGGAAAACAGATTGGCGTTCCGGTGATTGCGCCGGAACCCGGCGAGACCAACCTGCAGCGCGCCGCAAACGCAGCGCTCGGTCGGATGAACACGCCCGGCGTTATTATTTTCGATACCGCCGGGCGGCAGGAGATCGACGAAACGCTGATGCGCGAATTGAAAGAGCTTAGCGAGTTCGTGCAACCGCAGGAAACGCTGCTGGTGGTTGATGCCGCCACGGGGCAGAAAGCGGTGAGCGTAGCCACTCGGTTCAACGACGCCTTGCCGATCACTGGAATCATTTTGACCAAGCTGGACGGCGACGCACGCGGCGGCGCCGCTTTGACCATGCGCGAAGTCACACGGCGGCCCATTAAATTCACCGGCACCGGGGAAAAACTCGAGCAGTTCGAAGTGTTTATTCCGCAGCGACTGGCCGGCCGCATTCTGGGAATGGGCGACATTGTCAGTTTGGTAGAGAAGGCGGCTGAAGCCGTTGATGAAGAGGAAGCCGCCCGGCTGGAGCGGAAACTGCGCAGCGCTGCATTCGATTTCAACGATTTTTTGGCGCAATTCCGAATGATGCGGCGCATGGGGCCGCTGGAGAATATTCTTGGCATGCTGCCCGGGATGAGTAATGTGCGAGGCCTCTCAGTTGACGAAAAGCAGCTCAAGCGCACCGAAGCGATCGTGCTTTCGATGACCAATGAGGAAAGAGAGCGTCCCGAGATTCTCAATGCCCGGCGTCGTCAGCGTATCGCGCGCGGCAGCGGCTGCACCGTCACCGAGGTAAACGACCTGTTGCGACGCTTTGACCAGATGCGCAAAATGATGAAGAACGCAGGCAAAATGAAGAAGGCCTTGAAAGAGTTGCATCGGTTCCACCGTTGAAGGAGTTAAATACGTTCAATACAGAGCAATCACCGGAGAACAACAAATACCGTTGCATCGGTTCCACCGTTGAAGGAGTTAAATACGTTTCTTCTGACCCTGTAACCCGTTGAATTATGGCAGTCGCAATCCGATTACGCAGAGAAGGCACCAAGAACCGGCCCTATTACAAGGTCGTGGTGGCCGATAAGCGCAGCCCGCGCGATGGAAAATTTATCGAAATCGTCGGCACATACGATCCGAAAAAACCCGGTCACAACAGCGCGTTGAAAATGGACCGGGTCGAACACTGGCTCGGCAAAGGCGCGCAACCATCCGAGACGGTGCGCAGCCTGATCAGGCAAAATAAAAAACAAGCGGCGGCGAGCCCGGCAACGCCAGAGCCGCAAGCGAGCTAGCCCAGGGCGAAGCGGCGTCCGCGTTCCTTCTGTAGAGCGCAACGCGCCAGTTGGTCGAAGATTGCTGTTTATTCGCAATCGAATCGCGATTAATCTTGGTTTTATGAGGGAGTTTCTTGAGTTTGTTATTCGGCAGCTGATCGAGTTTCCCGATGACATGGTGCTCACAGAAATTCCCAACGGCCGCACCATTATTTTTAAGCTCCAACTTCGGCGGGGAGACGTGGGGCGCGTGATTGGCCGTGGCGGCCAGACGATTCACGCCATCCGCGCCTTGCTGGCAAGTTCCGCCGCGCGCCATGGCCAGCGAGCGGTGTTGGAAATTGTGGAATAATTTTTTGGCGAAGCGTCTGGCTGCCGCGCCAAGAAGAGCCACAAAGAGGGGCAATGAGCGTTGGACGCTGGGCTTTGGACGTTCCACGTTGCTTTGCAGATGAGGATCGACATCGTCACTCTGTTCCCTGAAATTTGTCGCGCGCCCTTGAGCGAAAGCATCATGAAACGCGCGCAGGAGAAAGGGATTATCGAGCTGCGCATCCACAACCTGCGCGATTGGGCCAGCGATAAACATCACACCGTGGATGACGCGCCGTTCGGCGGAGGGCAGGGGATGGTGATGAAGCCGGAGCCGATTTTTGCAGCCGTGGAGGATCTCAGGCAACAGGCCTCCGGCATCCGTCCGCGGAGCGCAAAAGTAATACTGATGTCCCCGGCGGGACGACGATTCGATCAGCGGATGGCGCAACAGCTTTCGCAGGAATCGCACCTGATCATTGTTTGCGGACATTACGAGGGCGTTGATCATCGAGTGATTGATCATCTGATTGATCTGGAGATTTCCATCGGCGATTACGTGCTTACCAATGGCGCCATCGCCGCCGTCGCGCTGGTGGATGCGGTTGCGCGTTTGTTGCCCGGCACGCTTGGCCACGAGCACTCCGCCGCGGACGATAGCTTCAGCAGAGGCTTGCTTGAGGCGCCACAATACACGCGTCCTGCGCAGTTCCGCGGGTGGAAAGTGCCCGAAGTCCTCTTATCCGGAAACCACGCCGAGATCGCCAAGTGGCGAAAAGAACAGGCCATCAAACGGACCCGCCAAAATCGCCCCGATTTGCTTTAACGCCGTAATTGCGCGTCGCAGCAATTTGAGCGGGCCTGCCGAGGTCACAGGGCCCGGCCGATTGTGCTACACCCGGCCCAGAATTACGCACGCGTTGATCCCCCCGAAACCAAATGAATTGCTCATAACATAATTCAGCTCCGCGGCACGGCCGTGATTGGGCACAACATCCAGGTCGCAGGCAGGATCGGGATTTTGATAGTTAATGGTCGGAGGCACCCATTGCCGGTCTATTGCCAGCGCGCACAGCGCCGCTTCGATTGCCCCGGTCGCGCCCAGCGGATGCGCGTAATAACCTTTTGTGCCGCTGACCGGAATTCGCGTCGCGTGCTGGCCGAATACTTCTTTGATGGCCGCGGTCTCCGCGCTGTCGTTAAGCTGCGTGGAGCTGGCATGGGCGTTGATGTAATCGATCTGTTCAGGCATTAAGCCTGCATCTGCCAGCGCTTCGCGCATGGCGCGAATGGATGATTCGCCGCTGGGCAGCGGCGTCGTCATATGAAAAGCGTCATTGTTCAGGCTGTAACCGAGCACCTCGGCGTAAATGTGAGCGCCGCGTCTATGGGCGTGTTCCAATTCTTCGATGACCAGCGAAGCGCCGCCTTCGCCCATGACGAAACCGTCGCGCATCAGATCGAAAGGGCGACATGCCCTGGCCGGGTCTCCCGACCAGCGGCTCATGGTCTTGATAATGTCGAAGGCGCCGATGGTAATGGCTGTGAGCGGCGCTTCCGCACCACCGGCCACAATCACATCCGCAAAATCATCGCGAATATATCGAAGCGCTTCGCCCACCGATACGGTTCCGCTGGCGCAACTGTTCGAGTTCGTGGTGCCCACGCCGCGGAAGCCAAATTCGATGGCGATGTTGGAATGCGCCGACCCGCCAAAGACCTGAACCGCCAGCGTGGGTTGCACGCCACGCGCCCCCTTTTTCAGATAGCGAATGTATTGTTCTTCCGCCTTGCAAACGCCACCCAGCGCCGTGCCGAAGCTGACTCCCACGCGGTCTTGCGGATTCTCCCGGGAGCAGTTGATCGCGGCATCTTCCAGCGCCAGTTTCGCAGACGCCACTGCAAACTGTGCGTAGCGATCCAGCCGCTTCAGGCGGTGCGGCGGGAAAAATTCCTCCGCATTCCAATCGCGAATCTCACCCGCGCAACGCACGTGGAAAACGCCGGGATCAAAGCTTGTGATGCTGCCGATGCCGCTTTTCTCCGCCAAAATTCCTTTCCAAAAGGCATCGACCCCGATGCCGGTGCATGTGACAGGCCCGATGCCGGTGATGACGGCGCGTCTTCGCTTCATGCCGCAATCCTGTTTGCGTTCTCTTCCACGTATTGCTTCATGCAAAGCAGGGTCTTGTTCGCGATGTGATGGATGAAAAAGCCGCCGATCACTTTTTCAGCTACCGGCGCCAATGCCGGAACGCGGAACGCGAGGTCATGACGAATCTCCACCAGAACGCCCTCGGGAACGTCTTTAAAGCTCCAAACCACGCGCATCCCTTTTGTAAACGCCTTCAAATGGCGAAAGCGAACTTCGAAGCGGTCGCGATCGATGATCTGTTCCGAGGTCCATGAAACCGGAATCCCCGAGCGCGTCGCAGCCATTACTACGACATTGCGACTGGGGCCGCGCTCCAGAAAACGAATGTAGCGATAATGCGGCAGGATTTTCGGCCACAGATCCAAGTCGGCTGCCGCTTCGAAGATGGACCGCTTCGGCGCGCGCATGATAAGGGAATTGGTTTTGTGCATTCGTGTTCGCTGACGCTGCCCGCGAGATTCAAAACCGCGCAGGCCGACGATGTTTCGCGATTTCACATCGAACCTTCCCTGAAAATGCTTTTGTTCAAAGAATAAAAAGGGCGCGGCGCTAAGACTTTTCTGGGCCGCAAACCTCCGACGCCTGGATGCGCGACCGGTTGCGGCCCGGTTTGGTCCTCCGATTTAAGCCTGTCGAGCGATCAACGGCGGCCGTGCCTGACATGATCGGCCTCGCGCGCCAGTTGAGTCATATACGCAAAGAACGCGCGCGATTGGCCGATGAAGAGACCCATATCGGTAAGGAACTGAAGCGTGCCCATGGCAACACCTTCGGTATTTGTGGGCCTGATGATGGAAACAATTGGCAGGCTTCGATCCAGGAACGGACACGGCTCGGGCATGATCAGGCTTTTATTGAACAGCTCATCATCCACCGCCAGGTCCGGAAACGTCACGGAAACCCCGGTTACCGGATCCACAGCGGTAAGGGGTGGGGCGTTCCCAGCCTTGTCCGACCAAGTTTGGAAGTGCGTGGTCTCGGTCGGGCCAATGCTGATCAAAATTCGCAGCACTTCTTCATGCGTGGCTCGGAGCGCCATCGCAGGATAGAGGCTGCTGCCGCCCTGCTCGATGGTTGCAAAGTGAAAGGCGGCCGTATTGGCGATTGCTTGAAGAAAGTTGGGATCCTGTGTGTCAGCATCCGTCCGAGGGATTGCCGTGTGCTGGTTCTCTCCCAAAGTCGGGACAGCCTGGGGAAAAACATGCTGCGGATCGAGATCCGGGTTATGGCTGTCGTCGCGGTAACGCGTCCACCAACTGGTATCGATTGTCAGTTGCGTCAGGTTTGTCAGCCGTCTGCCAACAAGGTCCGGATTCACCCCACTTGCAGTGCTCCCCATGAGCGTGCGAAACGGCTCAAGATTAGCGGGAGCAGCTCCCTTGGACTCGAGGTAGGCATTGAGAAATGTGTGATGAGTAATTTCGTCATCGGTATTGTCGTGGATGTAAATCGGCATATCCTCATCGAGTACCGCGATGGCTTCCGTGTAAGCTTCATTTCCGGTTCCACCGGGCACTTCATTGTCCTGGACTCCGCCCAGTTCATTATATTGAATCCAAAAGTCCGCCTCGAGGATTTCCAAGGCTGCCGCGAAACGCAGCAAGGCTGCGTCGCCGCGTGTCAGGCCCCCGCTTGCCTTTACTGTCTCCGCAGTAGGCAAGATTCCCACGCCGAGCGTTCCTGCGCCAACGGTCAGCGATTTTGCCAGAAAAGAACGCCGGCTGATCGGGCGTTTTTCCCTTTGGTTCCCTTGCTCAGCGGTCGCTTTTCCGGAAGCGTGCTGATGCATGGCCAGATCATTGATTCCAAGCTTGTTCGTTTTCATGCCTACTAGTCCGCGTCACACTGGGCCTGTGCCAGCTTGGAAAAGTTACGCCTCTGTTACCGCCGCGCAGCGGTGCGAATGAATCCAGGACAAATGCTGAAGTGGAGCCTACGGGATTCGAACCCGTGACCTCCTCAATGCCATTGAGGCGCTCTACCAACTGAGCTAAGACCCCGAGCGGACTTTCAATTGTAAATTTGGGTTGGCACTTTGCAACCGGCTCAAGCACCAGGGCCGGGATGACAATTCCTTCGTAAAAGCTTGCAACTCGAACGGATTTGTGATGTTGAATGGGCGGAACAGGCGATGAACCAAGTCAGATTTGCATGGCTCTGTGTGATCGCAGCCGCAGCGGGGACCATCCAGCCGGCGTTTGGGCAAATGACGAGTCAAGGCCGTCAAAACAATTCGCCTCGCGCGGTGCAAAGCCGCCCGGCCCCAGTCATCCGGCCCTGGGTCAGGCCGGTCGCACCGCCGCAAACCATCCAGCGGCCATTGGGATTTAACAACTCTCCAAGATTCGCTTCGTATCCGCCACAGTCGCCGCAACAACGTTTGCGCCCGAATTTTTTGCGGACTGCGCCTCCATTGCATCGTGTTCCTGCCTGGGAACGGGCGCCCCGAAGTGCTCTTCTCATGACCGCGTCAGATCCAGTCAGGCGCCAACGAGCGCTAAAAGCCCTGGCTGCCCTGCGGCAACGACGGGACTTGAACAACAATGGAATGACGCTGGCCACCTTGAATCCTCAACGGCAACCGATCACTGATGATTCAGTAGTCCGCTCTCTAACCGGCGGCAACAATTCGCAGCGGGAGAAAGCGAAAGCGACAAAGCGTAAGAAGGATCGTATCAGTTACGCCGATGCCTGTGGCCGCCATCGAAACGAATGGCACGATCGCAACTGGTGGCATGCGCATTGCGACACGATTGTGTTCATCAGCAGCGGTTACTACTTTCTCGATGGCAGCTACTGGTACCCGGCTCTTGGCTACGATCCGCTCAACAGCTACTACGATTACGATGGCCCCATCTACACCTACAGTAATCTGCTGCCAGACGAAGTAATCGCCAACGTCCAGGCAGCGCTTCAGGAGGCCGGCTACTATTTCGGCCCCATCACCGGTTCGTTGGACCCTGAGACGCGCGCGGCCCTGGCCAATTTCCAGCGCGACTACGGTCTGGAGATCACCGGCGCCATCGACGAACCCACCGTTGAGGCGTTGGGCTTGGAATAAACTCGCCGCGAAATTGGCCATCGCGGATCAGGCCAGGGATCGTTGCTCTGTCAAACCGACGATCCAAGGCAGGCGCGAAATGTTTCGACCAGTTTATCCCGCACACGAGCAATCGTTGTCTTGATCACTAGCGTGGCAACGCGTTATGAGATCAATTCATGAATGAGTTGACCCGACGAGATTTTATCGGCACCGTGGCCGCAGCGCGGGCGGGAGCGTTTGCAATGCCAACAGAAGGCGGAGATGTCAGTTTCCTCAATAACGTTCCCGACCCATTGCTGGCCGGGAAAGAATTGCCTTCTTTTAAATTCGAGCTGGAGAAATCCAGGGGCAAGGTTCTTGGGAACAGTTTTGGCAAAGAAGCAACGGTCGAACAGTTGCCGATCTCCAAAGGAATCGCAGGCGTGTCGATGCAACTGGAGCCGGGTGTGATGCGGGAGCTCCATTGGCACGCCACCGCCGCGGAATGGGCTTTCGTGATCAAAGGCCGAGTGCGGACAACCGTCATCAATCCCGCCGGCCAAACGGAAACGAACGACTTTGAGCCGGGCGACATCTGGTATTTTCCCCGCGGGCACGCCCACATGCTCGAATGTCTGGGCAACGCGCCAACGCATTTCATTTTGATCTTCGACAACGGTTATTTTTCCGAATTCGGCACGTTCAGTATTACAGATTGGATCGGGCACGCGCCCAAATCGCTTCTGGCGAAAAATTTTGGATTGCCCGAATCGGCGTTTGACGGCTTTCCCAAAGAGGAAGTTTATTTCGCGCGCGGCAGCGCGCCGCCGGAACGGACGCCGGAAAATTTGCAGGGCCCCCGGCTCTGGCCGCCGCAGACGCACAGGTTCCAAATGCTCGCCCGCGCGCCACACGCAGTGTTCAACGGAGGTCGCGAATGGCGCGTCGATTCCTCGCGCTTTCCAATTTCCACCACCATTACCGGCGTCATACTTGATCTGGAGCCGGGCGCGTTGCGCGAATTGCACTGGCACCCCAACGCCGACGAATGGCAATACGTCATCGAAGGCGACCTGAACGTCACGCTGTTTGGATCCCATGGCCGGTTTCGCACCGAGCAACTGCACGCGGGCGACGTCGCCTACATCCCGCAGGGCTACGGGCATTCGATTGAAAATGTCGGCGATAAACCCAGCCGGATGCTGATCGGATTTAACACCGGCAATTACCAGGCCATCGACCTTTCCGCATGGATCGCCGGCAATCCCGTTGACGTCCTGGCCACAAACTTTGGCAAGCCCGCGTCCTTATTCGAAAAGTTTCCGCGCAAAGACGTCTTTATCGCGCCGGGGCGGTAGTCCTTCCGCATTCGCTAATGGCCACGAAACCGGAGAAGTTCATCGACGGTAAGATTGTGCGCGGCGAAGATCCGCTCAATCTCGAGACGCCATTTGAAACGCTGGAGGGATTCATCACGCCCACGAAATCTTTTTTTGTACGCACCCACTTTCCCATTCCTCGAATTGACAGGGACGCCTGGTGGCTGCGCGTGGAAGGCGAGGTCGAAAATCCATTTGCCATCAACTATCAGCAACTGATCGCGCTGGAGTCGGTGACGGTTCCTGTGACCCTGGAGTGCGCGGGCAATAATCGCAGCTTGCTCCAGCCAAAGGTAAAAGGCGTGCAGTGGGGACTGGGCGCAGTCGGCACGGCGGAATGGACCGGCGTGCCTCTGTCGCATCTGCTCGATCGCGCCGTCTTCAAGCCAACCGCCGGGGAAGTGATCCTCGAAGGCGCCGATTGTGGCGCGCTCGAAGATCCAAAAAGTCCGCCAGGCCAGTTAACTTTTGCGCGCAGCATTCCCCTGGAAAAAGCGCAGCGCGACGTATTGCTCGCGCACAAGATGAACGGCGAAGACCTTCCAGCCGAGCACGGTTTCCCTGTGCGCGCCATTGTGCCGGGCTGGTACGCAATGGCCTCCATCAAGTGGCTTCAGCGCATTATTGTCACACGCCGACCGTTCACCGGTTATTATCAGACCTTCGATTACGCTTATTGGAAACGGGGCGCGGGCGTGGCTGAGCTCACGCCCCTCGCCGAATTGCAGATCAAAGCCGAGATCGCGCGCCCGACCCGAGGCGAAATTGTGCCTGCAAATTCGCTGGTGCGCGTCCACGGCGCTGCCTGGACCAGCGATGCAGAAATCACAAAGGTGGAGCTCAGCACGGACGGCGGCGCAACGTGGAAAGAAGCGACGCTGCTCGGCGAATCGAACCCCAACGCGTGGCGCTTGTGGGAATATGCCTGGCAAACACCGGCACAACCAGGCAAACAAACTCTCATCGCCCGCGCCGCTGATTCGGCGGGGCGAACGCAACCGGTGGATCGCGATCCCGACCGCGGCACGTACATGATCAATCATTTGCTGCCGATCGAGGTGGAAGTGCGCTGATTGTCGTGCCAGCCGCGCATCGAGCGAATCCATTGCACGGCTTCTTCAGCCCTCGCGCCTGCCGCCGTGGTGAACCGCGACCGCGGGGCTGTTGCCTCGCTTGATTTGACAGGCCGTGCACGCCCGGCCGGGATGCATCTCGGAACTGAATGTCCCAGCGCGCCTGGTTGATATGAGTTGGCGCCCCAGGAAGACCGGCCGGCAGCGATGCCAGCCAGAGATGTTCGCGCCGCCGACGCGTTCTCCTTGCCTGACAAGCTTTCTCCAGTATGCCGGAGCTTGCGCCGCGATCGGGCTTCGCGTTAAATCATCGCAATGTCGCTTGTTTTCAGGGCCATCCCCACCGAAGGAATCGCGGAGATTTCCTATTTGATTGGCGACGACGAGGAGGGGGTAGCCGCGGTTTTTGATCCGCGCGCCGATTGCGACGTTTACATCGATCTGGCGCGCGAAGCGGGCGTGGCTATCACTCACATCTTTGAAACACATATTCACGCGGATTTGGTGAGCGGTTCGCGCGAATTGTGCGCCCGTCTGGACTCGGCCAAAATCTATGCCAGTGGCGAGGGGGGCGCGGAGTATGGCTTTGATCCCGAGCGGATCAAAGATGGCGACCAGTTCGCCTTCGGCGAAGTGCTGGTGACCGCCCGGCACACACCGGGGCACACACCGGAACACATGTCATATTTGCTCGCAGAAACGGATCACCCGGACGAACCGTGGGCGGTGCTTACCGGCGATTCGCTGTTTGTATCCTCTGCCGGCCGGCCGGATTTGTTAGGCGAAAAATTCACCAGCCAACTCGCGGAACAACAATTTCATACGTTGCGCGATTTCTACCTGAAACTGCCGGATCACGTCATCATTTATCCAAACCACGGCGCCGGTTCGCCCTGCGGCGCCGACATCAGCGCGCGCCTCAGCAGCACGATTGGTTACGAGCGAAAGTTCAACAAATTCCTTCAATTCGCCGACGCGAAGAGTTTCACCGAGTTCGCTATCAAAACTGCGCCGCCGGTCCCGCGTTATTATCCTCTCATGAAACGCGTGAACGCCGAAGGCCCAAAAATTCTCGGCAGTTTGCCCCGCGTTCCCGGGCTTCCTCCAAAGGCATTCAAAACCGCGATTGAAAAAGGCGCTGGTACGCTGGTGGATGTTCGACATATGCTGGCCTTTGGCGGCGGGCACATTGCCGGCGCGCTCAACATTGGTGGCACCCCAATTCTTTCCATCTGGGCGGGCTGGATGCTCGATCCGCAAAAACCGATTCTTCTGGTGCTCGAAAACGACGAGGATCTGGAGAAAATCGTGCGGCTTTTTGTGCGCACCGGTTACACCAGGTTCGCCGGATATTTAATCGGCGGAATGAAGGCCTGGGACGCGGCAGGTTTTCCGCTCGAACGCATCGGACAAATGAGCGTGCACGAGCTCAACGCCAGGAAAGCTTCGCTTCAGGTTCTCGACGTGCGTTCGCCGGGCGAATGGAACAAGGGACATGTGCCCGGCGCGCGACACATTTTTGTTCCGGAATTGCAAGCGCGAATTGGCGAACTGGATCCCGCGAAACCGACTGCGGTCTATTGCGGGAGCGGTTACCGGGCCAGCATTGCCACGAGCATTCTAAAGCCGCGCGGGTTTAAGGAACTTTGGAATGTTCCCGGCAGTTGGGAAGCATGGAAAAAAGCGAAGCTGCCAGTCGAGGGAGGCAACGGGGAATGATCCCGGCTCGTCTCTGTTCCGGCGCAGTCCGATGACGTCACCGCCATGAACGAATCAACGACAACCCTCCTACCGCGACGATCGTTCGGCGAGACCATGCGCACCGACGTTTGGTGGATTCCACCGCTGCTCGTTTTCCTCGGGCTTTCCGCCTTCATCGTTTATTCCACCTGGGCAGCGTTCCAGGGCAAAAGCTACTTTTTTGGCAACTACATCTCGCCGTTTTATTCACCGGAGATTTTCGGCGAATCGCCGCACAGCTGGTTGGGACCGAAACCGAACTGGTGGCCGCGGTGGTTGATTTTTTCGCCCGCGCTGCTGGTTCTTTGGGCGCCCGCCGGTTTTCGGTTGACCTGTTACTATTATCGCGGCGCGTATTACAAGGCGTTCTGGGCAGATCCGCCGGCCTGCACTGTGGGAGAACCGCGCAACAGCTACTGGGGCGAGCGCTCCTTCCCGCTGATCCTCCAAAATGTGCACCGCTATTTTCTTTATCTAGCGCTGATATTTCTCTGCATCCTGGCCTACGACGTCTGGAAAGCGCTCTGGTTTCCGGATGGATTTGGAATTGGCATCGGTACAATTGTGCTGGCCGTCAATGTCGTTCTATTGAGCGGTTACACGTTGGGCTGTCATTCGCTGCGGCATTTGGCCGGCGGTTTTTTGGATCAGTTTTCCAAATCGCCGGCCTGCTATCGCGCGTACGCCTGCGTGACCTGTTTGAATCGTCGCCACATGCTCTGGGCCTGGCTCAGTCTTTTCTGGGTCGCTTTTGCCGATCTCTACGTGCGGCTGTGCGCACTCGGTGTCTGGCATGATGCGCGGCTTTTATAGCTGAAGCTGCTCCGTTAAAGATGTTACAAAGTTAAAATTTTCCTTTGTAACGCTGGAACCTCTTGCAATGCCGCATTACGAAACTTTCGAACACGACGTGTTAGTGATCGGCGCCGGCGGCGCCGGGCTGCGCGCGGCGATTGAAGCGTCCGCGGCCGGAGCGCGCGTTGCGCTAATTTGCAAATCGCTCCTGGGCAAAGCGCACACGGTGATGGCCGAGGGCGGGATCGCGGCGGCGCTGGCCAACGTCGATGAGCGCGACAATTGGAAGGTGCATTTTGCTGATACCATGCGCGGCGGCCAGTATGTCAACAACTGGCGCATGGCAGAGTTGCACGCAAAGGAAGCGCCGGACCGCGTCCGCGAACTGGAAGCCTGGGGCGCTGTGTTTGATCGCACCAAAGACGGCCGGATTCTCCAGCGCCACTTCGGGGGACACAAGTATCCGCGCCTGGCGCACGTGGGCGATCGCACCGGATTGGAAATGATTCGCACGTTGCAGGACCACGGCGTGCACCAGGGAATGGACGTGTTCATGGAGCACACCATTGTGTCGCTGCTCAAGGATGGCCAGCGCGTTGCAGGCGCCTTCGGATACGAACGTGAGCGCGGACGTTTCAGAATTTTCCGCGCTAAAGCGGTGGTGCTGGCGACAGGCGGCATCGGACGCGCATACAAGATCACCAGCAACAGTTGGGAATACACCGGCGACGGACACGCACTGGCTTACGAGGCCGGGGCCGATCTCATCGACATGGAGTTTGTGCAGTTTCATCCCACCGGAATGGTCTGGCCGCCCAGCGTGATGGGCATTCTGGTCACCGAAGGCGTGCGCGGCGAAGGCGGAATATTGCTCAACAAGGATGGCAAACGTTTCATGTTTGACGACATCCCGGAAGCATATCGCCCCCACACAGCGGACAGCGAAGAGGAAGGCTGGCGCTATTGCCAGGGCGACAAAAACGCACGACGTCCGCCGGAGTTGCTCACCCGCGATCATGTGTCGCGCTGCATCGTGCGCGAAATCAAAGAGGGCAGGGGAAGCCCGCACGGCGGCGTCTATCTCGACATCTCGTGGATCAAATCCAAAATCCCAAACGCGGCCGAGCACATTAAACGCAAGCTGCCCAGCATGTATCATCAGTTCAAACAGCTCGCCGACATCGATATTACCGAGCAGCCGATGGAAGTCGGGCCAACGACGCACTACATCATGGGCGGCGTGCGAGTCGATCCAGATACTCAGATGTCGCGCGTGCCCGGTCTTTTCGCTGCAGGCGAATGCGCAGCGGGAATCAACGGCGCCAACCGCCTCGGCGGCAATTCGCTCTCCGACCTTTTGGTTTTTGGAAAGCGCGCCGGCGAATTTGCCGCCCGATTTGCCGAAGAGCATTCCCTGGGGCAGATCGACAAAGAGCAGGTGGAACTTGCCGCGCGCGTGGCGCTGGCGCCATTTGAACGAAGCGATGGCGAAAATGCTTACGCCATTCAGAAAGAGCTGCAGGAGACCATGCAAAATCTGGTCGGCATTGTGCGCAACGAAAGGGAAATGCGGACAGCGCTGCGAAAAATTGACGAATTGAAAGCGCGCGCTGCAAAGGTCGGCGTGACCGGCAATCGCGAGTACAACCCCGGCTGGCATACCGCACTCGACCTGAAAAATCTGCTGGTCGTGTCCGAAGCGATCACCCGCGCCGCGCTGGAGCGGAAAGAAAGTCGCGGCGCCCAATTTCGCGAAGATTATCCGGCCCGGGAGGAAAACTTTTCCAGGGTAAACACCATCATCTGGAAAGACGCGGAGGGTTCGATGCAGATGCGCCTGGAGCCGCTGCCGGAAATGCCGGAGTATTTGAAACGGATTATCGAGGAGAATCGTTGAGCCTTGAAGCGTTATACCGTTAAATCGTAAATCGTAAATCGTGAATCGTGAATCCATCCAGCTGATAAAGGTGGCAATGGAGCGAAACTCACATTCCACATTCGAAGAGTTGGAGATCTATCAAATTGCGGCGGAGTTTAGAAGGGCAATGTAACAAGTGGCCAAGCGTCTCCCGAATTTTGAAAACTTCGCCTTAGCAAACCAGATCCGGCGGGCAGGCATCTCGCTCACCAATAACATTGCAGAAGGACATGGCCGATTTTACTACCTCGAGCAGATTAAGTTCATGCGGCAATCACGCGGCTCATTGCAAGAGCTGATCGACGACCTGAATATTTGTGAAGACGAACTATTTGCCGACCGAAGAAATCACTTTGCTCAAAGAGAAAGGCTGGCGAGTTCGCAGGTTAATCGATGGCTATATTCGCTACTTGCGTGCGCAGAAGGCTGCGTCCGTTCGTGAGGACTCAGGCACGTATGCCAATCGTGATGCGAACGATTTAACGAATCCCGATTTAACGAATCTCGAATGACGAAAGCCACCTTCAAAATCTGGCGCGGCGACGCCAAAAGCGGCGCCTTCCGCGAGTATGACACCGAGGTGAGCGAAGGGATGGTCGTGCTCGACGCGGTGCACGACATCCAGCGAAGGCAGGCGCCCGACCTGGCCTGTCGATGGAACTGCAAAGCCGGCAAATGCGGCTCGTGCTCCGCGGAAATCAACGGATTACCCAGGCTCATGTGCATGACCCGGTTGAGCGAGCTGCCCCTCAACAGACCGGTCACCATCGAGCCCATGAAAGCATTCCCGGTGGTCAAAGACCTGGTCAGCGACGTCTCATGGAATTTTCGAGTGAAAAAGAAAATCAAACCCTTCAAGCCGCGCCCGCCCGACGCGCCGGACGGCACCTGGCGCATGCAACAACAGGATATCGACCGAGTGCAGGAATTTCGCAAATGCATTGAATGTTTTCTTTGCCAGGACGTCTGCCACGTGCTGCGCGACCACCAGATGCACGATCAATTTATCGGGCCTCGTTTTCTGATTCACGTGGCCGCACTGGAGATGCATCCGCTCGACACCGAAGATCGCATCGATGAATTGCGGAACAGCCAGGGGATTGGCTATTGCAACATCACCAAATGCTGTACCAAGGTTTGTCCCGAGAGCATTCACATCACGGATAACGCAATCATTCCCTTGAAAGAGCGCGTGGTGGATAAATTTTATGATCCGGCGGGCTGGATCTGGCGACGCCTAAAGAAAAAACCAGGCCCAAAACCATGAATCGGGAATCGGGGTTGTCTTTTCGATGTAACGATTTAACGATGTAACCGTTCACGAATCACGCACAAGGCCATGCCCGAGCTCAAGCGCTTGCACAAGGACGCGATCCCCGCCGCGTTGGAGAAAGCTGAGCACTATCGTTTGCTCAATGAGCCTGCGGAAGCCGAGAGCATCTGCCTGGATATTTTGGCCGTCGATCCGGAAAACCAGCGGGCCATTGTCACTCTGCTGCTGGCATTGACGGATCGTTTCGAGAAAGGCTACGGCGTCAGCAAAACGCAAACAAAGGAGTTGCTGACCCGCCTCAAATCAGACTATGACCGCGCTTACTACTCGGGAATCGTCGCCGAGCGGCGGGCAAAAATGAAACTTCGACAAAACACGCCCGATTGCCGGTTCCAGGCATACGACCTTTTGCGCGAAGCGATGGACTGGTTCGAAAAAGCCGAATCGCTTCGCCCACCCGGTCACGATGACGCGATTTTGCGCTGGAACACCTGCGCGCGCATCATCGAACGAAACCACCTCGTGCCCCGCGGAGAAGAAGAACGCCTCGAATTTCCGCTGGAGTAGTTGTCGCCGCTTCGCCGTGCGAAGCGTACGAAGATTTCGACCGCTGGCATGGAAACGTTGCAGGACGCCTTTAGCCGCTTCGAACATGCAGGCTGGGAACGCGTGGCGGATAAATACGACGCCGTGTGGTCATCACTGACGCGTCAATTCATTCCGTATTTAATTCGCGCTGCGGAGGTCTCATCGGCAATGTCTGTGTTGGATGTGGCGTGCGGGCCCGGTTACGCAGCTGCCGCAGCAAGGGATCGGGGCGCGACTCCGGCAGGAATCGATTTCTCGGAAAAAATGGTCACTATCGCAAACAAGATGTTCCCGGATATCCGCTTCCTCCGCGGCGACGCTCAGAACCTGCCATTTGAAACGCGCAGAGGTGGAATGGCACCTTCCGACCGCGCGCTTTTATTTCGAGGCCGAACGCGACGCAGGTGTTCGCACAGCGGGGCTTCTGGCGCGGCAATCGCCGGAAAGACTGGAGGCGATTTGCGCGGCGATCGAAAATGGAATTAAACGATACGCCCAAGGAAAAGAATTTGCCGTGCCGATGGCGGCGCATGTGGTCGCCGTATCGAAGTAGGCGCTCTTCGTGCGCGTTCGCATCTCCTCGGAGAAATCGATCCACCTAAACGATCGCGCCGCCGCAGCTGGAACCGGCGCCCGCCGTACAACCGAAGCAATGATTGCCGGTCATGATCTCACGATCCTCCAGCCAATCGGGCTCGATATCCCATAGAAACAAACGCTCGCCGTTGCCCGTCCATTGCATGCCGAGCTGCTGATTAAAATCGCAATCGTACACTTCGCCGCGCCAGCCGACGCTGATCGTATTGCGACACATGAGCCCGTGAACTGTCGCCGGGTTAAACGCGTTGATCAGCAGCTCCATGTATTCGTCCAGTTTGTTGTTGCGGCGGAGGTACGCGGCAAACCGGCCGATGGGAAGATTGCTCAACGTGTAGAGACGATTAAACACGATGCCGAACTGCGCTTGCAGCTCGCGCTTGTATTCAGCCTCGAGTTCGACCTGCGACGGAGGCAGGTGCGCGCCGACGGGATTGTAAACCAAATGCAGCGGCAAATTCGGATCGATCCCATAGCCGCGTGCGTTAAGCCGTCGCAGCGCGGCGATGCTGCCCTCGAAAACACCTTCCCCACGCTGGGCATTCACATTTTTTGGCGAATAGCACGGCATCGATGCGATGATCTCCACTTGGTTCGCAGCGAGGAAATCGCACATGTCTTCGTAGCCGGCCTCGAGCAGAATCGTCAGGTTGCATCGGTCGATTACGCGCCGTGAGGGCTGCAACGCTTTGACGCGTTCAACCAAATAACGAAAATCCGGAATCATTTCCGGCGCGCCGCCCGTGAGATCGACAGTCGGAATTTCAGTCTTTGCCAGCCAGTCGATGATGCGGTCAACCGTCTCACGCGTCATGATTTCTCTGCGCTTCGGCCCGGCGTTCACATGACAATGCACGCAGGTGAGATTGCAAAGCTTGCCCACGTTCACCTGAAGAATCTCAAGGCGAGTCCGCCGCAGCGGGAGGGCTTGCCTTTCCAGTGTCTGCGCAAAACGGTTCATCGCCGGGGCGCTCGAAAAGCCGCTAAAATAATCCAGGGAGCGTTCATTTTAGCAAAAACGGCCTTAGCGTGGGAAGATTCGATAACGCGAACCAGAACGTATTCCAGAAAATGCAGACAGCTAATTTTGTGACCGCGAACATTTCCCGGTGTTGTGAGAATTCTGCGCGCATGCGGGTTTCGATTATTGTTCCCGTTCTCAATGAAGCTTTGGGGCTGGAGCCATTTCTGCGACATCTGCGCCAGCGCGCTCCGGAAGCGGAAATCGTGGTCGCGGACGGAGGAAGCCGGGATAACACTCCTGATCTCGCCTCGCGCCTCAGTGACCAAGTGGTCTTGAGTGAACATGGGCGAGCCGTCCAGATGAACGCCGGTGCCACCGCGTCGCGCGGCGATCTTCTCTGGTTTCTCCATGCGGATACAGAAGTGCCGTGGAGATGTCTTGATGAAATCGGACGCATTATGGTCGATCCGAGTGTGGCCGGCGGTTTTTTCCGAATCCGCCTGCCGCCGCACCCGGCGATTTATCGCCTGACAGACAGCTTTGCGCATCACGCAGGTATCCTGCTCCGAATGCGGTGCGGTGATCACGGAATATTTTGCCGGCGCAGCGTTTTTGCCGAGATCGGCGGCTTTCCAGAGGTTCCGCTGATGGAGGATATCGAATTTTTCCGGCGACTCCATCGATGCGGGCGCGTTGTGCACAGCAACGAACGAATCGTGGTGAGCCCACGCCGCTACCAGGCGATTGGCCCAGCGCGGTTGACGTTTGCCTACGGCTTGATTGCGACGCTCTATCTTTTCGGCGCCCCGCTCTCATTGCTGGCCCGAATTTACCAGCGCGCGTGTTGCGTCGGGAACGAGCCGATCGGAGCAAGTTGAGAATTCCTGGCGCTGGCGTCCGTAAAAGGCGCCTGATTCGAATCTCTGGAGAAACTCCGATCGGGAGGGCGAAGAGAGATGAAATTCACGAACTGGATTGCAGCATTGATCGCAGTGGCGATGCTGCCGGCGTTTGGTCAGGACAGCGCCGTGCATGAGGTAGAGAGCGGCGCAAAGAAAGCCGGCAGAACAATCAAGAATAGACTGGAAACCGTTGGGGAAAAAACGAAGCACACCGCTGAGACGGTAGCGGAGAAAACCAGGAAGACGGCGCAAACAGCAGTCAGGAAGACTAAAGAAACCACCCGGATGGTTGGCAGCAAGACGGAAGAAACTGCGCAGAGCGTCGTCGAAGCGACCAAATCGAGCGCACAAAAAATTCACCGAACAACGAAGCACGCGACTGACCGGGCAAAATCTCAAACCCGCAAACAGCAGACAGCAATTCAGGCGCCCGCGACGCCGGCGCCGGGCGAACCATCAAATTGAAGCGGCACGCGCTTTTGACGCGCCTGCTGGCGAACGCCATAAAGGGGCGCATCGTCCTTCGAAAGCGATCGCTCTGTTGAAGCGCGTTTCTTGCTTGCTCAATTTCGTTGAGTGAGTCCTATTTTGCCGCGATGAAACGGCAACAATTTGCGTTTAATTTGCGATAGCTTCGTGAGCGAATGAACGGACTGCGTTTGGGAGTTAACATCGACCATGTAGCCACCTTGCGGCAGGCGCGCTACGCGACGATGCCGGAATCCAAGAACGCCGAGCCCGACCCGGTTGTGGCGGCGCGCATGTGCGAACGCGCCGGCGCGCAGGGGATCGTGGCGCATTTGCGCGCGGACCGTCGCCATATCCAGGACCGGGACGTCGAGCGTTTGCGCCAGAACATCATGACCAAGCTGAATCTGGAGATGGGTAACACGCCGGAGATCGTCGATATCGCTCTGCGCATCGTGCCCGACGAAGTCTGTCTGGTTCCCGAAAAGCGTGAAGAGGTTACTACCGAAGGCGGTTTGGACGTCATCACGCAGCGCAAGGAACTCGAGCCGACCATCAAACGCCTGCATCTGGCCGGTATCCGGGTTAGTCTTTTCATCGATCCCGCTCTGGAACAGGTGGATGCTGCGGCGGAGCTCGGCGTGGAAATGGTGGAACTGCACACCGGCGGCCTGGCCAACGCTTTTACCGAAAAGATCGAAAAGGAAGAACTGGAAAAGCTGCGCGCCGCGGCGCGAGCCGCTTCGGAATCGCACCTGCAGGTCAACGCCGGTCACGGCATCAATTACCGGAACATTGCGCTCATTCTTCAGATCCCGTGCCTGACAGAGCTCAACATCGGTCACGCGATCATCGCGCGCGCGCTCTGGGTGGGTCTCGAAACGGCGGTGAAGGAGATGGTCGGCGCCATGGCGAAATATCGTGGATGAAGCGCCTCGCCCAGATGAGCGCAGCGCGGAAAAGGTGTCTCGCGCGCTCCAGACGCCGAACGCAAAACGCCCCGACCCCCTTCTCAAGGGACGCCCCGATGCCGGCCTCGCTTCGCCGAGACATCGTTCGGAATCAGTAAAAGCATGAGCGTGATTGGCACAGGCATTGACCTTGTCGAGTGTGCGCGCATTCAGCGCGTGCTGGAGCGTTTCGGCGATCGCTTTCTCCAGCGCGTCTTTACCGAAGGCGAGATCGCATACGCGATGTCCATGAAATTTCCGGCGCGCCATCTCGCTGCGCGCTTTGCGGCGAAAGAGGCGGTTTCCAAGGCGTTCGGCACGGGCATCGGCAAAGCGATGGGCTGGCGCGACATCGACATTCAGAAAAAACCGAGCGGCGAACCATTTGTTGTTTTTTCCGGGCCAGCGAAACAGCTTGCCACGGAGCGTGGTGTTACCGCTGCGCTTGTTACTCTGAGCCACACCGAGCACCACGCCATGGCGGCCGTTGTTCTCGAGGGATAATAGAGACTGCTCGACGCGGAGGCCAGAATGGCATTGAAAGCCACCACGCTTTCCGGCTATCAAGCCGGGCATGGAATCTTTTCGGCACGTCATGGAAATCATCGGCACAAGCGTTGACGGCGTGGGCGTGTTTATTGTTGCAGGCGGCATGCTAACAGCCACAGCGCGGCTTGCGGCGCGTCGCGCCCATGACACGGGTAATTATTATTCCCTTTATCGGCAGGACGTCGGCCGCGCCATCCTGCTGGGTCTGGAGTTTCTCATTGCCGGCGACATTATTCGCACCGTCGTGGTGGCGCCCACTCTGCAAAACGTCGTTGTCCTGGGAATCATTGTCCTCATCCGCACGTTTCTCAGTTTATCCCTCCAGCTGGAAATTGAGGGAAAACTGCCGTGGCGACGGGACGTGCCCAACCAGTATCAGGATTGACTCAACCGATCCGCTTGAAGCGCTGATTTGTAAACCCCAGCTATCCTGGGAACCAACCTTGGGCGGGGACAACATCCGGACTCCCGCACACAACGGCAGCCCAAAACAGCAAACCCAGCCCCAATGACAGGCGCGACAATGTAAATCCAGATGTGTTGGAGATGGCCCGAAATCAAGGCGGGTCCGAGGGATCGGGCTGGATTCATGGACGCGCCGCAAATCGGCCCCGCGAACAGTGCTTCGAGTCCGACCACAGCGCCAATCGCAATTCCGGCTGTGATGCCTTTTTCAGCGGCGCCTGTCGATACCCCGAGAATCACAAACATCAAAGTGGCGGTCAAAATCAGTTCGAGGATAAGCGACTGGATTATTGTTCCGGCGGGAACCGTCGTGCCCAGCGTCTCGTTTTGCGGGAAGAGAACGTGCAACAGAGCGCTGGCTGCCAGCGCGCCGCTGCACTGGCTGACGATGTAAAGCGCGGCCTGGCGAAAGGGAAAGCGCCCCGCTGCAAAAAATCCCAGACTTACCGCAGGATTAAGGTGCGCGCCGGAAATGTCGCCGACTGTGTAGATCATCGCCATTACGATGAGACCAAATGTCAACGCAACACCCACATGGGTAACGGCGCCACGGGTCGCTTCGTCGATCACGATCGCGCCGGTTCCGGCGAAGACCAGAGCGAATGTTCCAATGAATTCCGCTGCGAGCTTTTTCACGCTTGGCCCGCTACGCACTGTTCTTCACAGAACGCATCAATCCGCGCACGGATTTGATCGCGCACTCGGCGTGTCCTCGCCAACCGTTCATCGCGTGTCCCCATGAATTTCGATGGATCGTCGAAGGGCCAGTGTAATTGAGTCGTCACGCCCGGGAAAATCGGGCAACCCGCCGCTTCCGCTTCGCTGCAGACGGTGATGACGAACTGGAAAATCTGTCCCGATCTCCAAACATCGAAGACGCGCTGCGTCTGATTCTTTGAGATATCGATTCCGATCTCCTGAAGCGCTTGCACGGCCAATGGATTGATTGTGCCTGGCTCCAATCCGGCGCTCTGCGCTTCGAAAAATTCGCCGCACGCCTCATTCAACAACGCCGCCGCCATTTGGCTGCGGGCACTGTTATGAACGCAAATGAACAGGACTTTTCGCTTTGGCATTTGTTCTCCTTCGGTTGACGCCCCGCCTGAACACGCTGCGCGGTTCACAGCATTTCTTTGCAAGCTTGAAAAGCTTTTCCAAATCGCGTTTGAACACCGGCTCGGTTTGAACGCAATCCTGGAGACATTTCAGGTTGCGCTCCAACTCTTCCGCCTGTGTTTTAGGCAAAGAATAGATGATCCAGTTCCCCTTCCGCTCGGTCGTCACCATTCCTCTGCTGCGCAGGTAAGCGAGGTGCTTTGAAATCTTGACCTGCGGTTCACCCAGAATTTCCTGGATATGGCAGACGCAGAGCGGCGATTTTGTCAGAAGATGGAGAATGCGCAGCCGCGTTCCATCGCAAAAACACTGATAGATTTGGACCAGGTCCATCTCGACTTAACAACAAGACGTTGACTCGGCGCAACAGGCGCTGGCTGCTTCAGCCTCGCGGCGCTCGCGCCCGCGACACTGCGTTCGACCACGCTGCAAGATCAAGTCGAGATATTCTCCTCGCGGTTGCACTTCTGCGATGGGATACTGCGCCACCACACAGCAATCGTATTCGACGTCCACGTTTAAGTCCGGGCTTGGGACCACGCGCCTTCCAAGCTCCAGAATTTTCGCCAAACGATCGGCTCGCAGCCGGTGATCGGTGTCCTCGCCGACATGCGTTTGCAGCACCACCTTTTCTTCTTTCCCGGTTAGTCCACCACAATCGATGAAGTTCCTTGCTACATGTCCAACCTCAGTGACGTGAGCATGCGCAGGGATGTGATCGCCGCTGGGCAACACAAATCGCAGCAACGTTTCAGGATTCGCTTCGAGCGCTTCGTGTAAATTGCGAAACGTCATGGCCCATCTATATACCTGATCAGGCATATAGTCAAATCCAGCCAGAGGGCCCCCGGATCAGGCGCAACACTCCCCGCGCACGGCTGCCCGCCCTTCCTTGGTCAGAAAAGGAATTAGGGCCAATGCAGCGACGCTATCCAGCCACCACCAGTCGAGCAGCCGCGTCGCTGCCAGCCCGATGATCAACACAAGCGATAAGTAACTGCACGTGATCGATTCGATTGCGTCCGCTCTTAGCGCGCGGGAATTCAGGCGAGCGGCCACTTTCAATTTGTAAGCCGCGAGAATCGGCATTCCGATCTTCGCCACGAGCCCGATGAGAATGCCCCAGGCGCTTTCGTGCGTATCGGTGATGCGCTTGCTGATAAACAATCCGTAGCCGGAATTCAGCGCCACGTACACCGCCAGCGCATACAGCGAGTAGCCAACATAACGCGACGCGCGGCGTTCGACTTCTTCCGCGCGCTCTGCCGATGCCGTGCCGCTTGCTTCGACTCGCAGTCGCCACAGTAAGACTGCCGCGCTGAAAAGTTCGATCACGCTGTCGATGCCGAACGCTTCGAGCAACAAACTCTTTGACGCCCAACCAAGCAGCAGCGACGCGGCACCTTCGATGGTCATCCAACCGAGCGTGATCCAGGTTAGCACGAGGGCGAACCTGAGATCGGCCGCGCGCGCCGGGAGCAGACCTGGCGAATGAACGGCGACCGCTTTCACGGCGGTTTCAGTGCCATGGCTCTCTTGTTCGACCATCACTGCCATCCTCCGGCTGTCTGATGGGGACATTCAATGCCCCTTTCTCGCGCGCAGCCACATGTTCAGCAGACCGGCGGCGATCAGTCCGCCGATCCCGACGCCGGTCAGAACTTTATTGAACGCGACGAAGATGAAAATGGAAACGCTCACGGCGCTTAGCAACCCGATCATGAAGGCGAGCCATGAACCGTGATGACGCACGCCTAAGTAAAGGCCAATGAGCGTCGCGATCAGAAAAATTACCAATAAAGGCAAGAGGACGGCATCGTTGATTAGAAAGCCCAGTCCTATCGCGGTTAAGATCGACAACACCGCGGGAAAGCCGAGACAACAAGCCGCTGCAAATATCGCTCCGAGCACTCCAATTTTGTCGGTGTGTTTTTCCCAAAAGTTTTTCACTCGGCACAACAGGAGAGCTTCGCTGGGTCTTTGAAGCGGGAGATGGCGACGATCTTCAACGCCTCGGCCATGGTCGGATAAACGTGCAACAGGTCGATGAAGTCCTGGATTTTCGCGCGGAATCGCATGGCCATGGCCGCTTCGTGGATCACTTCGCCGGCGCTATTGCCAAGCATCGAGACGCCGAGCACTTCTTCGGTGCCGTCATCTGCGACCATCTTGATCAGGCCTGCGGTGTCACGGATCGCGCCCGCACGAGGGACGAGTTCCATCGGCACGGTGCTGCACCAGCAGCTGTGCCCGGCGGCGATTGCCTCCTCCTCAGTCATTCCCACCGTTGCGATTTGTGGATCGGTGAAGATGGTGCGCGGAATCACGCGGTGATCGACCGCGCGCAATTCATCTGAAAACGCATTGTGCACGGCGATGCCGCCGTCGTGACTGCCAACCGGCGTGGCCATCTGGCTGCCAGTTTGCCGCCCGATCACGTCGCCTCCCGCAAAAATGTGCGGGACGGTTGTGCGCAAAAATTGATCCACTTGCACCTCACCGTGTTTACCTAACGAAACGCCGGATTTCTCGATGTCGATCTTGTCGGAATTCGGGCGGCGCCCGGTCGCCACGATTAATTTCTCGGCGCGCAGCTCGTGGGCTTTGCCATTCACAATTGCCCTCACGATCGTTTCATGCCGATCTTGCTTCACCGACTTGGCAAAGGCTTTTGTCAGAACCTGGATTCCTTCTTTTTCAAAAACCTCGCTAATCGCTTTGCCCACTTCTGGTTCGTAACCATGCGCAAGCAATTGCTGGCTGCGTTCCAAGATCGTGACCTCGACGCCGAAACGCCGAAACATCTGGCCAAGCTCCAGCGTGATGTAGCCGCCCCCAATGATGATGAGCGATCGCGGCAGCTCGCGCATCTCCATCGGTTCATCGTTAGTCAGCAGATCGCTTGTTAGAAGGAGGGGCGGTATCATACCGCCCTTCCCATCGACATCGCGCAGACCAGCGATGTCCGGAATAACGGGGCGCGAACCGGTGGCGATGAGAATCTTTTCGCCGGTCAGCCGCTTGCCATCGACCTCGACAGTGTGCGTATCGACGAATCGGGCGTGACCTTTTTCGATCGTGAACTTCCCTCCCGTCAGGCTTTCGTATTTCTTTTTGCGATAGCCATGAATCACCGCGTCCTTCTGCTCGACCAGCTTGCGAAAATCCAAACCGATCTCGGCAGGCGTTAGCCCCGGATAGCGCGGATGCCGCGCATCATGAATGATCTTCGCCGCTTCAATCAAATTTTTCGACGGCAAACAGCCGCGGTTCACACACGTTCCGCCGATGGTGCGTTCTTCGGTCATGACCGCGGTCTTGCCGAGTTCCCGGGCGCGCAACGCCGCTGCAAAAGCGGTGGAACCAGAGCCGAGAATTACCAGATCGAATTTGTCAGCGCGCATCATATCGCCTGTCTTTTTGGAGTGCGGCGATCCCGACTTGTCGGGACTTTTAAAAGCGCGGACATGTCCGCGCACTCTAAATGACGAATCACGCTTCCCCCGGCAGCGGGCGCACGCCGCGTTCGACTGCTTCTTCCAAAAATTTCAACTGTTCCTGGTTGAGATATTTTCGCGCAATAGTCTCGCCAATATCTTCGAACCGGCATGTCGGTTGTCCGCCCGAGCTGCTGGCGACGTGCTTGTCGCTGGTGACGCATTTGCTCCATGTCGCGGCGAGCTCATGCTGAAACTCCTGAGCTTTCTCTTTCGGCAGCGGCGTCTTCGCTTCAACTCTGCGAATCAATCGCGCGGCGATGATGCCGGCTTCTTCTTCGCTTAACCGGTCCACATCCGCGCCGCGATACCACTCTTTGCCAGAGCGAAAACTCTTGAGCGCTTCAACGTGCGCTTGGCCCTCCATCTCCTTTGCGTCATCGGTGAGCTTGGCTGCGACATTGCGCCGAGCCGCCGTGTCCGCCTCAGGCTTCCATACCACGGCGATCTCGGTGCCGGCGCGATTCAACCATGCCTCAGCCACGCCGGGTTCCTGCTCCAGTTGCAGTAAAATCGGTTTTGAAGCGCTCCCGCAACCGATCTGCGGCGCGGCGGGGCATTGCAGTGAAACCTCGAACAAACTGATTCGATCCATATTGGCCTTCCTTTCCTGATTTGACGGCTGCTGCGAAGTTTTACCGAGCGCTTGACCTGCGTCGCGCGGCAGCGTAGCGCGATAACCTGTCGCGTTGATCGCGGCGACCAGTTTTTCGGGATTTGTTTTGGCTGGATCGTATTCGACCGTGGCTGTCTTCGCCGCGGCGCTAACACGCGCCGATTCCACCCCGTTCACGCTCTTGAGCGCGTAGCGAATGGCGACCTCGCACGTGGCGCACGTCATTCCCTCCACCGGGATAACGACGCGACTCATTCCGCTGGCGAGCGGCGCTTGCGGTTGCGCCGATCCCGGCGTTCTCGCAAAAAACAGCCGGCCCGTGTTCAGGCCAACGAAACCGAGCACGATCACGGTGGCGATCAGTAACGTGATCGTCCCGCTCCGCCGTCCTTGCATCGCGCCCTGCTCGCAGGCGCAGGCCGCTTTTTCGCGAAAATACTTGGTCCACGCCAGAGCGAGAACACCGATCGCCGCAGCGATAAACCACCAATGATACCGACCGATCACAGCCGCGCCCGCGCCCAGCCCAACCGCAACCAGCAACAGCGGCCCGATACAACAGATGGAGGCCAGCAGCGCCGACAAAATTCCAGCGTTCTTCGCTTTCATGCCGCCACCTTAAACCCTCTAGCTAAATAGAGAGTCAAAGGATTTCTTAAAGAAGTTGCGAGTTGTGGCCGCCGCGCGATGTCGAGGCCGAGTTGTAGCCGCCTCGCTGTGTCGAGGCGTCGAAGCTGCGTGGTCACGGAGCACGGCGACACAGCGCCCGTCACTACAACCTCGGACCGTGCTTAAAGGGTTACGGTAAGCGTTCGATCAGATCGCAAAATTCTCCTGCGCATTGGCGGCCGGTTATGTTTTCCTTCCGCCATTCGGCAAGGGCTTGCCCAAGCGCGCGGCGGTACGCGCGCAGCTGCGCCAGGCGCGCATCGAGTTCAGCGAAATGTTTTTCACCCAGCTCCACCACTCGGCGACACGGCGCGCGACCGTGGTCTTTCAAATCGAGAATTTGTTTTGTTTCTTCGAGAGTCAGACCGATCGCCTGGGCCTTTTTAATGAAACGAACGCGCCGGATGGTTTCCGGCGAATAAAGCCGATAATTGGCCGCTGAGCGTCTCGGTTTTGGCAACAGCCCGAGTCGCTCGTAATAATGCAACGTCTGCACACCGACGCCGGCTTCAGCGGCGACTTGGCCCACCCTGAGAGCGTTGAGCGGTCTCATGCGTGCTGTCACTTGTTTACCAGTCTCACCATTAGCGCGATGCCCCATCCAGGGTTCTTTTGTCACTGACTTTTTTGAACTCATCAACCTCGGCTGAGGCTGGCCATCATCAAGCTTCGCGCTGAATCAATCGCCATATCAACACGGCGATGAATAACCACACCATCACAACAAGGGCGGCTCCGATCCATTTCCATTGCGACGGCTTATCGAAATTCGCTTCGCGTGCGCGTTCCCGGCAATCGGCCATTACGGAATTGGGGATCATCCAAATTGCGACAGCGATGGCGAGAGGGAGCAGAATCAAATCGTCGAGGTGACCAATGATGGGAATTGGATCGGGAATCAGATCAATCGGGCTGAGCGCGTAGGCGATGATGCATACAATCAAGAGGCGCGCCAGCCAGGGTGTGCGCGGGTCGGAGTAAGCGAGGCGAAGCGCGTGAAGCTCACGCCGTAGTCGTGACGCCTGCTCTTTCAATTGGGCGAGTAACTTCATTGTGCTGCCAGGCGCTGGTTCAAATCATCGACGGCCGCCGGCGCCTTTTGTCAGCGTGTGCTTATTGAAAAACTGGTTTCGCCGTGTCCGCGCGAGCTTTGGAAAGAGATTTTCGCGGTCCACTCGCCGGGCATGTCGATTTTGATTTTGGCGCGATAACGGCCAGCCGTATTCGTCCGTTGGATTGTGCCGCCGGAGTGCATCGTCATTTCGGGCATGTTCATGTCGAGATCAAACTTTACACTGCCGACATCGACGAGATCACCTTGCACGTTGCGAAATTCGATCAGGATTTCGTTGTCGCCCTTGCGCAGCTGGCCCTGCGCATGAATGAGGTTCACAGTCAGGTCGTTAATCGTTTGTGTGGCGAATGGCGGGCCGAAGGTCTCCCGGGGCCATATCTTTTGCCAGGCAGAATTTCCAGCGTAGAAAATTGCAATCACGCCAATGCCCAGCGCGATCCATTTTATCGTGGGGCGAGCTTTTAACTTGCTCCAGCGCAACTTGGAAAGTTGCGCCACGAGCCCGGGAGGAAGAAACGGCGCAGCTTCTTCGGTTTGATCGGGCAATTCGCGTTTGCGCCACACGACATAAATCACCGGATAGATAAGCAACTCCAGAATTGCGCTGCTAATGACGCCGCCGATCATCGGCGTGGCGATCCGTTTCATGACGTCGGCGCCGGCTTGCAGGGCAGGGGACCACATGATCGGCAGCAGGCCAAATAAAATCGCGCAAACGGTCATGACCTTTGGCCGGATCCGTTGCACCGCGCCTTCCATCACGGCGTTGTGCAGATCGCGCATGTTGTTCATTCGCCGCTCGGCTCGGAACTTGTTCCATGCGTGATCAAGATAAAGCAACATGACCACACCGGTCTCGGCGTCGAGTCCCGCCAACGCAATCAGTCCTACCCAGACGGCAACACTCATGTTGTAGCCAAGAATGTAGAGAAGCCAGAACGCGCCGACTAAGGAAAAGGGAACCGCTAACAACACGATGGCGGTTTTCGTTCCCGAACGCGTATTGAGATAGATCAACACGAAAACGACCAAAAGCGTGAATGGGATGACGAGCTTCAACCGCTGCATCGCCTCTTGCAGGTATTGAAACTGTCCAGCCCATTGAATGTAATAGCCTGGTGGATACTGAATGCGCTCGCTGAGCAGTCGCGACGCCTTGCGCACGTACCCGTCGATGTCGCTCGTGGTGATATCGACGAAAACGAATCCAACCAGTTTTCCGTTCTCACTGCGGATGGATGGCGGGCCGGTTTTGTAATGGATGCCAGTCAGCATCGAGATCGGCACCTGTGCGCCCGTGGGCGTAGGAACCAATACGCGCTTGAGCGCGTCGAGGTCCTGGCGAAAATCGCGCGCGTAACGGGTATTGACCGGGTAACGCTCGCGGCCTTCCACGGTAGTGGTGATGTTTTTGCCGCCGATGGCCGACTCGATGATATCATTCACATCTACAACCTTGAGCCCGTAACGCGCGGCGGCCTCGCGATTCACGGTGAAATCGAGGAAATATCCGCCTACGGTCCGCTCGGCGAACGCGCTGCGGGTCTCTGGAAGCTCGGCAAGTTCTTTCTCGATCTGCACGGCAAGCTTCTGTATCTCGCCCAGATTGGGACCAAAAACTTTTACACCGAGCACGCTGCGAAATCCTGTGGCAAGCATTTCGGTGCGCGTCTGGATGGGCATCCAGAAAATGTTCGCCATGCCCGGCGTCTTGATATTCGCGTTGACTTCGTCAAGCAGTTTGTCCCAAGTCATTCCGCGCCGCCATTTCTCAGGCGGCTTAAGTGTGACGACGGTCTCAAACATCGAAAGCGGCGCCGGATCGGTCGGCGTCTCTGCCTGACCAGCTTTGCCAAACACCGTTACGGCCTCTGGAATCTTTTTCAGTTGTCGATCTTGTATTTGAAGAATTTTCGTCGCCTCGGTAATCGACATCCCCGGCACGGCAGCCGGCATGTAAAGCAAAGTGCCTTCGTTGAGCGGCGGCATGAATTCGCTGCCAAGTCTCTTGTACGGAAAGATGGTGATGAGAAGAACGATGAACACAGCCAGCAGAGTGAACCGGCGATAGCGCAGAACGAAGGCGGCCACCGGCTGATAGGTCCGGATGAGAAATCGGTTTACCGGAATTTTTTGCTCCGCTGTAATTTTTCCGCGGATCAACAGCGTCATCAGCACCGGCACGAGCGTCACGCCGAGAAACGACGCGAAGAACATGGCGAACGTTTTTGTGAAAGCCAGGGGCCTGAAGAGCCGGCCCTCCTGCGCCGTGAGCGAGAAGACCGGGACAAAGCTTACTGTGATGACTAGCAACGCGAAAAACAGCGCGCGCCCGACGCCTTTCGCCCCGGCGATGATCACTTGAACACGCTCAACGTTGTTCGGCTCACGCCCATGGCTCTCCCGGAAGTACTCCAGCTGCTTGTGCGCGTTCTCGATCATGATGATGGCCGAATCGACCATCGCGCCGATGGCGATGGCGATGCCGCCTAACGACATGATGTTGCTGGTCACCTGCATCCACCACATCGGGATGAACGAGAGAATGATGGCGATCGGCAGCGTGATGATGGCCACCAGCGCCGAGCGGACGTGCCAGAGAAAAACCAGGCAAACGAGCGCAACGACAACGCTTTCTTCAATGAGTTTTTCCCGCAACGTCGCGATCGAGCGCTTGATCAAATCGCTGCGATCATAGGTCGGCACGAGGCGCACCCCGCCTGGCAACGCGGGTTTGATCTCTTCGATTTTCTTTTTGACGGCATCGATGACGGTCAGCGCGTTCTCGCCGTAACGCATCACGATGATGCCGCCAACGACTTCGCCGCGTCCGTCGAGCTCGGCCACCCCGCGCCGGATATCGCCGCCGAGATGGACGGTCGCTACATTTTTCAAATAGATTGGCGTGCCATTCTCGACTTTGAGCACGATGTTCTCGATGTCCTCGATCTTTTTGATGTAGCCGCGGCCACGGATGTAATACTCGGTGGTGGCGACCTCGAATGTTTTGCCGCCCACATCGGCATTGCTCATCTTGATCGCGTTGACGACGTCGCTGAGCGGGATGTTGTAAGCGACCAGCGCGTTGGGATCGAGATCGACCTGGTACTGCTTCACGAATCCGCCGACCGGCGCGACTTCCGCCACGCCTTTGACTGCGGAAAACGCGTAACGCAGGTGCCAATCCTGAATCGAACGGAGCTCGGCCAGATCGTGTTTGCCCGTGTCATCAACCAGCGCGTATTCGTAAATCCAGCCGACCGCAGTCGCGTCCGCGCCGATCACGGGATTCACACCCTCGGGGAGCGTCCCGCGCACCGAATTCAAATACTCGATGATCCGCGAGCGCGCCCAATAGATGTTCGTGCCGTCTTCAAAAATGACGTAAACAAACGATTTGCCGAACATCGATTCGCCGCGAACAAACTTTACTTTCGGCACGGCAATGAAGACGCTGGAAATCGGATACGTGATCTGATCTTCGACAAGATCCGGCGAGCGTCCTTCCCACTCGGTGTAAACGATCACCTGCACGTCGCTCAGATCGGGAATGGCATCCAACGGCGTGTGAAGCAACCCGTAAATCCCAGCCGCGACGCCGAAGATGGTGAAAATGAAAACCAGAAATTTATTTCGCGCGCTCCTCTCGATGACGCGGTCGATAAACATCTCGCGCCGATCAACCGAATCAGTGGGTCCCCGAGTCGGCGAAGCGCCGACTTCGCTCCGCAAAATTGGCTCAGCTTCAGTCATGGTTTGGCACCAAGGCCAGGGCTTTCTTCCGGTGTTCGCTCTTCCTCAAACCCTTTCAGCGCGCCTTGCACTTTGGACTCGGCATCGATGAGGAAGTTTGCGCTGGCGACCACGCGCTCACCTTCGGCTAGACCGTTTTTCACTTCGTAAAGGTCGCCGTACTTGGCGCCGAGTTGGACAAAGCGCGGCTCGAGTTTTCCCTGTCCTTTATCGACGAACACGATGTTGCGCGTCCCGGTTGGCATCACCGCGTTGACGGGAATGGTGAGTCCCTGGCCCATGTTCATCTCGAGCTCGGCGTTCACATACATCCCCGGGCGCAGCTTGAAATCCGGGTTGGCGATGTCGATGCGTACTTTGGCGGTGCGCCTCGTTTCATCGAGAAACGGGTTAATGAGAGTGATGGCGCCTTTGAACTTTTCGTTTGGATACGAAGCTGCGGTGATGGTCAACTCCTGGCCGACCTGCAACATCGACAGTTCGTTCTCGTAAAACTCCGCCCACACCCAGACGACGCTCAGGTCGGCGATTTCCACGAGCATGTCGCCTACTTTCACATTCCTGCCCTGCTCGAGGAGCACCGACTGCACGACACCACGAAACGGCGAGAGTAACGTCAGTACGTCCGAGGCCTTACGCGTTTTTTCCAACTCTGCGATCTGCTGGTCAGTGACGTTCCACAAAAGCAGCCGGCGTTTTGCTGATTCGATCAGCCGTTGCGGAGTTTCGCGCGCTTCCCTGGTTCTGGCCTCGTCGCGCATGCGGAGGAGCTCGACGAACTCGCGCTCGCTCGTAAACAGGTCCGGGCTGTAGATCGACAGAAGCGGCGAGTCCTTTTCGACAAATTCGCCCGGGGCGGTGACGTACAGCTTTTGAATATAACCATCGACGCGCGACACGAACTGCCAGTTGCGCGTTTTATCCGGGACAACCATGCCGACGGCGCGGATGGAATGCCGCAGTGGTTTGCGCTTTGCGGTGGCATAGGTGACGCCGATCTGCTGCTGGCGCTCGACCGGGACGGCAAATTCGTGAATGCGCAAATCGGCAGGGGACTCAGCACCTGAGGTCGCCCTTCCGCTTCCTCTCTTCATCACCGGCACAAGCTCCATTGAGCAGATCGGGCATTTCCCCGGTGTCTCCGAATGCACGGACGGGTGCATCGTGCAGGTCCAGTAATCGAAGTTATCTGGTTTCCCGGTAGCGGCTTTCTTCGAGCAGGAGACAGCGCCAAAAAGAACCGCGCACAGCGTGACCAACAGCACAGTTATTCGCAGAAACGTTTTCATCGCGATTTGTCTCCATTTCGCGCCGCCGCCGCGTAAAGGTCCGCGCCGATAATTGCCTCCAGCTCCGCGAGAGCCATCTGGTATTGCGCCAGATGTTCGCGTCCCATCGCCTCGATATCACGCACGGCGCGCTGGGCGTTGATCCCGTCGAGAAACGTCGCTTTGCCCGACTCGTAACTCAGTCGCGTCGCCTCGAATGCCTGCTGCGCCTGTGGCACAAGCTTGTCGCGGAATAGGTCGACGTGATGATGAAACGTCTCGATTTTTGCCAGCTCATCACGGAGCAGGCGCAACGCTTCCTTTTGTTCGCGTTCCAAGCCTTGCTCGGCGGCCGCCAGGTTGGCACGCGCCTCGCGCATGGCGGCGGAATATTTCCCCGGGTTCACCCAGGGCACGGTGAACGACACACCAGCGTCGAGTTCACTCACCGCTTCGGCCGCATTGTTGTAACGCTGACCTTTTAACAGCAGCGCGGGATCGGGGATCCAGGCGCGGCGCGCCAATTGCAGCCTCCATTTTTCCGCTTCGATCTTCGCCCGCGCCATCTGCACTTCGGGGCGTTGCGCAAGTGCGATTGCACGCAACCGGTCGATGGAAAGATTCGGCTCCTTTGTTGTCGTGAGCGCCGGCGGACCGAGCGGCGCGAATGCATCGCGGTTCATGAGCGTGTTCAGCTGCGACTGCGCATCAGACAAATTGCGCTCCAAATCCCGTCTGGTTTCCAACAGTTTGCTGTAATCTGTTTCAGTAACGAGCACGTTTGCCGCGCTCTCCAGACCTGCTTCATATCGGGAGCGGCTAATCGCGGCGATTTGTTGCAGCGAAGTCAGATTTCTGTCGTTGATTGCCAGTTGATCGTAAGCGTTCGCCAACTGGAAATAAGTGGCCCGGGCTTTGGCAATGACGTCGAGCTGGACCCTTCGCGCTTCCTCAAATATCGCTAACGCTTCTGCCTTTGCGGCGCGCCCGCGCACCAGATTTTTGCCGGTGATGGGCACGAGTTGTTCAATCGACAGTGCCTGGTCCGGCATCGCGTTGGGCGCCAGATTGACAAAGCGTTTGAACCGCGAATCCCCACTGACGCGCGGATCGTCCCAAGCGTACTCCTGCCGGACGCGCTGCGTAGCGGCGCGCCACCGGTTCGCAGCCTCTTTAATGGCGGGATTATTCTCCAGCACTGCGCGGGTGACGTCGCCTAACGAGAGTGATAGCGAAGCGGCGCGAGATTTAACGCCATCAGCGGCGGCCTGACTCTGAATTAATAGAGATGTAATTAATAAGATTAAAAAACTTGTCGTTTTCATTGATCCAGGACTGCGATTGCCCCTGAACCCTGACCGCTTTCGCGAGCAGATGCTTTCAGGGTTGATGATTTGGCGTGCCAGCGAATGGGCACACCCCGGGCGTCACTGTCCCTTAATCAGATGAGAAACGTGCAGAGCAGCGTAAGTCGCGGCGGCGACTGTGCCGCAAATGCGGGATCGGTTCTGGTTGCCGACTGAGCTTTTGCTATTTCATTCAGCGAAACGGCGAACGCAGTTGGCGCGCAAATGCAATTTGTTACTGATGCCGAATCACTCTTGGCGAGCGGTTGCGACGAAGGAGCTGTATTCTTCGGCGACGTAACGCAACACGTCATGTTGGCACAGCAGCGCGGTTGGCAGGCCTTTTGGCTTGGCGCGTTAACAAGGATGCATGTTCGCGCAGCGGTGCCCAAGGGAGCCGCCACCAGCGTGACAACCGCCGCTACGGAAATGATAATCCGGTCGAGCATTGAGGTGTTTATAGCACAAGTTAGACTACGCGTCGAAGCAAAACGTTCGAGGAAGAACGCAACCGTTTCCCTGGCGCGTGGTCGTTAAACACAAAGCGCGCCGGCCCTACCTCGACCTTGCGCGCGTCCATTTCGTTGGCAATTTCTCCAAGGCCTTTGTAACAAAGGCGAGTATGGTTCACTCCTTAACCAGTAGAAAACAGTTATGAAAGACGATAATTTGCAATCAATCGCAAAAAGGCTCGTCGCGCCGGGCAAGGGAATTCTGGCAGCGGACGAAAGTCTTCCCACGATCGAGAAACGATTCAAAAGCATCAATCTCCCTTCGACGGAGGAAAACCGCCGGGCTTATCGCGAAGTCCTATTCACGACAAAAGGGGTGGGGGAGTTTATCAGCGGCGTGATTTTGTTTGACGAAACGATTCGGCAAAAAACCAAGGACGGCCGTCCCTTTGTGCAAGCGCTCGAAGAGCAGGGAATCATTCCCGGGATCAAGGTGGATAAAGGCGCAAAGGCGATGGCGAATTTTCCCGGTGAAAAAATCACCGAAGGCTTGGATGGATTGCGCGACCGGCTGAAGGAATATCGCGGCCTGGGCGCGCGTTTTGCCAAATGGCGCGCCGTCATCACGATCGGCGAAGGAATTCCCACGCAGACCTGCATCGACGCGAACGCGGAAGCGCTGGCGCGCTATGCGGCGCTGTGCCAGGAGGGTGAATTGGTGCCGATTGTTGAACCGGAAGTGCTCATGGACGGCTCGCACACGATCGAGCGGCATTTCGAGGTCACCGAGCGAACGCTGCGAAGTGTGTTCCGGGCTTTGGCTGAACATCGCGTCGCTCTGGAAGGGATGCTGCTGAAACCGAACATGGTGCTTTCAGGCAAGGAATGCCCGCAGCAAGCCTCCGTGCAGGAAGTTGCGGAGGCGACGGTGCGCTGCATGAAACGCGTGGTGCCGGCCGCTGTGCCCGGCCTTGTGTTTCTCTCCGGTGGCCAGACCGACCAGCAGGCCACCGAACATCTCAACGCGATGAACCGTCTGCCGGATCTGCCGTGGCAGCTGAGCTTTTCCTACGGGCGCGCCCTGCAAGCACCGGTCCTCAAGGCTTGGCAAGGCGACGCAGCCAACGTGGCCGCAGCGCAACAGGCGTTCTATCACCGGGCCTGGTGCAACAGCAAAGCCCGCTTCGGCGATTACACTGAGGCGATGGAGACGGCCCAAGCGGCATAAGACAGCGAAGCAACCGGCGGCACGATCGACGAAACTGAGCAAGGGGCGAGAACCTCGCGGGTTGTCGTCTCGCGCTCAGCGCGACTTCACATTGGCGCCTGAGCATTCTGTGGACAGCAGACGTGCGCGTCGCGACGTTGGTGCATGCCAGCGTCAGCCCGGGCAATTCATTAGTTCGCCATGATCTACACCTGCCCAATGCATCCGGAGATCGAGCAGGACCATCCGGGCGCCTGTCCGAAATGCGGGATGACGCTGGAGCCGAAGATCGGCGGCCCAGAGGAACACGAGCACGGCGAGATGCGATCATTATCAGTCAAGTTTTGGGCCGCTCTGTTTCTTACGATTCCCGTGCTAATTCTGGCAATGGGTCATGCCATTCCCCGACTGAAGATCGAAGCGATCATACCGAAGGGGATCAGCAAGTGGATTGAGTTTGCCCTCACCACACCCGTGGTCTTTTGGGCGGGCGGCTTTTTCTTCACGCGCGCATGGGCATCGGTGGTTCATCGCAGCCTCAACATGTTTACGCTGATCGCAGCGGGCGTTGGCGCGGCGTATTTTTATAGCGCGATCGCGGTCATCGTCCCGGGCATCTTTCCAGCTTCTTTCCAGCGCCACGGAGAAGTCGATCTTTATTTCGAAGCGGCGGCAGTCATCACAACTTTGGTCCTTCTGGGTCAACTGATCGAGGCGAAAGCGCGAAGCCGAACGGGAGAGGCAATCAGAGCGCTGCTGGGCCTTGCAGCGAAAACGGCGCACCGCGTCCGGGATAGCCAGGAGCAGGACATCGCGGTGGACGCAATCCAGAAAGGCGACATCCTGCGCGTCCGCCCGGGTGAGAAGATCCCCATCGATGGCGTGATTGTGGAGGGCGAAAGCACTATCGACGAATCAATGATCACTGGCGAACCAATACCCGTGAGCAAACAGGCGGGCGACAGCGTGATTGGCGCAACTGTAAACCAGACCGGCTCCTTTTTGATGCGCGCAGAGCGAGTCGGCTCGGAAACGTTGCTGTCGCAGATTATCCAAATGGTAGGTGAAGCACAGCGCAGTCGCGCGCCTATTCAGAAGCTCGCAGACACGGTTTCTGGCTATTTCGTTCCGGCGGTGATCGCGGTTGCGATTATTACTTTTGTCGCGTGGTCGATCCTAGGGCCAGCGCCAGCGATGGCTTACGCGCTGGTGAATGCAGTTTCAGTCCTGATCATTGCGTGCCCATGTGCGCTTGGGTTGGCGACGCCCATGTCGATCATGGTTGGCGTGGGACGCGCCGCGCAGGCGGGGATTCTGATAAAAAACGCGCAGGCGATCGAGGTAGCCGAGAAGGTCACGCATTTGGTCATCGATAAAACCGGTACGCTGACAGCCGGTAAACCCAAAGTCGTCAGCCGGATTGTCACGAACGCGATCAGTGAACGCGAATTCTTGCAGATTGCGGCATCGCTGGAGTCTCAAAGCGAACATCCCCTTGCGCGGGCGATCGTGGAGAGCGCGAAACAGGAAAACCTGCCGCTGCGGAGCGTGAACGATTTTCAATCCACCAGTGGCGGTGGGGTGTCGGGAAAGGTTGAGGGCCGGCTTGTCTTGATTGGGAAAGAAAAGTTTCTAAGGGATTGGCATGTCAGGTTCCCATTGGAGCTGACACAAGAAGCCCATCGTTTGCAGCAAAAGGCGGAAACAACCGTCTGGCTCGCGATCGATGGAGATGCGGTGGGGGTTCTAGGCATCGCAGACCCCATCAAGCCTGCAACGATGGATGCCATTCGTGCGCTTCACGAAATGGACCTGAGAATCATCATGTGCACGGGCGACAATGCGCGCACGGCGGAATCCGTTGCGCGCGCGCTGAGCATTGACGAGTTCAAGGCTGAAGTGATGCCGGAGGAAAAGATCGCGCTTGTCCAGAAGCTCAAATCCACGGGAGCTGTGGTCGCAATGGCTGGAGACGGGATTAACGACGCCCCTGCTTTAGCGGCGGCGGATATTGGAATCGCCATGGGAACGGGCACGGACATTGCAATCCAGAGCGCGGATGTCACGCTGGTGAAAGGTGACCTGATGGGAATCGAGAAGGCGATCCATCTAAGCCGTGCGGTGATGCGGAATATCCGGCAAAATCTTTTCTTCGCCTTTATCTACAATGCGCTGGGGGTGCCGCTCGCTGCCGGAGCGCTTTATCCATTTTTCGGACTTCTGTTGAGTCCCATGCTAGCGGGCGCGGCGATGAGTTTCAGCTCGGTTTCCGTAATCGCAAACGCTCTGCGTCTGCGATCCGTCGCCTTGTGAGGCATCCGCGCGGCGAATAACTCGGAGGAAAGCGGCGAGCCGGGAATTCAAGCCGACCGCTCCGGCTCACTTAGCGCAATCGCAACTTTTCCCGCAGTTGCAGGCCTTGTTGTTATTCATGGGACAGTTCTTGCCGGTCTTCTGACAATTGGGCTTGTCCCCAGCAAATGCTGCCGAGCAAACCAAGAGCGCGAGAATGGAAGCCAGAACTTTGAGATAATTTTTCACAGATGAACTGTTGGTCGCGATTGTCGGAAAAGCCAGTCGAAATTTGCAGCTAACCGGCTTTGAGCATCGTGCAGCGAATCGCTTGCCCGATGAGGATTCGTCCGCCAGTTTCTGGCAGGACCATGGCGAAGACGGTTTTTATCACCACGGCGATCGATTACACTAACTCGCCGCCGCACATTGGCCACGCTTACGAGAAAGTGTTGGCCGATGCGATTGCGCGTTATCATCGGCTGAAGGGCGATGAGGTCTTCTTTCTAACCGGAGTCGATCAGCACGGTCAAAAGGTGCGGCAATCCGCCGCGAAGGCCGGCATTGCGCCGGCGGAATTCGTAAAGGAGATCACCCGGAAATTTGTCGCGCTCTGGGAGAAACTGGGCGTGAAATATGATCAATGGGCGGAGACAACAAACCCCCGGCACAAACGAGTGGTGCAGGCCATCCTGCAACGTCTCTTTAACGAAGGCCAAATCTATAAGGACAAACAGGCCGGCTATTATTCGATTCGCCAGGAGCAATTTCTCACCGACAAGGAGCGCGGCCCCGACGGCCAATTCGGCCCCGAGTGGGGCGAGATCGAATTCCGCGAAGAAGAAAATTACTATTTCAGGCTCAGCCAGCACAAGGATTGGCTGCTGTCGTATCTCGATAGCCGCAAAGGGGCCGTCCTTCCCGGTTTTCGCCAGACAGAACTGCGCAACGCGGCCGAGAAAATCAGCGGCGATCTTTGCATTTCGCGTCCAAAATCACGGCTGGATTGGGGGATCGATCTGCCCTTCGACAAAGATTTCGTCACCTATGTCTGGTTCGACGCGCTCACAAACTACATCAGTTTTGCCGGCTACGACCCTAACGCCCAAGCCGCAGGGGCAACTCATTTCGAGGCACAACCGGGGGAATTCCGCGAGAAGTGGCCTGCACTACACGTAATCGGCAAAGACATACTGGTCCCCGCGCACGGTATTTACTGGCTCATCATGCTTCATGCGCTTGGGTTTCCCGATGATCAAATGCCGCAGTTGCTGGTGCACGGCTGGTGGAACCTAGGCGGCGCGAAAATGAGCAAGAGCGCCGGGAACATCATCGACCCATTCCAGCTGATCGATCAATACGGCCCTGACGCACTGCGCTACTATTTGCTGAGCGACATCGTTACAGGCCAGGACGCCGATTTCTCCGACGAACGTCTTGTCGAGCGATACAACGTGGACCTGGCTAATTCGTTAGGCAACCTCGTGAATCGCACGTTGAACATGATCCATCGATATCGCCAGGGGAGAACGCGCGCCTTCGCCAGTGTGGCATTTGCCGATAACACCTCATTCGCCGAGCTCTTCACCAGTATTGTCCGCCAATATTCTGATTCATTCGAATTTCATCCGTCCGTTGACACGCCGCCAGAACACGCGATCCACCTTGCCAAAATGTGCAATCTCAAGATTGAAACATCCGCTCCCTGGAAATTGGCCAAGGAAAAGAATACGGAACTACTTGATCAGGTGCTCTATGGTTTGGTCGAATCGTTGCGCATCATCGCGATTTTAATTTCGCCCGTAATGCCGCAGGCCGCGCACGGCATTTTCAATCAACTGAACTGGCGAATGGAATTGAGCGGAAAAGAAGAGCGGTTTTCGCTGAGCGATGCGGTGTGGGGAAAGCTGCCGGATGGACATGTGGTCGGCAAACCCGTACCGTTGTTTCCGCGGATCGAGTCCTGAATTTACGCCCCGGTGTTGCAGGCCGAATGTAAAGCGCATGCGCAGCGAGCACTTTGCGGCGCTGGGAGGCGTGGCAGAAAGCCGAGCGCTCGCGGAATCGGTAACCGGGCCGGGCGATCAAGCTTGAGAGCAATAATTCGAACGCCCCGTATGACGCCCCTCTACTGCGCGCATTCCTCAAAAGCAGCTGGTTCGCCCCGCAGGTGCGCCAGCACTTCGCCGGCAAAATGAAGAGAGCCGGTAATTAGAATTGGATTCGGCCTGGCCCGCGCAATCTCCAGTGCCCGGGGAATCGATGCAATGACGGAACACGGAACCGAGGGAACGATTTCGTTCAGGATTTTCGCCAGTGTTTCTGGATTTGCCGCGCGTTCGCTGCGAATTTTCGGCAACAGGATTGAGTCGCTAATCGGCGCCAGCGTGTGGCAAATGGCGCGCAAATTTTTATCGGCGAAAATCGCCAGAAGAAGCGTGGCTTTACGATCACCAAAAATTTCTCGCCACGTTGCTACAAGGACGCGCGCCGCTCCCGGGTTATGCGCGCCGTCGATAACGGTGCGTTCGTTCCAGCGCTGGAAACGCGCCGGCCAGTCGACCTGCGCGAGGGCGCCGGCAACCGCGGCGCTGTCGATTTTGATATTTGCCGCGCGGCAAGCCGCAACGGCCAGAGCGGCATTTTGCTTTTGATAAGATCCAACCAGGGCGATTGGCGTTTCGCCGTAAGGTTTGGTCACAAATTCCAGCGGCGCGTCACATTGGGCGGCGCGCATGCGAATCACTTTCTCGGCATCGGGCTGTTGCAGTGCGCAAATGACCGGAACACGCGGCTTAATAATGCCGGCTTTTTCGCTTGCAATTTCGGCGATTGTTTTGCCCAGCCACTTTTCGTGATCGAAATCGATTGTCGTGATTACGGACACATTTGACTGGACGGCGCTTGTGGCATCGAGGCGGCCGCCAAGTCCCGTTTCCAAGACTGCGACTTCGACACCAGTATCTGCGAAATATTGGATTGCCAGAGCAGTTGTCACTTCGAAGAACGTGGGATGCGGCTGCCAGCCGGCGACAAGGTCCCGGATCACTGCCAGGCCGCTTGCCGCCGCCTCTTTGGAAATCATTTCGCCATTGACACGAATGCGTTCCCGAAACGTGAGCAGATGAGGGGAGGTGAAAAGGCCAGTGCAAAAACCTTGCGCGCGACTGATCGCGCTGATCATGGCACAGACTGAGCCTTTGCCATTCGTGCCGGCTACATGAATGACTTTGAACGGAAAGATAATCGCCGGATGGCCCGCGCTGTTTGCGAAGTCGCCGCCGCCGGCGATCTCCAGAAGCAAACGCCGAATGTTTTCCAGGCCCAGCTTGACTCCAAAGCGCTGAAGACTGTAAAGCCAGGCAAGCGCCTGTTGATAGCTCACGTGACGGCAAAATAAGCCAGCAGCCGGCTGATCTGCTCCCGCATTTTTTTGCGGTGCACAATCATGTCTATCAATCCGTGCTCTTGAAGGAACTCGGCGGTCTGAAAGCCCGGCGGCAGATCCTGGTGCGTGGTTTCCTTGATCACGCGCGGACCGGCAAAACCGATCATGCTTTTGGGTTCGGCAATGATAATGTCGCCTAACGAAGCGAAGCTGGCCATCACGCCGGCAGTGGTGGGATTTGTGAGGACGGAAATGTACGGGAGCCGGGCTTCGGCATGCCGGGCCAGCGCTCCACTTGTCTTGGCCATCTGCATCAGGCTTAACATGCCCTCATACATGCGCGCGCCGCCGGAGGCCGACACAATGATCAACGGGCAACGCTGCGCCGTCCCGTATTCGATAACGCGAGTGATCCTTTCACCGACTACCGAGCCCATTGTCGCGGCCAGGAAACCGAAGTCCATGACTGCGATAGCTACCTTGTGACTATCGAGCCTGCCGTGGCCGCTTATCACAGCGTCGATCAAACCGCTGCTCTCTCGATATTTTTTTAACCGATCTTCATACGTCGCCATCCCTTGGAAACTGAGCACGTCCACCGATTTGAGGCCGGCGTCCATCTCCACAAAACTCCCCGGGTCAAGCAGATTCTGCAGGCGTTCCCGCGCAGGCTGCGTAAAGTGATGGTCGCATCGCGGACAAACTCGCTGGTTTTCCGTGAGCTCGACCTCCGACACCACCTCCGAGCAGCCGGGGCACTTCTGGAAAAGGCCCGGCGGAATCTCGCGCTTTTTCGCACGTTCGAGCTTGATTGCCGGTTTTTTGAAAATCGCCATGGACAATTTATCCGCGCGCCGCCGTCACTGCGTGCACCGAGGTTGCTCCGGCGTTTTTCAAAACGCGTGCGCACTCGCTCAACGTCGCGCCGGTGGTTAAAACATCATCGATTAACAGAATGTGCAACCTTCGCACATTGATATTCTTTCGCAGCCGGAACGCGTTCCGCAAATTCTCAATGCGTTCCGCTCGGTCCAGCGCCGTCTGCGTTGTTGTGTAGCGATGGCGCTCGAGCAACAATTTCCACGGCACGGAAATTTGTTTGCTCAATAATTCGGCGAGCAGGCTGGCCTGATTAAAACCCCGTTCCCGCTGCCGAGCGGCGTGCAGGGGCACCGGCGCGATCACATCGAAACGCTCGGCGGAAATCCGCTCATCATCCATCGCCGCTCCCAGCCAGCGCGCGATGGAATGGCGCAGATAAACCTGACGTCCGTACTTAAAATCGTGAATGACCTGCCGCACCACGCCCCGACTGCGATAGGCGCTTACGGCCGCCTCAAAATAAAGAGTGCGATGTGCGCAGTTGGCGCAGGTGAATTCGCCTTCAATCGCGCCCTCAAACGGCTGCGAGCATTTGCGGCAAAAGGGCGCTACGATGCGACAGGCTCGCCCCTGGCAGGAATCGCAAAGCTGTTCGCGAAAGGGAACGTTGGCGCCGCAAACGACGCAAACCGGCGGGTACAGCAGCGCGACCGCCGGCTCCAATAATTTAAACCCGCGAAACGCGATCATGATTCAACCAGACGCGCATCAGCACCCAGGTGAGGGCGCCGATGCCAAGAGGAACAAGGCCCACGAGCAAACTCCTGCCAAGCCAGGGAAAAACCGCCACCTGCTGGCGCGCGACCAAACCAAACAGGCCGGCGCCAAAAATCCAACCGGCATGCAAGCCGATCGGCAACCACAAAGAACGCGTTAGCAGGCGTCCATCCGCCAGAATACAGCCGAGCAAAAAGAGCGTCGCGAAGGTTAACGCCAAAAATGCTGGCTCCATGCTCTGTCCCAAGACGCGCATCATCGAAGCAAAGCCCGACGTCCATGTTACGATTGCAGCGCTCCGCTCCGGTTGGCCTTTCAAAAAATGGATAGCGGCAAAGATTGCCGATACGGCAATCACCGGCAAATACCTGCGGCCAGACCTCATTAAAACGCCCAGCATGACGCCGCGAAAAAAAGTTTCTTCGATGAGCGGAACGGTGACGGCGGCGGCGAGCGTTTTCCCCAGTCGCGGCCACGCAATTACGTGTCGGAACGAATAAATCTGAAAGGCGATGAGCAATGCGCTACAAACGAGCAGGGGAGCAGCGGAAAGCGCCGCGCCAGCGGCAATATCGCGGCTCCATCGCGGATTCGGTTCCAGCCCCAAATCGGCCAGCTTTCGCACACCGCTGAGGCGCAGAAACGGCCAGAGCAAAACCGCCGCGCAGATCAGGACCGAGCGATGGAAAAATGTTTCAAACCCGTATTTGTTAAGGAAAGGGAAAAAACCGTGGCCCGCCACAAAACGAGCCGACCAGAAGAGTGCCGGAGCAATCAAAGCCCCGGCAACCAGAGTCGCGACCAGGTAGGCCGTCAATTTAGCTGCATCTTTCAATTTCGCTAAGTAAGGTTCCACGGCCATGCGGAGTCAACACATATGGACTGAGAAAGAGGCGGACGGAAGGAAACGCCAGGTGCGGGCTGCGAAATTTGGCGGCGCGTGGAGGTTCCAGTCCAAAACCGCGGGCGAGTTGAAGTGGACGCATCATCGTGATCCGCTGTTGAAAGATTTGGTGGCCTTGCGAGAAATCCTTATCCGCAAATATCACCGGCGGCGCGCCGCAATCGAGGACGTTGCCGCAATCGAAAAGCTCATTCACCAAGGGAAAGACCGGGCAGAAGCCGCAGGGAATTGCCATGAGAGATTGGAACACCGAAAAGCTGATTGAATGGGACAAGCGTTTTATCTGGCACCCGTTCACTGATATGCGCCAGTGGTGTTCTCCCGGGCACGAGCCGCTGGTGTTAGTGGAAGGCCGGGGCGCGCTGCTGCGCGACAGCAGAGGCCGCCAGTATATCGATGGCAATGCGTCAATCTGGACAAACATTCACGGCCACAACCATCCCCATATTAACGCGGCTATCGAACGGCAACTTGGCAGAGTCGCGCACACCTCCTTTCTTGGTTTTACAAATCCGGCGGCAATCGAACTGGCCAGAGCAATTACGTCACTTTTTCCCGACCATTGCTTGAACAGGGTGTTTTTTTCCGATGACGGTTCGACGGCGATGGAGGTAGCCCTTAGAATCGCCGATCAGTATTGGCGATTGCGCCGGTCACACAGACATCTCTTTATCGCTTTCCGCAGCGGGTATCATGGTGATACCGCGGGCGCAGCAAGCCTGGGCGCCGCCGCCATGTTCCACTACGCCTCTCCGCGGTGGAGATTCCCGGTGATGCAAGTTCCCAATACAGCGGCGCTGGAAGCGTTGCCGCGGGCCCGGCGCGCCGAAGTAGCAGCTGTGGTGATCGAGCCGCTTATTCAGGGCGCCGCCGGCATGCAGGTCTGGCCTTCGGGCACATTGCGAGCGGTTCGGCGATGGTCAGAGCGGGCCGGCGCGCTTTTAATTGTGGACGAGGTGATGACCGGTTTTGGAAGGACAGGACGGATGTTCGCCAGCGAACACGAGAATGTGATTCCGGACATGATGATTTTAGCTAAAGGATTGACTGGAGGATATCTTCCGCTTGCTATTACTTTGGTTTCAGAAAAAATATTCGCCGCCTTCGATGGGCCAATCGCTGGAGGAAAAGCTCTGGCATACGGCCACAGCTATACCGGAAATGCCCTCGGCTGCGCCGCCGCCCTTGCCAGCCTGGAAGTTTTTGAAAAAGAAAAGGTTTTGGAGGCCTTGCAGGCGAAAATTCACCATCTGAGCTCGGCGCTGGCCGCTCTCAGAGCGCTTCCGGGCGTGAAAGAAGTGCGGCAATGTGGGTTTATAGCGGGAATCGAAATGGAAGGGTTGCGCGAGATGAGCGCACCCGCCGTCGCCGCAGCGGTTTGCATCGAAGCCCGGCGGCATGGCCTTTTAACCCGACCGATTAGGAACGTGGTGGTGCTGATGCCACCGTTGTGCATAACGCTCTCCCAGTTGACCGAAGCGGCGGGCGCTCTTCACGCGGCAATTAATGAAATTTCGCGACGTCACGGCGCGATGCTCAGCGGCCATGTCGAAAAAGTTGCGACTTGACCAACTCCTCGTTGCGAAGGGTTTATTCCCGAGCCGCGAACAAGCGCGGCGAGCGGTGATGGCGGGGGAGGTTACCATAGGCGATCGCGTCGCGCTCAAGCCATCGGAGATTCCCGACGAGCGCTCTGCAATCGTCGTAAGGCCCGCTCGCAGATACGTAAGCCGCGGCGCCTTGAAATTAGATGGCGCCCTTGATTCGTTCAAAATCGATGTCGAGGGCAAGATTGCGCTTGATGTAGGCGCCTCGACAGGAGGTTTCACCGACTGCCTGTTGCAACGGGGAGCCAGACGAGTGTATGCGGTGGACGTCGGCCACGGGCAACTGGATTGGAAGCTTCGCAACGATCCCCGGGTGATCGTTCTCGAAAAAGTCAATGCCCGGCATCTGTCATGCCAGCATGTTCCCGAGCTGGTTGATCTGGGCGTAGTCGATGTTTCCTTTATCTCGCTGACGCTTGTGCTGCCCAACGTCCTCAAGCTCCTGATTCCCTCGGGCGTAATCGTGGCTCTCATCAAACCACAGTTCGAATTGAGCCCGAGCGAAGTCGGCAAAGGGGGAATCGTTCGTAATCCGGACTTGCACCGAAAGGCCCAAGACAAGATTGTCAGCTTTGTAAAGGAATGGGGCTGTACAATTGCTGGAATCGTTCCATCGGTGATTAAGGGCACAGACGGCAACCAGGAATTTTTTGCATGCATACAAAAACCATCGGTTTGATCGCGCACCCCGGAAAACCGGGTGTGGCCGATCTGGTCAACGCCATCGCGCAAGAGTTCAGTCGTTTCTCCATTTCCGTCCTGCTCGAGAAGGAAACGGCGCAGATCGCTGGACAAAAATCCGGCCATTCGATCGCCGATCTGGCCGCCGCATCCGACTTGCTCGTGGTGGCGGGAGGCGACGGCACCATTCTGCGAGTCGTCGGCCACCTGGGCGAAGGGATCAAGCCAATCTTCGGGATCAATATCGGTTCGCTGGGATTCCTCACATGCGCAAGCTCCTCGACCTACCGCGAAGCAGTCGAATGTATCGCCAAAGATCGAATTAATTTCAGTCAACGCGCGCTGCTGGAGGCCCGGGTGAAAATCGGCGAGAAACAGACACCAAAAATGCTGGCCTTGAACGACGCAGTGTTGAGTCGCGGTGAACTCTCCCGTTTGGTGCTTTTGCGTACGCGGGTCAATGGTGAGCCGCTGACAGAATTCAACGCCGATGGTCTTATTGTAGCTACTCCGACAGGGTCCACAGCGTACTCGCTGTCCGCCGGCGGCCCGATTCTGGACCCGGAATCCGGGGTATTTGTGATCACACCGATTTGCCCGCATGTTTTGACCAATCGCTCAATCATTGTCGCCGACAGCTCCATCATCGAAATCGAAGCCAGTGACCCAGATTATCCCGTTTACTTGACGCTGGACGGTCGCAAGCCGATTCACGTCGAGCGCGATTCCATTGTCACGGTTCGCAAAGCCAAAAAAACTCTCCCTCTGGCATCGCTGCCCGAAGCCTCCTTTTTCAGCGTCGTGCGGCAGAAATTAAAATGGAGCGGAAGCAACATCTAGAGGCAGAGATCCAGAACGGCTGCGTCGCCGCTATTGCGGTTGAGCCGGCTTTTCTTGCCGACCAACGCAAGCGTCTTGCGACTGGTTTTGACGAAAAGTAGCTGATCGATCAGTTAAGAAGTGGTAACTGGCCTGCGTTCGACGCAACCGAATTTTATATGACATATATTGTCTGATGTTATTATGCCGTTCTGGATCGCCGTCCTTCGTTGCCTCCGATCTCTGGATTGAGGGGTTTCCCCTACGTCGATCCACCGCTCGATTACGTCGGCCCCTTGACCTGGGCGTCGCGAGTGCTAGCATCGGCGAGTTTAAAAGGATGAACGTCTTCGGCCGCCGCAAACTTGTTATTTTTGCCGGGTTAATGCTGGCTTTTCTCTTTTCCCGCTCGGTTCAAGCAGCGCGCGAGGAATTCTCCGGCAGCATCCGCGACATGATGACCCCGGAGGAGTTTAAGGCCGCCGGTCTAAACAAGCTTTCTCCGGAGGAATTGCAAAAACTCGACGCCTGGCTTCAAGGCTATCGGCAGGCTACCGAAAAGAAGGCCACGGCACGGGCGGAGCGATCCAAGCTCGACATGCTCGTAAGCCGTGTGGACGGCACCTTTAATGGCTTAACCGGAAAAACGGTGATCCGTCTGGAAGACGGCACGGTGTGGAAGCAAGCCAATGCCGACGACCGATTTCGCCCCAGAGTGACTGATCATCCGGCAGCCGTCGTTATCCACGGCATTTTCGGATACAAAATGCGGATCGAAGGGACTGGCGAATTTTACGTCGATCCCGTCCGCAATCCCTAGATTCTTCAGGCCAGCGGCTGGGCCATCGATGCAGCGGGAACTAATCGGCCCATGCCGAATTCCGCGTGAATCAATCGCGCCGCCCGTTCCGCTTCGCGTTGATCAATGATCACGGCGATCTTGATTTCCGAGGTGGATACAAGCTGGATATTGATCCCCGCGCGTCCCAGGCACTCAAACATTCGCGCTGCGACACCCGAATGCGAACGCATTCCGATTCCTACGACGCTCAGCTTGGCCAGGCCGCTCGCAGTGTTGAGGCGCTGTGCGCCAATTTGGCCGACCACCGGCATCAAAATCGTGCGCGCGTTCTCCAGCTCGCCCTCGTGAATCGTGAATGAGATATCGGTCGCGCCGCTGATGGGCGCGCTTTGGACAATCATGTCCACAATAATATGTGCGGCGGCGACATCGGAAAAAATGCGTCCGGCAATTCCGGGCCGATCGGGCACGCCGGTGACAGTCAACTTCGCCTGATTCCGATCGACTCCTATGCCGCGCACCAGCACATCTTCCATGCTGGGAGTCTCTTCCCGCGCGACAGTTCCCCGTCGCCTGTTGAAACTCGACCTGACCTCAAATTCCACTCCGAACTTCTTGGCAAACTCCACAGCGCGGGATTGCATGACTTTTGCGCCGCTCCCGGCCATCTCCAGCAGTTCGTCGTAAGCGATTTCGCTGAGCTTTTTGGCTTCTGGAACAACTCGCGGGTCGCAAGTAAACACGCCGTCCACATCGGTGAAAATCTGGCAGGCATCCGCGCTCAACGCTCCCGCGAGGGCGATGGCTGTCAGATCCGAGCCGCCACGACCGAGGGTCGTTGTTTCGCCCTCGGGCGTCTGGCCCTGAAACCCGGCAACGATCACGATATAATCGTCAGCCAACAGTTCCTGAACTTGTTTTGGACTGATATTGGCGATGCGGGCGCGCGTATGACGGTGGTCGGTAAGAATTCCAGCCTGAGCGCCCGTCAGTGAGATCGCTCGGCCGCCCAGCGCGTTGACTGCCATGGCCACCAACGCGCTCGCCGCCTGCTCTCCGGTGGCGAGCAAAATATCGATCTCTCGGGCTGTCGGTTCGCGCTGTGGCGAAACCTGCTGCGCCAGCTTCAGCAAATTGTCCGTCACGCCGGCCATCGCCGAAATGACCGCTACGACCTGGCAACCCTGGCGTTGCGTTTCGATCAATCGACGCGCAACCTTGCAAATCCGTTCCGGAGTTCCCACGGATGTGCCTCCGTATTTTTGAACAATCAAACGCATGGAAAGCAGATTGATCCGGCTCAGATCGTGATTCTCATCTTGAACGGCCGCCTTTGTCGATCACAAGCGAAGCGCCCGCTCCAGACAACGCATTGTTGCGGGGACCGGTCGTAACTCTGGCATTTGCTCAACAAGCGCCTCAGGATCTTTCAATCCATGCCCGGTCACTGTGCAAACGATTCGGCTTCGTTCGGGAATTTTCTTGAGCGAACAGACGGCGCTGCTGGAATCGAAGCACTTGAAAAAGCCTGCAATGGACGCCGCGCTGGCGGGCTCGACAAGTAATCCTTCGTGTCTGGCCAGCCATTTTTGCGCCGCTGAAATTTCCGCGTCATCGACAATGTCGATCGCGCCGCGCGATTCCGCGAGCGCCGCGCGCGCCTGCTTCCAATTGGCCGGATTGCCGATACGAATGGCCGACGCGATGGTCTCCGGTTGTTCAAAAACCCGGTTGTAAAAGATGGGAGCCGCGCCGCTGGCTTCAAAGCCGATCATGGCCGGCAACTTTGTCGATCTTTTTGCAGCGCGATATTCCCGATACCCGTGCCAATAGGCTGTGATGTTTCCGGCATTGCCCACGGGAAGCAAATGGAAATCTGGCGCGTCGCCGAGAGCTTCAATAACCTCAAATGCGGCGGTTTTTTGCCCGGCGATCCGGTGCGGGTTCACCGAGTTTACAATCACAAAATCGCTGCGCTGCCCCAGTTCCCGCACGAGCCGGAGCGCATCGTCAAAGTTGCCTTCTATCGGCACGATCTTCGCCCCGTACACGAAAGCCTGCAGCAATTTGCCCCTGGCAATTTTCCCCGCCGGAAGCAGTACCGCGCAGCAAATTCCGGCTCGCGCGGCGTATGCGGCCGCCGAGGCAGAAGTGTTTCCCGTCGATGCGCAGAGAAGCATCTTCGCCCCGCGCTCGACCGCCTTGGAAGCCGCTACGGTCATGCCCCGGTCCTTGAAGGAACCCGTGGGATTTGCTGCTTCGTTCTTGATGAAGACCTCGCAGCCGCGGCCTGCGCGTTCGCTCAATCGGGCCGAGAAAATCAGCGGAGTGCTCCCCTCACCCAGAGAGACAATTGGTGTCCGCTCGTCAACGGGAAGAAACTTGCGAAAACGCGCGATAACCCCCGCATTTTTTATCGCCGCGGCTTGGGTTGGAAAATTCGTCGACTCGCTGGACATGCTTGCAAAGCGTGCTCGAATCTCGTTCCTTTAGCAATCGGCCGCTGCCGATCCATCCCCATGCACAAGCAACCCTTTATGGCCTCACTCGACAAGGAGACAAAGCTTCGTCTCCTGAGGATTCTTCTGGAAAGCCGCCATGCTGATCTGCGCGAACAGAATTTGATTCGTCAGGGCAAGGGGCACTTTCACGTTTCGGGCATGGGCCACGAAGCGTTGGCCGCGGTTTCCGTTCAAATGGAGCGAGACGACTACATCGTGTGCTACTACCGCGACCGCGCCCTCGTGCTGGGCCGCGGCATGACGACCGCTCAATTGGGATTGGAATATTTCGCCAAGCGCGCCACCGGCAGCGGCGGACGTCAAATGCCGTCGCACTACAGCGATGCCGAGCGGCACATCTGGAGCGTCCCGACGCCTACCGGCTCCCAGTTGCTCCCTGCCTGCGGCATCGCCTGGGGCATCAAGCTGGATGGCAAAAATAATCTGGTGGTGACCACTGTCGGCGACGCCGCCACGCGCCAGGGAGATTTTTTTGAGGCAATCTGTTTCGCCCGGGAAAAAAAGCTGCCGATGCTTTTTATCGTCGAAGACAATGCCTACGGCATCAGCATGCCCACGCGGAAAACCAACCCGCTGGCGCTGCATATTCTGGAAAGTGAAAACTGGCGTCTGCTGGATGGCAGCGACGTCGAACAGGTTTACGACGCAACGGCGGAAGCCTTCGAAAAAATCCGCGCCGGAGAGGGGCCATTTTATTTCTGGGTTAAAATGGAGCGACTCTCCAGCCACACGAGTTCCGATGATCAAAAACTTTACCGCAGCGCAGAAGAACTGAGTGAGCTCGAAAAGTTCGATCCGCTGCGCCGGTTCAAGGAGGAACTCATCAGGGAAGGCCTGATCACGAGCGAGGAATATCAGGCGCTGGATCGGGAAGTAAAGGAACGGATTCGTCGCGAGTACAGCCAGGCGGAAGTGGCTGCGGATCCTTCGCCTAACGAGTTGCTGGCCAATGTCACCGCCCCGACTCCTGCCGTTGAGAGTGAAGTCCTGCCGCCGGGAAAATACCGCATCGGCGACACCGTAAACAAAACGTTGCGTGTCGGTCTCCAGGAAGATTCGCGCCGCATCATCTTTGGCGAAGACGTCGAAGATCCTAAAGGCGGCGTGTTTCGGCTTACCCAAAAGCTTTCCAGCGAGTTCCCCGGGCAGGTGTTCAATTCGCCTTTGGCAGAATCAACAATTCTCGGCGTGGCCTGCGGTCTGGCCGCCTATGGAAAGCGCCCGGTCTTCGAGCTGCAGTTCATCGATTTTGTTTACCCAGGGTTCAACCAGCTGGTCACCAACATCGCCACATTGCGCTGGCGATCTTTCGGCCACTGGAAATGTCCCGCTGTGATCTACGCGCCGTATGGCGCTTATCTTCCAGGCGGCAGCTTATGGCACAGCCAGGCCAACGAGTCCGTGCTGGCGCACTACCCGGGCCTGAGTGTCGTAATCCCAAGCACGCCCGCAGACGCCGCGGGATTGCTTTGGACGGCCATGCACGCCGAGGATCCCGTCATCTTTTTGATTCCCAAACATCTTCTGTGGGCTGAACACGAATACGCCGAGCCGATTCGCGCCGTGCCACTGGGCACAGCGCGAAAAGTGCGCGAAGGCTCGGAAGTGACGTTGATCGCGTGGGGCAACACCGTCGAGAAATCAATCGAAGCGTTGGAAAAAATCGGCGATGAAATCAGCGTTGAACTGATTGACCTGCGCTCGATTGTACCCTGGGACAAAGGTGCCATCGAACAATCTCTGCGCAAAACCCGCCGTCTGGTAATCGTGCAGGAAGACAGCGAAAATTGCAGCGTGGGCCAGATGATTATTTCGCACGTTGCCGGCGCGCCCGAGCTTTGGCGAGAGCTGATCAGCCCGCCCGTCCTGGTCAGCAAACCCAACGTCATGATCGGTTACAACCCGATTTACGAATATGCGGCATTGCCAGACGTTGCGCGCATCATCGAAGCAATTCGGAGCGCGGTTGCCACGAAACCTCTGCGCGCGGCGGCGCAAGCAGCCGTCGGTGTCGCACGCATCGCTGCGGAGGGGGAGTTGGTCTCGCCGCACCCGGCAGGTACCGCAGCGCGACAAGAAGCGACCAAATTGCGCCCAGAACCCATCACCGTGCCTGTGATGGGTGAAGGCATTCGCAGCGCAAAAGTTGTTTCGTTGTGCAAAATGCCCGGCGAACGTGTCGACCCCGACGATGAACTCTGCGAAGTGGAGACGGATAAGGCTGTCTATCCCATCCAATCCTCTTTGTCCGGTGTGATGGGCGAATGGAAAACAAGCGTTGGCGACACCGTCGAGATTGGTCAGCAACTGGGCACGATCCTCGTCACGGCTCCGGAAGAAAGGCCGCATCTGGAATCGGCGATTCAGTCGCGGCCAAGCGCTGAAAAGGCCGTCGGCGCCGCGCCCAGGGGCGCCACCCCCGAAACGCAGCTCCGCGTGAGCGAAATCGAGCCGGCCCTCTCGCCGACCATCACGCGTAAGCTCAGTCACGTTATCCCCGCCAACCTGCAAACTGACGCTCGATGGGAGGCAATTCGCAAGGCGCGTGAAATTGCAAAGATGAAGCTAGGCGACCGCGCGCCCTCCCCTTCTGCAATGGTCGCGTGGGCTGTTGTGCGGGCCATGGAAAAGCATCCGGCCTTTCGCCGGTTAATTTTGGAAGACGACCGCATCATTCAAAACGACGACTTCGATCTTGGCATTGCCGTTGCGCTGGAAGGCGATCGACTGGCCACGGCAGTAATCACAAACGCAAACCGCAAAAGCTGGCCGGAATTCGTCAGCGCCTACAATGCCGCCGTGGCTGCGACGCGCAGCGGCCGTGTGGATGCCATGAACGCGCCCGTGGTGATCACCAGTCTTGGCGCATTCGGAGTAAAAGCCGGCGCGCCCATCGTCGTGCCGCCATCAGTGGGCACACTGTTTGTGGGCACCGCACATCGTGAACTGATGCCGGAGGGGAATAAGGACCGCGCGGCCGAAGTGGTGACTCTTTCGCTGACGTTTGATCATCGTGTAGTGAATGGCGCTGGAGCAGCCAGCTTTGCCAATGACGTCAAAAAGGAGATCGAAACTTTTAAACTTCCTTCGGGCGAAGTGGCCGCGCACTCTTGCTGAACCCTTTTCCTGATAGCGGTTCCTTCCGAGATTTTGCCTCACGACGAGAGGTGGGGTATTGGCGTTTTTTGGAAAGTTTCTACAGTTTTTGACATCACTCGCCCCGTGACTACCGCGAACAAAATCACCGTTGTACGGATCCTGATGATCCCTGCGTTTGTCACAATGGCGATTTACTATGGCGAAAGTATCAAACGCGGCGCGCCTTTGGAATGGCAGCGCTTCACGGCGATAGCGATTTTTCTTGTCGCCGCGGTGAGCGACGGATTGGACGGCTATGTGGCGCGCCGCTACAATCAACGCAGCACATTGGGCCTTTATCTTGATCCAATCGCCGATAAAGGGCTGCTGCTGAGCGGAATCATTACTCTGAGCATCAGCAATTGGAGCGAAGCCGATCCGGACTACGGTCGATTTCCCGCATGGTTTCCTGTTCTCGTTATCACGCGCGATGCCGTGATCCTCGTGGGGGCAGCGGTTCTGCATCTGCTAATCGGCAGCAAAATGCGCGTAAAACCGCATTGGACCGGGAAGCTCGCCACGGTTTGTCAAATGTGCGCCATCGGCTGGGTGATGCTGCAAGTGCGTCTCCTGCCGCTGATGCTGGTTGTGATTGTGGCGGGCGTTTTCACTCTGATCTCCGGCGTGGTTTATGTTCTTGACGGCGTGCGCCAGTTGCAAGCCGAAGGCCACGCGCATCCACAGCGCCCGTAAAGTTCCCACTCGTGCGCGATGAACGGCCTGCAGAATCTGCCGAGCGTCGCCATTGTCGGCCGGCCGAATGTCGGCAAGTCCGCGCTGTTTAATCGATTGGTTGGCCGGCGAATTGCCATCGTGCACGATCAACCCGGCATTACGCGCGACCGTCTTTCCGCCACGTGCGCGCGGGGCGCGCGGCCGTTCGTTCTTTGGGACACCGGCGGTATCTTTGGGGCCGGTGAAGCGGAACTGGACGCGCAGGTGCGCCGGGCTGCGGAAGAAGCGCTGCGCGAAAGCGACGTCGTTTTGTTCGTGGTGGATGCAAGGCAAGGTTTATCGGCGGTTGACAGAGACGTGGCGCGCATTCTGCGCAAGGCACGGAAACCAGTAGTTCTGGTGATTAACAAGATCGACGCGGCCAAGCACGAAACGCTGGCGGCAGAATTTGACTCGCTGGGTTTTGAGCGAAGCGTTTCGATCAGCGCCGAGCACGGCCGCGGGGTTTTGGATTTGCTGAGCGAAATCGAGCAACTCCTCCCCTCGCCTGCCGGCGGGGAAGCGCCGGCGCTCCAGGCTGAGCGTCCCACAGCAGTGGCCGTCCTGGGGCGGCCAAACGCCGGAAAATCTTCGTTTATCAATTTTATCGTGCACAGCGAACGCGCCATTGTCAGCGAGTTGCCGGGAACCACGCGCGACGCCATCGACATCTCGTTCGAACGCGACGGCCGAAGGTTCCTCTTTATCGATACCGCAGGAATTCGGCGGCGCGGAAAGCGTTCGACCGCCGTGGAGATCTTCAGCGTGATGCGGGCCGAGCGCAGCCTCCGTCGGGCCGATCTCTGCGTTTTGCTCGTCGATCTGACGGAGGGCGTGACTGCGCAGGATAAACATATCGCGGGTTTGATCCAAAAGGCGCACAAACCAGCCGTGATTGTTTTGAACAAATGGGATCTGCTCAAACCTCAACGCCGTGCCGCCGAAGCGATCAGAAAACTCGTTGATCTGACTCGGCAACAAATTTTCTTTCTTGATTACGCGCCCGTGCTGGTCGTTTCAGCAAAATCCGGCGAGAACGTCGAACGACTCTTTGCCATCACCGACAAAATCCGCAGCGCCTCGCAAAAACGGATCAGCACCGGTATTCTGAACCGTTTATTGCAGTCGGCGTTTGCGGCAAACCCGCCGCCCCTGCTCAAGGGCAAACGATTAAAATTACTCTATGCCACTCAATCGGGAGCCGAGTCGCGCCAAGAAGGGACGTCCCTGGCGCCGCCGGAATTTGTTCTGTTTGTAAACGATCCCCGTTTGTTGAGTGACGATTACCGCCGTTACCTCGAAGCTCGAATTCGCGAAACAGAACCTTTTACCGGTCTGCCCGTCATTTTGAAACTGCGCCCGCGCGTCAAGGACTCGGATTAGCGCCGGGCTCGCCGGGGCGTCCAATGTCTGCAATTCATTCCGGGTCCTGTCGAATCGGAAGCTGCCGGCGAAGCGACGCGATAATTTTGTCACTCAACTTGACCGCGTCGTCATCTCCTGCCGCTGCGGCGCGGCGGCGAGCTTCTTCTGCAGTCTCGGTGGCTCTCGAAAAATTACCGGTCTCGGCATAAGCCGCAGCCAGTGTATCCAGAAGGGCCGGGATTTTGCGCTCAGTCAGCTCGCAGGCGCGCTCGGCCAGTTTGACTGCTTGATTCCCATCGCGTGCCTCTGCCGCAGGATGCGTGGCAAGGATCCACGCCAGCTCATCCAACATTCTTGGTGAGTCGGGCGCAATCACAGCAATGTCGCGCAAGTGCTGCGCGGTATCGGATTCCCCAGCCAGTGTTAGCAAGATCCGACGCAAAGCCGCATGCGCTTGGTCACCCTGCTGTCCCAGCATGAGGAGGTAACCCAGGTGGCGGGCGGCCGATATCAGGTCGCCGGTTTGCGCCAAAGCAGCGCTCAATGACGAGTGCGCCGCTGGATCGTAAGGCGACAAGGTGAGCCACGCGCGCCCGAGTTGAGCCGCCTCATCGTAACGCCGCGATTCTAAAAGGCAGGCCATGAGAAATTGATAAGCTTGGACATTTTCGGGGCCGAGCGCGATGGCGCGGCGAGCCTCAGCAATCGCGCGTTCCGAATCGACGCGTTTGAGCGCGATGGCCAGGCGCAAATGCGTCACGGAATCGGCGGGCGAAAGTTCCACCGCGCGCCGCGCTTCTTCGATGGCTTCTTCGTCCCGGCCCAGCTCGCTCAGGCTCAGCGCGTAAAATCCGCGCGCAGCCGGGTTGGACGGATCGGCATCCACAGCCTTGGCCGCCTCAGCGCTGGCTAGTGCGATCTGGCCCTGCGTTCCCAATACCTTCGCCGCATACAAATGCTGTGCCGCCGAGGGAACAATCCAGTGCGCAGCGAAACTGTTCACCGCCCAAACAAAGATAAACGTTCCCAAAATCAGTCGTGTGTGCCGATGCTTTTCGGGCAGCGTATTCCAACCCAGCGCGCCGAAGAAGCATAATGGCGTGAGGGCGGACAATCCGTAGAAAGCTTTCGCCTCCGCATAGGAAGGGATCTTGAGCGTCATCAAGGCAAAGCCCATCCCAATCGCTGCGAAAAACGCAAGCAGCAGCCACAATGCTGCTGAAGGTTTTCGAATGAATTGCACCAGCGCAGCGAGAATTCCGGCGCTGACAAGCGCGGTTGGAATAAGCGCCCAAAGATAGCCGGCAACCGTCAGGGATTCGCGCCAGGGAATGTCAGGGTTGGAGGCGCCGCCGCACAAGCCGTCGCCCCAGAGTGTGGAATAAATTCCGTCCGGTACGCCTGCCAGGCCACTGAACAATGGAGTTACCAAGGCGCGACCGAAACGGAAATAATCGCCCGCGGTGCGGTAACCGGGTTCCTGCCACCAGGTAAACCCGCTCAGAACGTCCCAGTTTCCGAGCAAAGGAGCGCCAAACCTCAGCCAGATGCGAACATAATGCCAGCCGCACACCGCGAGGCAGACTGCCAGCAACAACGTCAAGTTGCCAAGCCAGCGGACAATCGGCGCCCGCTGTGCGATGGACCTCCCGGCGATCGCCGCCGCGACGACTGGCAAAAGTAAAACTGCCGTTGCCTTGGTCAGCATGGCCGCGCCCAACGCCAATCCGATCCAGATCAACCCCATTGTCCGAGGCGAGTCCTTCTTGAGCCAGCGCACACAGAGATAAAGCGTCACGGTGGCCAGCGCAGCTTCCAGCATTTCGTTCGTGACGTAGTGAGCCAGATAAAGATGCATGGGCAAAAACGCGGCAAACAACAGCCCCATGAGCGCCGCCCGAATGGGCAACAACAACCGCAGAGTGAGGAAAACAAAAATGAACTGCCCGATGCCCAAAAACGCTCCCACCCAACGCAGGATGAATACCGACGTCGGGTCGTTCGCTGACAAATGAGCGAGTGAAAGACAGGCCGCCGCCAACAAGTAATAGAGCGGCGGCTGATACATCTCCCACCCTTCAGTCGGCAGCGGCAATGCTCGATGTTGCTGGATGTAGCTGATATAACTGACGTGTTCCTTGGCATCGAAGCCCCGGTGAAACGGTAGCCACCGGTTGTTATTCCAGATTAACAACAGCCAGAGACAGCCCAAGATCACCAAGAAAATGATTTGCCACCGCTGTGACACCGAATTTTTAAAAATGGCTCGCCACGAAAAAGCGATCGCGCAGGCCATTCCAATAAGCACACTCCAAAACGGCCAAACCTTTTTAACGGCGTCGAGCGTGCGTTCGCCACCGGCCAGAGGGTTGCCCGGCCTGGCCCTCTTTGTCCCCCTGGCCAACGAAGCAGGCCGCCACGAGGATCCGGCAAACGATGCTTCCCAGGTTTGGTCGCTACGGAGGCGCGAACCGTCGGCTTCCAGGAACAACCAAAGCGCCGGCGGACCGTTGTAATTAAACACCCGCGCTTCAATCACGTTCGCTCCGAAGCGCAACTCTCGGACGACGTCTATCGTCCCGCGGTTTTTCCAGTTGCCATTATGCGGCAGCGGCAGCCGATGACCGTTAATTTTTACCTCAGCACGCCGCATGGCGCGAATGCTTAAGCGCGCCGTCCGCGGTTCGCTGGGTAAGACAAATTCTCGTCGGAAAGTCGCATCCAGGTTGGCAAACCAGTGCGCGTGAGCATCAACAGCAGTTGGGAACACGATCCATTCCGCTTTCCGGTCGCGCGGCAAGAAATTCACGGCGGGATTTCGTTGCGCGCTCCGAACCAGAATCGCCATGGCCGCAGCCCACGCCACAACGATGAAGACCGCGCGCGGCCAGGGTTTGCGAAGCAAGAGCGCATTTGAAGAGAAGATTTTCCCGCAGCCTGTCATTGCGCGCGAAAATTTCATGGAAGCATTCGGTTTGCGAGCAAAAGAATCAGTTGGGCGTCTTCTCTGTGGCTTTCGGGGCAATTGTTTGATCGAACATTCTGCTGCCGCTACATGTCTCACCACAGCATATGAAACCGACTCAGGAGATTACGCAGGAGGTGCGAGAGCTGGGCCAATGGATCCCCGGACTTCGTCAGCAGGTTGCTCACGTTGTGATAGGGCAAAAGTATTTGGTGGACCGGCTTCTCCTGGGTTTGCTGGCCAATGGGCATCTGCTGCTTGAGGGTGTGCCAGGTCTGGCCAAGACGCTCACGGTAAAAACGATGGCTGCCTGCATCCAGACCGGTTTCCAGCGATTGCAATTCACACCCGATCTGTTGCCGGCCGACTTGATTGGCACGCTCATCTATAACCCGCGCACGGGCGAGTTCAGCACGAAACTCGGCCCAATTTTCTCCAATCTTATCCTCGCCGATGAAATCAATCGCGCGCCAGCCAAGGTGCAGAGCGCGTTATTGGAAGCAATGCAGGAGCGCCAGGTGACGATCGGGGAGAAGACCTATCCATTACCCGATCCGTTCCTTGTTCTGGCAACGCAAAACCCCATCGAACAGGAAGGGACCTATCAGCTCCCTGAAGCGCAGCTCGACCGGTTCATGTTTAAATTGAACATCGGTTATCCGCAGAAAAGCGAAGAGCGCACCATTCTGGACCTGATGGCCACCTCTGCGCCCGATCTGGATGTGGAGCCTGTGGTGGAACCCAATCAAATCATTGCCGCCCGCAGGCTGGTCAATGAGATTTATATCGACGATCGAGTCAAAGATTACATCGTGGATGTGGTCTGGGCCACGCGCGAACCGGCAGCCTACAACCTGCGCTTGGAAGGCCTGATTCGCTATGGCGCGTCGCCCCGGGCCACAATTTATCTGGCGCTGGGCGCCCGGGCTCATGCCTTTCTCAACGGTCGCGGTTACGTCACGCCGCAGGACGTCAAAAGCATCGGTCCCGACGTCTTGCGACATCGCATCATCGTCAGCTATGAGGCCGAAGCCGAAGCGGTCACCAGTGAAACCATCATTGAGAGAATCTTCGCCGGATTGCCAGTGCCGTAACAGCCGCCTGGCGCGTTCCACGATCATCACCGCCTGATGGAATCGCCACTTACAACGCAGCTTCGCTCCGTCGGCGAGGACGAGCAGGCAAAGACCACCGCCGACATTCTCAGGAAAATCCGGGCGCTCGAAATCAAAACGCGTGGCCTGGTGGAAACCGCCTTCGCCGGCGATTACCACAGCGTGTTTAAAGGACGCGGCATGAACTTTGAAGATGTGCGGGAATATCAGCCGGGCGACGATATTCGAGCCATCGACTGGAACGTCACCGCTCGCATGGGCAACGCGTTCGTGAAGAAATTTACCGAAGAACGAGAGCTCACCGTGATGTTGGTTGTGGATGTGAGCGCCTCGGGGAATTTCGGCAGCCTTACGCAGTCAAAACGCGAGCTGGCCGCGGAGGTGGCCTGTCTGCTGGCCTTCAGCGCCATTCGAAACAACGACAAAGTGGGCCTGCTGCTTTTCACCGATCGGGTCGAATTGTTCATTCCGCCAAAGAAAGGCCGCTCCCATACCCTGCGATTGATTCGCGAGATATTGTTCTTTCAGCCCCAGGGTCGCGGCACCGAGCCGGCGCTGGCGCTCGATTATTTGAACAACATCGTCACACGCCGGGCGGTCGTGTTTTTCATTTCCGATTTTCAAGCGCCTGACTTTTCGCACGCCCTGGCCGTCAGCGGCCGACGGCACGATTTTGTGGCCATCCACATTCAGGATGAACGCGAGAAGGTGCTGCCCGACGTGGGAATTATCAGGCTGGAAGACGCCGAGACCGGCGAACAGATCGAGATCAATACCGCCGACCGCGCCGTGCGACACCGCTTCGCTCAGTTGGCCGAGCAGCGGGCTGTCGAGCTTGAACGAACGCTGCGACGGAACAACATTGACTCAATCGCGCTGCGAACCAACGAAGATTATCTGCCGCAATTGCGTTCCTTTTTTAAACAGCGCGAACGGCGGCTCGGAATGCGCTGAGCGGCGCCTTCGGAATGACGCAGATGTGGCCAGTTGACATTTTGAGAGAGCTTGCGCCGGCGTGGAATCGCGCCGGACTGGCTGATCCGTTCGCGATCCACCCCATATTTTGGGGGCAGCAATTCCACGACATCGCGCCGCCTGTGGATTATTCGCTGGTGCCGGTGTGGCTGATTTTCGTTGTGGCGTTTGCCGGCCTTTGCCTAATCGGGTTGCTGGTCTGGTTGCTCCTGCGAAGACGCAAACCGGTTTTGCCGCCGAAGCTGCCGCGGGAAATCGCGCTGGAACAATTGGAGCGAATCGGGCGCGAAATTGATCAGATGACCCCGTATCAATTCAGCATCCGCGTTTCCGACATTTTGCGCCGATACGTGACCCAACAATACGGCGTGCCCGCCACGCGGCAGACATCCATCGAGTTCCTGACGATGGTAGCCAGGGCCTCGCCCTTTTCCCCAGAAGAAAAATCGTTGCTCGAAGATTTTTTGAATCGATGTGACCTGATCAAGTTCGCGCGCTACGAAGCAACGGCTTCGGACAGCCGATTGTTGCTGGATGAAGCGGTGCGTTTTGTGAAGGGCGGCCAGGTTGCCGCGGTTTTCTCTCCATGATGAGCAAGCTTTTTGATTGGTGGCAGGCCCACAGCGCGCTCACTTTCGCGCGCCCCTGGCTGCTGTTGCTCCTGCTGGCGATTCCCGTGCTGGCCTGGTTGCGGGGCAAACGCGGAGCGGATGCGGCGCTGTCTTTTTCATCGACGGCGGTGCTCCGCGCGATCGGGAAACAAACCGCGGCCCGGGCAGGCAAAATTCTCAACGCTTTGTTGCTGCTTGCGCTGGCCAGCTTTGTGGTGGCGCTCGCCCGGCCGCAGCTGGGCAAAAGTCTGACGCAGGTCGAAGCAAGCGGCATCGACATCATGCTGGTGCTGGACGTTTCGGGCTCGATGCTGACCAAGGACTTTACCATCGGCGGCCAGGAAGCGACTCGCGTGGACGCCATCCGCGAAGTCACTCGCAAATTTATCGAAGCCCGCCCCAATGATCGCATCGGCATCATCGCCTTTGCAGGACGCCCCTACGTGGTAAGCCCCATGACGCTCGATCACGACTGGTTGCTGCAAAATCTCGATCGCCTGCGCGTCGGCCTGGTGGAAGACGGGACGGCCATCGGCTCGGCCATGGCCGCCGCCGCCAGTCGCCTCAACGACAAGCATTCCAAAAGCCGCGTCCTGGTGTTGCTCACTGACGGAGAAAACAACGCCGGAAAAATCCCGCCCAAGACCGCGGCCGAAGCGGTGAAGGCCTTGAAAATCCATTTCTACGCCATCGGGGCCGGGATCAACGGAATTGCGCCTGCGCCGATTTACACCGCTCGCGGCCCGCTCACTGACGCGCTGGGCAACATTCTCTACGAGAACCAGCGCGTAGAGTTTAACGAAGCCGGCTTGAGAGAAATTGCCAAAATCGCGGACGGCAAATTTTTCCGCGCCACGGATACGCGGTCGTTGGAACAGATCTTCCGCGACATCGACAAGCTGGAGAAATCGACTGTGAGCGTAAAAAAATACCAGCAGTATCGCGATTTGTTTCCACTCTGTCTGATGGGCGGCTGTGGGCTGTTGCTGGCGCAGATTTTGTTGTCCCAAACGATTTGGAAAAAATTGCCGTGAGAGCGCCTCCCGCCATGCCGAGCCAAGCGAAACCCCTCGAACTTTCATTGCTGCCACACGCTTTAGCCAATCAATCAATCGCATGACTTTCGGCGCGCCAGAATGGTTTTGGGCTTTGCTGCTGATCCCGGCGCTCATTGCGCTGTTTGTTTACGCGGAACATCGCGGTCTCAAACGCCTCGAAATATTCGTCTCCGGGCGACTGCTGCCGCAGTTGGCCGGAACGGTCAATCGTCCCAGGCGAATTCTGAAATTCGCTCTTCAGCTGCTCGGCTTGGCACTGGCGATCGTGAGCCTGGCGCAGCCCCGCTGGGGTTACGTATTTCAAGATGTAAAACGCAAGGGTCTCGATGTGATCATTGCCGTGGACACATCGCGCAGCATGTTGTCCAACGATGTCCAGCCAAACCGGCTGGAACGGGTCAAACTGGCGGCCCAGGACTTCATCAACGGTCTGGAAGGCGACCGTGTTGGAGTGATCGCGTTTGCGGGCCGCGCTTTCTTACAGGCGCCTCTCACCATTGACTACGACGCCGTCGCCGAAGCGATCAACGATCTGAACACCAAAACCATCCCCGAGGGCGGAACCAATATCGCCAGCGCCATCTCGCTCGCGATACAGAGCTTTGGCAAAAGCGCGGTAGGCAATCGCGCGCTCATCCTGTTTACCGATGGCGAAGAATTGAGCGGCGACGCGGTGCGCGCCGCCCGGGATGCCGCGGAAGCCGGCGTGCGCATCTTCACCGTCGGCGTGGGCACGCCTCAGGGTTCGTTGATCCCCGTCACCGGCGAAGATGGCCAGACGACTTTCGTCAAGGACGACGCGGGACAAGTGGTCAAATCAAAGCTGGACGAAAAGCGACTCAAGGAGATCGCCGAGGTCACCGGCGGCTTTTATCTGCATCTGGAAAACGGCCCGCGCACAATGCAGCAGATTCGTGATGAAGGCTTGGCTAAAATGCAGGCCGCCGAAATGGATGTGCGCCTGTCACGCCGGCCCATCGAACGTTATCAGTGGCCCTTGAGCGTCGCGCTTGTCGCACTGACCCTGGCCTTTCTCATTCCGGAACGCAAGTCGGCGGCTGGATGGATTCGCCGCAGCAAACAAACTCGCGAAAAGTCTCGCGCGGCAATGCCCGCAAAACCTGCACTCGCAACCGTGGCACTGCTGCTATGCTTTGCGTCGCTCGCCTCCGGCGCCGCGCCGGGAATCAACGCCTACCGCGAAGGCAAATACGAAGACGCCTACGCTCAGTTCGAGCAAAGCCTCAAATCGCATCCCGGCTCGCGCGCCGAAGACCGGTTGCAGTTCGACCTCGGCGCCGCCGCCTACAAATTGAAAGATTACGGCAGAGCCTTGGAATCCTTTAGCCAGGCGCTTCTTTCCAAGGACGCGCAGTTGCAAGCCAAGAGCCATTATAATCTCGGCAACACGCTTTATCAGCGCGGCGAAACCCAGAAGAACGAAGACAAGAAATTAAGCGATTGGGCAAATGCCCTCGATCACTACCAACAAGCGCTCAAAGTTGAGCCTCAGAACAAAGAGGCAAAAGACAACTACGAATACGTCAAAAAGAAAATCGAAGAACTAAAGAACAAGGAGCAACAGCAGCAACAACCCTCCCCTTCCCCGTCACGAAACAACGAAAAGCAAAACCAGCAACAACAACAGCAGCAGCAGGGACAAGGTCAGGATAAACAGCAGCAAAAACAGCAACAATCGCAGTCGCAATCCAATTCACAGAACAAGCAGCAGCAGCAGCAGCAAAACCAAAACGAGCAGTCCCGCGCGGGAAATCAGCCGCAGGATTCAAAACAATCGGCTGCGCAAACCGCGCCTACTCCTTCACCCACGGAACAGACACAAAGCCAGCGCCAGCCGAGCGAAGGCGCGGAATCGTCTCCCAGCCCCGGACAGGCCTCTACGCCTGCTGCGCCAGACGCCGGACAAAATGCCAGCGCTCAGTCATCCCCCACGCCCGGCGAGAACCGAGGCGAGGAACCTTCCGCCGCGCCGGAAGAAACGCCCCGGAAAAAATTTGCCGGAGAAATAAAAGGCGCCGGCAACGCGAATCAGCAAAAACCGCCGGATAAGAAAGCGGAGATGGCCGAGGCCGAGGCGGAAAAAGAAGGGCAGATGAGCGAACGCCAGGCACTGGCGCTTTTGGAATCAATGAAGGATGAGGAGGCGCGGGTGCGACTTGATGAACGCCGGATACAGCGCCATGTCTATAAGGACTGGTAACCGCTATTTCATCGTGTCGAGCGAAGTCGAGACATCCGCAATCTGCCGAGGCTCGAGCCGCGGGATGGGCGATTCCGCGCGAGATGAGATGTAGGGCTTTGGGCTTTCAACAAATGTTCAAGCGAATTTTCATTGTCATCTTGCTGACAGCGGCCTGTGCGCAGTTTGCCCGGGCCGATTCGCCCACGGTGACCGCGGTACTGAGCAATTCGGAAACCTCCGTCGGCCAAGCAGTGGAGCTGCAAATTAAAGTAACCGGACCCGGTGATGCGCAACCGCCCGAAGAAATCGCGGTGGATGGTCTGGAAATTCACGCCACGGGAACATCGCGCCAGTTTGAAATACGCAACTTCATGACCACTTCCACCGTGACTTACAATTACACGGTGCTGCCGTTGCGGGCCGGGCGGTTCACCATTCCACCGCAAACCGTGCGCGCCGGCGGCAAGCTGCTGCGGACACCTGCGTTGGTGTTGAACGTTGCAGACGCCTCCGGACGCTCTTCAAGTGCGGCGTCCGGTCGCGGCACGCAGGTTCGGCCCTTAAACACGAACGAGTTGGTCTTTGCCGAATTGGTCGTGCCCAAAAAAACCGCTTATGTCGGTGAGATGATCCCGGTCCAGATTCGAATGGGATTTGACCCGCGCGTCCGGCCGCGCCTGATCGAGCCACCGGAAATTACCGGGCAAGGTTTTACTACACAAAAGCTGCAAGAGTCCGGTGAAAGCTCGGAAACAATCAACGGACGCCCCTACCAGGTTGTGACGTATAAAACGGCCATCGCCGCGGCGCGGGCCGGAAAGTTCGAGCTCGGTCCGGTCAAAGCCAAGGCGGAGATCATCGTTCCCCGTCGCCGCAATGCGCCGCGCCCCCGTTCGCCGTTTGATCTGTTCGACCTCGACGATCCTTTCTCCGATCCTTTTTTTAACAACCCCTTTGCTCAACTGGCGGAACGCCTTCCGGTTGAAATCAAGAGCCAGCCAGTTGCCCTCGACGTCAAGCCGTTGCCGCCTAACGCGCCGCCGAGCTTCTCAGGAGCGATTGGAATTTTCACGATGACTACCGACGCCAAACCTAAGAGCGTGCAGGTGGGCGATCCGATCACAGTCACTGCGACGATTTCCGGTCGCGGCAATTTCGATCGCGTCAACGCACCAGTCATTGAAGACGAGAGCGGATGGCACAAGTATCCGCCGTCTTCCAAATTCAAACAGGACGATGATGTAGGCATCAGCGGCACGAAAACCTTCGAGATGGTGCTTTCGCCGAATGAGAAGAAGCAAACGCTCCCCGTATTTGCTTTCTCCTATTTTGATCCGGCCAGGGAGCAATACGTCACCCTGCGCAGCGAGCCTATTGCGATTGCGGTACAAGGCGCACCGGCGCCGGCGAACCCGGCGCTAGCGCAGGCGGCAGCGTCGCCTCCGCCGGCTGCGGCGCACAAAAGCTCGCCCGCGCCCAGCCCCGTTAAACCGCGGGATATTCTCTACCAAATGACAGAGCTGCCCCGCAGGGTGGAATCCTTTTCGCCCGTGTACGCAAGACGCGCCTTTTGGCTGGCTCAGTTGGTGCCGCTGCTGGCCCTGCTCGGGTTTGCCGGTTGGAACATCCGGCGCGCGCGGCTTGACAATCGCGAGGCACAACGCATTGCCGCGCTGCAGCATGAAGCGGCGCAGTTGATGCACCGATTGCATCGCGGGGACGCGTCGCCCCGGGAATATTACGCCGAAGCCTCCAGAGCTGTGCGCGTCAAAACCGCGCTGGCGTCGCGCAATCGGCGCATCGATCCAAACATGGTGGACCTGGATACGGCTGCGGAGACGTTCAAACTCGACGGCGCCTCGCGCGACCGGCTGCGCCGCTTGTTCGAGCAATGCGACGAATGGCAATACAGCGGCGCGCACAACGGCCCGGAAAACCTTTCTCCGGAAACGCGGCGCGAAGTGCTGGAGTTAATCGAGAATTTAAGGACATGAATCGGCAAGATGCTGCAGATCGTAATATTTTGCGGCGCGCGTCTTCGGGGAGCGCGGCCACGATGCCCGCCCGTCGCGATATTTTGCCGCGAACTCCAAAGGCTGGGTTTGTGAAATGCCAGATCGGCTTGCGGCGCCGCGCGCTGGTAAAGATTGCCGGCAGCATGCCGGCCGAAGCGCACAGGTTACTTATGCTTGCCGTAATCCGTCGCGCGACCTTCGTGAGAGTCATGGCAGCGGCATTCTGCGCAAGTCTGTTTGCGTCAGCGTTCGCAGAGTCCAATCCGCAATTTTCCAAAGCCAACCAGCAATATGCGCAGGGGAATTTCAAGCAAGCCATCTCGGGATACGAATCGATTGTTCGCGCCGGTCGTTGGAGCGCCAATCTGTTTTACAATCTCGGCAACGCCTGGTTTCGCAGCGGCGATTTGGGACGCGCGATTTTAAACTATGAACGGGCGCTGGCGCTGGAGCCACATCATCCGGAAGCGGCAGCAAACTTGCAGATCGCCCGGGACGAAGCCGGGGCGCTGGAAATGCAACCCAGCTGGCCGGAACGGTATTTGCGTTTTGCAACCGTAAATGAATACGCTGTGGCAGCGGCGGTGATTTTTTGGGCAACAGCTTTTGGTTTTGTTGCTTTAATTTTCGCCCGCCGCAGATCCAAAACGCTTATGGCGCTTGTCATCTGTTGCCTGTTTCTATTTGTCCTCGCCATTTATTCAGTTTACGCGCTGAACCATGGCAACAAGGGGCAAGGGTTGGCGATCGTCACGGGCAAGGAGGTGCAGGCGCGTCTTGCCACGGCAGACACCGCCAACAGCGTGCTGGCCCTTCCGCCCGGCAGCGAGATCAAAGTCTTGAGCGCCCGCGGCGAGTGGCTCTACGCTGCGTTACCGAATAATTTGCGCGGCTGGATTCCGGCCAAGGACGCCGAGCCGGTGCGGCTGGAAACTTCCGGGTAACGCAGGTGCCCCCGCGTGTGCGGTGATCGGGCTGTGCCAATCACCGGTGCTGAGCCGCATTCAAAAAGGCAAGCAACTGTTGAGCGTCTGGAGCGGCAGCGACGCGTTTTGGAGTGAGCCGGCGGTCTCGCGCTTTTGCTTTGAACTTCTTCACACGCAAACGGCCAAAAGGCCCTGGTCGCGCATCGAAGGGGCGTTTGCGACCACAGGCATTCGCCGTTAAAGAAATCATATGACCCCCGAGATGGAGATCGGCACAGATAAAAAGGCGCTGGAGATTAATCTTGACCCTCAAAAGTACGGAACGTTTGCAGAGGTTGGCGCGGGCCAGGAAGTAGCCCGCCGCTTCTTTCGTGTCGGCGGCGCTTCAGGCACCATCGCCAAAACCATGTCGGCCTACGACATGACCTTCAGCGACGCCATTTACGGCCCCGCGGACCGATACGTCAGCCGCGCACGTCTCCAGACCATGCTGGATCACGAATATGAGTTGTTGATCGAGCGGCTGGACAAAAAGTTTGGAGCGGAGAAGACGTTTTTCGTTTTTGCCGACACTGTGGCAGCGCGGAGCTTCAAAGAGCGCCGCGAATCCCATGGCTGGCTGGGAGTGCGATTCCAATCCGAGCCGCGCGGTCAACCCAGTCAGATTATCATCCACGTGAGATTGCTCGATGAAACCAACGTCGAACAGCAGGAAGCCCTGGGCGTGATCGGGGTAAACCTTCTTCACGCCGCCTTCTATTGCCGGCAGCCGGAAAAATTAATCGCCTCGCTTGCGGAAAATCTTAACTCCGGTCGGCTGGAAGTGGACATGATCAAATTTTCCGGACCGCTCTTTGAGCGCGTTGACAATCGCCTAATGAGCCTGCAGCTGGTCAGCCAGGGACTGACTGACGCCGTGATGTTTAAGGCAGATGGCGAAACGGTGCAACCGGCCGAAGTTTTTTACAAAAAAGCGATCCTGGTCGAGCGCGGCAGTTTTCGTCCTGTCACCTACGCCACAAACGACATGCTGGATGGCGCTCGGCGCGTTTTCCTCAAGCAATGCAACGGCACCGGGCAGGACTTGATCGTGCTGATGGAAATGACGCTGGAAAATCTGCTCGCCGGCGGGCAGCTCGATCACGCCGATTTTCTCGCGCGAGTGGACATTCTCGGCGCGCTGGGTCGGACGGTGTTAATCTCCAGGTTTCGTGAATACTACCGACTGGCCAGTTATCTGTTTCGTTACACCAACAAGAGCATCGGCCTGGTGATGGGCGTTCCGAGTCTTATCGAGATTTTCAACGAAAAATATTATGCAAACCTGGAGGGCGGAATTCTGGAGGCGTTTGGGCGAATGTTTAAAAACGGGCTGAAACTGTACGTTTATCCCATGATCGATGAAGCCAGCGGCAGGATCATCAGCGCGACACAAATCGAGGTGGCGCCCAACCTGCGTTCGCTGTTTCGCTATCTAATCGACAACCAATACGTGCAGGAGATCACCGATTATCACCCCGAGTACCTGCGAATTTATCCACCGGAAGTGTTGGCCAAATTGCAGGCCGGCGATCCCGCTTGGGAACAAATGGTTCCGCCCGAGGTCGCGCAGATCATTAAGCAGCGGGAGTTCTTCGGCTACCGCAGACCGATTGCCGCCTAGCTCTCAGCACACGACGCGCGCGCGCGCCGACCCCAAAGCCATGTCTTCTCGCCTGTGAAAATTGCCGTCGCACAAATGGCATGCGCGCTGGGCAAACCGGAAGCGAATCTCCTCAAGGTGCGCGACTTCTGCCAGCGCGCCAGCGACGCAGGCGCAGCGCTCATCGTTTTTCCGGAAATGATTGACACGGGCTACGCGATGCCGGTGATCCAAAAACATGCCAGCTATTGGACCAGCGGGTTCGTTCCCGGTCTTCGAGAAACAGCAAGAGAATTTTCCATCGCGATTGTCGCCGGCGTCTCCGAACGCGAGCCAGAGGCCATCTACAACTCGCAGGTGTTCATTGATCAGCAGGGCCGAATCGCAGCGAAATATCGCAAGACCCACTTGTACGCAGTCGCGCCCGTGGAAGAGCAAACCTGTTTCGCGGCCGGACACAGCTTTGTTAGCCTGGCCTTCGGCGACCTGCGCTTTGGCCTGACCATTTGTTACGACCTTCGTTTTCCGGAATTGTATCGCAAATTGGTGACGCAGGACGATGTTACTGCCTTTATCGTCTCTTCGGCCTGGCCCTTTCCGCGCGACGAACACCTCAGGGTGCTTGCCACGGCGCGCGCGATTGAAAACCAGAGCTATCTCATCATCTCAAACCGCGTCGGCAGGGACGGCGACCTCTGGTTTTGCGGCGGCTCCGCAGTGATCGATCCCCGCGGAGTCGTCATCGCAGCCGCATCTGCGGACCGTGAAGAACTTATTCACGCCGAATTATCTCCCGAACTTGTCCGCTCCGTGCGTCATCGTGTGAAATCGCTGGCTCATCGCCGGAGCGATCTGTATCAATAACTTCGTGCTAACCAAAGCCGACTTGCCGGCTGTCCTCACAATCCGTAAAGCGAGATGGCCTGGACGGCGGACCGAACACTCCAAACAATACCCTTCTGTCCAGAAAGCAATGTCGCCGCCAGGATGGTGCTAAAGCCGGGCGAGCTGTGTTGAATTAATCGGCACAAACTCGCTTTCGTGCAGAACGACCTGACACTTTCCGCGAACGAGTTGCCACCACAATCGCGCCGAACCCAGGACGATCAGCAGCACCAGCGTTAGAAAAATCGCCGCTACCAGCGCGTCGAATTGCCATACTGCCGCCTGCCGGAGGAGCTCGCCTACCTTCACCGGATCGGTCATTGAGCCAGCCTGCGCAAACAGCGATTGCGCGCCGCTCAAGAATCCAACCCGCGGATCCGACGAGAATATTTTCAGGTAACCGGCCGAGAAGGTCACCGCACACATGAAGCAAAGCGGCACAAGCGTGACAAAGAGGTATCTCGTCTTTCGCATTTTGATCAGGAGCGTGGTGCCAAGGCACAGCGCCACAACTGAGAGCAACTGATTTGCCAGGCCGAACAACGGCCAGAGCGAGTTAATTCCGCCAAGAGGATCGATGATCCCCTGGTACAGAAACCAGCCCCACGCCGCCACCAGCAACACGCTGGCCAGGCAATTCGCGCTCCACGAACGGGTGTTGCCCAACGGGCGCCAGACATTGCCCAGAAAATCTTGAAGCAAAAAACGGCCCACGCGCGTTCCGGCATCAATGGTGGTGAGGATAAAGAGCGCCTCGAACATGATGGCGAAATGATACCACAACGCCAGGGCCGTCGGTCCGGCCGAAATTTGCGCAAACATGCGCGCCATGCCCACGGCAAAGGTCGGTGCGCCGCCGGCGCGGTTGAACATGGTCGATTCGCCGAGGTCCGTGGCGAGCTTGTGCATTTCGACCTCGGTGACCGGAAAGCCAGCGGTAGCAACTTTCGCCACGACCTCGCTGGGCGCGCCTTTGGTGTTGATGGCAAAGTATTCTCCCGGCTGCAACACGCACGCGGCGATCATGGCCATCAATGCCACCATCATTTCCGTAACCATCGCGCCATAGCCGATGCTGCGTATGCGCGATTCGCGTTCAATCATTTTCGGCGTTGTGCCGGAGGCAATCAGGGAATGAAACCCCGATACGGCGCCGCAGGCTATGGTGATGCAGACAAACGGAAAGACTGGCCCGGCAAACACCAGACCCGTGCCGTCAATAAATCTGGTGACGGCCGGCATCTGCAAAGTGGGATGAATCAACACGACCGCCACGGCCAGCATCGCTACCGTACCGAGCTTTAAAAAAGTGCTCAAATAGTCCCGCGGCGTCAGCAGCATCCAGACCGGCAGGACCGACGCGGCGAGTCCGTAAACCATGATGGCCCAGGCCAGCCATTTTTGGTCGTGGCGGAACCAGGCTTCAATCGCGGGGAACTGCGCCAGGAATTGTCCGCCCCACACGCCAAACGCCAGGCCGAGCAATCCGAAGATGGTAACCGCCATCACACTGACCTTCCCTGTGCGCAACGCAATGCCCATAACCAGCGCCAGAGGAATAGTTGTCGCAATGGTGAAAACTCCCCACGGACTTTGCGCCAAGGCCTGCACTACAACCAGCGCCAGCACCGCAAGCAAAATAATCATGATCGCTAGCACGCTGACCATAGCCAAAAGCCCCACGCCACGTCCGATTTCCTCTTTCACCATTTGGCCCAGCGTTTTGCCGCCGCGGCGCACGGAAGCGAACAAGACAATCATGTCGTGCACGCCGCCACCGAGCGTCGCGCCGATTAAAATCCAGAGCGTGCCGGGGAGAAAACCAAACTGCGCGGCCAGCACCGGTCCCACCAGCGGACCGGGCCCGGCGATGGCCGCGAAGTGATGGCCGAAAACCATCCATTTGTTGGTGGGCACATAATCTCTGCCGTCATTTTGCAAGACTGCCGGTGTGGCGCGTTCTTCATTGAGCACCAGCACTTTTGCAGCCAGCCATTTGCTGTAGAAGCGGTAACTGATCGACAAGGCGCAGAAGCCGGCGATGATTATCCACAGCGCGCTGATCTGTTCGCCGCGCGACAAGGCCAGGATGGCAAGCGCCCATGTGCCCAGCGCCGCCACCCCCAACCAGAGCAATCTCTTCCAGATCTTCATATGGCGCGGCAGCTTAATTGAAATTCTTGCGCCGCGCCAGAAGCTGTGGTCTATCGTAGCGTGCGACTGCGCCACAAAATCAAAAAGTTGGTTGACGGCCGAAGCCTGGCCAGCGCCAGAAAGCATACGCTGAGGCTCCTCCGGGCCAGAGGCGTTCCGCTAGATGCCAAACGCATCATTGAAACGATTGACAAAGCGCGATTCGAACAGATTCGGCATCGCTACGCAGTGGAGAACCCGGGAGCAGATTGGCCCAAGTACCTCGACTTGGAGCGCTGGATCGCGATCAATCTGCGGCGCGCGCGCGAACTGGAGCTGGATCTGGCGCCCCCAAAACGCATTCTGGACCTCGGCTGCGGCGCCGGTTATTTCCTCTACATTGCGCGGCTGCTGGGGCATGAAGGGGTCGGGCTGGATATGGACCGTGTGGCCATGTTCCGGGACGTAACGAGTCTGCTGGGAGTTCGCCGAGTGGTTCAGCGAGTGGAAGCTTTCAGACCGCTGCGCGATTTGCCCGGCAAATTTGATCTGATCACAGCGTTCATGGTTTGCTTTAACAATCACAAACAACCGAACCTCTGGGGCGTTCCCGAGTGGGAATTTTTCCTGCACGATCTTTCCAAGCACCTGGCGCCATGGGGACGGGTGTGGCTGGAGTTGAACCAGGAGTACGACGGAACTTTCTACACCCCGGAGCTAAAGGCATTTTTTCAGCGGCGCGGAGCGAAGCTCAACCAACAAAAGGTCATCTTTCCAGCAGGCCTTCAAAAGCCTCTTTCAATTTCGCCAGTTGCGCGCTGAGATCATTCAGCCGCCGAGTGTGTTCTTCCACGACGGATGCCGGAGCGCGCTCGACAAAAGATTTGTTCTGTAGCTTTTCTCGGGTTTTGTGCAGCTCGGCTTCGATTTTGGCGATTTCCCTTTCCAATCGCTCCCTCTCAGCTGTCTTATCGGCGGCAGTCATCGCCAGAAAAATTTCGCCCAAGGGCGTGACACTGACGGGCGTTGCTGGAGGGGCTTGGTATTGCGGCTGAAGGATCAGTTCGCCGGCGTTCAGGAGCCGGGTCAGAACCGGGATCTGCTCCTTTAATTGATTGCGTTCAGTGCGTAAAATAAAGCGCACTTCTCTGGCGGGCGGCAGTTTGCTCTCGGCTCGAAGGTTGCGACCAGCCTGCACCGTGGCGTAAATGTCCCGGACCAACCGGCGCGCCCCGGCGATGTCCAGACCTTCCAGCGCGGCCTTCTGTGGCGGCGCAACAAACTGGATTGAACCTGTCCCCAAACCAAGCAACGACCAGAGTTCCTCGCTCAGATGCGGCATGAACGGATGCAACAACCGCAGGACAGCAGAGAGCACGAAGTCCATCACTGCAAGGGCTGCGCGCTTGTTCGCCTGGTTATCGCCGAAAATGTCCGGCTTTGCCGACTCAACAAACCAATCGCAATAATCGCTCCAGACAAAGTCGTAGAGTTGCTGCGCAATTGTGTTGAATTCATACGCCTCATAACCCGCGTCGATGGCATCGATGGTCTCGTTCAATCGCGCGAGCACTTCAATGGCGTAGATGGATAATTGTAGCTGCTCGATTTTGGGAGCCGGGTCGCTGGGTCCATGCATCTGGCGGAAGCGGGCTGCGTTCCACAGTTTCGTGGCGAAGTTGCGGCCTTCCTCAATCTGTTTCTCGTCAAAGCGAATGTCCTGCCCCTTGGGCGCGATGCGCAACAGGCCCAAGCGCAGCCCGTCGGCGCCATACTTGTCGATCAACTCCAGCGGATCCGGCGAGTTTCCCAGGGATTTGGACATCTTTCGCCCGAGTTTGTCGCGGATGAGGCCGGTGAAATAGACGTGTCGAAACGGAATGTTGTCTTCGTCGCGCGGTGATTTGCCCGGCTTAAATTCCAGTCCGGCGATAATCATGCGCGCGACCCAGAAGAAGATAATGTCCGGCGCGGTGACAAGAACGCTGGTGGGATAAAATTTCCTGCGTGTCGCTTCATCCATGGTTTGATAGGCCCAGAGCCATGAGGAAAACCAGGTGTCGAGCGTATCTTCATCCTGCGTCCAATTCTCTGGATCCGGCGGCGGCTCAAGGCCGACATAGATTTCCGATCGCCCCCTGCGGTACCAGGCCGGAATGCGGTGTCCCCACCAGACCTGGCGGCTGATGCACCAATCCTGAATGTTTTCCAGCCATTGCGCGTAAACTTTTTCCCAGTGCACCGGGAAGAAACGGATAAGCTGTTCGCGCACGACTGCCAGCGCTTCTTTTGTTTTTGGATAACGCAGAAACCATTGCTCGCTCAGGCGCGGTTCAATCGGCACATCGCTGCGATCGCTGAATCCGACCGCATTTTGGTACGGCTCCGCTTTTGCCAAAAGTCCCCTCGCCTGCAACAGCTCGGCCGCCTTTTTCCGCGCTTCGAACCGATCGAGCCCATCGAGTTCAGGCACAGCCGGGCAGTTGATGCGACCGTCGGGATGGAGCACATCGACTATCGCCAGTTGATGGCGCTGACCGATCTCGAAATCCAGTTTGTCGTGCGCCGGTGTAACCTTTAACGCGCCGGTGCCAAACTCGGGATCGATCGCATCGTCAGCAATGATGGGAAGTTTTTCGCGGGCCAGCGGACGCCAGGCGTGCTTGCCCAAAAGATGCCGATAACGTTCATCCTTGGGATGCACCGCCACCGCCATGTCGGCCATGATCGTTTCCGGCCTGGTGGTGGCGACTTCGACAAAACGTCCCGGCTCTTCAACGATTTCGTAACGGACAAAGTAGAGATGCCCCTGCTGCGGCTTGTTAATGACTTCCTCGTCGGAGACCGCCGTCTGCGCGGCGGGATCCCAGTTAATCATGCGCCGGCCGCGGTAGATGAAGCCCTTTTGATAAAGATCGACAAAGACTTTCTGAACCGCACGCGCGTAAGCCTCATCCAGCGTGTAGCGCTGGCGCGACCAGTCGCACGAGCAACCGAGCCGTTTGAGTTGTTCGATAATGATGCCGCCGTGTTTGTCTTGCCATTCCACGACGCGGCGCAGAAATGCTTCCCGGCCCAGATCCCGCCGGGTAAGGCCTTCATTCTTGCGGAGCCATTTTTCCACCGCGGCTTGAGTGGCGATGCCGGCGTGGTCCATTCCGGGCAGCCACAACACCTCGAAGCCAAGCATGCGGGCGCGTCGAACCAGCACATCCTGAATCGTGTTGTTGAGCACGTGACCAAGCGTGAGAACACCGGTGATGTTCGGCGGCGGCATCACGATGGAGAAGGCCGGTTTGGACGAATCCGGGTTCGCCACAAAATCGCCGCTATCCAGCCAGCGCTGGTACCATTTCGGCTCCACCGATTTCGGGTCGTATCGCTTGGGAAGATCAGCCATTGCGTTCAATCATCCGAAAGCGCGCCAGGTTTGCAAACACAACGGGCGGCATCCTTGCCAGACGCGCTCCTCTGATGCGCCAGCCGGCTGGGAAAAGCCGGCAGTTGCGCGCCGCTTCGATGCCGCTCACCTTCCCGCTGCATGAGTGACGCGCGGCCCATTGGCGTTTTCGATTCCGGCATCGGCGGTCTCACTGTGGTGAAAGCGCTGCGCGAACTCTTGCCTGGCGAGACCATTTTCTACCTTGGCGACACGGCTCGGGTTCCCTATGGGCCCAAGAGCGCCGATACAGTGCGGCGATACGCCGTTGAACTGGCGGAAATCCTGGCGGGCAAGAGCGTCAAGGCGCTGGTTGTGGCCTGCAACACGGTTTCGTCCGTGGCGCTGCCGTTACTGGAGGAAAAGTTTTCCCTGCCGGTGATTGGAGTGATTGAGCCGGGGGCACAGGCGGCGTTGCGCGCCACGCGCAACAGGCACATCGGCGTAATCGGCACCCGCGCGACGGTTCGCAGCGGTGCATACGAACGGGCTTTGCACGCGGCCGACAACAGTGTGCGTGTGACCAGTCGCGCCTGTCCGTTGCTGGTGCCGCTGATTGAGGAAGGACTGCTTGAGGACGACGTCACGGACCGAATCCTTGCGCGCTACCTGGACCCACTGCTTGCCGACGGCGTCGATACCCTGGTGCTTGGGTGCACGCATTATCCGTTGCTCGCCGGGGCGATCACGCGTGCGCTTCCGCGCGAAGTGGCGCTGGTCGATTCCGCCCACAACTGCGCGCGCGCGGTGGAAAAAGCCTTGCAGGAACAATCGCTGGCTGCTCCAGCGCAAGAGCGCGGCCAATTACACGTGGCGCTCACCGATGCTGCCGACAATTTCCTCCAAGTGGCCCGGGACGCATTGCGATTGGATGTGGGCGAGATCGAGCTGCAACCGTTGCCGTAGATTTTCGGCAGGCTCGCATGATCGACTTTTGCGCAACTGGATCAGCGCGTTTCAAGCGATTCGTTGCTGCAAGATCGCGGGCAGTGCTCCAATCGTGACGCGCTCCTGCTTCATTGAATCGCGGTCGCGCAGGGTAACGGTATCACGCAATGAGGGTTCCTTTTCGCCCAGCGTTTCGAAATCGACGGTCACCGCAAAGGGTGTTCCGATTTCATCCTGCCGCCGGTAACGCCGGCCGATGGCGCCGCTCTCGTCGTAGAAGACAGTCATGTGCGGACGCAAAAGCGCGGCGATCTCTTTCGCCTTTGCCACAAGGCGCTCGTTGTTTTTGAGCAAAGGGAATACGCCGCATTTGATCGGGGCCATGCGGGGATGGAAACGCAGCACCACGCGCGTTTCCATTTTGCCTTTCTCGTCGGGCGCCTGATCTTCTGCGTACGCTTCGCAGATCAAGGCCAGCACGGTGCGATCCACGCCTGCGCTCGGTTCCACCACGTGCGGCACGAATCGCTGTTTTGTTTCCTCGTCGAAATAATCCAGCGACTTGCCGCTGGCTTTGATGTGCTGGCGCAGATCGTAATCGGTACGATAGGCCACCCCTTCCAGCTCATGGCGGCCAAAGGGAAAATCGTACTCGATGTCGTAATTGGCCTTTGAATAAAAGGCGCGTTCCTCCTCCGGGATTTCGCGCACGTGCAGATGCGCGCGCGGCATGCCGATCGCCTCGTAAAATTTCAAGCGCTCCTCGAGCCAGTAGTGAAGCCATTTCATCCCTTCCTCAGCCCGGCAAAAGTATTCCAGCTCCATCTGTTCAAACTCACGCGAGCGGAAGGTGAAATTGCGGGGATTAATCTCGTTGCGGAACGCCTTGCCGATTTGTGCAATCCCAAAGGGCAACTTCTTGCGGGAGACCTCCAGAATGTTTTTGAACTGGACGAAAATCGACTGGGCAGTCTCCGGTCGCAGGTAAGCAACGGAATTTTCGTCGGCCGCCGCGCCGACATGCGTCTGAAACATGAGATTAAATTGGCGCGCTTCGGTCAAATCTTTGCCGCCACAGTTTGGGCATTGTTTGACTCCTTTTTTTTCGACCAGCTGATCCAGGCGCAAATGAGCTTTGCAGGTGCGGCAATCGACCATGGGATCGGAGAAACCCTCCACGTGTCCGGAAGCTTTCAGCACATCGCCATGGGTGAGAATGGCGCCGTCCATTCCCACGACGTCATCGCGCTGGTGAACAGTGGTGCGCCACCAATAATCTTTGAGGTTGCGCTTGAGCTCGACACCCAAGGGGCCGTAGTCCCACGCCCCGTTGAGGCCGCCGTAGATTTCGCTGGCCTGAAAAATGAACCCCCGGCGCTTGCAGAGACTGACAATCTTCTCCATGCGCTGCGTGTTAGCCGGGATAGTCATCGGAACAGCCTCCTGACCATCGTTTGCACGACCGCTGCGACAAATTGATGAAATTTGAGGAACCCGCGGCGCGCGCGACCTGCGCCGTCACGCCTGCGTTTCCACTTTCACTTCGGTTTTCACCGAGTTGGCGATAAAACACTGATCGTGCGCGGCGTGGTTCATTTCTTCAATTTCCTGCGCCGTTGGCTGTTTGTCGCCGGAAAATCTAAGCCGCTGCCGCAGCGTCACTCGCGTGATCGCCAGCCTGCCCTCGGCATTTTTTTCCATGAACCCAACGGCGTCGTCCACATATTCATCGAGCACGAATTTCTTTTTGGCGGCGATGGCCAGAAACGTCAGCATATGACAGCTTGAGAGCGACGCCACGAAGGCTTCCTCGGGATCAATCAGTTGTGGATTGCCCAGATACACGGGCGCCGCCGAGGCCTGGATTTCGTAACCGCTGTCCGTTCGCCAGGTGTGATCGCGCGAATATTTCTGATACTCGAACGGCTTGTCGCCGCGTCTCCAAGTGAGGGTGATTTTATGTTCAGACATGTTTTGTAGATAAGACGCAACGGCCAGCAGAGCAAGCTCCGCGCGATGCACATGCGCGATGCTGGTATCGAACCAGCGACCCCTTGCGTGTGAAGCAAGTGCTCTACCACTGAGCTAATCGCGCGCTTTGCAGGAAAGCAATTAGAACAGGCGACGCTAAATTACAAGTGCGCGCCGTGAAGGGCATTTTCGAGCTCTCCCCCATCCGCCCCATTGGCCGGCTGAATCACGGGCCGCGGAAACTTCCGGGCTGCTGAACGGGAAAATTGGGAGGGAGAATTGGACCCAGGGCCTCCGCTTCATAACGCGAACTGGGCTGGCCGTCGGCCGCTACGCCCGAACTACGCCGCGGACCGGACGTTGCGGGAGTGGCGCATGCAGCCAGGCCCATCATGACGGCGCACATGAAACAGGCTTTGGAAAGACGCGCCATCTTCGCGCCTCACAATCTTCCCTCAGCTGCGAACCAGCGCAAGCGCAACAAGTTGACCGGCTCAGCGCGGGCCGAGCTTCCTGCGAAGGACGGCTTGAGAGCCGGGAAGGCGGAGCAAAAGCCGGATAGCGAACCTTTTCTTGATTTTTCCAGGCAATCTTCGATAAACATGTCTCTTTTTCGAAAAATCGTCGTTATGCCACTGGTCGAGGAAGTCCTTGAGATCGTTAGAAAACGGAACCCCAACGAGCCCGAATTCCTTCAGGCTGTCACCGAAGTATTGGAATCGATTCGGCCGGTTGTTGAGCGCCACAAAAAATATCGCGACGGCAAAATCCTGGAGCGGCTCGTGGAACCCGAGCGCATGATTCAATTCCGGGTGCCGTGGATTGACGACAAGGGTCAAATTCAGGTGAACCGCGGTTTCCGCGTGCAGATGAACAGCGCTCTTGGCCCGTACAAGGGGGGGCTGCGTTTTCATCCCACTGTCTGTGCCAGCATCATCAAGTTCCTGGCGTTCGAACAGGTCTTTAAGAATTCGCTCACCGGTTTGCCCATGGGCGGCGGCAAAGGGGGCGCGGATTTTGATCCTAAGAACAAGTCCGACACGGAGGTGATGCGCTTCTGCCAATCGTTCATGACCGAGCTGTTCCGCCACGTAGGCCCAAACACCGACGTGCCGGCAGGCGACATCGGCGTGGGCGGCCGCGAGATTGGATATTTGTTCGGACAATACAAACGTCTGGCCAACGAATTCACGGGCGTGCTGACCGGGAAGGATCCCAACTGGGGCGGCTCGCTCATGCGACCGGAAGCCACCGGCTACGGCGCAGTTTATTTTGCCCAGGAGATGCTGAAAACGCGCAACGAGACGATCGAGGGCAAAATTTGCACCGTCTCCGGTTCAGGCAACGCAGCGCAGTTTACCGTAGAAAAATTAATCCAGTGCGGCGCCAAGGTCGTGACCATGTCCGATTCGGGAGGTTTCGTTTACGACAAGAACGGCATCACACAGGAAAAGCTGGCGTGGATCATGCACCTGAAAAATGTGCGGCGCCGCCGCATCAAGGACTACGCCGACCATTTCCGCGGCGTGAAGTATATGGCCGGCCAACGGCCCTGGAGCATCAAATGCGACTGCGCGTTTCCCTGCGCCACGCAAAACGAAATTACCAAGGATGACGCCAGGCGATTGCTCGACAACGGTTGTTATCTTGTTTCGGAGGCGGCGAACATGCCCACCGTGCCGGCCGGAGTGGACCTCTTCCTCAGTAAAAAGATCCTGTTTGGCCCGGGCAAAGCTGCCAACGCCGGGGGCGTGGCCACCTCCGGGCTGGAGATGAGTCAAAACTCGATGCGCCTGCCCTGGCCGCGCGAGGAAGTCGATTCCCGGCTGCGCCACATCATGGCTACAATCCATCAGGTGGCCTGGGACACGGCGGCGGAGTACGGCCATCCAGGCAATCTTGTCGTGGGAGCGAATATCGCCGGCTTTGTAAAAGTGGCGAATGCGATGCTGGATCAGGGCGTGGTGTAGCGTTTCTCAGGAATAGGATGGAGAGCGCCAGCGCCGGCCACACGAACGACGACCATGCAGCGCGCGGCCCAAGCGCGTTGTGGCTCCTGGTGTTTTTGGCATGCCTCGCCGGGTGCGCCGGACAAATTAATTTTTCAGCAGCTACGGGTCACGCCGCGACCGCTTCCTCCGAGTCGTCGACCGCGGATCGCTAGGGAGGAAATTGCCTAGCCTTTTGTCCATGCCGGCCGGCAGAGTGCATGGTAGTTTGCCAACGCCATGAATCGAGCCGCCGATCAACCGGAACCGAATCCGTTGCGCGAAGGTTTGTCGGCCCGTGCGGCGCCGCAGCCGTGCGCCATCGTAATCTTTGGAGCCACGGGCGACCTTACCCATCGCAAACTTATTCCCGCTCTGTACAGCCTTGCCGCGGACGGCGATCTGCCGCCCTCCGTAGTCATTGTTGGCTTTGCGCGTAGAAAGAAAAGCGACGAGGAATTCCGGCGCGATCTGGAGCAAGCCGTCCGCAAGTTTTCGCGCCAGAGTGTGCGCGACGAAATCTGGAACACCTTTGCGCAATCGATCTTTTATCATCAGAGCGACTTCGACGATCCGGCAGGTTACCGGACTCTGGCCGCGCGCCTTGATGAAATCGATCAGAAGCGCGGGACGCGCGGCAACCGCCTGTTCTATTTCGCCGCAGCGCCCGATCAATTCGAACCCATTTTGAAGCATCTGAAAGCCTCAGGCTTGAATGAAACGCGCAAGGGCAGCTGGGTGCGAGTCATCATCGAGAAACCGTTCGGAACCGACCTGGCCACGGCCCGGGAATTGAACCGGCTGATTCGCAATTCCTTTACCGAAGAACAGACCTACCGCATCGACCATTTTTTGGGAAAGGAAACCGCGCAAAACATCCTGGTGATGCGGTTTGCCAACGCCATTTTTGCGCCGCTGTGGAATACGCATTATATCGATCACGTACAGATTACTGCGGCCGAAACGCTCGGGGTCGGCACGCGAGCGGGATTTTACGAGCAGACAGGCGCTTTGCGCGACATGGTGCAAAACCATTTGCTTCAGCTTCTCTGCCTGGTGGCAATGGAACCGCCCATCGATCTGGCCGCCGACAGCATCCGCGATGAAAAGGTGAAGGTGGTGCGCTCGTTGCGTCGCTGGTCGCGCCGCGACATTGCCGCAAACGTCGTGCGCGCTCAGTACAGTGAAGGCGTCATTCACGGCGAAACGGTCGCCGCTTATCGCCAGGAACCAAACGTCAACCCCGATTCGCAAACCGAAACCTTTGTGGCGCTCCGTTTGTTCATCGACAATTGGCGCTGGGCCGATGTGCCGGTTTACATGCGAGTGGGGAAGCGCCTTCCCAAATCGGCAACGGAAATTTCCATCCACTTCAAAAAAGCGCCGCCGGTGCTGTTCAACAAGGATCTGCAAGATCTGAATGTCCTCGTCATTCGGATCCAGCCGGACGAGGGAATTTCCCTGCGCATCCACGCCAAAGTGCCCGGCGCAAGTTTCCGCATCGAGCCGGTGAAAATGGATTTCCATTACGGGACTTCCTTTGGGAAATCCAGTCCAGAAGCGTATGAGCGCCTGCTGCTCGACGCCATGAGCGGCGACGCCACGCTTTTTGCGCGCCGCGACGAAGTGGAGGAAGCCTGGGCCTTTATCGATCCCATCGAAGAAGCGTGGCATGCCAGGAAGGACGCGCCCGAGTTGTATTTTTATCCCGCAGGCTCATGGGGACCGGAGGCCGCGGACGATCTGCTGGCGCGTGACGGCCGCGCGTGGAGAAGGTTATGACACAAGGCAAAACTGCCATCGTTCTCTTGTTGTGCGCAGGAGCAGCGAGTGTACTCGAAGCAGCCTCGCCTTTTGTTAAGCTGGCTGGAGACGCATTGCTTCACAAGGCATCCCAAGTGGTTCTGCCGGCGCGCATCGCAATGTTCGAGCGAGAGGGCACGCGCATTTACGGGTCTGCGGGAAAAGACATCAGCGCTGAATATGACCTGGATATGTTAATTCGCGGCGACGTTTACGTTTACCCAGTTGGCGCCTACGGCAAAGACTTCAAATCCGAAGTCAGCATTCAGCAGGAAGCCATTCGGAAGTTAAACAAAAGCGTAAAGCTGATCTCCCAAACCAGTTTTCAGCTGCGGCAGGATGGCAAGCCGATTCCCGGTCTGCGCGCGGAATATCAACTGACTCGGGCCCTGTTTAATTCGCAAAGTCGCCGCTGCGGATCACAATTTTATCTGTTTCAAATCGGCAACTGGTTTATCGCCTATCGCTTCTCCTACCCCATCGAAAAGTCCGCCGCAGCCAACCAACACATAAGAAACTTCCTAAGTCAATGGCGCTGGCGCCAAAGTTGGCGACCCGGCGGCGATAGAGCGCGACCAAGTGAAGGGGATTTGAAAAAGGTTCAACGCGTCGTTGGACAACTGATGAGGACCCACTTCGCATAAGATGCCTGATGTAGCGCAAACAGATTCGTTAGGCCTTCCGGTCGAGATCGGCAGAATCGATCAGGAATTGAAGAAGCTCTGGCGAGAGAGCGAAGGCGTGGCCACCCGCGCTTCGCTGATGAATCTTGCCGTTTACAGCGAAGAACCGGGCTCGCTGGCAAGGAATACGGCGCTGCTGGCGAAAATCACCGAGAACCATGCCTGCCGGGGGATCGTTATTGAAGCCGACTGCCAGTCGCAGGAGAATCGCGTGAGCGCCTGGATCAGCGCGCATTGCCACGTCAACCGCGTGGGCACCAAACAGGTTTGCTCCGAACAGATTTCCTTCCTGCTCAAAGGCGGGTGCACCCGGCAGATGCCCAGCATCGTTCTTTCCCATTTGGATTCAGATCTGCCTTTTTTCCTCTGGTGGCAGGAAGAATTTCGCGCTCCGATGGATCCGCAGTTATGGATCTGGGTCGATCGCCTCATTTACGACAGCCATCGCTGGAGCGATTTTAAAACCCAACTGCAGCTGCTTGAGGCGGCGCGACAGGAAACCAAACAGCGCGTCGTCCTTTGCGACCTCAATTGGACTCGCCTCGACCATGTTCGATTCGCGCTCGCCCAATTTTTCGATCATCCCGCCTCGCATCATCGACTGGCCAAAATCAACCGGGTGCGAATTGACTTTGCACCCGGTTTCCGCTCGACGGCGCTGCTTTTTACCGGCTGGCTGGGAGCGCAATTGAAATGGGCGATGGAGAAAGCGGAATCCCCCCGCGAATTGCGTTTCGCGACAGCATCGGGCCGACCGGTAGCGGTGGCACTGCACGAGCGGGGCGAGCATCCGATCCAGGAAGTGGCAGTGGACAGCGGCGAGGTGAACTTCCTGGTCACTCATGCCAGGTGTGGCGATCTTTTGGAGGTCTGTCGCACTCAACGCGGCGACAAAGGCTTTTCACAGCTTATGCCGGCGGCGAAGAATGATCCTGCAAGCCTCTTGAGTGCGGAGCTGATGCGGGGCGGTCCGCACCATGTTTATCTTCGGGCGCTCAACTGCGTTGGCCATCTTCTGTAGCGGCCTTCTCGAATCCGTTGCCTGTGATCAGTGCGTGGAGATCGCGCGCGTTCTTCTCAATATCAAAAAGCTTTTCCGCGCGCTGATAACCCGCCAGACCCAGGCGCCGCGCCAATGGCTGATCGCTGAGTAATTTTTCGATGGCGCTGGCCAGAGCCAAGACATCACCGGGCGCCACCAGAAAACCAGTCTGGTTGTCGAGCACCATTTCTGGTATCCCGCCAATCTTGGTGGAAACAATCGGCAAACCGCTGGCCATCGCTTCCATGATCACCGTGGGCAGGTTATCCATTCCCCCATCGCGATCCATCACACTTGAAAGAACAAAAACATTTGCCCGAGCCAGGCGCTTCCGAATTTCCTGCTGAGGCTGCGCTCCAACAAGGCGAACCTGCTCCTCCAGGCCAGCCTCCCCAATCTGCAGACGCAACTCGCGCTCCAGCAGTCCGTCGCCGAAAATTTCGCAGGCAAACCGAGCGCCGCGTTCAGCCAGCAATCGGCAGGCGCGAATGAGATCTGGAAAGCCTTTTTTCGGAATCAGACGCCCGATGGCTACGATGAGCGGTATTGCGGACGAAAAGTCCGCGCGCCCGAATTCCGTCAGCTTCACACCGTTGTAGATGCGGTGGATTCGCGCGGCGCATTCCGGGAAACGGTCACGCAAAAATGTCTCCGCGTAATTTGTTTCCGTTGCAATCGCTCGCGCGGCTTTGACCAGTTTGTCGAGGCTGATTTCGAAATTGCGTGGCGCAAAGATATCGTTGGCGTGCGCTGTAAAACTGTAGGTGATCGGAAAAAAACGCCGGATCCAGAATGCGGTGCGCGCAGCCATTCCCGCAAAGTGGGCGTGCACATGGTTGATACCCATTTGTTGCAGGCGCAGCCCCACGTACGCCGCCTGGTACAGCCGGAGAAAATCCGTACGCCGGCCCCATTCTTCGATTGCCGCGATCGCTTCCTGCGGTAGCTGGCGCTTCTTTGAAGCTTGGCGGATCTCCTCCAGCAGTTCGGGTTCCTCAGGCAGATAACACACGCGCCGCACAATCCGCGGATCCCAATCCTGCGGCGGTTCGTTCTTTGGAGTTCGGATGGAAAAAATCGGCGCCGCAACACCCTGCCGATCCAGTTCGGCCACTTCTCGATAGCAAAATGTTTGACCAAACGAAGGGAACCTTTCGAAAAGATAAGCGAAAGAGGACATGTCGTCGCGCACGTTAAACCGTCGAAGTGTTGAAGCGTTGAGGCGCGTTCATCATTCGGTCTCCGCCACTCTTTCGTCCTTCGGTGCTTCGTCGTTCTTTTGGGATTTGTTGTGCCTGGTCGTTTTCACACGCTGTTGCGCCTGACGGGAATTGGTTTCCCCGTTTCATCCACGGCGACCAGCGTAAAAACGCCGTGGGTAACGCGAAGCTCTTCGCCGGTCATGTAGCGCGTTACCCATACCTCGACCGGAATCGTCATGGAAGTCCGGCCGATTCTTTCCACGCGCGCATAACACCTCACGGTATCCCCCACCCTCACCGGTTGGAGAAAGGACATTCCTTCCATTGCCACGGTGACCACACGCGCCTGCGCGGTCTTGGCCGCGAGAATCGCGCTGCCCAAATCCATTTGCGACGTCAGCCATCCGCCAAAGATATCGCCATTGGGATTGGTATCCTTCGGCATCGCGATGGTTTGAATCACCAGTTCGCCTCTGGGTTCATCTGGCATTTGAGGGCAAAAATAGCACAATCCGCGATCTGGCAATTACTCAACGGCGTCCCGGACCTTTTCGCTGCCTCCGATGCGGACGTTTAAAACGCGCGGGACGACGTTTACAAAATCAACATGCAATCCCCGTAACTGTAGAAGCGGTAACGCTCCCGGACTGCTTCTTCATAAGCCCGCAGCACGAACTCGCGGCCGGCAAAAGCGCTCACGAGCATCAGCAACGTCGAGCGCGGCAGGTGAAAATTGGTCAACAAAACGTCCACCGCCCGGAAATGATAGGGCGGATAAATGAACAAATCGGTCCAGCCAGTTTGCCCAACGAGTTTTCCATCCGCGCGCACGGCCGATTCCAGCGTGCGCACCGTGGTAGTTCCCACAGCGACAATCCGGCCCGCCTTATTGATTTTATCCGCGGCTTCCGCGGAAATGCAGAACTGCTCGGCGTGCATCCGGTGCCCGGCGAAATTCTCCACCCGCACCGGCAGAAATGTGCCAGGTCCTACGTGCAACGTCACAAACGTGTGCGGAATTTCACTCAAAATCTCCGGAGTAAAATGCAAGCCGGCCGTTGGCGCAGCGACGGCTCCGTCAGCCCGCGCGAAAACGGTTTGGTAACGCACGGCGTCGGCATTGTCGCTTGGCCGGCGAATGTAGGGCGGCAACGGCATTGAACCGCCGGCGTAAGGATCCAGTTCGCTTGCAAATTCCACGACCCGTTCGCCCTCGGGCGTAACCTCCTCCACACGCACCAAAACATTGTTGATCGTCGTCGCGGTGCCGACCCGCATTTTGCGACCCGGTTGCACGAGGCATTTCCACCGCTTCGGGCCCAACCGTTCGATAAACAAAAATTCAATCGCCCCGTCGTCGGAAATCCTGCGCGCTGGAAGCACGCGGGTATCGTTCAGAACCAGCAAATCGCCCGGACGCAAAAGCTGTTTCAGCTCCGCAAATCGCCGGTGCTGGATGGTCTGCCCTTCGCGATGCAACACCAGCATCCGGGCATCCTCCCTCCGCTCGAGCGGTCGCTGCGCGATCAACTCGCGCGGCAAATGGTAATCGTAGTCACTCAGTTTGGCGCTCATTGGCTGCCGAACATTAGCGCGATAAAAGTAGCGCGCGAAAAATGAACAACGCCGACTCCAGAAAACCATTGCAGAACAAGCGCGCGTTTTACAATCATTGCATCCGCAATGACCCAGCCGGATCTCGATTTGCTCATCGCAACGCTGGAAGATATTCGCAAGACGCGCGACCGATTGCCGCGCGCGTCGAAAGCGATCCTGGGCCGACTAAATTCCATTGCCGCTGTTCCCTCGCGGGAAACAGCCGCGCTGACCGAGAAGCAACCATCCCAAAACAGCAGCGACAAAATATTGTTGCTGGAGGCGGTGCGCGAACGCGTCCGCGTTTGCGAGAAATGTCCGCATCTCGTCCGCTCGCGCACTCAAACTGTCTTTGGCGTCGGCAATCCCGACGCGGAACTAATGTTCATCGGCGAAGCGCCCGGCGCTGACGAGGATGCGCAAGGTGAACCGTTTGTGGGACGCGCCGGGCAACTGCTGACCAAAATCATCAAGGCGATGAACCTGATTCGCGAAGAGGTTTACATCGCCAACATCCTCAAATGCCGACCCGACACGCCGCCCGGCGCCTTTGGGAATCGCGCACCCACGCCTGCGGAAATGCAAACCTGTCGGCCGTATCTGGTGGAGCAGATCAACATTATCCAGCCGAAGGTGCTGGTGGCGCTCGGCGCGGTGGCGGTGGAAGGGTTGCTGGGCATACGCGCAACCATGCGGGAATTGCGCGGCCGCTGGCATAGTTACAACGGCATTCCTCTCATGATCACGTATCATCCTGCATACCTTCTTCGCAACCAATCGCCTTCGGAAAAGCGCAAGGTCTGGGAAGATATGCTCCAGGTTCTGGAACGACTCGGCCGCCCAATCACCGAGCGCCAAAGAAATTACTTTTCGTAGGCGCGCGTGAACATCGCATCGATCGTTCGCCGGGCGGCCAGCGCCGCAACCAGCCGCAAGATCATGCCGCGCACCTGGCGACGCGGAACTTTCACAAGGTCCTGCAGCGCGCGCGGACCGGCCTCCTCCAGCAGCGCAAGCGTGCGCGCGCCGATTAAGGCAGGCAAAACCGTGGCGCCCCGCACCTGCCGGTTGCGAATCGCCCGCGAATATTCGAGGCCGGATTCAAGCCCGGCCTTTGCTTTTGCCAGCCACATTCGGTAAACCGGTTGAAAACATTCCGGCCGCGCCAGGATTTCCGACGCGGACAAATGCGCGGCGTCGAGTTCGCACTTGGGGAAATAACAGCGGCCCGCCCGCAGATCGGCGCCGGCGTCGCGCAGGATGTTGATAAGTTGCAGCGCCATGCCATATCGCCTGCCCAGGGCCAGCATCTGCTCCTCGCTGAGATCGGCAAAATTTCGGACGTGACGAAAACACAGTCGCGTCCAGAATTCACCGACGCAGCCGGCCACGAGGTAGGTGTATTCCTCCAGTTCGGCCGCCGTCGCCAGGCCGCGAACTTCTCCGGGATGATTGAACCGCTGGAGGTCGAGCATTTGGCCTCGCGTGATTTTTTCCAGAACGTGGCGAACGTCGTTGCGATCGACCTGCTCCAAATGTTCCAGCCAGCGGAGGCAATCCGGCAGAGCATTGAGCAAGCGTCGCTCATTTTCATCTGGCTGCAGTTCAACGAGCGAGCCTAGTAAACCCGCCGTCATTTGCCGCGAAGCGTTGCCCTGAACCAGAGTGCGCAACATTTCGAGCGCCTCAATGCGCGCCGAATTGGGGAGCGGCAGCGTATCCGCCACGGTGTCTGTTGTGCGCGCCAGCAGGTAGGCCGCTGCGATGGGTTCGCGCAGCGGCCGCGGCAGGAAACGCATCGATAAATAAAACGAGCGCGAGACCGATCGCAGAACAGCCGCTTGCAAATGGAAACGCATACGGACGAAACTTACTTCGCACGCTGAATTTGCGGGCAGCGAATGCAAACGCAGTCCGCGAATTCGGGCGTTGCGGAAGAATCGCAGAATGCCGGTCCAACCGGAACGATGCGGCTGAAGGCGCGGGACGGTTTCATGGACCGATATTTTTTACTTCTATGCGGCTGGGCTCGGCATTGCCTAACCCAAGCTGTGCAGCAAAGCCGATATAAGCGGCCAGCGGCGTGATTTTGGGCAGGCCAACTCGAACGCGCAGTTGCTCCAATTGCTTTAAAGTGATTGCGTCCAGCGCCACTGGGTCTCGGCTGGCATACAAAGTGGCGTGATGCAGCGCGTAGTTGGGTTGCGGCTGCGGGCCGCCAGCATATTGGGCTATCAGGCCGTCCATGACATTCAAGACCACTTTCTTCGCAATGTGCGGGTCGGCGTAAATTTCCGCCAGACTTTCCGCCCCAAAACGCGAACCTTGCGCGAAGCGGCGCCAGTTGTCGATGTTTGGGATGGTCATGTTGTAAATGCAGCCGGCGATGCCATTGGTTTCGCTGACGCTCATCACCGGAACGTTAATCACCTTGGTGACGTCGGTGGAGAGGATCCTGGCAAAATGACTCACGTTGCTGGTGTTCTCCGTGTCGGAAAGAATAGCCAGTTTTCCGGCAACGCCGTGATATTCGAGATCGCCCCACACGAGCTTGCCAATCAATGGGGCGGAGATGGCTGCTTTTGGGTCGTATCCGTCGCGCGGGGCGATCGCGCGCAATTGATAGCCATCTGCGCCCGGTCGGTAACCGGCTTCCGCGGTGCCGCCGAGCGAACGGTCCCATACAACGATGCTGTTGCGCGGATGTCCCGCCGCCACCAGGCCATCGACAATTGCTGCCACAATGTCGTGGTGCGTGGTGAAAAGTTCTCCGCCGGCCGCAGATATTTTGATCCCCACGCGGTCGGCCGGAGAAACCAGCGAGGCCCACGCTTTGCCGATATCTGATGTGCCGGTCACGGCTAAAATGAGCCGATTGACCATCTCCCGCACTACGCGCGGATTTGTTCGGTAATCCTTGATCGCCGCCGGGTTTCGCAGCGAATAGACGACTGAGGTGGCAGCTGCGTAGGGTGGCCTCTGTGCAGCCGCCGAAATGATGGCGCACAGCAAAAGCAGAGCTACGTTTCGCAGGTTGATCATGCCGAGCGGAGTCGAGGCTTCTTCAATTTCTCCCGGCGAATCAATCCCTCGGCTCGGCTCGAAATGACAGCAATTGATTTTATGGTCGGCAGCGCCAATCACAACACCATCGCCAACAACGCCCAAGAAAAGCGGCCTGCGGCGGTGCATGCCAAGGCAGAAGACGCGTCTGCACCGGGAGGAAAGCCAATTCGCCACATCTACGTCCACATTCCATTTTGCGCCCGGATTTGCCCATACTGCGCCTTTTACAAGACTCTGCCCGATCGTTCGCTCACAAGCGCATTCTGCGAGGCGATCCTGCGCGAATTGGATCAGCGTCGCCGCACCTGCGAGATCGCGCCGGAAACCATCTATTTTGGCGGCGGCACGCCCACTGCGCTCGGCACGGCTCATCTGGAATTTCTGCTCCGCGGCATCCGCCAACGCTTCAACCTCTCAAATCTCTCAGAATGGACGCTTGAGGCCAACCCAGGCAGCGTGTCGGCCCGCAAGGCGTCGGCGCTCCACAAGCTGGGAATCACGCGGATCAGTCTCGGCGTTCAATCGTGGGACAACGGATTGCTGAAGCTCCTCGGTCGAGAACATACGCCGGAACAAGCCAGACAATCGTTTCAGCTTCTGCGGGCAGCGGGATTCTCGAATCTCAATATCGATCTGATGTTTGGATTGCCGGGGCAGACGATCGATCAATGGAAGGCAACGTTGAATGAGACCATCGCCCTGGCGCCAGAGCACATCTCCGCCTATTGCCTCACGTACGAGCAAGACACCGAATTTTTCCTCCGATTTCAGCGCGCAGAATTTTCGCAGGACCCGGATGCCGACGCAGAACTTTTCGAGGCAGCCATGATAACTCTGGAGGCTGCGGGATACGAACAATACGAGATATCGAACTACGCGCGACCCGGCTTTCGCTCGGCTCACAATCGCGCCTACTGGCTGGGGAAACATTATCTGGGCATCGGTCCCAGCGCCGTTTCGACCGTGGGCCTGCGACGCTGGCAAAACGTGGCCGATTACCGCGCTTACATCGAGCGGCTGCTGACAGGAAAATCCCCGGCCGCTTCCGCTGAAGATTTAACAGCCCAGATGAAACGCACCGAGCGGATCGCGCTGCTGCTGCGCACCAGCGAAGGGGTTCCGGCGCATCTGTTGAAGCCATTCGCGCCACAAACCGGTGAACTTGTCGCACTCGGGCTCCTGTCTGCATCCAACGGCAATTTCGTTCTCACCCGCAAAGGGAGACAGCTCGCAGATTCGGTTGCGGAAGCTTTCCTGTAAGCGCGCCGCGGGCGGAACTTGGCGCAAAACGCATCTCATTTTGCGGAGGCGCGGCGCAGCCTGTCCATGATCGCCGCGCCAAGTCCATTTTCTGGAACATGTTCCGCAACGATGAGGTTCAGGCCGAGATCATCCAGCTCGCGTAAATGGCGAAACAGATTTGCGGCGGCCTCGCGCAAGTCTTGCGTTTCGCTCAGCCACCGCACCGCAGCGAAACGTCCAGCGTTTTTAACTCGGCCCCAGGCCAGCAATCCACAACGCTCACCCGGCCCGGGCGAAAACAAATTTGCGGATTCGATTATGCGCAACGGCGTTTGCGGGGCGTAATGAACAGGCAATTGTCCCGGGGCGCGCATCGCCCCTCCAATATCCTGGCGGCGCGCCGCCTGCTCAAAACCGATGGCTCGCAGTTGTTCTTCTGTCACGGGGCCGCGGCGCAGGATTTCGATTCCCTCATCCGAGAGAGCGACGATAGTCGATTCGATGCCGTGCGGCGTCGGCCCGGCGTCCACGATCAGCGGGATACGCCCGTCAAGTTCCTCGAGCACATGCCGCCCTGTTGTGGGGCTAATGCGTCCAAAGCGGTTCGCGCTGGGCGCAGCCAGTGGTTTTCCAAACGTCGAGATAACGCTGGCGAACACCGGATGCGAACTCATTCGAACGGCCACTGTGTTTAGTCCCGCGGTCACGATCTCCGGGATAATCGGCTGCCGTTGCAGAACAAGGGTGAGCGGTCCGGGCCAGAATTGCTTAGTCAGTTTTTCAATTTGCGCCCGCGAGCGGCGGTCGATCCGGGCGACGCGCTCCAGCCACTGTTGATCCGGCAGATGGACAATCAACGGATCAAACCGCGGCCGCTCTTTGGCCTCAAAAATTTTTGTAACCGCAACGGGATTGAGCGCATCGGCGGCGAGCCCGTAAACAGTTTCTGTGGGTAGCGCGACGATTTCACCTCGCCGCAGCAGTTCGACCGCGCGCGCGGCGGCGTTGGCGGGGCTTACGATTTCCGTGCGCAAAGTTTATCTCGCGCCTCCCGAACGACAGTCGCCGCCTTGTCTGCCGAATCCGCTGTCGCCGTGAGGTGCCCCATTTTCCTCCTGGGACGCGGTTCGTGTTTGCCGTAAAGATGGAGATGAACATTAGGCAACGACAAGGCTGCATCCCAGTGCGGCTCGCCTTCAGACCACAGATCCCCCAGAAGATTTGCCATCGCGCTGGGGCGCAAAAGCTCAACCGAACCCAGCGGTAAACCGCAAATCGCGCGCACGTGCTGCTCGAACTGGCTCGTGGCGCAGCCTTCGATGGTCCAGTGACCGGAATTATGCGGCCGCGGCGCCAGTTCGTTCACCAGGATTTTGCCGTTTTTATCCAGAAACATTTCCACCGCTAACAAGCCGATCACTTCCAGTTTCTCCGCAATAGCGCTCGCGATTTTGACCGCCTCGCGCGCGACATTCCCGGGCACAACCGCAGGCGCAAGGGTGACGTCAAGAATGTGATTGCGATGGACATTCTCTGCCACGGGAAAGGCTCGGATCTTGCCGAGAGGATCACGGGCAATGATAACGGAGATTTCCTTTTCGAAATCGATGGCGCGTTCGAGAATCAATTCGTCCGCTGAACGTGTTTGCCATACCTCGCTTAGATCGCGCGACGCGATCGATTGCTGCCCTTTGCCGTCATAGCCCCACGCGGCTGTTTTCAAAATAGACTCGCGCCCGATTCGTTCGACCGCCGAAACGAGTTCGGCCAAAGAGCGAATGGCACAGAATGGAACAACGGGAAAACCATTCTGGGAAAGAAAAGTTTTTTCGCGCAAACGATGTTGCGCTGTTTCGATGACCTGACCGGCAGGCCGCATCGTGCACTCCTGCGCGCACCATTGCATCGTCTCGTGAGGAATGTTCTCGAATTCGAAGGTGAGCAGGTCAACCGCGCGGCAGAAATTGCAGAGTGCCTCCTCATCGCGAAAATCGGCCGCGGTTGTGTAGTCGGCGAATTGGGAAGCGGGACTGTCGTGCTCCGGAGTGAAAATATGCACCCGATAGCCCATCGAGCGCGCCGCCATGGCAAACATGCGGCCGAGCTGACCGCCTCCCATCACTCCGATGATCGCACCGGGCAGGATTGTCTTCACGGTAGCTTCTGTCCAAGCACGCTCTCGGTTTGCTTTCGGCGGAAAGCTTCCACTTTTTTGCGCACGCGTGCATTGGATAGTCCGATAATGCTGGCCGCGAGAAGCCCGGCATTTTTCGCGCCCGCTTCCCCAATGGCAAGCGTGCCGACCGCAACCCCGGCCGGCATTTGTGCGATGGAAAGGAGCGAGTCTATGCCGTGGAGTGCCTTGGTGAGAATGGGAACGCCGAGCACGGGCAGCCAAGTATGGGCGGCGATCATTCCGGGCAGATGCGCCGCTCCTCCTGCGCCGGCAATGATCACCTGCAGATTGCGCCCGGCAGCTTCGCGTGCAAATTGAGCCAGCAGCTCCGGAGTGCGATGGGCGGAGACAATCCGGCGTTCGCAAGCGACGCCGAATTTGCTCAGCATTTCCACCGCATGTTTCATCGTTTCCCAATCCGAGGCGCTGCCCATGACAACGGCGACGAGGGGTTTTGAGTCAGGCATGCGCAAAATTGTAGGGCGTTTCCGCGAAACGCCAAGTGGCATTGGCTCCCAGCCCGCCGAGGGACGGAATCTCGCGGGGGCGAGCCAATGTCCCCTGGACAGAGATGCCAATCCTCACAGTTAATGAGATATTGTGGTCATGAATCGCGGCGGCCGGTCTATTGTTCTCATCGGCATGATGGGCGCTGGGAAGTCGTCCGTTGGCCGCTGTTTGCACGAACGCACCGCGCTGGCCTTGCTCGATACCGACGAAATCATTACTTCACAGTTCCGCCTTCCAATCTCCGACATTTTTTTGACATACGGCGAGGAGAAATTCCGGGAGGCGGAAACGCAGGCTCTCAGAAAGATTTCGTCCCATCAAAGTGCGATCATTGTGACTGGAGGCGGCATTGTCTTACGTGAAGAGAACGTCGAGCTTTTGAAACGCCTTGGCGCGGTTGTCTGGCTGGATGCAAATGAAGAAACGCTTTTCAGGCGGGCTTCCCATTCTGGCGGTCGGCCCTTATTACAGGGCAAAAATCCGAGAAAAACATTCGCGCAAATGTTACAAGCGCGCCGGCCGCTTTATGCGAAAATTGCTGACATCCGCGTCGAGACTTCCGCCCTCGCACCCCATGAGGCGGCGGTCGCAATTTGGAACAAGCTGGCACGATATTATCCTCCGTGGGCGGGATCAGAGTTCCCTGCCGCAAAGCCATGCCTGCAACAAACACAAACCGGGTAACCCAGGAAATATCGAGCGCCGAACTAAAGGACCGACTGGTCCTCTTTGCGCGTCAGGTCGGGTTCGACGGCTGCCGCGTCGCCGTATGCGCCGCGCCGGCACACGCGAACGAATTCCGCCAATGGCTGCGCCAAGGCGCGCAGGGCCAGATGGATTACATGGAGCGCGGAGAAGAAAAACGATGCGAACCCCAGCAGGTTTTGCCGGGCGCCAAATCCATCGTTGCCCTGGCGATGAACTATTTTCAGGGTTGTGCCCCGGCGGAGGCCGCTTCCGCCTGTTCAAATGACTGCAAATTCGGGAAGATCGCCCGCTACGCGTGGGGCGACGATTATCACCGTGTCATTCGGGATCGGCTCGACGAGATCGACCGGTTCCTTCGCCAATTCGGCGGACAACAAAAATGTTACGTCGATACCGGACCAATTTTGGAGCGCGACCACGCGGCGCGGGCTGGGATTGGCTGGCATGGCAAAAGCACCATGCTGATTAATCAACAACTGGGCGCCTGGTTTTTCCTGGCGGAAGTCTTGACCACGCTGGAATTGCCACCGGATCCTCCGGTTCCAGATCGCTGTGGAACCTGTGAACGTTGCATCAGGGCCTGTCCCACCGGCGCAATTGTCGCGCCGCATCGGTTGGACGCGCGGCGCTGCATCTCCTATCTCACCATCGAGCTCAAAGACTCCATCCCCGTGGAATTGCGCCCGCTCATTGGCAACAGAATTTTCGGTTGCGACGATTGTCTGGAAGCATGTCCCTGGAACCGGTTTGCTCACGTCTCGAGGGAAGCTGCGTTCGCTGCGCGTCCCGCGACAACAGGAATAGCGCTGCGGGATTATCTCAGTTTGAGCGATGATGTCTTCCGTGTGCTTTTTAGGAATTCGCCGATCAAACGGATCAGGCGGCGCGGCCTGTTGCGCAACGTCTGCGTCGCTCTCGGGAACGTTGGCGACGCCGCAGACCTGCACGCTCTCCAACGCGCCACAGCCGATCCAGAACCGTTGATCGCCGAGCACGCAGCCTGGGCGGTTCAACAGATTCGCAACCGTGAAAAGTTGAATTGCTAAAGCCGCCGAATGGCTAAAATATAGCTGCGCTCAACAATTCCCCGGTCTGGCTCCCAAGCATTTCATGCATCAAACTGCAACGACTCCGCCATCAGCAACGATGGCCGCGAAGAAGCGCCGTCTCTTTAAGAACCGATACCTGGTTTTGGGATGCATCGGCGCGCTCCTGCTGACAACGATCGTATCGTGGGTGGCCGGCAACGGCGAAAAGCCCATTCCGGTCACCACCGAAAAGGCGATTCGCAGAACCATTGTGCAAACGGTATCGGCCACTGGGAAAATACAGCCGGAGACGGAAGTGAAGATTTCGCCGGAAGTGGCCGGTGAAATCATCGACCTGCCGGTGACGGACGGGATGAAGGTCAAAAAAGGCGATCTTTTGGTGAAGATCAAGCCGGACTCGTACAAGGCGCTGCTGGAACAACAGGAAGCGGCCATCAGCGCGGCGAAAGCGACGAATTTGCAGCAGAAAGCGACGATGTTGAAAGCGCAGCAGGATCTCAAACGCGCCGAAGATTTGTTCAACAAAAAACTGATCTCGGAACAGGAATACAACGCGGCGCAGGCGACTTACGACGTAGCCAAAAACACATATGAAAGTTCGCTGCACGAAATCGAGCGCGCGCAGGCCGCTTCCAGCCAGGCGCGGGATCAGCTTTCCAAGACGACCATTTATTCGCCTTTGGACGGCACGGTCACCGTGGTCAACAGCAAAATCGGCGAACGCCTGGTCGCCACCGGGCAGTTTGCCGGCACGGAAGTGATGCGGGTGGCGGATCTCACTCACATGCAAGCCATCGTCGATGTCAATGAAAATGATGTGGTGAATGTGAAACTGGGGGACAAAGCCACCATCAAGATCGACGCATTTGGCGACCGAAAGTTTCACGGCGTCGTGCAGCAGATCGCCAATACCGGCAAAACCACCGGCGCCGGCACACAGGAAGAAGTGACCAATTTCGAGGTGAAAATCCGCATCGATAATCAGGATGTGGAGCTGCGCCCCGGCATGAGTTGCACAGCCGATATCGAAACAAACATGGTGAAAGACGCCGTGGCCGTACCGATGCAGAGCGTGACCATCCGCGCCGGAGAAGGCAATTTAAGTCCGGAGGAAATTGAAAAGCGCAAACAAAAAGCGGTCTCGGAGGTTAAAGGGGACAGCAGCGCCGAGCTGGTCAACGAGCGCCTGGAAAAGCAGGCGGAGCGCGAGGAGCGCGAGAAGGCGGCAAAAGTCGTTTTCGTGAAAAAGGGAAACAGGGCGCAAATGGTCAGGGTAACCACCGGCATCTCCGACGACACGTACACGGAGATCAAGAGCGGCATCAAGCCAGGCGACGAAATAATCTCGGGCAGTTACAGCGCCATCAGCCGCAAACTTAAGGACGGGGCCCGGGTGACATACGAAAAGGAGACGGCAAAGTGAATCGCCAGATTCGTCGCCAGTCGCATTAGCCGGATTGTCCCATGGGTTCCGCAAGAGCGCCGGGGCGCGTCGATGGCCCGCTCATCGACATCGAAAATATCACCAAGGATTACGTGATGGGTGAAGAAGTCGTGCACGCCCTTCGCGGGGTCTCGTTGCAAATTTACCGCAACGAATATATCGCCATCATGGGTCCCAGCGGCAGCGGCAAATCGACCCTGATGAATCTGCTCGGCTGTCTCGACACACCGACCTCCGGCCGCTACGAATTTAACGGCCGCGATGTGTCAGCCATGAACGACGATGAACTGGCCGCCATTCGCAATCGCGAGATCGGGTTTGTGTTTCAGACATTCAATCTGCTTCCGCGCGCCGACAGCCTGCGCAACGTGGAACTTCCCCTGATCTACGCGGGAGTGGACTTGCGAACGCGTCAGGAACGAGCGGCCCGGGTCTTGCGCGAAGTAGGGCTGGGCGACCGGCTGCATCATAAACCCAACGAACTCTCCGGCGGCCAGCGCCAGCGCGTGGCAATCGCACGCGCGCTGGTGAACGATCCATCGATCATCCTCGCCGACGAACCGACCGGCAACCTCGACTCCAAAACCGGCGAGGAAATCATGGCCCTATTTGAAAATCTTTACCGGCGGGGACACACCATCATTCTCGTGACCCACGAGCCGGACATCGCGCAGCACGCCCGGCGCACGCTTCATCTGCGCGACGGATTGATCGAGAGCGACGTGGACCAGCGCGCCGCCGATAGGCAGGTGCCGGAGCTTTCGGGGCTGCAAACGGATTCAGGGATCCGCGCATGAACCGCTTGTTTTACGAGTTAATGGAAGCCTGGCGCATCGCCGCGGCCCAAATGCGAGCCAACATCACCCGTTCGACGCTCACGGCGCTGGGCGTCATCATTGGCATTGTCGCGGTCACGCTCATGGGGACTGCCATCAATGGAATCCAGATCGGGTTCAACAAAAGCATGGCCGTCTTCGGCGATGATGTTCTCTATGTCGAGCAATGGCCGTGGAAACGCGTCAGCGATTGGTGGAATTATCGCGACCGCAGAAAGATCAAAACCGAGTACGCGGAGCAGTTGAATCGGATGATCGCCGCCACGCCCAATTCCAATCTGCTCGTGGCTGTGCCCACTTCGAGCCTGTTGCGCAGCGTCAAATACCAGGACAACGAAGTGAACAACATTCTGGTTCGGGGGACAGTGTCGAACTATGTCCTCACCTCCACATTCGAGTTTAAGGCAGGCCGCTTTTTCAACGAACTTGAATCGCGACGCGGCGCCAACGTGTGCGTCGTTGGCGCCGACGTGGCGGACGCGCTTTTCCCGGCCGGAGACCCGGTGGGCAAAACCGTGCTCATCAGCGGCCATCCTTTTCAAGTAATCGGAGTCATCGCGCGACAGGGAACGTTTCTCGGCCTTTTCAGCCTGGATTCAATCGCCGTGATGCCGCTGGCCGCTTTCCAAAAATACTTTTCCGCCAACAGCGAGTCGGATGTGCTGGTAAAAGTGAAAGACAAGAACAAACTGGCCGAAGCCCGCGACGAACTGACGGGCCTTATGCGGCGCGTGCGGGGACTGTCGCCGGAGGAAAAGGACGACTTCAGCATCAACGAGCAACAGGCGCTCAAGAGCACGCTGGATCCGATCAAGAATTCCATCGCGGCTGCGGGACTTTTCGTGACCGGGTTGTCGCTTTTCGTGGGAGCGATAGGGATCATGAACATTACTTTCGTCAGCGTAAAGGAACGAACGCGCGAAATTGGCACGCGAAAAGCGCTGGGCGCGCGCCGGCGCACAATCCTTCTGCAATTTCTGATCGAATCCACGGCGATTTGCTTATTGGGCGGGTTCATCGGTCTGGCGCTGGCTTATGCGTTGTGCTTCGGCGTGGGGCGGGCCTTTCCATCCTTCCCGCTGCATTTTTCGTTCAACCTCGTGTTGACAAGCATGATCGTTTCCATCCTCACCGGCCTTGTCTCCGGTTTCGCGCCGGCCTGGAGCGCTTCGCGGCTCGATCCGGTGACAGCGCTGCGTTATGAATAGGGTTGGGAGATGTTGTTCAGTGAGATCCTGAAGATGGCGTGGTCGTCGCTGGGCGCCAACAAGCTTCGCGCCGGCCTGACGACGCTGGGCATTACCATCGGCGTTTTCTCCGTCATCTCGGTGATGACCGCTCTGGGCGCGTTGCAGTCCTCCATTGTGGGCGGGATCAATTTTCTGGGCGCCAATATTTTTCAGTTCGCCAAATATCCGGCGAACGTCAACGTCAGCGGCCACATCCAGAAGAAGTACCAGAATCGGCGCAACATCACTTACAAACAGGCGCTGCATTACTGCAAACTCATGGAAGGGAGCGCGCGCGAAATCTGTCTCAAGAGTTTCGGATACGAACTAAAGGGTCAGGCAGTTTACAATGGACTGAAAACTTCCCCCAGCCTCCTGGTGGTGGGATCGAACAAGAGTTATCTCACCGCCAACGCCCATACCCTGGCCTACGGCCGCAACCTCAATGATGAGGACGTGGCCCTCGCGCGCCGCGTAGTGGTGGTGGGGAAAAACATCGAGAAAGAATTATTTCCGCGGGAGAGTCCCATCGGCAAAGTGATCAGGGTCACCGGCCACACGTACACGATTATCGGGGTGCTGGCGGAAAAAGGGACCGCTTTTGGCGAGAGTCAGGACAATCTCTGCATCATGCCGATCACCCGTTTCTTTGAAGATTTCGGGGAGGCAAAACGCACCGTCAACATCGCCACTCAGGCGTTCTCGGCCGAGACCTACAACCAAACGCTGGACAAAGCCATCAGCGCCATGCGCATTGCGCGGGGGTTGCAGCCGGGACAGGAAAACGATTTTGAAATTTACTCCAACGATTCGCTGAAGAACGCCTTCATCTCGGTGGCCGGCATCGTGCGGATCGGCGCCTTCGTGGTGAGCGTGATTGCGCTGTTGGCGGCCGGCATCGGAATTATGAACATCATGCTCGTGAGCGTGACGGAGCGAACCAACGAAATCGGCGTGCGCAAATCTGTCGGCGCGCGCAGTCGCGATATTCTCCGGCAATTTCTCGCCGAGGCGGTTTTCATCTCCGAAGCCGGCGGGATTCTGGGAATTATCCTTGGCGTGCTGGGCGGGGATCTGCTCGCTCTCTGGCTGAAGGCGGATGTGATTTTCCCTTACGGCTGGGCTGCTGCCGGTCTGCTGGTTTGCTCAGCCATTGGCATCGGCTTCGGTCTTTATCCTGCATATCGCGCCGCCAACCTCCATCCGATCGAAGCGCTGCGCTACGAATAAGGGCTGTTCCCGCGGAAATCTCGGCGCGCTTTGATTTTTTTAGCCGGACGCTTCCTCCAAGCCGAGCGCTTTGAATGTGGCATCGACATGCTTGAAGTGGATGTCGAGCGAACAGAGGCGATCGATTTCGTGGGGCGAAAGTTTTGCGGCGATTTCCGGCTCGCGCTTTGCGTTTTCGGCAAAGCTCCCCTCGCCTTTCCAAGTTTTCATCGCCGCGCGTTGGACCGCTTCGTAGGCAGCCTTGCGTTCCGCGCCGGCGCGCGTGAGGGCCAGCAGAATCGATTGGCTGTGATAGAGTCCCCTGGTCAAGGCCAGGTTTTGCTGCATTCGTTCCGGGTAAACCAGCAGTTTTTCAACCACGTCGCGCAGTTTGCTCAGCATGTAATCCAGCAGAATGCAGGAATCCGGCAGAATGATGCGCTCGGCGCTGGAATGGCTGATATCGCGCTCGTGCCAGAGTGCGACATTTTCCAAGGCTACCAGCGCATTCCCGCGAATTACGCGCGCCAGACCGCTCAGCCGTTCGTTGGTAATGGGATTGCGTTTGTGCGGCATGGCCGAACTGCCTTTTTGGCCTTCGCTAAAAAATTCCTCCACTTCGAGCACTTCAGTGCGCTGAAGATGGCGAAATTCCGTGGCCCATCGATCGATGCTCGAGGCGATCACTGCCAGCGTTGTCAGGAACTCGGCATGCCGATCGCGCTGCACGATCTGCGTGGAGAGCGTGGCCGGTTTCAATCCCAACTTCTCGCACACCGAGCGCTCGATTTGTGGGTCGATATGCGCGTGGGTGCCGACCGCGCCGCTGATTTTGCCCACCCGGATTCGTTCGCGCGTTTGCGTGAGCCGTTCCCTGGCGCGCCCAAACTCGTCATACATCAGCGCCATCTTCAACCCAAAAGTGATCGGCTCCGCGTGCACGCCGTGGCTGCGTCCCATCATGGGCGTCATTTTGTACCGGCGCGCCTGTTTTGCGATTTCCGCGCGCAAAGCCTGAAGATCATCCAAGAGAATTTGACATGACTCGTTCAGTTGCACCGCCAGGGTTGTATCCAGAATGTCCGACGAGGTCAGGCCTTGGTGGATCCAGCGCGAGGCCGGTCCGACATAGCTGGCCACATTCTCCAGAAAAGCGATAACGTCATGGTTGGTTCGCTTTTCGATCTCTAAAATCTCGGGAATCGAAAAACGCGCGCGGTTCCGGATTTCGGCGGCGTCCCCTTTTGGAATCTGGCCAAGCTCTGCCATGGCCTCGCAGGCCAGCACCTCAATTTGTAGCCAGATTTCGAACTTTCGCTGATCCGACCAGATTTTGCTCATCTCCGGCCGGGAATAACGAGCAATCACGCGAACAAGATAAAAGCCGCGATAACAACGCAAAAGGTTTTTTGCCGGCTATGCCCCGGGAAAGGCGAACACGTTGCGCCGCGCCCCAGGCCGGCGCAAGGGCTTTCTGCTTTCGACTAGCAAACCCGGGCGCGCAAAAAGCGCCCGTTATCTTCGAGACGCACTCTGCCGCTGGCGAAAAGGTCTGCGATTGCGGCGACCGTTTCCCTGCTGTTGCTGGTGCAAGAACTCACTGCCAGGATGAGATCGCCCAAGGAAAATCTCGAAAACTTTCGCGGTCTGAGAATTTGTCGTTTTCGTTTCATGGTATTGCTGTCATTGCGTCGAGCAACTGTAATACCATTTCCCGTTGTGAAGAATTCATCCATAAAGCCCGTGCACTTATTCATCCCTTATTCACTTAAACACTGACCGTTGGGCGACACTTTTGTTCAATTTTCAAACACGAAAACTTCCTCGCAGTTGCGATAACACCGATAAAACCACGAGCTCCAGGCAAACTCGGGGAAGCGTTTAGGCGCGTGAGCGCGGTTTCGTCAGCCACAGTCCCAGTATGTATGAAATCGCAAAAACCGCGATCAATAGCAGAATTCCCCTCGACTGGCCGTGAATGAAACGCACGAGCGCCTCCGGATCGGTTAACAGTTGCGGCTCGATCCGATACGCCTTATGCCCGAGATAGGCCAGGATCCAGCACCATAACGCGGAGCCGGCAATCGTCACCAGGCTGAACAGCGAAAAATTCATCCGCACAATGCCCGCCGGAATGGAAATCAGATGGCGCACGACGGGCAGGAGGCGGGCAAAGAAAACTCCGCCCGCCTCATAGCGAGCCAGGAAACGCTCCGCGCGCTCCAGTTTTTCCGGCGTCACCAGCGCAAAACGCCCGTATTTTACGATCAAAGGACGCCCAACCAGACGCGCTACCCAGTAGGTAATGGCTGAACCGAGATATGAACCCAATGTCCCGGCAAGCACGACGCCAGCAAAGTTCAGTTTGCCTTGAGCGGCCAGAAAGGCTGCTGGGGGAATGACAATTTCGCTCGGCACCGGAAAGATGGAGCTTTCCATGGCCATCAATACGATGATGCCAGCATAGCCTCCGGTGAGCACCCAACTGAACCATGTTTGCAAAAGATGATGCACGTTGATTTTCGATTTCCGAATTTTGATTTTCGTTTACGCTGGCGAACGCGCGACTAGTTCAATTCCAAAATCCAAAATCCGCAATCAGAAATCTGCATGTCGATCTACCGGCGCGTTCTGAGTTATTACCGGCCCTTTCTGGGACAAACCCTTCTGGGCTTATTCTTCTCGCTCTGCGGCATTGCGCTCAATCTGCTTAAGCCCTGGCCGTTCAAAATTATCGTGGACGATTTTCTGCGGCCCGCGTCGCCTGCGCGCGAGTGGCGCACCTGGGTGCCGCTGCTTTGCCTGGCGCTGGTGGCCATCCAGTTTCTGTGGGGGATCACCAACTGGATCACGAACTATTTGTTTGTGAAGACGGGTCTCCAGGCCCTGCTCAAGTTGCGCACCGACCTCTACGCGTATCTTCAGTCGCTGTCGCTCAAGTACCACGATGCCCGGCGATCAGCCGATTCCAGTTTTCGCGTGGCGTACGATTCGCAGGCCATCCAGACCATCTACAACAAGGGTTTCACCAACATTTTCGCATCCGTAGTCACCTTGCTGGGGACTTTTGTGGTCATGGTGCGGCTGGACTGGAAATTGACGCTGCTTTCGCTGGCGATTGTGCCTTTGATTGTGGGCGCCATCTATTTCTTTGCCCATCGAATCCGTCAGGAATCAACTTCGATTCAGGAACAGGAAAGCGCGGTGTTGGCCCAGGCGCAGGAGGGGCTCAGTTCCATCCGGATGGTGCACGCTTTTGGGCGTGAAGATTTCGAGGTGCGCCAATTTCAACAACAAGCGCGCCAGAGTCTGCAGGCCAACCTGCGGCTGACTTTAACCAACGTGAACAGCGCGCTGGTGATCAGCACCTTGATGGTCGTGGGTACAGCCGCCATGTATTACGTGGGAACCCTGCACGTGCTCGCCGGCACTCTCAGTCTGGGGTCACTTTTGGTGTTCAGCGCCTATCTGCTGATGCTTTATCAGCCGCTGGAGTCGCTCACTTACACCACCTGGGCGATGGAAGGCGCGACTGCGGGGGCAAAACGCTGCTTTGAAGTGTTGGATCGCCAGGATGACGTGCAGGATTCGCCAAACGCCGTTACCCTCGCCTCTGCCAGAGGGGCCATTGAATTCGAGTCTGTAACCTTCCGTTACACCGACGATCGCCCCGTGTTGCGGGACATCAATCTGCGCATCGAACCGAACCAAATCGTCGGACTGGTGGGCGGCACCGGCGCCGGCAAAAGTACGCTGCTGAGTCTGGTACCGCGTTTTTACGATCCCTCGACCGGTTGCGTCCGGGTCGATGGCCGCGACGTGCGTCAAATCACAAAAAAATCCTTACGCGCCCAGATCGGCATCGTCCTGCAGGATACGCTGCTTTTCTCCACCACGGTGCGCGAAAATATTGCCTACGGCCGGCCCGATGCTACGGAAGAAGAGATCATCGACGCCGCCCGACGCGCACAGGCCGACGAGTTCATCCGCCAGATGCCCCATGGCTACGCCAGTCCGGTAGGGGAACGAGGCGGCCATTTGAGCGTGGGGCAGCGCCAGCGTATTGGCATTGCGCGAGCTTTTTTGAAAAACGCGCCGATACTGCTGCTGGATGAACCGACGTCGGCGCTCGATCCGCAAACCGAGGCGGCCATTATGGAGACCATTAAGGAGTTGATGCGCGGTCGCACTACGCTGATCGCCACCCATCGGCTGGCCACCATACATAATGTTGACCAAATCATCGTTTTGGAGCATGGCCGCATCGTTGAACAGGGGCGCGGCCCGGACCTGCTGGCCCGCGGCGGCATTTACGCCAGGCTTTACACATCAGGAAAGTTCCCGACTTAGCATTGATTCATGACGAATGTTCGAAAAGACCGGCGCGTGGAAGGCGATTGGTGGCCGGCCCCCATTCCTTCCAACGTCGAGTTTGGCGAAGGATTCTACTGCGAGAGCGCGCAAATCTTTCGCAGGCTTCAGAGCACAAAACCGCGCGCAGTCGTACTGGGCAAACACGTTTCGTGTTATGCCGGCTGCTCCTTTGCCATCGGTCTGAACGCCCGATGCACGATCGGCGATTTCACTCTGCTCAATGGCGCATTGATCATGGCCGAGGAAAAAATCGAGATTGGATCGTATTGCCTGGTTTCCTGGAACGTTGGCATTGCCGATTCTGATTTCCATCCGCTCGAGCCGGCTCAGCGCCTCATTGATGCGCAGGCGCTGGCCCCTTTCTTTAAAAATCGCCCCGCTCGCCCCGCACTGGCCACGGCGCCGGTCAAGATCGGCGATAACGTCTGGATTGGAATGAACGCCGTGATATTAAAGGGCGTGACCATTGGAGAAAACTCGGTTGTCGCCGCCGGCTCGGTGGTCACCAAAGACGTCGAGCCGAATGTGGTGGTTGCCGGCAACCCGGCCGCGGTGGTGAAACGGTTTGTGTCCTGACGGGAACAAATGCCCAACTCTCAACGCTCAACCGCCGCCGGCAAATTGTGACGCTGGACGCCCGGCGAATGTTGGCGCACAACTTTAGCTTTCCCAATGAAACCGAAACGCATTGTGGTTATGGGATTCATGGGTTCCATGCCCATCGCAGGCGTGATTTGGCAACACATTCACTACATCGTCGGGCTGAAGCGACTCGGCCACGATGTCTACTACGTGGAAGATTCGGCGCGTCTCCCATACAACCCGCAAACCTTTGAAGTCACCGAACGTTTCGATTACGCTGCGAAAGTTCTCGCCCGGCTGGCGCGCGAATTCGATTTCAAAAACCGCTGGGCCTATTGCGCCCGTTACCTCCCTGAAAACTCCGCCGCGGGTCTTTCGTTGAAGAAAATTCGACAGCTCTACCGGGAGGCCGACGCCATCCTCAACATCTGCGGCGCCCAGGAATTCCATCAGGATCTGCTGCTCTCCGATCGGGTTCTCTACATCGAGAGCGATCCCGGAGTGGAACAAATCAAAATCGACAAGGGCATAAAATCGACCGCGGAATATTTGAAGCGGCACCGCGCGCTTTTCACCTTTGGCGAGAATGTCGGCACGAAAAGTTTCCCCGTTCCCACGCATGGATTCCGCTGGTTGCCCACGCGGCAGCCGGTGGTTACAAGTCTCTGGAAAACCAACCAGGCTCCGCCCCGCGTCGCCGTCTTTACCACTGTAGCCAACTGGTCAACCAGCGGCAGGAAAGATATCGTATGGCGCGGCAGAAAATATCTGTGGAGCAAATCGCGCGAATTTCTTCGATTCATCGCTGCGCCAAAAGTTGCCGGAGAAACGTTTGAACTGGCCACCAACCTCAACGATGCGCGACTGCGGCGAAGATTCGAGCGAAACGGCTGGCGCCTCGCTTCGCCGTTGCAAATGAGCGTCGATTACTGGCTCTACCGCCACTACATCCAGCATTCCAAAGGCGAGTTCACCGTGGCCAAAGACCAATATGTCCGGCTTAACACCGGCTGGTTCAGTGACAGAAGCGCCTGTTACCTCGCCGCCGGCAGGCCGGTGATCACGCAGGAGACCGGCTTTACCAAACACTATGGCGGGAAGTTCGGCCTCTTATCGTTTCAAACGCTCGAGGAAATCGCAGAGGCCGTAAAGCAAATCAATTCCGATTACGGAAAACATTCGCGTGGCGCCCGCGCCATTGCGCGAGAATTTTTTGAAGCGGAAGCGGTGATCAAATCCATTCTGCGTCGCGCCGGAATCTAGAGCGTCGAGGAAACGCCTGCCATTTAATTCCCCTCGGAAAGGCAATGTGCGGGCGGCGTTATATCGTTTTGGATTTGAACGCGCGAGCGGGCTATCATGTCAGTTCCTTGTCGATGGGCAACCGGCTAAGTGGAATGGGAATCTTGATTTTCGATTGCGCGCTTTAAGTTTGGAGCTTTTCTGCCCCATGAAGCGAATTACCCTTTTCACCTGCGTCGGCGTGTTATCTGCGCAAGTTTTGATTGCACAGCAGAACGCGCCCGCGCCGGCCGAGCCGCAGAACCCACAGCAGGAACCTTCGCACAAACCCGGCCCACCTGAACAGGGAGTGGTTACCGTGCCGGTGCCGATCGCGCCGCCAAAACCCAATGGTCCGGTGCAGAAAAGCCTGGTCCGCATCACGACAACGGCCGTCGAACCGGATTACCGGGCGCCGTGGAATGCCGGGGCCCTTCAGCGCGGGGTAGGAGCCGGTTTTGTGATTAGCGGCAATCGCATTCTCACCAATGCGCACGTGGTGGCCAACAGCCGTTATATCACCGTGGAGCGCGAAGGCGACCCAAATAAATATCCCGCCAAAGTGCAGTTTGTGGCCAACGATTGCGACCTGGCCATAATCACAGTGGCTTCACAGGACTTTTTCAAAGACATGATCCCGTTAAAATTTGGCGGTATTCCCGCGCTGGAATCGACTGTGTCTGCCTATGGTTATCCGATTGGCGGCGAACGCATGTCGGTGACCACCGGGATTGTGTCGCGCATTGATTTTCAGCTCTACACACATTCCTCGGTCGATCAGCATCTGGCCATCCAGATCAGTGCGCAGATTAACCCGGGCAACAGCGGCGGTCCGGTGATGCAGGACGGCAAGGTGGTGGGCGTAGCCTTTCAGGGATACAGCGGTGAAGTCGCCCAGGGCGTGGCCTACATGATTCCCACACCGGTCATCAAACGCTTCCTGGAAGACATCAGCAACGGCCGCTACGACAGATACGTCGATCTGGGCATCACCTACTCCAAGTTACAGAACCCTGCGCAACGAAAGTTTCTGGGACTAAAAGATGACGATCGCGGCGTGCTGGTGGGGACGGTGGTCGAAGCGGGACCCTCCTACGGCATCCTGCGCACGGGCGACGTGCTGCTGGCCATTGACGGCCATCCCATATCCAGCGACGCAAATGTCGAACTGGACGGTGAACGCGAGCAGTTCGAAGAAGTCGTGGAACGAAAATTCAAGGGCGACTCCGTCACGTTCGATATTCTGCGCGATAAACAGCCGCTGAGTGTCACCATCCGGCTTTACTCGCCCTGGCCGTACCTGATCATGGGACACAGCTACGATGTGCGGCCCCGCTACGTTCTCTACGGCGGACTTTTGTTCCAACCGCTGAACCTGGACCTGCTCGAGGCCTATCGCATCGGCGACCTGCGCGTCCGCCATTTTTTTGAATATTTCGTACAGGAGCAAATTTATCTGCAACATCCCGACGTCATTGTTCTGACAAACATTCTTCCGGATCCGATCAACACTTATCTCGCTCCCTACCGCGACAGGATCGTGGACGAAGTGAACGGGAAGAAAATCTGGACTCTGGAGGATCTGGCAAAGGCTTTTGCCGACGCCCCAGAGCAGGTGGTTATCCGGATGATCGGGGAAGGGCCGCCGCTCGTTCTTGATCGCAAGCAAGTGGAGGCCGCTCGCGAACGGATCATGACGCGTTACAACGTTACCAAGGAACAAAATCTCGAAGAACAGCCGGCTGCAAAGGAACCGGCCCAGGCGAACAGGATCTGACAATGCGAAAACAATCCCTCATCGCTTTTGCCGCTGCGCTGGTCGCGGTCAGCCCCACGTTGGCCAAAAAGGAGTCCATTGTCTCGATACCGGGTAAACAAAAACAGCTGGCTCTGGTGCGGGTGAACGTAACCGGTCAATCGTATGATTATTTCAGACCATGGCAAAAAAGAGCGCCGTTTTCCAAACGCGCGCTGGGAGCCGTCTTATCCAAGGGCCGCGTGCTTGTTACGGCCGATCTGGTAGCCAATCAAAACTACGTCGAACTGGAGCGCGCCGAGTCCGGCGAAAAGACCGCCGCCAACGTCCAGGTAATCGATTACGAAGCCAACCTGGCATTGCTTGAGCCCGCGGAAAAGAGCTTTCTGGATGGCATAACTCCCCTGGAGCTTACCAATGACACGGTAGTCGGCGACCGGGTCGCGGCATGGCAGTTGGAGCCAACTGGCGCTTTGCTCGCCACTGAAGGTTTGGTAACCACGATTCAGGTGATGCCCTACCCTCTCGATGTGGGCGAATTCCTTGCCTACCGCATCAGCATTCCCATGCAGTATCGCGAGAACAGTTACACCGTCCCGTTAGTCAAAAAGAACAAGCTGGCCGGGCTTCTGCTCCGTTATGACTCGCGCTCGCAGCTGCTGGACGCCATCCCGGCGCCTGTTATCACCCACTTCCTTAAAGATGCTGAAGGCCCGCGGTACCACGGTTTCCCCTCGGCCGGCTTCTCGTTTTTCCCGACGCGCGACCCGGAGCTGCGCAAATATGCCAGAGCAACCGGCAAAGGGGGCGTTTATGTTACTCATGTGGAACCCGACATGCCGGCCATGAAAGCCGGTTTGCAGGTCGGCGACATCGTCACAGCGGTTGCCAACAACGAAATCGATCAAAACGGCAACTATGTGGACCCGCTGTATGGCAAGATAGAATTTACAAACTTGCTGACCGCTCACGCTTACGTGGGCGACGTGGTTCCTTTCCGAATCGAACGAAACGGCAAGCCCATGCAGCTAAACGTGACCGTGGAGCATCGCGACGCCCAGGATTACATCAGTCCACCCTACAGCTTCGATAAACCGCCACGGTACTACGTTCTTGGCGGGCTCATCTTCCAGGAGTTGTCGCGACAATACCTCAAGGAATGGGGACCTAACTGGCAACGGGAAGCGCCGCAACGGCTCGTTTACTTTGATCGGTTTCAGTCGGAACTCTTCCCGGACAGACACCGGCGTATCGTGATTCTCAGCCAGGTGCTGCCCGCTAACAGCACCATCGGCTACGATGAACTCGCTTACCTCACCCTCACGAAGGTGAACGGAAAGGAGATCAAATCCCTCGATGACCTTGCTGAGGCGGTCAAGCAACCAATGCCTGGCGGCTTTATCAAGATTGAGACCCAGGAAGATCCGAAGCAGATCGAACTGGATTCCGCACAGGTTGCCGCCGAAGCCCCTGTGCTCCAGGAAAACTACGGGATCTCTTCACTGCAACGATTACAGTAACCTCACGCCGATTTGCGCGCTATCGGTTTTGAGTGCACCCCTGTGCCCGATAGTTCCATCGCGCGCAAACTGCGCTTGGATGGCAGGAAGGAAGCGAGTGATCTGTATAAATTCACCCGCTTATGGATTTGGCAGAAGAAACAGATCTGTCGTCAAGTCGATGCTTGCTGTTGCCACTCATTCTGGGATCACAGCCCCCTCCATCCGATGCCGCACGCGAATGCGGTTCACGCAAAAATATACTGGTACCTTGACCACCTTCATGTCCCCGGGGCTGGAATCTCCACCGCCGCAGGGCTGCCATTGCCGCCTGATCCAACATCTGGTGACCGGTGCTTCGACAAACGTTGACCGATGCTACAGTTTCATCAGCACGAAGATGGCATATAAAAACGCCTGCTCCAGTCCAATGCCGCTGCCGTGCGGCGAGTGGATATTCCGGATACGGTGCATACAGCGCGCGCTGCTTTGCCTGTTTGCCAACTGAGTCGCTGTTGCCATGAGCAACGACAGTGAGTCCAGCAATAAATGTCAATACGCTAAAAGGTTTCATCGTCGAACTAGAGCAAGGTAAGGGACCGGCAAATGCGAGTGGGTAGCGCGTCGCTCGGAGCAAAAGTGTGGAAGTCATCTCAGAAGTGGGGCGTACAGGCGTTCGCCGGCCTGCTCCCGAAAGCCATTCGGAGTTCGCTCCATGGCCTGCTTACGTCTCTGCGTCACCAAGTTATTGCTTTTCTGAAATGTAGAGTTCTCCGCGCGCGTAGTCGAATCTCACCACTGCGGACTGCCAGAGGGGGACGCCGAGGCTGCCATCTGCATAATCGGACTCGAATGCTCCGACTCCGGTAGTCAGCGCGACTTTAACATTGTGATAGCTGCGGCTCCCCACCTCCAAAGCAGAAATATTCACCTCATGGCCCATTACAATGCCCCCAGTCCCCGTTCCGATTTGCTGTTGCTTTGCGCCCTCCAGTAACTGCTTGCCCTCGGTCGATTTTAGGAACTTGGCCCCAATCAACGCCGCGAAATGTCGAGTTCCAAGATCGACGATCAGACGAAGCCGCACTGGGGCGCTATCTGGTCTTGCGCGCAAGGTGACGTTTGCGATAGGAACGCGGTTCACGATTTCGATGGGGATGCGATTGCCAGAAACTTGGGGTGCGCCAGATCCGAAATATAAGTGTCGTTGCGGATAGTCGATCGTCACAACTTGATTAGCGAAAATAGGTTCTCCGAGGAGAAGATCGACAGGGAACCCTGCGGATCGGGCCAGAGGCCCAAGGTCAAGCGCGAACCCACCGGTGTGGTTAAGATGAATCGGCCCGAACGTCAAATCAGCCAACACGACGGGGAAGAGCGACTGCGGACCACTCCCTCCTCCAACAGCAGATTGCTCGGATGAGGCGAGCGAGATATTTAGTCGCTTAGCAGCCCCTCGGTCCAAAATTAGACCACCTGTTCCGCTGTCGAGCACAGCGCTCACAGTTGTGCTGTTCAGGCATGCAGAGACGTGGATTAAATTGTCATTCAGTTGGAACTCTATCGATCGTTGCCTTTCGCCGCGCGACGAGGGCAGGGTTAGGTCTTCCTCCGCGTAAACACCGATTCCATTCATCGCACATACGATTAGAAGCAGCGTCCTCCTAAGCCTAAGGAGAAGTAGGCGAAGATTCGTAAAAAAGCGAAGCTCTCCGTTCCACTGAAGATGTGAATTTATCTGGTAAATCATTTACGCAAAGGGAGAAATCGGAACTTTCAATGATCAGCAGACGAGTCAGCGCCGTCCCTCGCGCGCGGTTTTGCCAAAAACCGTTCCACCTCGCGGTCATAAGTCTCAAACGGATCGCCCATGACGAGGCAATCGCGGCTGTCGCACGCGATCGAGTCCCAGTTGATCACGTATGGCAGATTGCTGTTCTGGAAAAAAGCTACAGCCCGCGCGCGGCCCGCCGCACGTGTATTTGCAGGAGGAACATGCGTCGCACCCGGCCGCCGGACGTTGTTGTTCCACTCGGCGATGCGCTTACCGGGCGTGACACTAAAGAACAGTCCCCGGCGGGGATCAATGTTGTGATATTCCAGATCGATGCTTTGCAACCAGGGATCGTCCCACCGCACACGCTCAGATTCGACGAACGCGTCCAACAGCCACTTTTTTGTGACCCAGTCGATTCCACCGATCAATGCCTGCTGGTTATGAGCCAGGGCTTCCAAAACGAAGCCCCAGTTCTCCAGCAGCCAGTTAACCTCGGCGCTTTTGTTGTGGAGATGCTTTTGCGCCATCTGATGAAACTGCCACTGCAGATCGAGTGCGCCGATGGTTTTGCCGTTTTCGAGTTCAACAATCCATCGCTGCGTGGGGTCGCGGGAAATGTCGCGCGTGCTTTGCACGGCGTCCGCCAGAGCCAGATTGCGAGGCAGACGGCCTTCTTCCAGCAGGGAAAGAACACAGGCGGTAGTGCCGATTTTGAGCGCTGTGGCGTAGGGGCTCATATTGGAATCGCCAATGAGCAGGTGCAACCGCCGATACCTGCGATAATCGGCCAGGGGTTCATCGCGTGCATTAATGATCGCCCGATTAAACTGCACCCATTGATAGATGTCGTTGACGATATGATCGGCGCGCTGACTCAGCTGGAAGTTGACCTGGGCTTCCGGCTGAGGGGGCTCAAAGTCAAATGCCAGCGGATTGGATTGCCCCACGCGGCCTGCGCCGGTAAAAATCTGCCGGGTGGCCAGAAATGTCAGCAATGTGCCCAAGATCGGCGGGGTGAACTGCGCTTCCCGCTTCATCAGATAATTTTCGTGGCAGCCGAACGTGGCGCCGGTGTGATGATCCACATTGTTTTTGATAAAGGCGACGCGATCCTGAGCGCCCAGAGCGATCAGCGACGATTGCAGCAGATCGTCGCCAGCCAATTCGTAAGTCACCAGATCGTGCAGGTGCAAACATTCCGGCGAAGCGTATTCGATGTGCCCCATGTCGAGATAGAGCCGTCCGCCGTTGAGGAGAAAACCGCCGTTGCCCGGAGGCTCTTCGTAGTCCCGGTAATGCAAATCGATGACGCCGGCGCCCGCCTTGCGAAAAAGGTAGTTTTTCACCTTGGCCGGCCACAGCTCTGAGTTGCCGTGCGGCTCCTCCTGGCTGAGCAGGCATCCATACTCGGTCTCGATTCCAACGATCCGATCCATTGCAGTTGCCAGTGGCTTGGCGATTTCAATGCCCGGCGTCACTAAATCACCGATTCAGTAAATGGCTAAAACTATTTCCCGCACTTGCAAGAGGCCAGCTTGGTTCGCACAATGAAATATGAAAATCCCAGGACTTCGCAGCCCCAGCGCAAAGGTGGGCGGCCTTGTTTATTTCGGCCGCATGCTGGACAAAATCCGCCTGCACGCCAAAGGAGAGTTACCCTCTGATTACCACGCCAATCTGGGGAAAGGGTTCGATGAAAAATGCGTGAAATTTCTGCAGATCGACTATGACCAGCTGGTCGAACGCGTAAAGCAGGGAGGAAGCGACGAGCAAATACTGGAATGGTGTTTTCAAAATGGCCGCCGCCCGACCGAGGACGACATCTACGTCTGGAACGAGTTCATGCGCAAACGCGGCTGGAACGATGAAGTCTCTGAAATACTGGAGCGCCGCAAGAAGGAATCGGGCATGGCCGACAGGTCCGACATCCAGACATCGTTCCAGTTCATCGACGCTGACGAAGGGCGTCTCCCCGGACCCGCCTAACGCGCGCGAGCGCGCGCGGCCAGCGGCTGGCGCTGCTCAAGCATATCCCCCGAGCCGGCTATTCGGCCAACGTGTCGATTCGTTCGGCGAGATTAAAATCCAGTTCAGTCAATCCGCCTTTGCTGTGCGTGGAAAGCACCAGGCGCACTTTGTTGTAACGAATGTCGATGTCTGGGTGATGTTCCTCTTCCTGCGCCACTTCGGCTACCGCGTTTACGAAATCGATCGCGTCGGTAAAATCATCGAACTCAAAGGTGCGCTCGATATGGTTCTTCTCCAATTCCCACTCCGGGATTTTTTTCATTCGCTGCTTGAGCTCGTTTTGTTTAATCAACTCAGCCATAACGGGACAACGAGTAACATTCGCAAATCGTTTTGCAACGCCAAATCGAACGTCTCTTTCTCGCAAGAACGCCGCGCCCCGGCTGCCCGTGCTGTGGGGCCAGCCTTTGCTCACGACAGAAATTTTTAAAGGCCGAGAATTTTGCGAAGATTTTTTCGGGAATCGAAAACTTCCAGTGCCGTTTCCCGGGCCGCCTTTGAAAGCCGCGCCCAATCCTGCAAGATTTCCTTCGCCGCGTCTTCCGCTTGATCGATTCCCTGTACAAAACGGAACCCGGTCTGCTCGGGGAGATATCGCCCGGCCCCCGTATCTTCCGTAATCACCGGACGCCCCAACGCCAAAAATGCCGCAGCCCGGTCGCTGAGCCAGCCGGTGCGCCAAAGCACATCCGCGCCCTTGACGGCTGTAAACTCCGCAAGAGCGCTGCTCAGATAGCGCCGATACATGGCAGGCGTTCGGGCAACCCTGTGTGGATCGACAAGTCTCCAACCCAACCGGGATAGGCGGGATCGTTCCGGATCGTCCGGCGCAATGTTCATCGCCAGCTCGAATCGGGCCTCGGGCAGGCGGGAGGGCAAACCGAGGTATTGCTCAAACATGACTTTTTTTGATAAATCAGGAAATTTTCCTCCAATTTCCACAGCGCCACTCCAATACCACTGGCCAACTGTCGCAAACTTTCGCCCCCGAGGCGCCGGCTGGCGTTTGTAAAACAGAGTGTCGGCCAGCGGATAAAACGTCTTCCAATGCACCGGCAGTCTGGGCAGTTGACAGTCATCTGCATAAACGTTCAGCCCAATGGTCCAGAACTCGTGATGAAACGACTGCCCCATCTCCATTCTCGTCATCCAAAAAAAGACTTCACTCGGGTCGAGATCGCAAAAGATTCGACGCTCAAATTTCAGCAGCAGCGGTGGATGAATCGAATATGCCAGATTAAGCAAAACATTTGGCCCCCCGAGGCGCTCCCGTAGCGTCTGTTTTGGCAACCCGATGCAGCGGATCGCGTCCAAGTCGTGCGCGTCCGAGGCTGGTTCTTGATACAGCAGAGAGTAACAGCCCGCCAGACCATGTCTTCGCAATTGCCTTTGGAAATTTAAGATCCGGGCTTGATCAGCCACCGGGTCTTTCGTGGCCGGCAGCAACTCCAGCCAGATCGCGTCCAATCCAAGCCGGCGCAAACCGAGCATCCACTGAAGGGGAACGGCAAAATTCCCGCCTCCTTCGCCGTACTTCGCCGCGAAGCCGCACCCAAGAAAAACGGTCATCTAAGCCTGATTGCCGGTCGCTTCCCAAGCGCCGCCCGGATATCGCATCAGCGTCTTGGCCGCGGGGTCGGTTGGGGGCGCGGCGTCGGACGCGCCCGTGGCGAGGGAGTGGGTCTTGGTGTTGCCGTAGCTGTCGCGCTTGGGGTTGGCGTCGGCGTTCCTCCAGTCACATCCAGGAACGCCGCGCTGATTGGTCCCCAGGTTTGGAACCCCTGATAATCGTTCACGCCCCGTCCGCGCACGAAGATAATGTGCCGACCTGCCTGCAGTCCGCCGGTGTCTATTGTTGCGCTGACGGTCACGGTAGGCGAATTAAACGAGCCGCTCATCGGGAGGGGCGTCCCGCCAGCCCAGGGAGGCGTGTCGAGGTAATATTCTGCGGCCCCGACATTCTGGCTGAAGGCGTTCCCTGCCCAGGCGAAGTTGATGGTCGCGCTGAGCTGCGAAGGCGTGCCTTGCGGCACCGATGGCGGATCGGTCACAACATCGTTGGCGTCCGGACCGTGCGAAGTGAGATACGGCGTGCGCGCGATCTTTGCCAGATAAAGAAGTATCCCTCGATTCTGAGGCCAAATACCCTGCGCCGAGCCGCAACCCGGATTATCTATACAGGAGTAAGGGATGAGGAAGTCTTGCCCACCTATCTCAGTGCTGAATGCGGCTATGCCCAATTCACCATACGCCCAGTCAATCGAACCCCCGTCAACTGTGTACAACTCGTCGATGATGGAGCCAAAGGCGTAACCGTTGCCGTCTGCGTTTGTAGCAGACATGTGGGCAGCGATGTTACGCGTTTCGGCAACGTTCGGCATTTGCGTACTGGTCCAGCCCCAGCAAAAGAGATTGACTGCCGCGTTCGAGTGCATGTTCTGATAAACGCCTGTGGCAGTAAGAGGCGCAGGGTCGGTGTCGCCGGGGCCGCGCTGGTCGGGCACCAACTCCCGAAGCTTGCTGACGATAGCCATCTCCTCGGGCTCAGAGCCGGCGGCAGTGCCCCGGTAAGTCTGGTCGCATACAAAGCCGCTCGAGCCGCCACAACAACCCCATTTGAACGGAAAGTTGCGGTTGTTATCCACGCCGAAATGATCAAACGCTGTAGGCGGCCAAGCGCACCCGTCGCCGCCAACGTTGTCGCCGTTTTTGCGATAGTAGTAGGGGGCGTTGCCACCGCCTCCGGCTTCCACGATGTGATGGCCGTCGGGATTGACTTCGGGCATGAGCCAGATGTCGTGATAGTCCACCAGCCAGTGAACGTCGGCATCGGTTTCGTAGTTACTGAGCAGGTAGTCGATCATGCGCATGATGACTTCCGGGGTGGCAATTTCCCGGGCGTGAATATCGCCATCTGCCCAGAAGACCGGTTTAGGGCCGGGAATGTTGCGGTTGGTGATGTGCAGCACAAACAGGTCGTAGCCGTTCCAAGGACTGGGAAGGGTGCACGCGCCGGGGTTGATCTTGCACCAGGAATCGCCGATGTCCACCTTCTCAGCCAGATCGGGGAACTCCGCCACCTTTTGATCCAGAAAATCGTAAATTTCCTCGACCGACTTATACCCACCGTAGAAAGTTTCTCGCATCATTTCAGGGTCGCTGAGTTTCCGACTGTTGCTTTCATCGATCTCCACGCGGAGGCCACGCGCCATGAGGCTGTAGTACAAGTCCCGATTGCCGATAACAGTCAGATAACCGCTCGTCGTTGGCACCTCCTCGGCGTTAAGTTCCTGCGCCAGGCGGTCGCGCTCGGCGCGATCGCGAAAATAAACGCGCATGACGAGAGTGGCATACTTCTCCGCTACGGGATTCTTGCCAATTTCTGCGTGGGAATGAACCGAATCGGGCACATTGAGAGAACCGCCGACGGCCCTCGAGAGACTGCGACTGCCCGAGACGTCTGGCTTCGCCGAGAACCCCCGCCCTTTATTGCCTCCGACGCTCAGATGCGCGGGACCTGCCGCCAGCGCGACACCGGCCAGAGCGACCGCCGCCGACGCGCCGAAGATTCGGAAAACATGCCACACGCGCATTGGCGCCGTGTTCGTTTGGTTTCGGGTATAATGGTTTTTCATGTGATTTTCTCCTTAGCTGGTCATGACGCCGTCGCCCTTGCAGGATCCGTGGCCGTGAATCATAGAGCGATAGCACGGCATTCGTCAAAAATTTGAGAGACTTAAATGCTGCTCCGTAGCGTTGGGGTCAGGCACGGCCAGAGGCGATATTCGGCGAGCGACTGCGAGCAGGAATCCCGGTGGGCGAAGCGTCAACGCGAGCATCGAAGCTCTTTGCCACATGCAAGAGCTCTGGCATAATATCGTTTCGGTTTTTTAACCGAAAAATTCTTGAAAAGCGCGTCCGTCGCCAGACCTTGCCGCCTTGGGGCGGGAACGGAAAAATTCCATTGTAAAAGGATAAGAAAAAGTTTTTTTATCGGCTAAATTTACGGATCATGTGCGCCCGTAGCTCAACTGGATAGAGCACCAGACTACGGATCTGGCGGTTAGGAGTTCGAATCTCTTCGGGCGCGCGGCTTTCTCGAGCAAGGTCTAGGTCGCGGCCGAACTTGTGGCGTCGCCTCGCGAAAAGAAGAACCGGCGCAAGACTAGACCAAGCCAATCACCGGGAAGACAGACCGTCGCCCTTGGTCAGGTCGATTGAAAGCTGCGATCTTCTATCGAAGAAGTTCTGCATGTTTCTCATTCCAAGCGATCTTCACGTGCGCAGGCACTGTCGGTTGATCCATAAGGACAAGCATCTTCTCACTGAAAATCTTTCTGCACTTGGAACCAATGGTCCCAAGGCAACTGACAAGCCACGGGCCGACCGGAAGAAAAGTGATTTCGTGACCTTGTCCAAAGTACTGCTGCGCTACATCACGCGCCGCTTTTTCGGGTGCGGATCTGGCGAATAGAAACAGATAGTCTTCCAGACCGTGCACGGTAATTTTGGTGTTGAACGTCGCAATAACTCGATTCTTCTCGATGGTACGCTCCGTAATCTCGACCGCCAAGAGAACCTTCCCACTCGATCGAATCGTAATGTCGCCGCCCATCCCCGAGGCCCTATCAGCCACATTTAGACCCTGCCATTCAACCACCCAGTTTAGATTGAAGCATTCCGACAGGGTCTGAAACATCGCCACGGCCAGCAGGACCGGGAGTAGACCACCACTTGGGAGGTCAAGAAGTTTCCGGATTAATTCTTCGTATTGGTCAACGCTCAAACGCTGGATACGAGCCAGCTCAATTTTACCCTCTTCACGTAGCTCGATGAACTTCCAGAGAAGAAGTCGGAGAATCGACTTCGCCTCTTTTCGGGTCGCGCTCTCAAGAAAATCAATCAAAATAAGGAAAGCGTCATACCCGGTTTTATCGCGCAACCCGTCTCGAGTTTCGCGAGTGAATTTTACACTTCGGCGAAACACGGCCAGGTACGGACCTTTCGAGCATGGAATTTGGCATTGTTGTAAAAACGGATTCACTACCATCTCGTCCAGCGCTCTTCCCTGGAACGCATCTTTTCCTTGAGTTGCGTACGGAAGGCGAACATTGATCTGGCCGTCCGTGATTTTCGCCAAGAGGCATCCGAGAAGAGCCTCGCGAAATGATTGAGTTTTCGACAGGAACAAAGTGTCAATCGCCGAGGCGATTTCCCGTGAAGCGTAAGGTCGCACCCCCTTGAGGTAAAGGCTCAGTGCGGCTTGAAATTCCGTGTCAAGGGAGGCTGCCGCTTTCCTGACATCAACTTTGCGGCCCATTTGCCGGCGAAGTCAATAATTCATCCACAAGCATTCCTGTCGAAGCTTCTTAACGCTGTGACACGTTTTGGGAGGCGCATCGAATCGCCGCCAACTGGCGAACAATTCATCCATCAAGGGGTGGCGATAGCCCGAAACCGCTACCTTCCCGCGGCATGCCTTGAGTAATCGCGCTAACTGTCGATGATCTTTCTCATGCATTTCAAATCCATAGGCTTTTGCGTCGCCTCGTGTTTCGTGAAGGTAAGGGGGATCACAATAGAATAGCGTTTCCGGCCCATCGTAGAGATCGATGCATTCCAAGGCAGGTCGGTTCTCAATTTGCACGGGCAGCAACCGTTCCGCGATATCCTGCAAGGCAACGATTCCTCCCAACCAGCGTGACACAACGCCGGACATCCCCGCTCGGGTTGTTTCTTTACAATTGGCCCAGCGACCCAACGTAGCCGTCTGCGCCAGACCGGTGCGCGCTTGTCTCGCCCGAATGTAAAATTTGCGGGCTCGCTGCAGCGGGGTGTCGTTCGCTCGCACATGCAATGATTCGTAAAATTCCTCGCGCGAAAACGGCGTTAAAGTGATCTGCCGGATAAGCTCATCCGGTTGGTCCCGCAAAACTTTGAAAAAATTCACGACGTCGCCGTCGATGTCATTGTAAGTCTCAACCGGAGAGGGCGCCCGATTTAGCAGCACTGCTGCTGATCCCCCGAATGGTTCGCAGTAATGATGACATTTTGGCAGAAGCGGCAGGAGCCATCTCAAGTGCGAGAATTTACCGCCATACCAGCCAAAGGCGATCCGTTTTCCTGGACGGCGAGCGATTATTTGCGGCTTCTCACGTGAATCGGCATAATCAAGGTAAATCGCCGACACCCCCCGTGGCCGAGAATCGAGCGGCAGGGATTTCTGAAGGGAGGGAAGGTATTCCAACTGAACTTCTTCGCCTGCCCTCGCCGCTTTACGCCTCATTCGGTGAAAGACTCTACTCTCTCCGTTTTTGATGGCCAGCAAATTTGAGCCCGTCGCAAACGTGGGACTTTCGCCATTTAAATACGTAGCCGAAACAAATTGAGTTCGATCAAATCGGCGGTTCGAACTGGCTCATCAATTTGAATGTTTCGTAGCGCTCCGTGATTTCCTGCATCGAGAGGTTGCGCAGACGCTCCAGGCTGAACGCTTCCACGCAAAAACTCGCCAGAACGCTTCCGTAAATCATTGCTTTGCGCAGATCGCTAAATTGCACGTTTTTCACTGTGCCGGCGAGGTAACCGGCCATGCCGCCGGCAAACGTGTCCCCTGCCCCAGTGGGATCACGAATATCTTCCAGCGGATAAGCGCCGCAACTGAAGAACTGGTCGCCTTCGCCAAAGAGCAACGCGCCGTGCTCGCCCTTTTTAATGGCCACATAATTAGGACCCATTTTGCGAATCCGGCGTCCGGCTTTGATGAGGCTCGTTTCTCTGGTGATTTCGCGCGCTTCGCTGTCGTTTAAAATGAGCAAATCGATTCGCTGCAACAACGCATCCAGATCCGCGCGGGCTGTTTCGATCCAGAGATCCATCGTGTCGGCCACAATGAAACGCGGCCGCTCCATTTGATCGAGCACATGAGCCTGCAGCGATGGCGCGATATTGGCCAGCAAAACGAAATCGGTTTGTCGATAGGTTTCGGGCAGCTCCGGTCTGAAATGCTCAAACACATTGAGCGCGATCGAGCGCGTCTCACGCGTGTTGAGGTCCCACGCGTATTCGCCCGACCAGCGGAACGTTTTTCCATTCGCGCGTTGCACGCCTTCTGTGTCGATCTTGCGCAATTTCCAGAACTCAAATTCCCCCTCGGGAAAATCATTGCCGACGATGCCGACCAAGCGGACCGGGGAAAAGAAACTCGCTCCCAAAGCCGCATAGGAAGCTGAACCGCCAAGCAAATCGTGGCGTTCCTCCATCGGCGTTTTTACCGAATCAATGGCAATGGAGCCAACTACCAGAACGGACATGGAATGCGATTGTTATGCCAGCATGTCGGTGGCGCAGCGGGCGTAATCAACGATGCTGCGCGCTTTGAGCAAAGCCGAAACCATCACCACGCGCTTGGCGCCCGCCTCGATCACGCTTTGCAGATTGTCGATGTTGATTCCGCCAATGCAGAAAATGGGGATGCTTACCTCGCGATGCGCCTGGCGGATGTCACCCAGACCGATCGGCGGATAATCCGGTTTGGTCGGTGTGGCGAAGATGGGACCGAAGCCGATGTAATCGGCGCCTTCGGCCTGAGCGGCTCGAGCCTGCGCCAGGCTGTGAGTGGATTTGCCTATGAGCAGAGTGCGTCCGGCTTTTTGGCGCGCCACTGAGACCGGATCATCGTCCTGCCCCACGTGAACCCCTTCCACCGCAACGCGCACCGCAACTTCGGCGTGATCGTTGACGATGAGCGGCGTGTCGGCTGAACTTGTAATGCGGTGAACAACAGCGGCGAGCTCGGCGAGTTCGTCCAGCGTTCGCCCCTTAGCGCGCAACTGAATCACGTCCACCCCGCCGCTGACCATTTGCTGTGCGACGTGCGGGCAATCATCCACGTTGACGTAGCTGAGGTCGATAATCCCGTAGAGCCGGCATTTGTCCAGCGTTCTCATGGCACAGAAGGCGCCTGTCGCGTCCACACGGCCATATTATTCGTGCAGCCGCATTTGGTATGAACTGAGATCGAGTTTGCCCGACGAGGTCAGGCGCTCGATGAAGCCGGTGTCGTATTTCCCTTCGCGAAACTCGCCATTCCGCATGATTGCGGCGTGAAACGGCACGGTCGTTTTAATGCCACTGATGTAGTACTCGTCCAGCGCCCGGCGCATGCGCTCGATGGCGTTCAGGCGGGTGGAACCGACCGTGATCAGCTTGGCAATCAACGAATCGTAATAGGGCGGCACGCTATAGCCGGTATAAACATGGGAGTCGATGCGGACTCCGCGGCCGCCCGGCGCGTAGTAAAAGTCGATGCGGCCGGGCGTTGGCTGAAAATCCTTTTCGGGGTCTTCAGCGTTGATGCGGCACTGAATGGCGTGCAGTCGCGGCTCGGCATGCGCCAGATGCTCCGAGAGCGGTTCGCCCGCCGCGATGCGAATCTGTTCCTTGACCAGGTCGCACCCGTACACTTCCTCGGTAATGGTGTGTTCCACCTGGATACGGGTGTTCATTTCCATGAAGTAGAAGTGCCGCTCGTCATCGACCAAAAACTCGATGGTGCCCGCGTTCTCGTAGCCAACGGCTTTGGCCAGTTTCACCGCGGCGTGTCCCATTTTTTTGCGCAGGGCGGGAGTCATCAGAGGCGACGGACATTCTTCGATTATTTTCTGGTTGCGCCGCTGAATGGAGCAATCGCGTTCGCCCAAGTGAATGATTCGACCGTGGCTATCGGCCATGATTTGAAACTCGATGTGATGGGGATTCACAATGAGCTTCTCCAGATAAACCTGCCCATTGCCAAACGCTTTCTCCGCCTCGTGCCGCGCGCTGCGGAAAGCCGACAGAAGGCTGGGTTCGTTGTGCGCCACGCGCATGCCGCGGCCGCCGCCGCCGGCAGCGGCTTTAACCATGACGGGGAAACCGATCTTCCTGGCGATCTTAATGGCCTCTTCCTCCGTCTCAACCAGCCCGTCGCTGCCGGGCGTCACCGGCACGCCGGCCTTGCGAGCGCAAGCGCGCGCGGCGTTTTTGTCGCCCATCGCCTGCATGGCGCGCGACGAAGGTCCAATGAATTTGATGTTGCAGCTTTCGCACACCTCGGCAAAATGCGGGTTCTCCGCCAGGAATCCGTACCCGGGATGGATAGCATCTACGTCGCCGATCTCCGCCGCGCTCATGATCCGATCGATTTTCAGATAACTCTCCGAGCTTGGCGCGGCGCCGATGCAGATGGATTCGTCGGCCAGCTGGACGTGTAACGAATCGACGTCCGCCTCGGAATAGACCGCCAGCGTGCGAATGCCCAGCTCTTTGCAGGCGCGGATCACACGCAGCGCGATCTCTCCCCGATTTGCAATCAGCACTTTCTCGAACATTTGATCCGCAAAGCTCCCATCGGTCGGTCATTGTCCGCGCAGCGCTGGCTCCTGCGCCGCGCGGAATTTAGCGCACTTTGAAAAGGACCTCGCCAAACTGCACCGGCTTGCCGTTTTCGGCGACTACTTCTGCGATGACCCCGCTGGTTTCGGCCTTGATCTCGTTCATCACTTTCATCGCCTCAATAATGCACACCACCGTATCCTCGTTCACCCTGGTCCCAACATCGACCAACGGCGGCCCATCGGGCGAGGCTGCCCGGTAGAATGTGCCAACCATGGGTGAAACGATTTCTTTTAACGGCGCGCTCTCGGCCGGTTTCGGCGGCGGTAACGCGCTCTCTCGCGCCGCCGTTTCCGGCTTCGCCGCCCCCGGTACAGCCGCCGGCGCGCCGGCAACCGCTCCCTGTGAGACTCCTCTCTGAAGCTTGAGACGAAAGCCGTCCTTCTCGATCTCGAAGACCGAGAGATCGTTCTTCTTCATCAAATCAATGATGAGCTTGATGTCTTTGATGTCCTTCGGTTCCAAGATACGCTCCTGAAAAAACTAAAGTGCTTAGGTAAAACAGTTTTGCGAGTGAGGTCAAGGCAGAGATGGGTTTAATTTTGCGCAGATGCATCGGGAGCCGCTGCTTGATTTCAAAATCGTTGACGAGAACGACGACTACGCGGTGGTCGAAAAACCGCCGTTTTTGCTGATTCATCCCACAAAAGCAAACGGCGCGCGGACGCTGTGGCAGCAGTTGCGTGAGCTGTTTGCCTTCGAGATAGCCGGCGGCGGCCAGGTCTCAATCGTGAACCGACTCGACCGCGAGACGAGCGGCCTTGTTCTGGTAGCGAAGAAGGCCTCGGTAGCCCGCCGATTCGGGCTTCTGATGCAACGCCGGCAGTTGATCAAAGAATATCTGGCCATCGTTTGGGGTTGGCCGGAATGGGACGGCAAAATCGTTGATGCTCCGCTGGATCGACAGGGCAAACACCAGCCTTCCCGCATCTGGCTTAAACAGATGATTGCTCCCGGCGGCGCTCCGGCGCTGACCTCCTTTGAAGTGCAGCGGCGCTTCGTTCGGCCCACTCCGGCCGGAGATCAATTCAGCCTTTTACGCGCCGTGCCGCACACGGGGCGAACGCACCAAATCCGGGTGCACCTGGCCTCGCTCGGTCATCCCGTAGTGGGGGATAAGATCTACGGACCGGATGAGCAGCTCTATCTCGACTTCATTGACAAAGGATGGACGCCCGAGCTTGAGCAAAAATTGCTCCTGCCGCGACATGCGCTTCACTCGGCAAAACTGGCGATCCAGGGCGAACGGCAATGGAGCAGCGAACTGCCCGCCGATCTGGCACGCTTCGTCTCGTAACGCCTGTGCAAAACTGCGGCTGCTCATTGCAAATCGAACAACTCCTTCTAACGTAGGCGCGCCGATGAAACTGCGCCGCGCATTCTTTATCCTGGTTTTCATTTTGGCATGTCACGGCGTATGCGGTGGTCCGCAGGAATCGCAAGAAACGTCTCCAGCAATCGACAAATTGAATCCCGACCGGTTCGAATTCGCCATCGAATCCGCATATTTACTGGGATCAATCAACGCTCCCGCCAGCTACGAGATTGGCGCGGAATTTCTCACGGGCCGTATTCGTTGGGGCGTTGTGCAGCGGGACAGTTGGCTGCGCGGATACAACCAGTTTTACGTGAGCGCCCTTGGCGAACCGTTCTTCCGCGGAATCGAAAATCACTATTTCGGACTCAACCTTGGGATGCGTTACAATTTTGTGCGGCCAGGCAGCCGGGTGGTTCCGTACGTTTCCGGCGGACTGGGTCTGGGTTGGATCGACAGCCACGCCAACATCCCCGGGGCGCAGGGTCAGGATTTCACATTCAATATTTTATCCGCCGCCGGCGTATCCTTTATCGTAAACGATCACTGGAAGGTCAGCGTGGGCGCACTTTACCAGCATTTGTCCAACGGCGGGCAAACGGATCCCAACCCGAGCCTCAATCTTTTCGGGCCGCAACTTGGGGTGAGCTGTTCTTTTTAGGTGAATCCGCCGCACGAAAATGTTCTGGTGATCAGGCGCAAGCTCTTCGATGAGCTGGGCAGCTTTCAGGGGCTGAACTTCGAAACCGACAAGTATCTGAAGGTTTTCCTGGCGCGGGGGAACAATCTTTTTCTGCCGCGGCCGACTGCGGAAACAAGTCCGGAATATAAACAAATCATTCCTTATGCGCTCATCGCTTGCGGCGAGAAGGTGCTGCACTACGTGCGAGGGAAAAAGGCCGGCGAACAGCGTCTGGTGGCAAAGGGTTCCATCGGGATCGGCGGGCACATGAACGAATCGGACGAATCGCTTTTCGCCATGGATGAAGCGGCGTACAAGGCGGGTGTCGAACGTGAGGTCAACGAAGAGATCACCATCCACACTTCGTTCGAAGACCGGATTGTGGCTCTCTTAAATGACGATACAACCGAGGTGGGCCGCGTGCACCTGGGAATCGTGCACGTCTTCAAGCTCGCCGAGCCAAAAGTGGAAAAACGCGAGGCGATGATCACCGGGCTGGCTTTCCTGACCAAAGAAGAGTTATTGGCGCGACGCGGCTCGCTGGAAACGTGGTCGCAAATCTGCCTCGATTCGCTGGAGCGTTTGCTGGCTGGGAGATTTGTTTCTGCCTGACGCTTCAATCGACGGCGCAGCAAACCTTTAGCGTTACGAAGTTTCGCTCGTCTTGTCTGGAACCCCAAAGTCAATCCGGCCAGGCGAGCTAATTTTGAACTTGACGCGAAAGTCCGATGTCGTATTTTGGAAACCCCACGAGAGTGGATCGATCCCCAGCGGGGATCGGTGTTCTCCTTGGCTTGAACAAGAGCCTGTTCCGAATCACCTTGGTAACTTGGATCGGGCTCTGGCATGCAGCGGAGGACAACGTCGATCTTTGACAGTGCGGTCCCGAAAGTTTCGGGATGGAAGCCAGCAAAAATTGAATTGTGCGTTACCTGTCGATCTTATTTGAAATCAAAGATTTAGATCGGACAAACCCCTGCGGAATCGGCACTGGATCATCGATCTGGAGCTACGGCCGCAGGCAATGAAAAGTCAGATCGCTCCGCGCAAGCGGGGTTCAAACTTTCGGTCCCCCAAAAGGGGAGCCGACCCGTTTTTAACGGAGAGTTTGATTCTGGCTCAGAACGAACGCTGGCGGCGTGGATAAGACATGCAAGTCGAGCGAGATTTTTTCCTGTAGCAATACAGGAAAAAGTCTAGCGGCGAACGGGTGCGTAACACGTGGGCAACCTGCCGGGAAGTGGGGGATAGCTCGCCGAAAGGCGAATTAATACCGCATGTGATCAGGGGAGGCATCTCTCTGAAATCAAAGTCGGGGCAACCTGACGCTTCCTGAGGGGCCCGCGGCCTATCAGCTAGTTGGTGAGGTAACGGCTCACCAAGGCGGTGACGGGTAGCTGGTCTGAGAGGACGACCAGCCACACTGGGACTGAGACACGGCCCAGACACCTACGGGTGGCAGCAGTCGAGAATTTTTCTCAATGGGCGAAAGCCTGAAGGAGCGACGCCGCGTGGAGGATGAAGGTCTTCGGATTGTAAACTCCTGTCATTGGGGAACAAGGCTGCGCGGTTAACTGCCGGGCAGTTTGATAGTACCCGAAGAGGAAGAGACGGCTAACTCTGTGCCAGCAGCCGCGGTAATACAGAGGTCTCAAGCGTTGTTCGGATTCATTGGGCGTAAAGGGTGCGTAGGCGGCGCGGTAAGTCGGATGTGAAATCTCGGAGCTTAACTCCGAAACTGCATTCGATACTGCCGCGCTCGAGGACTGGAGAGGAGACTGGAATTCACGGTGTAGCGGTGAAATGCGTAGATATCGTGAGGAAGACCAGTGGCGAAGGCGGGTCTCTGGACAGTTCCTGACGCTGAGGCACGAAGGCCAGGGGAGCAAACGGGATTAGATACCCCGGTAGTCCTGGCAGTAAACGGTGCACGTTTGGTGTGGGAGGATTCGACCCCTTCCGTGCCGGAGCTAACGCGTTAAACGTGCCGCCTGGGGAGTACGGTCGCAAGATTAAAACTCAAAGAAATTGACGGGGGCCCGCACAAGCGGTGGAGTATGTGGCTTAATTCGATGCAACGCGAAGAACCTTACCTGGCCTTGACATGCATTGCTAAGTCGGTGAAAGCCGGCGAGTCCCGAAAGGGACACCTTGCACAGGTGCTGCATGGCTGTCGTCAGCTCGTGTCGTGAGATGTTGGGTTAAGTCCCGCAACGAGCGCAACCCCTGTGAACTGTTGCCACTCCCGCGTGAGCGGGAAGCACTCTGTTCAGACTGCCCCTTTTCAAAGGGGAGGAAGGTGGGGACGACGTCAAGTCAGTATGGCCCTTACGGCCAGGGCTGCACACGTACTACAATGCCCAGCACAGAACGATCCAAAACCGCGAGGTGGAGGAAATCTCTAAAACTGGGCCCAGTTCGGATTGAAGTCTGCAACTCGACTTCATGAAGCCGGAATCGCTAGTAATGGCGCATCAGCTACGGCGCCGTGAATACGTTCCCGGGCCTTGTACACACCGCCCGTCACATCATGGGAGTCGCTTGTAGCCGAAGTCGGTGCGCTAACCCGCAAGGGAGGCAGCCGCCTACGCTATGAGCGGTAACTGGGATGAAGTCGTAACAAGGTAGCCGTAGGGGAACCTGCGGCTGGATCACCTCCTTTCTAAGGAGAAGGTGCGCTTCGCGCACATTTGAGATTTCAAATTTCAAATTGCGCCGAAGGCGCCCAGGTCGACGGCTAACTCCGGAGCCCCGAAAATGTTCGGGACCCGCGGATACGCCGCCAAGACTCTGGAATCGAAAGAAACCAGAGCTTCAAAGAGATCAGGGTAGCGCACAATTCAGTCTTTGCTGCACATCGACTAAAATGCCGGCTCCCAAGGCTTTCGGAGCCGGCATTTTCATTTTCTGGATCCGGACCAGTGCGCGCGCTTCGCAATTCGAGAGCGTCGGCACAAAACCTCAGCGCGAGTGTAATGTCCGCCCGCAAAGTCGTTATCGTCTCGCCGGCTCTGAACAAGAAGGCTTTGCCCCATCGCCTCTCTGCTTTTGCTTCTTGAAATTGCCAGCCCAGAATCGATGTTCCCAAATCCAAGGGGGCATAGCTCAGTTGGTAGAGCGCCAGCTTTGCAAGCTGGAAGTCAGGGGTTCGAATCCCCTTGCCTCCAAGGCCTTCGCCGGAGAATAGCGCGAAGACTGTCCGACCCAGCCTCTTGCGGCCGGCACCTCGAACGGTTCACGATTCAGACATCGAGCGAATTGATTTGCGCCCAATCGTTAAATCGTTAAATGATTAAAACCGCGAATTTCACAGCCGGGCCTGTAGCTCAGTTGGTTAGAGCATGCGCTTGATAAGCGCAGGGTCACTGGTTCGAGCCCAGTCAGGCCCACTGCCTGTCGAATCGCAGCTCGTCCAGCTGCGCCCGAAGCTCAGAACTGAAAATAGACAAACGGCACGGTCCCGCTCACAGGAAACAATTCCAGCACCAGGAATGCGCAAACATACGCCGGCACCTGGACCCGGGCGGGCTGCAATGCCAGGCGGTCAATAAACTGACTACGTTCCTGCGCAACTGCCAGGAACAGCGAGATAAAAATCAGAACGAGAGTTCCCGTAGTCAAAAGGAATTCGCCAGCCATGTGCTGAAAGCCCAATAACGCACTCAACACATAACCACTGGCCTGGAGCGTTTTCGGGCGAAAGAATGCCATGCTCACAGTGCACGAAAAAAACATGAGCCCGATGCTTAGCGGCACAAAATAGCGCTTCGCCATAATCCTCGACATCGTTGTCCCTGTCACGGCCCGATCGAAAAGCCGATAGCCAACCAGCAAAATGCCGTGGTAGATTCCCCATGCTACAAAAGTCCAGTTAGCTCCATGCCATAACCCCACCAGCACCATCACAATCATCAGGTTCCGATACAGCACAAGGCGCCCCCTTTTTCCCCGGCTAAACGGCATAAACAAGTAATCTCGCACCCAGGTAGAGAGAGTTATATGCCACCTCTGCCAAAAATCTGTCGGATTCCTTGCCAGAAATGGACGCGCAAAATTCAAGGGAAACTCAAAACCCAGAAGCTTGGCGCAACCGCGAGCAATGTCTGTATAGCCAGAGAAATCAAAAAACACCTGCATAAAGAAAGCCACGCAGCCCGACCACGCTGACAGCCATCCAGGATGCGCAATCGGGTCATTGAAGTAACCGTCTGAAACAACGGCGAACCGGTCGGCAAACACGATCTTCTTAATCAGACCAGACAAGACAAGGATAATGCCACTCTGCACCATCATCGCCGACGGACGTCGCCAGTTCCAGATTTGCGAAATGAACTGCCGCGCCCGGATGATTGGTCCGGCAATTAAATGCGGGAAAAAGGCAATAAACAGTGCATAATCAACAAAGTTTCTTACGGCCTTCATCTTGCCCCAGTAAACGTCGAAGGTATAGGAAAGACTTGCAAAGGTGTAAAAGCTCACGCCGACGGGTAACACAATCTCCAACACAACTGACGATCGCGGTATGCGCAGCAAATCCGCTAACGAACCGGCAAAAAAGTCGTAGTATTTAAAGAAACCCAAGATCCCGAGATTGACGGCCAAGCTCACTGCGAGCAAAAGCTTCTTGCGCCCGGCCGGAGCGGTCTCCAAAAGGATCCCCAGGTAATAATCGACGATGGTGGATGTCAGGATCAACACAATGAAGCGCGGATCCCACCACATGTAAAAGAGATAACTCGCCCCCAGCAACAACAGCTTGCCAACTCGAAACGGCACGCTGTAAAACAGCACAACTACTGCCAGGAAAAAGATCCAGTACTGGTAGCTGTTAAATAACATGCCAGATATTGTTAAAAGCCAGTTTCCTGACGTTGCCCCAAGTGTCGGGTCATAACCGTTTCATCACATTACCCTTCAGCTTTCAAGGAGCCTTCCCCATCAGCAGTGTTGCGTCAGCGCCAGAAGAGTCACGCGCAGCCGCGGATCGCATCCACCCAAGCAGCTCGGCCACCAGTCGCTCCGTGAATAACTGGCGTCCCTTGGCGTTCAGATGGTAATTGTCAAAGTAATATTCTGGTTTCTCAAGGAAATCGAACGTTCGCGGCGGAACTAAAAAAGCTGTTTTCCCGCGCGGAAAGCTTGGCAGCTCCGACTGGTATGAAGCGGCGACACCGAGCATCCCGCCGGAGGGACTCCGCGGCACGGGCGTCAGCACGATCGCAGTCGAGCTGCCCAAATAGCGCTCCAGGATTCGGCCGATCCAATCCTTTTGGAGCTTCAAGAAGTAGTCGATTTCCGGCTGGGTCATTCGTGTCACCCCCGTTTTTGGGGTTTGTCCCTGGTCGCCATCCGGCGTGGGAGCAAACACTGACTGACGACGTCTCGTATCATCCGAGGTCGCCACATTCTCATCACGGCCTTCATACTTTGCATGCGCTTCCAGCAGCTGTGGCACTTCACGAACGCGTCTTATACGTTCGAAAGGATGTTGGAGAAGATCTACCACATCGTTTTGATAGGCAGTGCCGCGCAGAATGCAGGCTGTGAAAGCTTTGAATCGGTCAGGCCAGCGCCGAAAGCCACCCGCAAACTCGAAACAGTCCCGGTATCGCAACAGCGGAGCAGCCATGGAGATTCGCAACGACTCGGCCCAGTCTGGTTCATAACCACCGCCATAAGGGATAACAATTGCCCAATACCGGCGCGCGGCAGGATCGACTTCGCGCAGCATATAATGCCAGATGTTGGCGGTAGAAGCCGGGTCGGCGAGGTTCACAAACTTAAGTCCGGCCGCGCCTCCCAACTGGTCAGCCACCCTCGCAGAAAACCCCTCGGCCATCCGGGAATCGCCCAGGATCAAAATTTCTTTAAGGCCGGAGGGCGGACGTTCCCGTTCCTTGCGAGTAAAGAGCGACACGCGCCCGGCATAAGAATCCGGCGCCAGAATCGCGCTGTACAGCCCGGTGTGGAAGATCGCGCCGTCGAGAACGACAAAACTCAGCGCCCCCAGCAAAAAGTTTCGCGCCACATGAAGAGGACGCGGCGACGTGGCAGGCTCGGCGGGAAATTTGGTGCGCACCGGGCCGGGGGAGCTGAGATAAAGCGCCACGTACAAAACCACCGCCAGCGCCGCGACGAGAAACCAGCGCGCAGCGCGCTGCGAAAACATCGCGCTTGAAACAGCTGCCGGCGGCGCAGTGCCAGAAACCTCCACCGCGGCCAGCAGCTCGCGTCGCGCCGTGTCACGCCACAGTTCAAACACGTAGCGACCCCGGCCGATCCATGGAGCCGCGCTGCTCCCTTTGGGACCGCTGGCAAATAAAACCGGATCCTTTCCATTTGCAGTTACAAAGACAAATCCAGTAGATCCATCCCCAGTATCCCAGCTAATCCGGGTCGTCCCCGGCCGATCGCCCACTGCCACACGTTGCGGAGCGGCGCTTATACTGGGTTGCGAAAGTGCGTTACTCGCGCGCGGCGACCAGATCGAGAAAACCGTGGCCGTCACAACAAGCATCCGCGCCACTGCCGGAAACGCGGGCGCCGAGCAGGCAGGCCGCTGGAAAACAGACAACCCCGTCATCGTTTCGGTCTTTGCGGCATCATAGCAAATCCCTCCAGCAGAGGGAATCGAAGCCGATTATTTCCCTAATTTTGCATCAAAGGCAAGCGATGCGGCTCCCAAACATCAATTCCTGTTGCGAACAAAAATCTCACGAGCAGGCATCATGCGCCCCGTGGCTGGCGGGAGGCAACCAGGGCGCAAATGATTACCCCAATGAACGCGCCCAAAATATCAATCAGCACATCGCCTCCGGATGCCGTGCGCCCCGGCACAAAGGATTGATGCAATTCATCACTGGCCGCGAACACCGCACACCCGCACAAGACCAGCGTGGACAAAATCGGCTTCTGAAGGTTCGCGAGGCTCCGAAGCGCGCGCCAAAACAAAGCGGCCAAAATCCCATATTCGGTGATGTGCCCCAGTTTTCGACTCACCATGTGCAGCCTGTTGATTGTGTCCCAGGAAATCTGGGGATCGAGCCAGCGCAAAACGGGAACGATGATGCGTGACGTCTGTTCCGACGACAGCGCTTCGGTGGAACCGAGAAAAATCACCGCCATCCAGACAAGGACCGGACACCAATATTTGAGGAATCGTCCCATTTGCTGCGAGCATTTTCCTGTCGAACTCAATTAAAATCATGGCGTTTTTCCGGAAACGCCCTACAAATTTTCCATTCTGAACTCCTGGTCGCGAATCCCGAAGCCTGAAGCAACAGATCCCCTCACCTTCCAGCCGATTTTCGTAGAACGCATTTGGGGAGGGCGACGGCTTGCCGATCTTTTCCAAAAAGAATTGCCGCAAGACAAGCGCATCGGCGAATCGTGGGAAATTGTCGATCGACCGGAGGCGCAGAGCGTCGTGCGCAACGGTCCGCTGCGCGGCGCGACCCTGCACGAGTTGTGGAGCGGACATCGCGAAGCAATCTTCGGTCAACTCCCGGACGCACCGCGATTTCCCCTTTTAATAAAATTGCTGGACGCCAGCGAAAAACTTTCCTTGCAGGTTCATCCGCCGCAAAACGTGGCCGCAAAACTTGGTGGGGAACCGAAAAGCGAATTTTGGTACGTCGCCGCTGCCGAACCGGGCAGTGAACTTTTCCTGGGATTTCGAAATCCCATAACTCGCGAGCGGTTTGCCAGGGCCTTGCGCGAGGGAACCGCCGCCCAATGCGTCCAAAGACTTTGCGCCAGTGCGGGCGCCGCCGTCTTTTTGCCAGCCGGACGGTTCCACGCCGTGGGGGCGGGCAATCTGCTGGTGGAAATCCAGCAAAACAGCGACACCACTTATCGGGTGTTCGATTGGAACCGCGTCGATCCTGCTACCGGTGCGCCGCGCCAATTGCACATCGAACAGGCTCTCGAGTGCATTGATTTCGCCGACGTGGCTCCCAAGTTCATTGAGCCGCAGGGCGAATTGCTGCTGCGCCACCCGTTGTTTGAAATTCAAAAATGGGACCTCCATTCGTCGCGCGAAATCGCGCCGCGCGGCGAGTTTGCGATCGTGTGCTGTTTGACCGGCGCTCTGCAATGCGTCGGCGTGATCTGCCGCGCCGGGCAATTTTGTTTCATTCCCGCCAGCTTAAAGCAGCGTTCTTTGAGGCCGGTTGTCGCGGGAACAAGCCTGTTGCGAGTGACAATCCCAAAAGTGTAATCGGTGCTGCGTGCAGCCGCCGCGTGCACTCGACACAAGGGTGCGCTACATTATCGGGGGATTGGCGCATGCGTTTTGCCACTGAGTTCTGGCTGACTCGCCTCTGTTTTCAGCGCGCTCTGGCGTTCATCTATCTGATTGGCTTTTTGATCGCCGCCAACCAGTTCGTACCGCTGCTCGGCGAACGCGGATTGCAGCCGGTCAGCCGGTTCCTGCGCTATGTCCCTTTCAAACGCGCGCCGAGCATTTTTTACATTAATTGCTCGGATCAATTTATTACCGCAACCATCTGGTGCGGCATCGGACTGTCGATCTTTGCATTGAGCGGTTGGTCGGAATCATTCGGCCTGGCCACATCAATGTTCACATGGGCCCTGCTCTGGATGATCTATCTGTCGTTGGTAAACGTGGGCCAGACCTTCTACGGCTTTGGCTGGGAAACGATGCTGTGCGAGACCGGTTTTCTGGCGATCTTTCTCGGCTCATCCGACACGCGCCCGCCAGTGGTCGTGATGTGGCTGATCACATGGGTGCTTTTCCGCACCATGTTCGGCGCCGGCATGATCAAGATGCGCTCCGACCCGTGCTGGCGCGATTTGACCTGTCTCTTTTACCACTACGAGACGCAGCCATTGCCAAACCCGTTGAGCTGGTATCTCCACCATTCACCGCCCTGGATGCACAAGGCCGGCGTGTTGTTCACTCACTTTGCCCAGCTTGTTGTGCCCTGGTTTTACTTTTTCCCAGCGCCTTTCTGTTACTGGGCCGGTGGTTTGACGATTCTGTTCCAGGCAACGCTCATTCTCAGCGGCAACCTCTCCTGGCTTAACTATCTTACCATCGTCCTTTGCATTCCATGTTTCGACGATCGCCTGCTGGAGCGCATCATCCACATTTCGCATTCGACGCCCGCGCACTTGAGCCCGCCGCATGCGATCGGCGTTGGCTTGCTCACCGCGCTTGTTCTGGGGCTGAGCTGGTGGCCGGTGCGCAATTTGTTTTCGCGCCGGCAACTGATGAACGCCAGTTTCGAGCCGTTGCACTTGGTCAACACCTACGGCGCATTCGGCGCCGTCACTCGGGAGCGACCGGAGATCATCATGAAAGGCACTAATGCGGATTCGCCCGATGGGTCGGCGGAGTGGCTCGAGTACGAGTTTAAAGGCAAACCGGGCGACGTGAACCGGCGGCCATGCATCGTCTCGCCGTATCACTGGAAGCTCGACTGGCAAATGTGGTTCGCCGCCATGTCGCCACCGGAGTTTCATCCGTGGATTTTCACCCTCGTGCAACGGCTGCTCGAAGGCGAAAAAAGAATCCTTCGCTTGTTCGCGCACAACCCATTTCCTGATGCGCCGCCAAAATTCATTCGCGCGGACTGGTGCCGTTACCAGTTCACCAAGCCCGGCGAGCGCGCCTGGTGGAAGCGCACGTACCTGGGCGAATATCTGCCTCCGGTAATGCTGCACCGCGCACGAGATAGGGTCGCGCAAACATCTGTATAAACCTTAAATCTGCGCCTGGTCTGCACTTGAAGCTTTCACGCCTCATCTGATTCTCCCGCACAGGGTCGCCGAGCGGCCCGCGTTTTCCTGGCTTGCTGCTGCCCTAACTGAGGCTGGGACGTCCTTGCAATCGATCCGCCCCAACTGCTGATGTTGTCGAAGATCCACTGAGGACGGCGGAAATCAACGGCGGCACCAATATGTTCGCATGAAATGACCTCCACGCCGATGACGCGCAACGAAGCGTCATTTCGACAAAGAATCGAAATTTCTCGCAGCAGAAAGGTCACGCAGGCTTCCGAGCCTGCTATTCTTACACAGGCAATATCAGGCAAGATGCTTGCTCGACGAGACAGGCAGGATGCATGTGTTATCAGCGATTCCCGGCTCTTGCCCAGCGTAGCCCCGAAAACGTTCGAGGCCAACGCTGGGCTCACGAACTAAATCGGTTTACGATTTGCAAACCTCATGTTTACTTTTTTCCAGAGCAAACGTTTTCAACGGGATAAGGTTCCTCCAAGACGAGCGAGCCGCTCTCCAGAAACGACTTCAGGTTGGAAATGACCTTCGGCCAGCCGCCGGCCACCGCCTCCATGAGTTTCGAAGGTTCGCGCTCGACGCTGTGTGTGATTGAGAGCTTGACCGCCGTACCGCTTGGTTCGATCACCATCGTGCACAACGACGCGCCCTCGGCCTTAAGTTCAGGCTTGAGGTTCTGCCAGCGGATCACCAGGCGGCGCGGCGGTTCCGCCTCGACGATTTCGCCCGAATCAAGGGTCTGCCCGTCCGGAGAAACGAGTTTCCATGTGGAACCTGTTGTCCACTGGCTTTCGCAGTGACAGCCGAACCAATACTGCTTCATGAACTCTGCGTCGGTCAGCGCTGACCACAGTTTCTCCGGCGTAGTGCGAATATAGGTGACATAAACGAACTGATTCTTTTTCATAGGATTACTTCAAGGAGCGGCGGGTTCTAGTCCGCCGCATTGTTTGTTTTGCTTTTTTGGTTTTAGTTTGCTCGAGACCTTTTTTCAGATCGCTCAACGCCTGGAGGCGATGGCGCTCATACTTGCCAATCCAACGCTCGTAGATCTCGTGTAACGGCACGGGATTGAGATAGTGCCGTTTTTCGCGCCCGCGCCAGACGACCGCGATCAGGTTTGCTGTTTCCAGCAAGCCCAGATGCTTGGTCACAGCCTGCCGGGTCATGTCGAGGTGCTTGCAGAGTTCGCTCAAGGTCTGCCCATTCTCTACGCGCAACGCGTCGAGCAATTTCCTGCGGCTGGGATCGGCGATGGCTTTGAAGACGGCATCCATTGGTTGATATTATGCAATCGTTTAGTTGCATGTCAAGCAGCGATAGTTGTCCCTCTCTCGTTCAGCAAAAGCGCCGCTACGAAACCGACCGGTGACGCCTCGAGGTTCCGGATGTGGAGAGCCGTGTGGCGGCGTGTTCCTCAGCCAGGTCACTGATCTGCTCGATAATCGCCGCCAGTCTCTTTCCCGTTGCCGTGAGGTCATACTCGACCCGCAACGTGCGACCCCGCGTTTCGCTGCGATTGATGAGCCGATAATCGAGCAGCTTGCGCAGCCGCTCGTTCAGAACCTTTGTGGAAATCCCGGGGATAAATCGCTCGAGCTGGCCGGGCCGACGCACTCCCCGCCCGATTGCCGCCAAGACGGCTGCGGACCACTTGCAACCAACCACGTCTTCCAGACGGCGATAAGCACTGCGTTCGCCCAGCGATAGGTACCTGCCCATTTCTGCCGGATTATAGCAAGAGGAACAGGCGCTGACCAGATGGGCACAAAATGGTAACCGCTTACCAAATTGTGCCCTCTTTCGCCTTTTTACGGCGACGACAAGATTGGAGCATGAAAAAGAAAGCCATTTTTTATCATGCCGGTTGCCCTGTGTGCGTCGATGCCGAACAGAACATAGCGCAGGCGCTGGATCGCAATCGCTTCGACGTGGAAATTGTGCATCTGGGCAGCGACAAATCACGCGTAGCCGAAGCCGAGCGCGCCGGGGTGAAATCCGTCCCCGCGCTCGTGCTCGATGGACAAGCCTATCACATCAATTATGGCGCTGGCCTTGATGCCTTAAAGAAATAGGCCGTCGCCTCCCCGCCGATCCGCGCGCGCGAGCGACCGAAAGCTGATTTTTTTAAACGGGAAAGCCTGGCTGGCGCTGTTGGGTTACGCCACTTGAAAAGTTGGCGGCCTTAATTATCAGGTTTTGCCCGTGATCACGGTTCGCGATCTGAGCAAGAGATTCGGCCCCAAGGTTGCGGTGGACGGCGTCACGTTTGACGTAAAAAAAGGCGAGGTGCTGGGATTCCTGGGGCCGAACGGCGCGGGGAAATCCACCACCATGCGGATGATCACGGGATTCTTCCCGCCTTCGGAGGGAACGGTTTCCATCGGCGGCTTTGATGTAACCGAGAATCCAATTGCCGCGAAACGGCTATTTGGATATCTCCCGGAGAACGCGCCGTCTTACACCGACATGACGGTGCGGGGATTTTTAAATTTTGCCGCGGAGCTGCGCGGCTTTTCAGGCAAATTGAGACAGTCTGCGGTGGAACGCGTGGTGGAGATGTGTTTTCTGGGCTCGGTGCTGGAGCAGAGCGTGGAAACGCTTTCGAAGGGTTACAAGCATCGGGTCTGCTTTGCGCAGGCCATCATCCATGATCCGGAGGTATTGATCATGGACGAACCGACCGAGGGGCTGGACCCGAATCAGAAACACGAAATTCGCACGCTGATCCGGCGCATGGGCCAGACCAAGGCAATCATTTTCTCCACCCACATCCTGGAGGAAGTGGAAGCGGCTTGCTCGCGCGCAATCATCATCGATCGGGGCAAGATCGTGGCCAACGGCACCCCGCGCGAACTCAAAGAACGATCGCAGAATGCCGGCACCGTCACGCTTTGCCTGGCGAGCGCGCATGGTGCGTTTGATGGCAGCGCCGCTGCCGTTCGCGAAAAAATCGAAAGCCTCCGGCATGTAGCCCGAACGATGATCGTTGGGGAATCGCCGCTGACCATTCGCATTTTTCCAAAGGCCAACGGCGCCGGAGAAGATCTGGCGGCGGCGCTGGGTCAACTGATCGTCGAGCAACGATGGCCCATCAGGGAATTGCGCCGCGAGGAAGGGCGCCTCGACGAGGTTTTTCGCAGCATCACGTTGTCCGATCGCGAACCATGAAGGGCTAACTCCATGAAAACCTCACCTGTCATTGCCATCGCCAAGCGGGAGTTGAACGGTTACTTCTCCTCGCCCATCGCCTTTGTGTTCATTGTCATCTTTTTGCTTCTGGCGGGGTTCTTTACCTTCATGGTGGGCGGGTTCTTTGAAAACGGAGAGGCCAGCCTCGAGCCGTTCTTTGTATGGCTGCCGTGGCTTTATCTGTTTCTTGTGCCGGCGGTCGGGATGCGGATGTGGTCGGAAGAGCGCCGCCTGGGCACCATCGAACTGCTGCTCACAATGCCGATTGCAGCCTGGCAGGCGATTTTGGGGAAATTTCTCGCCTCATGGCTGGTCATCGCTCTGGCGATGCTGCTGACGTTTCCCTTTGTGATGACGGTCAACTACCTGGGCCATCCGGATAACGGCGTGATTTTCGCCGGCTACATTGGGAGTCTGCTGATGGCGGGAGCGTATCTGGCGGTCAGCGCCATGACCTCCGCGCTGACGCGCAATCAGGTCGTGAGTTTTATTCTTTCAGTGGTGTTGCTGCTGTTCCTGATCCTGGCCGGATGGTCGCCGGTGACAAATCTGCTGGGCGAATGGGCACCGGCGTGGCTGGTCAGCACCGTCAGCGCTTTCAGCATGATGACGCATTTCACCAGCATTGAAAACGGAGTGATCGATTCGCGCGATATCCTGTTTTTTCTGTCCGTGATGGTTTTTGCGCTTTTCACCACGAGCGTGATCCTGCGCGCCCATCGGGCAGGTTAACAATTTAACGGGAATGAAAAAGAGAGGCTTGGAAACATATCTCTATTCGGCAATTGGCGTGGCGGCCATGCTGGTGCTGCTGGTGGTCATCAACGTGATCGCGGCGCAGGCAAAGCAGCGAATCGATCTCACAGCGGACCGCGCCTACACTCTTTCGCCGGGCACGCGCGCCATTCTGGCCAAGATCGACACTCCGGTGCAAATACGCTTTTATTGCACACGCGCCAACAGCATGCCCCCTACCCTCAGAACCTATGCGCAGCGCGTCGAGGATTTGCTGGGCGAATATCAGCAGGCAGCCAAGGGCAAAATTGAAGTCCAGAAGCTTAATCCGGCGCCGGATTCGGATGCCGAAGATTCAGCGCGCATGGACGGATTGCAACCGCAATTGCTTCAGAACAATGAACGCGTGTATCTGGGGTTGAGCGTCAGCGTGCTCGACCAAAAGGAGACCATCCCCTTTCTGGCGCCAGCGCGTGAGCGATTGCTCGAATACGATATCTCGCGCGCCATCGCGCGAGCCATCAACCCGGAGCGCCCGGTTGTGGGCGTCATGAGCGCCCTGCCCGTAGCCGGACGAATGCTGCCGGGCGGAATGATGCCGCAACAGAACGATCGCCCATGGATTCTTTACTCGGAATTGCAGCGGGATTTCACTGTGCGCAATGTTCCACTGACCACTGATAAAATCCCCGACGACGTCAAACTGCTGGTTGTGATTCACCCCAAGGGCATCTCCGACACAACGCTTTTCGCCATCGACCAGTTCCTGTTGCGCGGCGGAAAACTGGTCGCCTTTCTCGATCCTGATTGCGTGCTGGATACACAAGCTGTCGCCGCCGGGCCCATGCCGCCTCAAAGCAGTTCCTCAATGGACAAGCTTTTGAAAGCGTGGGGGCTGGACTTTAATCCATCTCTCGTGGTCGCGGACTTGAATCACATGGGTCGAACGCAACAGGGCCGCGCGCCGGCCGTGCTGCTGTTGGCCGGCGATGCCTTGAATCAGGAGGATGTTCTAACTGCCCAAAGCAATGCCGTCATGGTTTTGGCCGGAGCCTACACTGGCACGCCCGTGGAAGGGCTTCGGGAAACCGTGCTGATCAAATCTTCGCCAAACTCGCAATTAATTGCTCCTGTGGTCGCGCGCAGCTACGGGGAGGACATTATTCATAATTTTCAGCCCTCCGGAACCGAATACGCGCTGGCCGTACGATTGACCGGCAAACTCAAAACAGCTTTTCCAAATGGTACGCCCTCGCCCTCTCCCTCGCCGTCCCCATCGGCGTCGCCAGCTGCCGATAAAAACAAATCCGGGCAGCCGCCTCCTTTAAAGGAGTCAGAAAAAGAAACCACCATCGTTCTCTTTGGGGACGTGGACATGATTGAAGACCAGGTGGCTGTGACGCAGATGAATAATCCCTTTGGCGGTCGAGTCTTCACGCCCAACAACGGCAATCTCGCCCTGGCCGAAGGAGCCGTCGAGCAACTGAGCGGCGACAACAATCTGATCGCCATGCGCAGCCGCGCCACTACCATGCGGCCTTTCACCGTGATTCGAGAAATGACCGCCCAAGCCGAAGCGCGCTATCAGGATACCATTCGCCAATTGGAAAGCAGCCTGAGCGAAACGCAGCGCAAGCTCAACGAATTGCAGCAAAACAAGCAGGGCGGTCAGCAGTTCATCCTTTCACCGGAACAACAGCAGGAGATTGCCAATTTTCGTAAAAAAGAGGCCGCTATTAAGGCGCAGCTCAAAGACGAACGCAGAAAGTTGCGAGCCGACATTGATTCACTCGAAAACCGGCTCAAGTGGATCAACATCGCAGCCATGCCGGCCGCCGTGGCCCTGGCGGGTGTCTTCCTGGCCATCGGCCGCAGCCGCAAACGTGCCGCGCATTAATCGCTCTAACATGAAAGGGAAACAGATCGGGATTCTTCTGGCGCTGTTGGTGATCGTCGGCAGTGTGGCGCTTTTCTTGCAAAAACGGAATCAGAGCGCGTGGCGCGAGTCGGCCGCCCCAGCCGGAGGCAAACTGCTCGATTTTCCCATCAACGACGTGACGCAAGTCATAATCCGCGATTCCAAAGAAGAGGTGCGTCTGGAAAAACAAAATGGCGTGTGGACGGTGATCGAAAGGGATTACCCAGCGGCGTTTGAACGGGTAAGCGGATTGATCCGGCAACTGTGGGAATTGCATCCGTTGCAGCAGATCAAGGCCGATCCTTCGCAGTTCGGCCGCCTCGGGCTAAACGAACCCGGCCACGGTGACAACGCCGGCACTGTGGTCGAGCTCAAGGATCAGAAAAACAAAACGCTCGCAAAAATCATCGCCGGCAAACGCGTCATGCCCAGCGGGCTCGGTCCGGAAAATTTCCGGCGCCTTGCCAGCATTCCCATGGGCCGCTACGTGCTGGCGCCTGGCACCGGCAGCGACACGGTCTGCCTTGTCAATCAACCTCTGGAGGTGGATGCCAAACCGCAATCCTGGCTCAAACGTGATTTCATCAAGATTGAAAATCCCACCTCCATCGAGCTGGCTGGGCACACGCCTGCGCGTCACTGGACCCTCACACGCAGCGACACACAGGCCGACTGGAAACTCGCCAGCGCAAATCAGAACGAAAAACTCAACAACGTCGCCGCGCACTCCTTTGCCAACCTTCTGGCGGCGCTCAGGTTCAATGATATTCTGCCCGCTGACGCAAAGCCGGAACAATACGGCTTGGATCAGCCGGATGTTTTAACCGTGCAAACATCGGACCGGTTCACCTACACGCTGAATGTCGGCAAACTCTCAGGCGACAACTACCCGGTTTCGATTTCCGTCGCAGCCGACCCGGTCAAAGAACGCGTGCCGGCTCCCGACGAAAAACCCGACGCCAAAGCCAAACTGGACGAGGAATTTCAGAAGCATCTCAAACAATTGGAAGAGAGAGCCGCTGCCGAGAAGCAGTACGCGAAACGAATTTATCTTGTGCCCAGATACAGCCTGGAACCATTCCTGAAAGACCGCGCCGAACTTCTGGCCAAAGCCACGCCCACGCCTGCGCCGTCGCTGACGCCGCGCAAGAGACGCTAGTCGACGCTGGTCTCAGCAGCGTCGTTCTACAGCCCGCTTGCCACCGCGGCTGGTAACCGACCGCGCCATTCACCGCGTTTCAAACCGTGCCAGCGGCTTTTGGCAGTTTGATCACCACTTCGTGGTCACGCCGATCGATCTTCATGTCGGCCGATCGCACAGGTTCGGGCAGCGTGACCACCTGCTCATATTCGCCAAGTTCCTTGAAACTCGCGCTGCCGGATCCGCTCTTTTTCGTTTCCTCCTTTCGTTGCGTAACGCTGACGCGCAGCGTGCGGTCGTTATCAATCTGCACCTTCACGTCCGAGGCTTTCGCGTCCGGCAGATAGACGCGCATTTCATACCGGTCACCGCGGTCCCGAAGATCGAACGACGAGGAGTATCCCACGCTTGGATGGAACCAGGCCGTGTTCGGAGCGTTTTCGAGTTCTTCTGCGGCGCGCCGAATGACACGGTCAATTTCCTCTTGCATCCGCTCTATTTGAACAAACGGATCCCACTCGTTGTTGTTGCCGGGCTGGTCGTTCGCCTGCAAAATTGAGGCTGGCCATGCGCCGGCGCCCAGCGCTGCCGCCGCCGCAGCGATCAACGTGACAAGTCGAGATTTTTTGGTCGTTTTCATCCTTCGTTCTCCTCCTCCCGGGACAAATCCGGAGAAATCCGGCTTTTTTCACTCCGCTCTTTGCTGGGAGTGACAGTCGATGTGCCGGCAACGTTCAAAAGAGAAACCGCCGCCAGCAGCCATTCCACACTCGCAATTCGCGCGCGCTGATTTTAAATCAGAACCCATGCAGGACGCCATCACCCCGATGATGCAGCAATACCAGAAGCTGCGGAAAAGCATTCCCGCCGATACGCTGCTGCTGTTCCGGCTCGGCGATTTTTACGAGATGTTTTTCGACGACGCCAAAGAGGCTTCGGCCCTGCTTAACGTTGCGCTCACCAAACGAAACGGCGTCCCGATGTGCGGCGTTCCTTATCACGCGGCGCACAGCTACATCCGCAGATTGATCAAGGCCGGGCGGCGCGTCGCCATCTGCGATCAAATGAGCGAGCCTCAAAAGGGCCGCAAAATTGTCGATCGCGAAATCACGCAAATCATCAGCGCCGGAACGATAAGCGAATCAAGCTGGCTCGATGCCCGGCGCGCCAATTATCTCGGCGCGGTGTACGTTGGCGATGGCGCGTTCGGCTTTGCGTACGCGGACCTGACCACCGGCGAGTTTCGTCTTACCCAAACAAAAGACCGGCAATCGCTGCTCGATCAACTGGCGCGCGTGTCGCCTTCCGAATTGCTGGTGAGCGATGAACAAAAAGAACAGCTGGGGCAAATCGCCGGCGCTGCCGCCTACGATAGTTACGCGTTTTTGCCCGAGCAGGCCGTGTTCACCCTCTGCGAGCATTTCAAGGTGAAATCGCTCGACGGATTCGGCTGCGCCCACCTGCCGGCAGCCGTTGCCGCTGCCGGCGCCATTGTCCATTACCTGAAACATCAATTGCGACGCAAAATTGATCATCTTCGATCGCTGCGCTGCGATGCGCCTGCGGAGTTCGTGCTGCTCGACGCCGCCACACAGGCAAACCTCGAGCTGGTACATTCGCGCAGCGGCCGCGAAACAACTCTGCTTGCCGTTCTCGACCGCACCTTGACTCCCATGGGCGCGCGCAAGTTGCGCGCCTGGATTTTGCAGCCCTTGCGCGATTTGGCCGAACTCCAGCGGCGCCAACAAATGATTGCTGATCTTTTGCAAGAGCCGGACCTGCTGACGGCAATTCGCACTGAACTGAAATCCGTCCGCGATATTGAGCGCGCAGTCGGCCGCCTCAGCCAGGCCTCCGGAAACGCGCGCGACCTGGTCGCGCTGAAATTTTCGCTGCAACAGATTCCCCAACTAAAGCGCGCGCTCGGCAATCTGATCGAGCGGGTGACATTCGGCGCTGGCCCGGCGCAGCCCGCTTCTCCGCCGGCCAGCGCTCCCACACCACAGCCGGCCCCACTGCTGCTGTATTTGCAAAATGAAATTCAGGCACTGCCGGCGTTGACGGCAAAACTCGGCAGCGCGCTGATCGATGATCCGCCCCTGGCGCTAAAAGAAGGCGCCATTTTCCGCGACGGCTACGATCCCGATCTGGATGCGCTGCGCCAGGCTTCGCGGGAGGGAAAAAATTGGATCAGCCATCTGCAGGAACGCGAGATCGCCGCCACGGGAATCAAATCTCTCAAGATCCGTTACAACTCGGTCTTCGGTTATTTCATTGAAGTCACCAAAGCTAATCTGAGCAGTGTCCCTGCGCACTACACGCGCAAGCAAACGACAGCCGGCGGCGAACGCTTCATCACCCCCGAACTCAAGGAAATTGAGGCCAGGATTCTCGGCGCCGATGAACGAGCGCGGAACCTGGAATATGAGCTGTTCCAAAAATTGCGCGACGAAGTGCTGCGCGAAATTGCGCCCATCCAGCAAACGGCCGAGGCGATCGCCACACTCGACGCGATCTGCGCTCTGGCGGAGACTGCGCGCCTGTTCCGCTATTGCCGTCCGCAGCTAAACGATTCGCTGCGTCTGGTGATCCGCGATGGCCGCCATCCAGTGCTCGATCAAAATCTGGTGGAAGAAAAATTCGTGCCCAACGACACCGAGCTGGACGGCGACAAAGTTCGCATGGCGATCGTGACGGGACCGAACATGGCTGGGAAATCCACTTACATCCGGCAGGTGGCGCTGCTGGTGTTAATGGCGCAGATCGGCAGTTTCGTCCCGGCCGAGAGCGCCGAGATCGGGCTGGTGGATCGCATTTTCACCCGGGTCGGCGCCAGCGACGACCTGGCCCGCGGTCAATCGACCTTTATGGTCGAGATGAACGAAACAGCCAACATCATCCATAACGCCACCGAACGTTCGCTGGTCGTTCTCGACGAGATCGGCCGCGGCACATCCACCTTTGACGGGCTTTCCATTGCCTGGAGCGTGGCCGAATTTCTCCACGACAAAATCAAGGCCCGCACCCTTTTTGCCACGCACTACCACGAACTAACCAAACTGGCCGAAGACCGCAAAGGCGTCTGCAATCTCAACGTGGCCGTGCGCGAATGGAACGACCAGGTCATTTTCCTGCGCAAAGTGGTTCCCGGCGGCGCCGACAAGAGCTACGGAATCCAGGTGGCGCGCCTGGCCGGCTTGCCAAAGGAAATTCTCGATCGCGCCAAGGAAATTCTCGCGCACCTGGAGGAATCCAGCCGCCAATCCGCGGAGCGAAAGCCGCGCGGCAAAAAATCTGCAAAATCAATGCCTGAATCACAAAAACCACAGTTGGATTTGCTGTAACGCGCTGCCTTTGGTTCGAACAAAAGCGACCGCGTGAAAGGGCGCCGCACGCTAGGCGACTGTGGCATTGCTGCGCAGCGACGCTGTCCAGACCGGTGCGCCGCGCGGGATGACGTGACGCCAGCGGGTGTCAAACCTCCACAGACCTGCGTCGCGCGCCAATCGGAGCGCGTCACAGAATTCGTTGTCGTTGATGGGACGGTTGATCAGGGCAAAGCGCTGTTCGGTTTCGGCTTTGTGCGCCGGATAATATTGATCCATCACGTTGACGTAAGTATCCCGCGACAGGTTCTCGGCGATCCAGCGCATGATTTCGCGCGTATCATTGAGCAGGCCCGGCATCACCAGATGGCGCACCAAAACGCCGCGCACTGCCAGGCCCTGCTCATCCACTTTCAATTCGCCCACCTGCGCGTGCATGGCCGTGATGACCCTGCGCGCGGCTTCGGCGTAATTGCCGGCTACGAGATATTTTCGGCAATTTTCGGTGTCCCAGAGTTTGAAATCGGGCATGTAAATGTCCACGATGCCATCCATCCATTGGATGCTTTCCAGGCTGTCGTAGGCCGAAGTGTTATAGACCAGCGGCAGCCGCAGGCCGCGCTCGACGGCGACCAGCAGCGCTTCCAAAATCTGCGGCGCCACATGCTCCGGCGTGACGAAATTAATGTTGTGACAACCGATCCGCTGAAGATCGAGCATGATTTGCGCGAGTTCCTCTGCCCCGACTTCTGCGCCCTCGCCAAACTGGCTCGTCGCGAAATTCTGGCAAAACACGCAGCGCAGATTGCACCAGGCGAAAAAGATCGTGCCCGAACCGTTCCAGCCGCGCAGACAATCTTCCTCGCCAAAATGCGGAAACGCGCTGGCGACTCGGGCGAGCCGCCCGCTTTTGCACACCCCGATCCTGTTATTGAAGCGATCGATCTTGCAGTCGCGCGGGCAAACCCGGCAGGACCGCAGCGATTCGATCGCCTGCCCGGCGCGTTCCTGCAGCAGGCCCTGCTCAAACGCGCGCACATACGCGGGAACAAAATTCTTACGCGCGATCACGAATCGCCCGTCGCCATGCAACTGAAAAGGCGGCGAGTCCCGGCGCTCAAAACGGATGTTCATTTTGCGCACGTGGGCCAGTCCTAACGAAACTTATCGCCCAACAGGCAAAAGCTCAATGTTCGACCAGCCGCCGCCTGCATGGGAACGGGGCAGCATTTGTGGTGACGCCCCGCCGGAGCGAATTTATAATTCGCGCCGATGGCGGTTAAGACCGAGAAAGAATTGAGCCCGCCGCTGCGCGCCCTTTGGCTGAAGGCGGTGGCGGCGATTGAACTGCGCAATTTCGATTACGCCATTTCGCTCCTGCAGCAGATCCTGAAACAGGAGCCCGAGTTCCTTACCGGAAGGGAACTGCTGCGGCGCGCTGAAATCATCAGCCGAAAATCTGCGCGGAAGAGTTTCTTCCACATCTCCACCGCGCCGGTCACGGTGATGAAAGCGCAGCGTGAAATCAGAAGGAATCCCCGGCGCGCCGTGGAATTGCTGGAGGAAGTCCTGGAGAAAATGCCGAACAATCGGCGGGCCAACCTGGCGTTAAAGGAAGCGGCGCTCGCTGCCGGCTGGCCGGAGATCGCCGTGTTCGCGCTGCGAACGCTGTTGGAAGAAAGTCCGCGCGACCTCAAAGTGCTGCACGCCCTGGGGCGCCTGTATCATCAGATGAACGAACACGAACAGGCGGTCGAAGTTTACCAACGCATCATCGAAATCGATCCGCTCGATGCCCAGGCGCTTCGCCTGGAAAAAGACGCTGCAGCGCGCGCATCGATGAAGTCCGGCGGTTGGACACAGGCCGAAAGTTACCGGGACCTCATCAGGGACAAGGCGGTCGCAATTTCGCTCGAACAACAAAGCCGTGCGCAGTTAACCGGTGAAGCGCTCGACCGCCAGATCGCCGAGGCCTATTCCCGCCACAAAGCGGACCCGACAAATGTGGAGTTTGCGCGACGCCTGGGCGCCTTGATGGAACAAAAGGAAGATTTCCAGGCCGCCATCACCTGGTACCAACACGCGACCGATTTGACCAAGGGCGTTGACACCGGATTGGACCGAAAAATTTCCGAGCTCAGAATCAAATGTCTCGACCGCGAGATCGCAGAGCACGAGTTAATTCTCGCCACGCAGGACCTCACCCATGCGCAGCGCGCGAAGCAATCCGAGCAACTACATAAAGCCAGGGCTAGCCGGAGCGAGCTGCTGATCCACGACGCCCGCGAACGCGCCGCGCGAAACCCCAGCGATCTTCAGCTTCGATTCGAGCTGGGAGAAAATCTCTGCCACGCCGGGCGGTACCGCGAAGCGGTCCCGGAGTTGCAGCGCGCGCGACAACATCCACATGCCCGCCTCAAGGCGATGAACTTGCTCGGTTGCTGCTATTGCGAACTGGGCATGCTCGATCTGGCCATGAGACAACTGGAAGAAGCAGCCAGGGAAACTGCTTCCATGGACGCCACGAAAAAGGAGATTGTTTATAACCTGGGCATCGTGTACGAGCGGATGGGCGAACGAGAAAAGTCACTGGCCTGCATGAAACAAATTTACGCGGTCGATTACGGATACAAGGACGTGGCGCCGCGTGTAGAAAGCTCCTACCAACAGCGGGCATAACAGCTGGAGCCGAGATCTGGTTCGGTCGCACCTTCCTATTCGACGGCGCTTTCGCAAGTTCGCCAAAAGTTCTGGCGGATTGCCGCTGCTGCGAAAAACAAAACGCCCCGCCGGCATTTGCCGGCAGGGCGTTTTGAAGAAATCAAGCTAAATCGGCGAACTTTTGTTTAGTCTTACGGAAATTGGAACACCGGAGCCGGGTCGCCGGCAGTGGGTGTGCCCTGGACATCACCCGGCTTGAGGCCGACTCCATTTTGAAACTGAGTACCGTCCGTCCAGGGTGGGTTCTGGTTTGTGGCCTGACCTTCCCTGAACACTGCTCCGTCCCCGCCCTTCTTCATGGTGATAAAGCCTTTCGTGGCATAGGGCACACTTCCCGCCGCCAGAGCTGTGTCGTAAATATAGTTGCGGCTGACGCAAAAGATGGCATGAGCCGGATCCGCTTCTGAAACGTTGTAAACCTTGATCGCGGCAGTGCCCTGGGGATTGGTGAGGCTCTCCGGCGGCCCAACATTGACGGTGGCCTTGAAAGCCGCGCCCGGGGCATTAAACAGCTTGATGGCATCGGCGCCTTTCAGGTAGCCGTTCGCCAGCAGGATGTTCGCATAGTCAATCAGGGTTGACCCTGCGTTCAGGTAACCGCCAACCACCAAGTCCCCAGGCCATGAGAGCGCGGCGTTACCTGTTGCAGCACCGTCATTGGACATTTGGAACTGTGCCAGGTACAGCTGGCGTTCGTTGTTCATGGTTCCGGTCATCTGCGCTTTGGTTAACGCCGAGGTTAATGCCGGGACAGCCAGTGCCGCCAGAATGGCGATAATGGCAATGACCACCAACAATTCAATCAACGTAAAAGCGCCGACGCGCCGGCGTTGTTTGAATCCGGAGAGTGCAGAGGAGTTTTTATTTATTTTCATAGGTTGTGGATTGAGAGTGGCCGGCGTTATCTCATGGTTCACGGATAAAAGTCAATACTAATTTTTCAATTTTTTTGGCGCTTTTCCCACGCCATCACCAAGGTGTCCATATCGGTTTTGCCAGCAGTCTCCTTGAACTGTCAGAGTCTGTGAAAATCGGGGTTTGCGAGAAACGAAACGCGAGACCTTTGCCGCTGAATGTCGGCAGCCCTCGCCTACTTTTTGTACGCGGGAACTTCAGGCAGCGTGGGCGGGACCAGCCCCTCCTCCGCTTCTTCCTCAGCCAGCGGTTCACCTGCAGGAGTTACCAGGCGGGCGGTAACGAAAATGATCAAATTGCGTTTGATGTGTTGATCCACGTTACTGCGGAAAAAGCGTCCAACCAAAGGCAGATCGCCGACAATCGGAGTGCGATCTTCCGTTTTTTGCACGTCTTCGCGCATCAATCCGCCCAGCGCCACGGTCTGGCCATCCCAGATGCTTACGCTCGTGGTAACCTTGCGAGTGCTGAACACGGGCTGGTTAATCACGTTTTCGGTAAGCGTCACCGGAACGGAGGTTGAGATGACATTTCCGACTGTGTTGACACCGATTGCATTGATCGGGCTACCATAGTTGATGAAGCCCTCAAACTCCACCACTTGGGGGACAAGGTTCAGGTCGATGGTGGTCGCGTCGCCACCCACCACAGGTTCTACTTCCAGGGTAACACCAGTGTTCCGCGTCTCCCAATCCTGCGGTGTTGTGGGCGTGACCACCACGGGCACGACTTGATTTGCGACCGCTGTGGAAGTCCCAATCGAAGGAACCTGTGGCGGAGTATAGGTCCGCGGATATCGAAACTCCCGAATCACTTCGATGACGGCACGCTGGCCACTCTTGGTGGTGACCTTGGGCGCAGAAAGCAGGTCAACGCCTTTCTTCTGGTTCAAGGCACGAATCACAACTTGAAACTGTGGGTCGGTAAACACTCCAGCCACGCCAAATATGCCCGGCGCAAGTGAACTCGCTCCCGCCGTCGGAAACAAGAGCGCATCCAGCGCGTTTGCGCTAATGGCGAGATTTCCGGTGCGATTGCCTGCTGTAACTGGAAACTGCCCCACAGGCACTCCGTTTGAACCAACAAAGGGCCAATCGGCCGGGTTGACGGCAGGCCCTGTGCCGGAAGTGCCACCGCTGCCGAAAACTTTGTGATTCCCGATGTTAAACGGCCCCAATAACCAGTCGAAGCCGAGTTCCTTCAAGTTATTTTGAGTGATCTCGATAAACTTCGATTCGATTTCCACCTGCTTGGGCTGGGAGGCGTTGGCCTGGTCAACCAGCGCATCCACAAAATCCAGATTGTCCTGAGTATTTCGCACAATCAACACACCGCTATGTGGCCAGAAGGTGGCGCTGGCTCCGGGTGGGAACTGAACGCCCATGCTTTCCAACATGGTCTTGGCGTCAGCCCGACCCACCAGTTGACGATCGTTGAGCAGGCTTTGCCGCGTGCTCGCCGTGCCCTGAAGCAAGTTGGCACTGCTCGTAGCGCCAGCGCCCGTGCCGACTCCGGACGCGGTTTGATAGCTGACAGCTTCTTTCTCGATCACATTGGTCGCGACAGGCGCCGGCATCGCGCTCCCGCCCTGCGCTCCGCCTTGCGCTCCGCTTACTTGGGCCCCCAGATAATAACCGACATCCAGAGGTCCACCGAAAAACTCAGGCGGAACATGGTATCGTTTTGTTATCAAGTCGTTCCCCTGTTCAGCAAGCGGAATCACGGTAACGGCGTACGGTTCGACTTTCACCTTTAGTCCCGCCTGAGTAGCGACGTAACGCAGCGCTTCCCCGAGTGGAATGTTATCCAGCGTAACGGTGACCCGCGCGTTTAACGGCGCTATGCTCGATGGCGCCGCCGCCGGCGCCGCGCCTGCGCGGGTCTGACCCTGGCCAGCCACGGCTGTCGGCGACCCAGCCGCGCCGGCTGCATTTGCCGCAGAGGCTGTGCCCGTCGGCGGGGCAATCGGTTCGACCGGGCCGGATGGAGGCGCGGCCTGCCCCATGGGCACAAGGCGCAGCACGATGTTTACGCCCCGGCCTTCGGGATCGTTCTCCGCTGCCTGTTCTCGAAGAACATCAAGCGCCTCGCGAATAGTGGCATCGCGAAATTCGACGTGCGGGATGATGATGCTGTTGAGTTTTCGGTTCACTTGCGCAGTCCCGCCCAGGTCCCTTTGCGCTCCAATGGTAGAGGCCGCTCCTGTCGCGCCGTACCTGCGCACCGGCTGTTCCCAGGCCTTTTCCACCTGCCACAGCTGACGGGATCGCGTCTCGTTATACGCTTGCTCGCCGTACCGGTACTTGGTGTTGTTGATCCGTTCCTGCCCCTTGCGCGCCGCCGTGTTGTAAGGGTCAATGGCGAGAACCTGATCGTAGCGTTTCATGGCCAGGTCGTACCGACCCGATTGATAAAACCCATCCGCTTCCGCCAGCAATTGTTTTACCTGCTCAACTTTCTCGATGAACTGTGGGCTCATGGTTTTGTTGAAAAAGCCCGGCTGCCGCAGGCGCGCGTAAAGCTCCTGCGCTTGACGACAGTGCGGATCGTAGCGTTCGCTCAAAATTTCGCTCAGAATCGCCTCGGCGTCGGCGTAGCGTCCTTCGGCGATGCGCGCCTCGGCCAAAACCACGCCGCTCTTGCAGAAGCCTTCGACCGCCTCATCATGCGCTTTCCCGGAGACGAGGGCATCGGGCAGATACGCCACAGCCTTCCTGAATTCCTCATGGGCCAGTGCGTAATCTCTTGCTTTCATGGCGGCTTTGCCGCGTGCCAAAGCAGCTTCACCCTGCGGAATGGCGGCCTGACGCCGCGCGACTTCGCGCTCGGCAATGTTTTCGGGCGTTTGCGCAAAGCCGGGCGGGCGGGCAAGGAAAAAGCAGCAGCTGCAACAGATAACTCCAAGAGCCCTGGCCAAGAAGGCGAACCATGCGCCGCCTGGGGCGGGCCGGCAAAAGAAGCTAACCTTCGTTAGCTGCGTTTGGTTTGGTTTGATGAGAGTGCTTGAGTTCTGAGGAATCATTTTCATAAGAGCTCACGCGGCCGAGCCGGTTCTTGTGAGGCCAGGAATTTTGCCTGAATACCATGATGAATGGGATCAACCGCATGTTGTCGCGCTTTTACCCGATCCGCGCCGCGGGGTTCAAGGAAAATTCTGCAACGGCTTTTGGGTATTTGAATCACGCGCCCAATCGCGAAATTGCCCAGGGCTCAAGCAGGCTTTGGCGAAGCTGGCGGTGTCGGATCGAATCATCTGCAGTCTCGCGGCGCAATCACTGACCGGCAAAGCCGATCTCGATCAGGACACCCGGCTTTTCCACGTTTACGATCACCGCCTTATCCGGGCGCACATCCACGAGCTTGTATTTGATTTGTTCCTGTGGCTTCAACGAGAACTCCTGGTCTTTGCGCACTTCGAATTGCCGGCGCCCGCCCCAGGTATAAACGAAAGTGGCCACCGATTGCGGTGAAGTGGCCACCTTTCCCTTCACCAGGGTGACCTGCGCGCCGGTATTCTTGTGTTCCAGCAGCAATTCCGAGACGTCGGCCTTAATCCCGTACTGGTTGCGCTCGTGTTTCTCGGTGAACTTTACGATTCGGAAATCGGTGCCGCGAATCACATCGCCGATGTTTAAAAATTGCGTCGGCTCGCTCTGATCGATGCTGTTAATGCCAAACTTGTTCCCCGTTCGCGACGAAAAAACAAAGGGGAAAGGTTCCTCCGTCGCGGCCACCAAATGCAGCTTTGTGAGATAATCCGGGTGCGACTCCCTGTTTGCGGGATCGGTGCCGGCCTGCCATTCCTCGAGATTGGTGAACCCGTCGCCGTCCGGATCCTGTTCAAGGACGTCTGCGTCCTGAATGGGCAGATTAAATTTCTCGAACCAGTCATTGGGCACAGGTGGATGCACCTGGGTGTTTTGAAGGGTAGCCGGCAGGCCGTTGGCGCCGATGAAATGTTTTTCCGGAACAAAAAGGCCCGAGCGCGTCCTCGATTTCCATTGGGCGGGCTGCTGAAGTTGTGTCATTGCCCGATCCAGTTCCAGCGCTGCAGCCGGCGCCGAAGCCGCTTTGGGCGGTGGCGCGGGTTCGCTGCCAAGACGGTTTCGAAACTGAACAGCGTTTCGCCAAACGAACAACGAGGAAACAAAAAGGCAGAGCGCCCCCGCAATCAGAGCTAGGCCATCGTAATGCTTCTTAATCCGCTCCAATGCCTTTCCCATGCGTCAGTATCGCAAACTCGATTTAACCATGAACGAACGCCAATGGACACGAATTTAGCAGCGGTTCTCGAGCTTTGGGAAATGTCCTGTCCCCATGGGAGATCGCCACGCAACGGCGCCGCGAACAGCAAGCGATAAGGCGAATCAGAAGGCAAAGCGCAACATCTCAATCGTGGCCGATACTTCGACGTGCTCGTTGCCTACAATGAAGTCGAGCGGACCGCCTCCGCCCGGTTGGCCGGCAGGTGGCTGCCCCACCGCTGCAGGCGCTGACGTCGCGCGCCGCGGCGGACCTTTATCCTTCTCATTGCGCACATACAGAGTGCGAATAATGAAAAATTGCCCCCCCGAGGCGGCAATCTCGTTGAGAGCCTTACGCGCGGCGGCAGGTGCCGCTTTGAAAGTTACAGCGACGACATTGCGCTCGATCAACGGCGGCGCCGGCGAACCGGCTTTGGCCGCAACAGGCCTGTGCACTGCGGCGGGGTCGGGCGTTGGAGTCGCCGCAGGAGCATGTTCTTCGGCCAGCGGCGCGCGGTGGAACGCGATCACGTTGTCCACCCTGGCATCAAGCAAAATGTTCATGAGTATTTGGATTTGCGAGAGTTCCTGGCCAAGCAGCGGCGCCGCAGCCGTGTTCGGCAGGACCGTGGCAAATTCGTCGAAGCCCAGCTGAAATTTATCTGGCAGTTTCACATCGTTTGCCTGGGCTCTGTCGAACGTGGCCAGGACGGCCTGACGCAGGCGCGACTGGAACTCGTTAGGCGCCAGAGAGGGCACGGGGATGGACCCGGCTTTGAGCGCCTGTTTAAAGTTATCGAGGGCCGCGGCGTAGTGCTCGAGGTAGGCGCTCAGCTTTTGATAGTTCTTTTCACTGGGAAACGGGTCGAGGCGCTCGAGCCGGCTTTGTTCGGCCGCCTGCTGTTCAAACATTTGCTTCGCGTCGCGCCACGCGCTCCATCGCCAGTAGAACAATGCGCCCGTCAGCAGCGCGCAAATTCCCAAACCGGTAAGCAGCGTTCCCAACGTTCGGTTTTGCCGCAACCAGTTCATGGCAGCTTCAGCGGTTTGCGGAGCGGCAGCTGCAATTCGTACGGAAAAGCCCACTCCGTCTCGTTAGGCACCGAGTTGGATTTGATGACGCGCTCGGGCATCCTCGGATCGATCACAAAAAACGGCGATTTGGCCAGATTCCGAAGGTAATCCATCACGATCTCCTGCTGTTTCGGATTGTACAGATAAAGACCGCGCACCAGGATGCCGTCGATTGATTTGAGACCCGCCGCCGCGGTTTGTGTTCTCCCCGCAGGGGCCGGCGAAAAAGCAGAAGGCGCCGCCGGCTCGGCAGCGCGTTTCTCTCCGGTGCCGACGATTCTTCCGCCGGACGTGGCCGCCAGCTCGGTGATCCAGATGTCCGATTCCGGCAGGCGCGCGTTTAATTCTTCGAGCAGTCGCGGCCAGAAATCGCGATCGTTGACCGCTGCGATCAGCGGCTCGCCGACGCTATCCAGCGCCGCAATTTGCTTCTTGAGTTTGTCCAGCCGCGCTTCCTCGGCGCGCATGGCGGCGTTTTTCCGTTCAATCATCTGCGCCGTTTCCCGCGCCAGACCCGCCGCCCGCGTGAAATAGGCCGACCAACCGAGCATGGCCAGAAAAACGCAGGCTGCTGCGCCGATGAGAAATGGCCGGCGTTTTTCCAGTTCCTTTCGCCGGACAACGTTCGCCGGCGCGAGATTCAACTGCATGGGACAGGCGGCGAGACCGCGCAGCGCCAGGCCGACGACTTCTCCCAGCAGATGGGCCGAGCGGGCCACTTCGTGCGCGGAGATGGAATCGGCGATGGCCACGTTGTGCAACGGATTAAAAAAGTCGATGGGCAATTGCAATTTTTCCTGGAAAAACTCCCGCATGTATGGCATGCCGGCGCTGCCGCCGCACAGCAAGACGCGCGTCGGGCGATTGCCCTGCTGTTGCGCTCTGTAGTGAGTAATGGAGCGGAGCAGTTCCGCGTGCAACCGGGTCATTGTGCTGCGCGCAATTTTTGAAACACGCGCCACGTCGCGGTCCGCCGGTTCCGCGTAGGCGCCGCCCAGGCCGACAAACCCGTCCCGTTTCTTGCGCGCCTCGGCGGCCTCAAAGGTTTCGCCGAACTCTCTGGCAATGGCAGCGGTAATGGCGCTGCCGCCGATGGGCAGGCTGCGGGAAAAAAACCTGCCCGGTTCGATGAAAAGCAGATTGGTCGTGCGCGCGCCGATATCCACCAGCAGCGAACAGCCCTCGGCCTCGGGGTAGTTGTATCGGAAGGCATTGTAAAGCGCCATCGGGGCGACATCGACCAGCGCTGCGCTCAACCCGGTTTGCTCCACACCACCGTTGATTGCCTCCAACAGATCAACCTTGATGGCTACCAGCACCACCTGAACCTGCTCTCCAAGACCGCCGCCAACCACCTGGTAGTCCCACACCACTTCGTCGATCGGGAATGGAACGTTTTGTTGCGCTTCGAACGCGATAATCCTTTCGATCTTTTCCTGTTCCACAGCCGGCAGCTTCACGAAACGGGCGAACACTGACTGCGCCGGCAGTGCATAGTTGACCGGGCCATGCCGGATGCGCATTTCTGCCATCATCTCCCGCACCGCCTCCACCATCTGCGACTGGCGATGTTCCTCCGCCGCAGGATCGGTTGAAAGTTCGCGCAAACGATAATGGACCAGAGCGAGGCCACCCTGGGGCTGGGCGCGAAACTCTGCGAGGCCGACGGTTTGCGAACCAATGTTGAGAGTGATCAGACGCGGCGCGGCCATTGGCTAGGCTTCAATTCCCAAATCCGGCGCGAAATTTCAACGCTCAAATCTCAGTGGTGCGCGCATAGCGCGCGCCTGAGGCTGCAGGTGTGCGAGCTTCGAACGTCCGCCGTGCGAGTCCAAATTCGCCGGAATTTCACTTCCAGCCGTTGAACGAGCGGAACTTCAGCGGGCGCCCATTCCATTCTTCGTAGGCGGCGCCGGCGGTGATTTGAAATTTGTCAGTTCCCACCGTGCCCTGGACATAAGTCTGCCACATGTCGCCCCCGCCCTTGCCGCTCCATTGCCCGTAAAGCACACCGATTTCTCCGCCGTAATAAATCGGTTCCTCCCGTGGGGCGGCCACTTCGCCGGCGGAATCCTTGCCATCCGACGCGACGTTCTTACTCTGCGGGCGCATCGCGCGGCCTGTTCTTTGCTCTGAAGGAAGCGTGGAACCCAGCAAGGCAGCCGGCACGAAATCGACCGGGCTAAAGTCGATCTGGACCCAGGGATTTGCGCTCGCCAGCGGCGCGCCATCCGACCAGATAAAGACCGGTCCCTTGTGAAGAAGCAGAGAATGATCACTGGAACCGATCGACTGACCCAGAGCGAGCCCGCGATCATTGATCTGCACCCGCTGATCGAACGTTTGCCCCGCTGCGGCAAACGCAACAGCCAGCGCACCGGCCAAGCCCGAGAAAAGCGCCCGCCTGAACATGAGAGAAATTCACAACAAGATCTGCACGCGCGCCAGTAAAATTTGCAATTAATTGCCTGGTCGCGAGCGAAGCGGCTCTCAGCGGGACTGCATTCCCTCCGGCGTTGAAAGACCCCGCCATTGCTCGAGTTCGCTGCGCGCCGAACACCGCCGGCGTTTCAGCGCTTCAACGATTCCCGGAAATAATCGATGGTTCGCCGGATTCCTTCTTCGAATTCGACACGCGGTTCCCAACCCAAAATTTCCTTTGCCCGCGCGATGTCCGGTTGACGCACCCGCGGATCATCGACCGGCAGCGGTTTGTACTCGATTGTTGATTTGGCGCCGGTGATGCGAATGATCTCCTCGGCAAACTGTTTGATGGTCATCTCGCGCGGATTGCCCAGGTTGATGGGCTCGTGAAAATCACTCATCGCCAGCCGGAAGATGCCCTCAATCAAATCGGAGACGTAACAAAAAGAGCGGGTCTGCGAACCGTCTCCGAAAACTGTGAGGGGCTGTCCGCTCAAAGCTTGTCCAATAAATGCGGGGACCACGCGGCCGTCGCGGAGGCGCATGCGCGGGCCGTAAGTGTTAAAAATGCGCACGATCTTGGTGTCCACCCGGTGATAGCGGTGATAGGCCATGGTCATCGCTTCGGCGAAGCGCTTCGCTTCGTCGTAAACGCCGCGCGGCCCGATGGGGTTGACGTTGCCCCAGTAATCTTCTCGCTGCGGATGCTCCAGCGGATCGCCGTACACTTCCGAGGTGGAAGCCAGAATGAAACAGGCCTGCTTATCCTTGGCCAGACCGAGCGTGTTATGGGTTCCGAGCGCGCCCACTTTCAGCGTCGGGATCGGCAGCTCCAGATAATCCAGAGGGCTGGCCGGCGATGCGAAATGAAAAACGTAATCGATCTTTTTCTCCGGCAAGAAAATGAAATTGGAAACGTTGTGCTTGATGAACTGGAAATGCTCGTTGCCCGCCAGATGCCCAATGTTCATGGTGTTGCCCGTGATGAGATTATCCACCGCGATGACGCGGTGGCCTTCCGCCAGGAGGCGATCCACAAGATGCGAACCCAAAAAACCGGCGCCCCCGGTCACGACGGAAATGGGCTGGGAATTTTTCGCTGGCATGTCGCGCTTTATCTAATATTTGGCCGGCCAGTTTGCCAGCAGGAACTCGCGGGACCTGTTGCGCCGAGCCGTCAAAGCGCGTGAAACAAAGGTGGCGCGCGTCCCATTGCGATTCGACATTTGGTATCCGTCATTTTTATTAAAGGGCCATGCGCATCTTATCCGGTATCCAGCCCAGCGGCGTCCTGCACATTGGCAATTACTTCGGCATGATGCGGCCTGCCATCGCGCTGCAAACCGAAGGCGAGGCGCTTTATTTCATCGCCGACTATCATGCGCTGACGAGTGTGCGCGACCCGGACGCTCTGCGCCAAAACAGCCGCCGCGTGGCGCTGGACTTTCTGGCATGCGGACTTGACCCGGAACACGCCACTCTGTTTCGGCATTCCGACGTGCCGCAGGTGACAGAGCTGGCCTGGATTCTCTCAACCGTGGCGCCGAAAGGCCTGCTGGAGCGCGCCACCACTTACAAAGACAAAATCGCGCGCGGCCTCCCGGCCACCGTCGGTTTGTTCAGTTATCCCATCCTGATGGCCGCCGATATTCTGATCTACGACAGCGACATCGTCCCCGTGGGCAAGGATCAGAAACAGCACATCGAAATCACACGCGATCTGGCCGTGAAAATGAACGAAGCCTATGGCCAAATCTTTAAGCTGCCGGAGGCGCGCATCAAGGCCGAGACCGAAACCGTGCCCGGCATCGACGGCCAGAAAATGAGCAAAAGTTACCGTAACAACATCGACATTTTCGGCGACGAAGCGGAGACGCGCAAACGCGTGATGAGCATCGTCACCGATTCCGCGCCCGTCGAGGCGCCTAAAGATCCCGACAAATCAACCATTTTTAAACTCTACTCGCTGATGGCTTCCCAAGAGGAAATCGCAGACATGCGCGAGCGATTTTTAAAAGGCGGTACCGGCTATGCCGACTTCAAGAAGGAGCTGTTTGCGAAATTGTGGGAATATTTTGAGCCGATGCGCAAACGCCGCGCAGAGATTCTAAAAGACAAATCGTACATCGACGACGTCCTCGCCCGCGGAGCAAAGCGGGCCAATGAAATTGCCGGACGCGTGATGGACCGCGTGCGCACAGCGGTGGGGCTGCGGTAACCGAAACCATCGCGCAGATGGACTGTTCCGGGCGCGACTTGTTTTGGCAGACGCTCGCGAGATAGCGCGCGCAGTAAAATCAGGTCGCTGCGCGGTCAGCGTCAGTGGCCGTGCTTGGGTAAAGCGGCTCTTTTGGTTCGCACCTCCATCTGCCTGGCCTCCGCTTTGGCTGCCTTGAGGTCTTTGGCCTTGGTAACGTAGGTCAAAATGGAATTCCAAAAACCTGAGCCACCACTGGCCAAAAGACCGAGCGCGAGCGTTCCGGTCCAATTCTCAGGAATGCCTACATTTTTTGGGATGGCTGCGCTGGAGAGCCAGGCGGTGGTGATGCCCGCGACCACCGCCAGCGCCTGCAGTGTTGCCTTGCGCCAGCCTTCCTCGGTGGCATTGGGCCGCTCTTGATTCAGCCAGGGCACAAGCCCTTTGAGGATATCAACCAGTCGCTCCGAGGCGATGCTCAGAGCCACCAGCAACGAAATCACAGTTGTCAATTTGGTTGGGTCCATGCTTCGATCCTGTGCCGAACCGAAGCGTGGCTTGTCAATCGCGAATTCGTTTCGAGCCTGCCTGCACACCGGCGATTCACCTGCTCATTTTCGCGGCGAAAGGCGGCACAAGAGTGCGGCAAATGCGGCGTCCTTCCGACGGCAGCGACGCGCAGCTCTGCGCCGTCATTTGCCTTAACGACGCGGCGTCTGACGAGACGGCCTGGGTTGCTCGCCGACATTGTTTTGTCCCGTCGCAGCGGTGTCGCGGTAAAAGAGCACGCCGTGGGCGCGCAGGTTGCTGATCAACGCGCGCAGGTCATTTGCCAGTTCCTGATTGTTCAGCAGCGTGGCGATTAAACCTTTGCCCTGAGCGGCGCTGCGGAGCAGCTTGCGCATCTCCTCGATGGCGCTCTGAAGCTTGACCGCAGCGCTCTTGGCGGAAGCCATCGTCGAATCCGCCTGTTCAATTACGCTGTCCAGTTTTTTTGAAGACTCGGCCAGTGCGCTGGTCGCCTGGCTCAAGTGATCCATGCTGGCTTTTAAATTTTGCATGTTCTCCGGCGACAGCGTTTCCTCATTTAATTTGCGGACCGTGACGCGCAGATCGCCGACAAGCGCGCCGCCTTCGCGCGTGAGATCGTCAATGCCTGTCTCGCGCGTTCCATCGATGAACGCGTTTTTGGCTATGTATCCGGAAGGCTGCCCACTGGGCGGCGTGACGATCACAAAACGATCGCCGAGCAGACCGGAACTGCCAATGCTGAACTTGCTTCCCTGCGGAATTTTCACGTAATCGTAAATGCGCAAGGGCACCGCCACGCCCGGTCCGTTGGCCACCAGGCGCGGTCCGCCGGAAACCCGGCCGATCTTCGCGCCGCCGAGCAAAACATCGGATCCTTTCAGCAGACCGCTGGCGTCCATGAAACGCACGGTCAGGGGGTAGTACGTTTTCACACCTTCACCGAGCCGACCAAACTTGACCACCAGCGCCGCCAATGCGGCGCATCCGATGAAAACGAATACGCCCACTTTGAATTCCAAACCTCGTTCGTGTCGATTCATCTGGCGCAATTACTGTCGATTCTGGCGATCATTTCGCAAGACGCGGCGGCCCGCTTTTGGTCCGGCGCGATTTTTGCCGCGCGATCAACACACCGCTTCATGCTCGGAGCGGCCCAGCAAAAAATCCTGTACGAGGCGATCGGTCGATTGGCGCAGTTCGTCCACTGCGCCGTGGAAATAAATCCTGCCTTCGTGCAAATAGGCGATGCGGTCTGCCACGTCGAAGGCGCTTTTCATATCGTGAGTGACCACGATGCTGGTCATTCCAAAACGTTGTTGGAGGCGGCGAATCAAACGGTTGATGCTGTCGGCCACCACCGGGTCGAGACCCGCGGTCGGCTCATCGTACAACATGCACAACGGCCGCCGAATAATGGCGCGCGCCAGGCCGACGCGCTTGCGCATTCCGCCGCTCAAGCTTTCCGGCATTTTTTTCTCCTGGCCTTCCATTTCCATCACTTCCAGCATTTCTCTTACTTTTTCGCGCAACACCGCGGGATCGCGTTCGCCCGCCTCACGCAACGGGAAAGCGATGTTGTCTTCCACTGTCATCGAATCGAAAAGCGCGCCGCTCTGGAAAAGAATGCCCACCTTTTTGCGAATGGCCGCCAACTGGCGTTCGCTCATCCCGATGATGTTTTCCCCTTGAATCCTGATTTCTCCGGAGTCCGGTTCCATCAGGCCGACCAGGTGTTTAAGCAACACGCTTTTGCCGCCGCCGCTGCGCCCGATAATGACCAGGGTCTCGCCGGTGCGCACTTCCAGATCAACGCCGCGCAAAATTTCCTGGCCGGCGAGGTTCTTCCTCAGCGAACGCACAGCGATCATTGCCTGCGCATCTTTCGACCCGGGTTCGGGCTTCTTCGACACAGGCTTCGGCATTGATGGCGCTTCAATCATGGCAACGGCAAAGACTTTCGCCCCTTAACCGGCCAGTCTCAAATCGAAGAGAATCGCGCTCGAAGCGCCGGACGAACTCCACGCTTCTTCTGGCGCAGCGCACGTCTGCCACCTGTTCAGCGGTGGCAGCGTCACTGATGACCTGCCGGGAAAATTATGTTCAGCCCCATGGTGAGGAAAAAATTCACGATCAAAACCGCCAGCGAAGCGTTCACCACAGCTTCGGTGGTTGCCCGGCCCACACCCACCGCGCCTTCGCGCGCCGTGAGACCCTTGTGGCAACTGATGAAGACGATCAGCAGCGCGAAGACGAACGCCTTGGTCATGCCCATGATGATATCCTTCGGGCGCGTCCAATGAACCATGTTGGCCATGTAATAAGGGCCGTTCACGTCCAGTAGGTAAACGGCCACGAGGTATCCGGCCGCGATCCCGAAAGCGATGCACTCCGCGACCAGTAACGGCATGGAAAGCATCATCGCCAGCAGGCGCGGCACGACCAGATAGTCCACCGGATAAACCGCCAGCGCTCGCAGCGCGTCAATCTGTTCGGTCACTTTCATCGTGCCGATCTCGGCCGACATTGCCGCTCCCACGCGTCCGGCCACCATCAGCGCCGTCAGCACCGGGGCCAGTTCGCGACAAAGCGAGACCGACACGACCGCGCCTACGGCCGAACCCATTCCCAGTTTGTTGAACTGGAAAAATGCCTGCGCGGCAAACACCGCGCCCGTGAATCCGCCGGTGATAATCACCAAAGCCTGGGAAAGCAGCCCGATCTCCACCACTTGATTGAGAAACAGTCGCCAGCGCAGCCTGTAACTGAACAGGGAACGAAATGTGTCGGCCGCCAGCAAAACCAGTTCTCCCAAGTATTGGCAGAACGCGAGCACCGGCGCACCCAGAGCATTGAAGAAAGCGACCATCGTATTTCAATTTAACCCTGCACAATCCCTTGCGACCCCGCTCTCTGCGGCCGCGACCACGCACGCGGGCAGCCGCCGTGCTTCATGCAGTCAAAGGCTCGGTTTTTGTTCGCGGACGAAGCTCCGCGGGAATGGCGCCCACAAAGAGCGGCTCCAGCCCCAGGCGGGAAAAAATCGCCCGGATTTCGCGCAGCGTGACGGTCGGTTCATCGAACTCGAAGTAAACAATGTCGTGGTTGCTATCAACCTTGTAGCGCAGGCTGGCGATCTGGGCCAGTTGACGATCCAGTTCCAAAATTTTGTTCAGATCGCGCAAGCCGCGCGCATACACTTCCAGTTCAATCATGCCGGCCCGGCATTGTAGCGGATGCCCTTGGGCAATGCAATGGCTTCGAATAGTGATTCGCATTCCTCCCCGCCGTGGATAGAATTGCCCCCAAAGCGAAACCGCGATAAAAGATGTCGGTCCGGGAAATTAAAATTTCGTATTTATGGGCTTGTCTGCTAGGGACAATTTTTCTTGGCGCTTGCCAGACTATTCCCGAGGGAATCCAGCAGGCCAGAATCGAAATGGCCCAGCGGATCGCCGCCGAACCGGCGGGAAATTATTTTATCGGCCGCCGCTATTACAAACCCGATTACAAATTCTGGGGCTACGTGCGGCGGCCGGGACAACCCTGGAGCACGGCGCAGCTGGTGATGTTGAACGAAAAGCAAAAGCTGGCGCCGGACCGCGAACGGCTCGATTTCGGCAGCGACAACAACTACGAATACAAACTCTACGGCTACTTCAGCGGCGACAAGGTTTACGAACCTGCAAGCAACTCCGTCTATCCCGAGTTTGTCCTTCAAGGCTACGAACTAATCTCCACCAATCCGCCGCCCATCTTTAAGAGCCAGTTCCGTGGCAACGCCGATCCGGAACGGTTGCGTTACGTGGTGGAAAAACCGGAGTGAAAAGGTGAACCATTCAACCGGCGTCTGCGCTCGAAAGTTGTAACGCCTTAACCGTTCTGCTTTATGCCCCCTGCTTCCGGCGCGCGCGATCCTCTGGCCGAAGAATTCTTCGATTACCTCGCAAACGAGCGCAACGCTTCTCCCCGCACCGTGAAGGCTTATCGCCAGGCGCTGACCGCTTTCGCGACGGAAACCAAAAGACCCTGGAAAAAATGCGTCGCAAAGGATTTTCGCGACTATCTCTTCGCCATCATGAAACGCGGTCAGGCCCGCTCCTACGTGCGGCTGCAATTTTCCGCGTTGCGAAGTTTCTACCAGTTTCTCGCCGCGAGGAAACGGTTGCCGTTCAATCCGGTGCGGGATGTGCAATTGCCAAAACGGGAGAAAAAACTGCCGCTGGTGCTTACCCGACAACAGGTGGAGGACCTTCTGCAGGCTCCGCTGCGCGCGCCGAAGCAGCGCGCAGCGCCGGACTGGATGCCGCTCCGCGACACCGCCATCATGGAATTATTTTACAGCAGCGGCCTGCGCCTGAGCGAACTGGCTGCGCTCGACGTGGCCGATGTCGATCTTTATACCGAATCGGTCCGTGTTTTTGGGAAAGGCCGCAAGGAACGGGTTTGCCCTGTGGGTCTGCCGGCGCTGGAAGCGATCCAGAAATATCGCGCTGCGGCCAACGTGCACTCGGGGCCATTGTTCATCAACAAATCGCGGAGGCGCATTTCGCCGCGTTCCATTTGGCTGGCGCTCAAGCGCTATCTGCGTCTCACATCGATTCCCATCTCCGTCAGCCCCCACAAACTGCGACACAGTTTCGCCACCCACATGCTTGATCGCGGGGCCGATCTGCGCAGCGTCCAGGCTCTGCTCGGTCACGCCAGTCTTTCCACAACACAAATCTACACCCACGTCACTGTCGAACGCCTGAAGAAAGCCTACGCCGATGCGCATCCCCGCGCGTGACTAATCGATCACATTGACGCTACGAACCCCAAAATAGGGCGCAGCACTCAACAGCTTTGCGTCATTGGAATGAATCTCGCGAAAGCCGTTTTCCGATGCTGCCGACAGGTGCAGTGCATCCGCCGCCCGCAAAAAGATCGTTGCCGGCAATCTGGCATACACCAGCTCCGCTCGTTCGAAAACGCTCTCTGACAAGGGTAACCATCTGAAGGCTCCGCCACGGATTTCATTGAGGAATTCCCGAAGCATAATCTGGTATGAACGCACGCTGATGACGCGCTCTCGAAGCTTTCGATGGAACGCAGAAATCACCTCCGCCCGGCCATGCTGCGCACAAGCGACGGCATCGAAAGCGGCCAGGCGACGAACGCGTTCGTAGCCGGCATCCTGAAAGTACAACCGGACCAGACAGGTTGAGTCCAGATAGATCAAGGCTTAACGCGCATCGCGCTCCTCGGAAATGATCTGGGTGCTATCTGTGCCGCCTCGAAGTCGATGCATTATTCTTCGAAACTGTGGACTGAGTTTTCGCCGGGCAAAATACGGCAGTTCAGGCGCCGAGGTTTGCGGCAGGATTCGAGCAATGGTTTTGCCACGCTCTGTGACATGAATTTCACCGAACCTGGCGGCCTTTCGCACCCATTCGCCGGTGTTATGATGCAACTCGCGAATGCTGATGGTTTTCATGTGACACACCGTGTCACATCATTGAAACATGTCAACCTCGCTCGATTGCGAGTCAATCAGCCGGACAACTGACCCAAGTCGGCGCTGTCGCCCCGCCAAAGCGGGCTTGCGATCCTCGCATCGGTTCAGCTATAAGGACAACGACATGCCGTTTCCCAGACAGACTGCGCTGCTCCCAAGCCGCGCCCGCAAAATCAAAGGCCAGCAGACTTTCCGCTTCTCGCGGCCGCCGCTGGCGCGGATGCTGCAATTGCATGCCCGATTGCAGGCGCGCGCGTTTCCCAATTGCCGCAAGCTCGCCGATGAACTGGAAGTCTCACCCAAAACCATCCAGCGCGACATCGAGTTCATGCGCCACCAGCTCGGTCTGCCCATCGAATACGATCAGTTGCATTTCGGCTTCTACTACACCGAGCCGGTCACCAGTTTCCCCAGCGTTCAGGTCTCAGAAGGCGAACTGGTGGCGCTGTTCGTCGCCCAGAAAGCCCTGCAACAATACCGAGGCACGCCGTTCGAGGAGCCGTTGCGCAGCGCTTTCAAAAAAATCACCGAAGGCCTGAAAGATAAGATCACGTTTTCCTGGAGCGATCTCAATGCCACCATCTCTTTCCGCAGCGTTGGCCAGAGCCTGGCCGACTTGAAGACCTTCGAGCTGCTCAGCCGCGCAGTGCTGCGCTCCGAAGAAGTGCGGTTCCATTACCGCAAGCTCCAGCCCTCGGGCAAATCGCGCGCGGAGGCGCGCCGAGTCTGGCCGTATCACCTCGGTTGCGTCGATAATCAATGGTACCTGTTCGGCTACGATCTTTATCGAAACCAGCTGCGCACCTTTGCCCTGCCCCGCATCAGCGATGCGCAGCGGACCGGAGCGCGTTTCCAGCGACCCAGCGGTTTTTCCATCGGAAAATTTCTTGACTCCAGTTTTGGCGTGTTCCAGGGGCGGGGGCGCATCACGGTGCGAGTGCGCTTCCGGCCGTTTGCCGCGCAACTGGTGCGCGAACGTCTCTGGCATCGTTCACAGCGGATCCGGCAACTGCCTGATGGCCGTCTGGAATTGCAATTGAAGCTGGGCGCCCTGCAGGAAATCGAGCGCTGGATTCTCAGCTGGGGCGACCAGGCTGAAGTCCTTGAGCCGCCAGAGCTGCGCCGCCGCCTCGCCGAAATCGGCAAAAAACTCGCCGCGCAGTACGGCGAAGCATAACTGCGCGCACGCCTCGCGGTGAGTTGGTCCGATTCCGAGGGAATTGCTCGCGCATCAAATGAGACCAGAGTCCCATTCATCGGCCTCGACGGCCTCGCCGTGGTTGAGCGCCGATATAGGCGGAGCATAACGGATGTGAACATCGTCATTCACCGCGAAAGCAGACGATGCTCGGCGCGTTCGAGCCAGCCACGCTGACCCACCCGGCTGGCAACAAAAATTTTCGAGGCACGGACAGCATTTGTCCGAGCCGCAGCCGTAAGAGTGAGCATATGAAGCTCACTGTCACTCTCACCGGCCAACGAACCTTGACCATCAATTTGCCCGACTGGCCGGTTATCGCCTGGGCAAACGATTGCTCAAACGGCGGCTCCTACCTCGTGGTGCGACGACACCGCGACGACGGCGATACGCTCATTTACGCAATGTATCTCTCCAGAGACCTCGAGCTGCGCGGCGGCAAACGCCTGCCCTCCAGCGCGGGCAAGACGACCGTCATCGAAACCGTCAAACTTGTCTGCGACGACATGATGGCGCATTTCCCCGACGATCACGGCGGCCGGCGCATTTTCTGGCGGCTCATGGAGAGCTGCTGCCGCCAACTGTCCCGGGCGCTCTGATCGCCCGCTGCATTCTTTTGACCAATGACAAACACTCTGATGGCCAGCGCACCGGACAGTGTCACCCGCGACCGATCCAAGGAACCTCGCTTATGAGGGTAAAAAATTTTTCTTCCCTCGGACATCTTTTGTCCAACCGGCCATGCGATGATTGTCGCCATGAACAATCATTACACCGAAATCGCTTTCATCCTCGATCGCTCCGGCTCAATGGGAAGCTGCCGGGAGGCAGCGATCCAGGGCTTTAACCGTTTCCTGCAAGAACAACAACAACTGGAAGGACTGGCGAGGCTCACCCTGGTTTTGTTTGACGACAAATATCTGACGGCGATCAACGCCTTGCCAGTAGCAGAAGTGCTGCCGCTGGATCACAAAACTTATCTACCGCGCGGTACCACCGCGCTGCTGGATGCCATCGGGCACACCGTGGACCAGCTCGAAGCGCGCCTGACCGGGATGCCGGAAAAAGTTCGGCCAGGCCAGGTAATCATCGCGATTCTAACGGACGGTCTGGAGAACGCCTCGCGCCAATACACATGGAGACAAATCGCCGATCGGATCAAACAACAAACCGAACGTTACGGTTGGACGTTCCTGTTTCTGGGCGCAAACCAGGACGCCATCGCCACGGCCGCGCAAATGAACATTGCCATGAACAACGCCGCCTTGTACATCGCTGACGCGCCCGGCACGCTCGCGTCCCACGCCGCGTTGAGCCGAAAAGCCCGCGCTATCCGCCGTGCGGCACAGCGACTCGCCACCACGCAGGAAATACACGACGCAGCCGCGCCAATGTCGGCCCTCATCGACGAAGAAGACCAAAAACGCCGAAGCTGAATGCGAACACTTTGAAGCGCCTGCGAATGGCAAATCAATCAAAAAAATTTGGGCCTTGGACAGTTTTTGTCCTACCACCCATGTCATGCTGCGCGATGTAACATGGATTTTCGTATTGCCCTTGACGCCCGGTTCACCTACAAAAGTTCCCCCCGCACTTTCCCGCAAATGACCCCGGCAGTTTCCATCGGTTTTTCAATCCCGCCCCACGTGTGAAAATCGCCCGGTTCGATCATCATCCTCCTCTGCCCCGCAGCAGCGAGCGCAGCAGACGCGGCGAAGATCATTCGCTGCGTGGCGGCTCTGAATGCAAACGCCGCCTGATCGACAAAACCATCAGACGCTCGCACGACAAGATCACTGCCATCATCTCCGCCACTTGGAGAGACTGCCCCGGTGGCGATCCAGTGCGGGCAATACATTCATGAAACTCGCAAGCTTTGAAGCCATTGCACGAGTGCTGACTCAAGCGGGCGTTCGTTTTCTTGTGGTCGGGGGCGTGGCGGTCGCAACGCACGGCTATTTGCGAGTTACCAGGGACGTTGATCTGGTAGTGCAACTGCAGCCCGAAAACATTATCGCTGCGCTCAAAGCGCTTCAGAAGCTCGGCTATCAACCGCGGGTGCCGATCACTCCAGAGCAATTTGCCGATCCGTCTGTGCGAGACTCCTGGATCGCCGGAAAGCAAATGCTCGTGCTCAGCCTTTTCAGTGATTTACACCGCGAGACGCCGGTGGATGTGTTTGTTCGTGAGCCGTTTGATTTCGACGCGGAGTTCGCTAAAGCTCACATCGAGTCTCTCGGCGAAGTGCGCGTTCCATTTGTCACTTTGCAAACGCTGATCCAGATGAAAATGGCTACAGGCCGCCAACAAGACTTGATCGATGCCGAGCAACTCAGACTTCGAGGCGATGTAAAATGAACAAGCCACTCGACTGGCGCATACCGCTGGATGCGGAGGATTGGCAGTGCGACTGGGAATCGAGTCGGCGGTTTCAAATCCGATACTGGGCATCGCTTCCGCTGCGCGATAAGATCGCGGCCATTGAGGAAATGGAAGAATTCGGCCGCGCAATGATCGAGCGCCGCCGCCAGCGCGGGCTGCCCTACATCGACCCGGACACGGGCGAGCGCGTTTGTGGCGCACTCGTCCGCGAAGAACCGCCGAAACCCGAAGCTGGCCACGAGACAAAATGAGCGCCCTGGATTTCGAGCTATGTAACAGACGAGCGAGACCCTTCGCGGCGCACGATTTAATCGTTCTCGTGAGGCACCAGCGGCGTCTGCAATGGAAAATTAAAATGCCTTCGAAAAAGTGCGCAGGAAAAGATCTTCCCGATAATCTCTCCGCCATCACGAACAAGCAAGCGTCGCCCGCGCGCGTAACTTAAAAAACGTCCGCGCAATAGTTCCGATACTCGCATCCACTGCACCTAGCGCGCACATCAGTTGGAGCAGGCATCAACTGGAGACCGATTGATTGGCGCATCTGAGTCAGCATTTCCAAAGTCGCCATCTTCCGCTCCGCGGTGAGAGCAATCGGAACAATTTCCTCTCTTGGAACAAAAAAAATAAATCCACATTCGATGGTTCGATTGAATTTCTCCTCAAGCAACAATGCGTAGCCGCAAAGCTGGGTTACGTGATTGCGACGCACGCGCTGCTCGCTCATTTTAAAATCTACCGGAAACAAGCCGCTGGGCGAATCGATGAGCAGATCGAGTTTGCCCGAAAGACCAAGCCTTTCACTAGTGCACGAGAAGTGGAAAATCCGATTGCCTTCAGTCAGTCCGAATTCAACGACCTTGCGCCTCTTTTCCAGTCGATCGATCGCATCCTCAACGGTCCGACCGTGAAGCATCTTGAAAGTGCTCTTTTTCTCCACCGGCATAACATAGTTGTAAAAAACAATGCGTGGACAATAGTCCCACTGCTTCAGATCGTGAACTCGCAGCGGCAGTAGCGCAGATTCCGCAATCATGCCGTGGCGCCTTGATCGGCAATTTCTGGCGACACACGGCCGAGGAGATGCGCATTTACCTCACGGATCTTGCGCGCGGCTTCGTCTTGATCGCAAATCGGCTGCATCAGAATTCGTGCCGGCGAATCGTTGAGTTGGGCACACAATTTCAGAAACAGCTCCTCTCGCATCGAGCGTGAGAGTTTCCCCATAAACGCGCTGAACTGAATCCTTGTGAGACCATAATCAAGACAGACCTCCGAGACGCGTGTGCGCACGCGATCATTCTCACAATCGTAGATTACAAAGGTGGTATTCTCCGATGTTTCCCGTGCCATGGAATCACCACTTAAAGGCGAACGTCTTGTAAACCTCAGCGTCGCCGCGCAGGAAACTTGCCGCACGTCGCGCCTGCTGCTGGATGATCGATCGGACCTGATAACCTTTGCCCTTGTAAGGCTCCGGCGTATTGAGACGCGCCAGGATTTTTTCGGCGAATAGCTTTTTAGTCGCGCCGTGAAGCATCCCGTTTTGCAACGTGATTGCTTCACCCAAGTTCACATGTGCAAGGACCACGCGGTCAACCACAGGCTGGCGAAACTCCTCCGCCAGATCGAGAACGAGCGATGGTTTACCCGGCCGATCTACGTGCAGGAACCCGGCAAACGGCTCCAGACCCGCGTTTAACACGGCGCCCCACACCTGCGCATACAAAATCCCGTAGCCGTAATTGAGAAGTGAATTCACTTCATCCTGCGCGCCGCGCGTCGCACGCCCGAGGAATTCCACCTTGTCGCGTACAATAACCTGCACCGCGTCCCAATAAATTCGCCCGCACACGCCTTCGATTCCCATCAATTGATGCCGGACATCGTCAATGCATCGGCCGCTGAGCCGCATCGCCACGTGCTGTTGTCGATGTAAATCCGCCGCGGCTGCGGTAATTTGTCCGTAACGAATCGGATCGGCCGTCTTCAGATATTTGCCAAAGTAGCGGAGCAAGGCAGCCTGGTTCTTGATCTTCCCCCGCACAATTGCACGCGAAAACTCCAAGCCACGCGAATCGCTCATAGCTTGGAGTTGCGCTCGACGCGTGGCCACGACCGCGTTGAGCATTGGCGAAGTAATCATTGCGTACGGCTTGCCGCCGCCCGACAAAAACGAAATTCGAATCCCGCGCTGACAAAGTTCCTCGATCAAATCACTCGATAAGCCAATGCCACGCGAGTTCACTATCACCTCGCTGATTCGGAACATCGGGAATTGATAGAGAACCTTCCCGTCCGGCCGCTTCACCACGACACGCTCCGACTTCTTCGACAGAAAGCACCCGTGCCCGGACACAATGATCTGCGAAAGATTCTCACTCTTGATCACCGAAATGCCGTCATCGACCTCGACCTCCTCGCCCTCGCGCTCTTGCGGCGGCTCGACGATCTCCAACCTCAGCGGCTCGACCTCCCGCGTGAACAAATTGATTTGCAGCGGCAACTCCGGCTTCGCAATCTGCAAAGCAGGGTAGGCGTCGCCGCCTGCCGCCGGCGTGGTAGGAACGCCGTCCCCGCCGCGACAGTCTTCGCCTTCTTCTCGCACGACACGAAGTTCGGTACTCATGAGCCTCGTCGCCAGATGTGGCTTGTCTTATCGCATAACTGCTCCTAAAAAGGAAGCCGCATTGAACTCCATCCGTTACCGGATCGAGTACGGCCCGGCCGCGCTGGACGACCTCGACGCCTTGCCCGCGCCTCGGCGAGCGCAGATTCTGCGCAAGATCGAACGCTTACAAAGCGGCCTTCACGGCAACATCAAACGGCTGCACCGCGCCGAAGCCATGTACCGACTGCGCATGGGCGATTACCGCGTCTTGTTTGATGTCGAAGGGAGCGTTATAATCATTCGTCGCCTCGGAGACCGCAAAGACATTTATGACTAAAGCGCTGGAGAAGAAGATCGATCGCACGATTCGGCGCAAGCGCGAGGAACTCGTGAGCTTGCGCGAAGAAGTCGAAGATCTGATCGATTACCTCGACATCCTCGAAGCCCGCGCCCGCGATGCCGGCAAACCGCGCCTGACCCACGCCGAAGTCAAAAAACGCTACGGGCTGAAATAGCCGGCAGCACTCGCCTGTTGTCACGCTGAGCCTGTCGAAGCATCTCTTCGCGCAACCCCTTACCGCCTTCCGCTTTTTCCGTTTCTCCTCCGCCGCATCCTCGCGCACTACGTGAAGTTCGGGAGTCAGGGCTGCAAATCAAAGGCAACGTTGCATCTGCGCTTTATCCTCAGATTACCGGCTTTTGATAGTTCGTTGAGATTAGCAGCATGAATGTCAGTCTCCCAAAAGTCGCGCTTGATCTTTTTTCGCTTGGTTTCGTCCGGCTCTTTGCTGCGGGCAAGTTGAACAAGTTGATTCAGGTCCAGCCATGCCGGAACGACTTTCAGCTTCGCATCTCCAATATCGCCGTCCAGTTTGGTTTTCGCCGGACTCATTTCGGTGACTTGATACCAACCAGGGCCGGTAACAGCCTCTTTCTTTCCTCTCGGACTCTTTCCGTGCGGCAGCCAGATGCAGTCTCCTTTGAAAATCTTCTGGCCGGCATGGGTTGACTGGTTCGTTTTCTCCACGTGCGCTTTCCAAGGATTTGGCAACACATGAAGTGTGCCCGCTTCGCGGTCGAAAACCGCATGGCTGCCGATGGAAGTCATCCGACAAATCCGTTCGGGTTTGGCGACACCCCGCTTGCTCATCACACGCTTGGCTGCTGACGACGCAACGACTTTCTCGTTCGGGCCAAGGTTGAAATAGATTTTCAAGTGCCGGGGCGTGACGAATTCTTTAGCGGAGAGTTTGCCTTCTTTGCGCAGCCTAGTCGTTTCATCGTTAGCCCATGTCTTCCAAGCTTCTTCCGGCAGCGATTCGTCTTCCTTTGGCTTTCGCCGCTCCTTTTGCGGTTTGCCCGATTGGTCGTCCTCGTCGGCTTCGCTCGTTTCAGCGCGTTTCTTCGGGAAGTCGTACTCGGCCTCACACAATCGGGAGAAGATCGTCCGCCAATGCTGCGACACGATCAAGTCCTTGTCTTGGACTTTGAGATTCTCAATCGGCTTGTAGATCACGTGACACTCCGTCAACTCGAATGCATCCTGAAACGCTTTTCGCACCTTCTTCTGCAACTCGACGTTGGAGATAGCGTCCAGAATCTTGTTCCGCTGCTCGTAGTCTAGCGAGAAATCGTCGCGTAGCCGCAACTTTCCTTCCGCGAATTCAAAGACTTCTTGCGGCAACTTCGCTGCCTCGGCGTGAAGCTTCTTCGGAATTTTCTTCGGGCTGCGTTCCCCATTCTGCTTCGGTCGGTCGATTGGCCGGAACTCTCCGTAGAGACTGGTCTCCTGCTGCTGCGCGGTGAATCGTGGCGAACGGTTCTGCAGGTCAGCGATCACCGAGCCGTCGCCGTATTTCTTCAAGTATTCCGCTGCGCGCGGCGCAAAGGCGATGTCGGCACGAACTTCTCCATTGTTCCGATACCAAAGCCCGCCAAGCTCAACGGGTTGATTCGCCTGCGGCGGCAGCGATGCCAAGACCGCCGCGTCAATCCAGTGATGGTTCAGATTGGTGCGGTCGCAAACCGCAGTGCCCTCTCTTCTCTGGATTGCAAGCAATGCGTCCTCGATTGGCGCGCGCTCTTGAAAACCGCGACGAATGCTAGCGTGTTTCCATGCGGGCTCTTCGGCCAGCCGCCGCTCTAACGCCTTCTGCCTTTGCTCTGGTGGTCTCAATGGGCTTTTCCGAGGCACGAGGGGCAAGATGTCGCCATTGCGTTTCTCGTGTTCCCAATCGAGCCTGCAGCGGCTGGTCATCCAGCCTGCGGGTGTACTCATATGCCAATCGAGAAACGACTTTGCTTGTTGCTTCGCTTGCGGGTCAGCCTTCGGGTCTTTCAACACGGCGATCTGCTCAGGAAAATACACCTCAGCGAGCTTCTGACGCAGATACCGGTGAACCAGCCGAGTTCGCGCGAGGCTGATGTCTCCGACTTCCTCGGGTAGCTTGTATTCCTCCAACAGTGCGATCTTCTTCTTAATCGCGGGCCATGCGAACGATCTTACGCGGGTTTTCCATTGTTCCCACGCGGCGATGCCACCGATCCTGTGGAAGTAGTCAAATGGCAGTCGATCCTTCTTGTCGCCCTGATTGCACTTATCGCAGGCAACAGTCTTGTTGATCTGCGCGTCCGGCCCAATACCGCCTTCGATATTTACAGGATTCTTTGGGTAAATGTGTTCGATTTGAAGGTCGCGTGCGCCAAATTCCTCTCCGCAATAGGCGCACGGGCCATGAAGGTCAGGCTTCGGGCATTGGCAAAAACGGTCGTCCCGTTTCGATTTCGGCCCACGGCGTTCTTGCTCGCGATACGGTTTGTCGCAACCATCACAATACGCGCCAAGCTCTGCCATCAACCGGAACTTCAGCTTCGCCTTCGGCGATTGATCGGGTTCTGCTTCGCCCGCTTCTGCTTTCAGCCGCATCTTTTCTTCAGGTCGCGGCAGCACAGCTTCGATGCGGATGAATTGAACGGGAAATTTGGCAGGCGGGGCGTTTTTCTTGAGCCAATTGATGAGCCGCTCGCAGCGCGTCCTCAACGCACGCTGGCTCAGAATAACCTCGGCTTCACCAACCGGCGGATGCAATTGGTCAGGTGGCGTCGAGGCCTTCAGTTGAAGGCAGTGCACACACAAACGAGCGCGTCCTTTTGCCTGACGATACCGTTTATCACCCGTTTTCTGGCGACGCCAACCTTCGGCAAGGTTGAGCAATTCTTCCCGGTGCCATTTGTATGGGTCGGTCGGCTTGGTCTGCTTGCTGATTCGTGCACCCTCCTTGACAAAGACCTGCTTGGGCAATCTCGCGTAACGCTTAAAGAATTCGTCCAGCTTCTCCTTCTGCTCGTCTCGACTAAGCGACAAGTTCGTGACCAGTTCCCACAATTGCTTAAACTCGTTTTCATCCAACCAGACTGCCGCGCTGCTGATTGCCGGCTTCGTTGCACTCGTAGTTGCGCCAACCGCGACCTTGACGTCACGGATCGCAGCCTTGATGTGCCACTCCAAGACGTTCTTATTTCGTGGCGTGTTCCGCTGAATACCTCGTGCCGCGCACCACGTGCAACCACGGAGCTGCCGGTTGTCAAAGCGCGGCTCGCGCCGATTCCAATTCAACAGTTTCTTCAGTGCTTGGAACACCGCTGCACGTTTCTGTTCGTCGGTCAAAGGAGGTTGCCCGTTCTTCCGTCCAAATTCCTTAGCGAAACAATCCAACGGTAGGCTCACGAGACAGGCGCGAAGTTCCTTCTCAACATAATCACGCGGCGGATTGAGCCTCCGACAGATTGGAAACCGTTTGCCGCGCTCCCGTGCCTTACGCAGCTCCTCCTGCACCTTTAGATCCGGCAACCACGGTTTGGCACGGCTGGTTTCCTTCGCGGCTTCCTCATCCCGCTTGGCGATGTCGGCCTTCAACTCTTCGAGCTTCTGGTCGGTGTCGATGACCAACGTTTTCAGATGACGAAGCAAAGCTCCTTTATCCGCGCGCCAGTCGTCGTCCTGTTCGCGGATGCGGTTGTACCAGTCGAATCCACGATGCTCGAACAAATGCCAGATCGCCCTCACAAAAACCAGTGGAGTAGCCTGACCTTCCCTCGCGAGCCGTCGGGCGATGAAGGGATTCACGATTGCGCACTGCTTCATGACCTCAGGCGGCAAGGCGAGAAATTGTTGCCATATCGGTTCAGCAAGCAGCGCCTTCCGGCAAGCAGTACGTTGCTCTAACGTCAGCCCTGCAAAAGCGGACTGCGGTTTGCCCTCTCGGTCGGGAGGCCAGAGAATCTCCGCAAGCTGCTTGTTGAAATACGGGTCAGGATCAGGAAGACGATTCCGCAAACACCATTGCCGAAACCGCATCAAACGCTGCCGCCGGCTGGCGCGCGTGCGACGGGCTCGGCGCAGCTGATTGCGTTTGCTCAGGTCAGATTCGCTGGCGTCCTGAAGCGTCGCGCCGAGAATGACATCACGATCTTTAACGATGGCGATTCCGTGAGCTTTGTCACCGAAGTCAACACCGAGTCGGAAGCTCTCCAGAAACTCCTTGCGGATCGCCTGTACGTTTTTGCTTAGTGCCGGACTCATTTGAGTGGTCGCCCCCGCTGCTCGCGCCGCGGGGGCGAATCAACGGCGTTCGGCCTCAAACGGGAGGGTGACTGCCTTTCGGCGGGGCCCGGCAGCGCTTGCGCGCAAAACTCATCGGCGGTCCCCCTTTCGGCAGGGCCGACTTCGTTACCGGTTCGTTGCGTTTACGCCATGCGCGACGGCCAACACCCCATCCTCGGCCTTGTTTCAGTCTTGCGCCGACAGTTAAACCGACGCGTTCGAGAAATGCAAGTTTAAATTTTCGAAAACAGTGCCGGTTTGGGCGCAGAATTTTTATTCGCGAAAAAAATCGCCACACGGCGGCTGTAAATCCCTCAACGCCAAGATCGGCGCGAAGGATTTCAGCCGCGCGCGCGGCTCAATGCAAGACTGAAACATCCCACCCGTTATCGGCGAGCCGCCTAGCCAGATCATTTCAGCCGCGCGCGCGGCTCAATGCAAGACTGAAACCGAAACGTTTCTCGTGTTCGGACAGCAACGACTCCGCATTTCAGCCGCGCGCGCGGCTCAATGCAAGACTGAAACCGGGACGCCGAGCCGCTGGCCAACTTCCATCGCAGATTTCAGCCGCGCGCGCGGCTCAATGCAAGACTGAAACTCGATAACTGTAGTGGACAGCGCCGGGGACGTCGTCATTTCAGCCGCGCGCGCGGCTCAATGCAAGACTGAAACCGAACGAGATTGCTCGCGCCGAGGGCATCACATTTGATTTCAGCCGCGCGCGCGGCTCAATGCAAGACTGAAACTGATGCAGACGGTGCCACACTCGAGGTCAGCGTCCGATTTCAGCCGCGCGCGCGGCTCAATGCAAGACTGAAACGCGATGAGCGGTCGCATGGAGAACGGCGAAGTGGAAATTTCAGCCGCGCGCGCGGCTCAATGCAAGACTGAAACGGTGGTTGTGGAGCTGTGGGGAGATCCCGCAGACGGATTTCAGCCGCGCGCGCGGCTCAATGCAAGACTGAAACAGTAGGAAAATCGGTGAAGTGAGCGTGGCTTGCGCATTTCAGCCGCGCGCGCGGCTCAATGCAAGACTGAAACCCGGTCACAACCCCCCCCTCCCGCCTATGCAGCTGATTTCAGCCGCGCGCGCGGCTCAATGCAAGACTGAAACGAGAATGGCGGGCGTGCAGGTCAGTCTCGTTGACCGGATTTCAGCCGCGCGCGCGGCTCAATGCAAGACTGAAACACAAATCCTCCACCTTAGCCTCGGTCCGCCCTGCCAATTTCAGCCGCGCGCGCGGCTCAATGCAAGACTGAAACCGAGCTGCGACTGGTTCACGGCGCTGCCAACTCCCAATTTCTGATGCGCGCGCGGCTTTGGGCCAAAGTGGTGAGCAGCGCAGAGTCGCTAGACGTCGCGGTCGCGGTACCGGCGGTCACCAAGCAAGTCCTAACCCCATCGAACAATCATGAGCCACTTTCTGTGCATCTCAGTCACTCTGCTTGATCCGCGGTTTCACGGGCGGGCTGATCGGAACCAACCTGAGTGGCCACCGTCACCGATGCGGCTTTTTCAAGCCATGCTCAATGGTTCGTGTATCGGCGGTCGTCGGCTTAATGCCGCAACAACTGAAGCCTTTCGCTGGCTTGAGCGTCGCGACCCACCACTGATTATTGCGCCAGATGCCGTGCGTGCAGCTCAGTACGAGCTGCCCATCCCAAATAATGATAGCGACAAGAAGTTTGATCGCCAAGACCGGCTCAGTCAGAAACCTGTGCGGCCACATTGGTTAAAGGGCGATGCCGTGCTGCGCTACATCTGGGAGATCGCAGATACCGAATGGCAAACCGCCCAGCCACATGCTGAGACACTCTGCGTTGAAGCGCGTCGGTTGTTAGCTCTTGGTTGGGGAATCGATATGGCATTCGGGGATGGACGCTTGCTTGGCGCCACGGAGAAAGCATCGCTGAAAGGTATCCTGTGGAAGCCTTGGCCGGTGTTTACTTCACCGGAAGTTGGGCGGCGCGTCCCCAAAGCCGATTCTCTGGCCGATCTTAAGAACGTCTACCGTTCGTTCTGCGACAGCATTGATACGCAGCGCAACCTTTATCGCCCACCGCTAAAGCCTGCGGTTTATGACAAAGCCATCTACTCACCAGATGATTCTTTGCCGCCGCGACCGCGCGTTGCATTTTCTCTGGAAGCACCGGGAAACGAAGAGCGGGGGCCAGCTTTTTTACAAACTCGCACGAGCTTGGTCGCGGCGATGTTGCGTTCACGCACTTGCGAAGCAGCAAAGAACGACCCGCACTGGAAAGGCGTAGATACCGAGAAATATGTCGCAGGACACGCGGGCAATTCCGAAGAATCCTTGCCCCGTTTTTCATACCTTCCGGTTCCAAGCGTGGGTCACCCACACGCAGATGGGCTCATTCGACGAGTGTTGATCGCTGAGCCCTATGGCGCCACGGGCGAGCATTCGCGCTGGGCAAAACGTCGGCTGAATCGCAGTGAACTTCTTGATGAGGATACGCGCAAACCGCGCGCCGTGCTCGCGCCAATCGAAGATAGCGATGACCGCGTTCTGGCCTCCTATCTTGATCCGGCGGAATGGTGGTTCAGCGTCACGCCGGTGATTCTCCCAGGCCAAGATGATCACAAACACGCCAAGGCGGAGAAGCTGCTCATGAAAGCAATCGGCCAGGCGGGAATTACCTTTGCCACTGTCGCGGAATTCCGCTTACAGAAAGCCCCTCTTTGGCCGGGCTCGCAACACTCTCGATATTACTTCGCCCCAGAGCATTTGCGCCATCTGCCGCGCTGGCACGTTGCTGTTCGCTTCCGCAACGAAATCACAGGACCATTGGCTATCGGTACCGGACGCCACTGCGGCTTGGGATTATTTGCTCGCGCCTGACCGATTTAGTGCAGCCATTCATGTCATTTCGGCCTTGGACTGTTTGTGCCGGTTGATTCGTAGCGGTTTCAATGATGGGGATACGGGTTGCGGGCTGGGACGAGATCAATCTTACAGACACGAATTTGAAGCTCGCTCTCTCCGCCGCCGGCCCGCCCCTACCAGATCACTGCAACCCCGTATTTTTTAAAACGGCGATCCGCAGTGACAATCACGAAGTCTTCCACCTGGGCCTGGGCGATGAGCATCCGGTCAAAAGGGTCTCTGTGACGCCAGGGCAACTGCTGCAACCGGCGGCAGTGCGCGATTTGGTGATGACGGTTGCAGATCGTCAACTTCAACTTAAACTTCACTTCAATGAAAACCGTAACCATGTTGGAGTTTCGAAAAAGGGCGGAGCGCGTTCTGCGCCGCGTCGCTCGAGGTGAACGCTTCGTGCTGTCGCATCGCGGCAAGCCTGCGGCGCGTCTCGAGCCAATTGTGGCGCCTTCAGAGGCGGCGCCGCCGGATGACCCCTTTCTCACCATCGGTCGCCGCAGCCGACCCAGCCCGAAAGGCAAAACCAAACACACCGACATCGACCGTATTCTTTATGGCCGCCGCTGATGTCTTCATGGACAGCGCCGGGTTTCTGGCCTTGTGGGATGCGAGCGATCAACATCACGCGAGTGCTCTTCGGCTCCAGGAACAACTTGCCCGCGCACATCGCCGTTTCCTCACCACGGAATACGTGGCCGACGAGACCGTCACTCTTTTGCGCGTGCGCCACAGTCACCGCGCCGCGGTGGATTTTCTCGATACCATCGAGCGCAGCGAAGCCCTGCGGTTGGAATGGATTGATCCGGGCCGGTTTCACGCAGCCGCTGATCTGTTCCGCAAACACGGAGATAAAACCTGGTCCTTCACCGATTGCGTTAGCTTCGCTGTGATGCGCGAGTTGCGGGTGCGCGATGCTTTCACGACCGATCGGCATTTTCGTCAGGCCGGTTTCGTTCCGCTCCTTAAATCGTAGAGGGATGCCGATTCGCTGCATCCCAAGACGCCAAAAAATGGCCGATGAAATTGAGGCTGTAAGCAGTCGCCTGCACATTTTCGAAATTCGTAAACAGGCGGTCGTACGCGAACTTGAGGAATCTGTGGCGCGCGTGGGCAACACGTCCATTGCTTGCTCTTGTTTGAAACGGTTTGCACCCAGTGACAAACTCGGTGCTCGTCAAGCATGGAAGCTGCGTGCAAGCTGAGTCGCTGCAAATGGCGAGGCGTCTTACATCTTCAAATCGGCGACGCGGTCGCAAGTCGAAACGCGGGGCGGAAGATCGTCTTGGCGATATTCCGCGCAGCGAGATCGACGCGGTTGTTGCGGAAGCATTTAAGACCACAAAAACAGTTCCGGTCGTCAAGCCTATCGAGATCGATACGTCCGCAGAGAAGGGAGCGGCGCGCCCGGCGGTCGCGCCCTACCAATCCGCAATCCGCAATCAACAATCAGCAATTCCCGCCGAGCCGCTGCCGGCGCGCATGCTCAACGAATTCGTCTATTGTCCGCGGCTGTTTTACTATGAATTCGTTGAGGGCGTGTTTGTCCACAACGCCGACACGCTTCGCGGCGCTGCGGTGCACGCCCGGGTGGACACCGGCTGTGGCGCGATGCCGGCGGCCCAAGTTGACAAAAGTGAAATTCCAAAACCGGACCAGACAAAACCGGAGATCATTCACTCGCGCTCGGTGTCGCTGGGTTCCGAGCGTCTCGGCGTGACGGCCAAAATCGATCTGGTGGAGATTCGCGCGTCGCCGGAAGCGGCCGGCGCTGAATCTGAAATTTCAAATGTCAAATCTCAAATTCCCAGTGAGTCGCCTGATCTTTTTTCGCAGCTGGAAGTTTGCCCGGTGGACTACAAGGCCGGCGCACCGCGGGAAGGTGACGATGGCAAGGAAATCTGGGACGCGGACAAGATGCAGCTCGGTCTTCAATGCCTGCTGCTGCGCGATAACGGTTACGTCTGCACTGAAGGCATCATCTATTACCGCGCCACCAAACAGCGCGTGCGCCTCCAGATTACGCCAGAGCTCGAGCAATGGATTTTGCGAAAAATCGGCGAAGCGCGCGCATGCGCCGCCGCAGGAGCAATTCCGCCGCCCCTGATTGATTCGCCCAAATGTCCGCGCTGCTCGCTGGTGACAGTTTGTCTGCCGGATGAGACCCGCCTGCTGGCGCGAAGCGAATCTCAAATTCCAAATTTGAAATCGCAGGTCACCGAACCAGCGCCGCGCAGCCTGGTCGCCCCGCGCGACGACACGCGCGCGCTCTACCTGAACACGCCCGGGCTCTACGTCGGGCGCAGCGGCGAAGTCTTGCAGGTGAAAGCGAAAAAGGAACTCATTCAGGAAGTGCGCATCAACGATGTCTCGCATGTGGCGTTGTTTGGTAACATTCAGATTTCCACCGCTGCCGTGCAGGCATTGTGTGAGGCTGACACGCCAATCACGTACTTTTCCATGGGCGGCTGGTTTTATGGCATTACGCGGGGCCACTCGCTGAAGAATGTCTTCACCCGGGTGCAACAATTCCGGATGGCGCGCGAGCCGGCATTTTGCGTGCAGCTCTCCCGCAGCTTCGTGGCCGGCAAAATCCGCAATCAGCGCACGATGTTGATGCGCAACCATCTGGAACCGCCGGCGCAGGTTCTGGCAAAACTAAAAAACTCGGCGGAGACGGCGCGCAACGCGACTTCGCTCGACGAGCTGTTGGGCATCGAGGGCGCAGCGGCCTCGTTCTATTTTTCGCAATTCAGCGGAATGATCAAGGTCGAGGACGAACTTGCCGCCGAACCGCCAGCAAACGCGGGCGCCCAACTGCGATTCAACTTCGATTTCAATGGGCGTAAGCGTCGTCCGCCCACCGACCCGGTCAACGCCCTGTTGTCGCTCGCCTACAGTTTGTTGGCCAAAGACTGCGCCATCGCCGCGCTCACCGTCGGGTTCGATCCGTACGTGGGCTTCTATCATCAGCCGCGCTTTGGACGCCCCGCCCTGGCGCTGGACGTGATGGAAGAATTTCGGCCGTTGATTGCCGAATCGTGCGTGCTCACTGCGATCAACAATCGCATGATCAGCGAGAAAGATTTCGTGCGCGCCGGGCGCGCAGTAAATCTGAGCGCCGCCGGGCGCAGACAATTTTTCGTCGCCTATGAGGCGCGCATGAATCATCTGGTTACGCACCCGATTTTTGATTACAAAGTGACTTACCGTCGGGCGCTGGAATTGCAGTTCCGCATCCTGGCCCGTTATCTCACGGGCGAGATCAACCAATACGTTCCGTTCATGACGAGATAGAATTTCAGAATTTCAAATTTCAAACCCTCAAATTTCGAACCGTCAGATTTCAAATTTCAAATCCCTGATCTAAAATCCTCATGACCTACCAGCGTTTCGAAGATGTTCCGGTTTGGCGGGAAGCGATCAATCTTGGCCAGCGCATTTACGCTTTCACACAACAGACGCCTTTCCAACGGCAGCGCAGTCTGCGCGACCAAATCGAACGCGCCGCTGTTTCCGTTTCGAATAACATCGCAGAAGGCTTCGAGCGCGGCACCACCCAGGAACTGATCACGTTTCTCTACTACGCCCGCGGATCCGCCGGCGAAGTCCGCTCGATGCTTTGGTTAATGGAAGGCCTGCCGGGCTTCGCCAATTCGAAATCTGAAATTTTAAATCTGCGATGCCTCTCGGAATCTTGCACCCGGCAATTGCGCGCATGGGCCGATTCGCTTCAGAATAGCGCGATCAAAGGCCAGCGCCATCTCACCGAGGCAAGCCGGCGGCGGGACCAGGCAGCGAAACGCGCTGCCGCCTTCCGGGAAAAGCTCAAAAGCATGCTCCCACCACGAGGTGCATCCGCAATTTGAAATTTGAAATCGAGAAGCCGACGAGATCGATCTGCACTTTGAAATTTGACATTTGAAAATGCGCACCACCTACATTGTTTGTTACGATATTTCCGATGACAAACGATTGCGAAAAGTCTTCAAAACTTGTCGCAATTACGGCGATCATTTGCAATACTCAGTCTTTGAATGCGACCTGAACCAGGCAGAGCTGGTCAAGTTCCAGCGCCAGCTTGGCGAAATCATCAATCACGTCGAGGACCAGGTGCTGTTCATTGCGCTCGGCCCCTCGGAAAATCGCGGGGATCGCGTGATTTATGCGCTCGGCCTTCCTTATATGAAACTGGATGCGCCCTGTTACGTGGTATGATCGACTCGCCCTCGCTCGTTAGCTCTTTGACAGTTTAGCCGTGCGCCAACGTGCGAGCGGTAACATGACACCTAACCACGGCTCGGCGCTCGCACCGCTGCAAACACGGACGTAAAACCCGAAGTAAAAGCTACGAAAACCTCCATGCACTATTCGTTAGGCGACCAAAAATTGCAGCCGCTCGAAATCGATTATTTCTGCGGCTCAACCCCAGCTGTTTACAACCTGGCGATTTCCGCGCTCGCACGAGCGCGGCCCCATTGAAGCAATGTTGAATGAGCTTGAGCGGATAGCTGTGCGGACATTTCCGCGCTCGCACGAGCGCGGCCCCATTGAAGCCGGCAGATCGAGGCCATATTCTCGCGCTCCGCGGCGATTTCCGCGCTCGCACGAGCGCGGCCCCATTGAAGCCATTCTGGAGATCGCGCTTTGAACCGTTGCCCACGCCGATTTCCGCGCTCGCACGAGCGCGGCCCCATTGAAGCTCCTGAAGCGGACTTGGAACATACTCGCCTCCATCATATTTCCGCGCTCGCACGAGCGCGGCCCCATTGAAGCAAATCGAGCGCTTGCCGAGAGGCGCGCAATCTAGTATCATTTCCGCGCTCGCACGAGCGCGGCCCCATTGAAGCATTGGATGCTTTTTTCGCACATGCGACAGGAGATGTATTTCCGCGCTCGCACGAGCGCGGCCCCATTGAAGCAATGAGCTTGAGCGGATAGCTGTGCGGACTAAGGCTATTTCCGCGCTCGCACGAGCGCGGCCCCATTGAAGCCCGTCCCTCACTAGACGCACCGCCGCGTCTAGGTCGTATTTCCGCGCTCGCACGAGCGCGGCCCCATTGAAGCTCTGAATGGTAGATGTCGTTGAAGTTTTCCGACGTGATTTCCGCGCTCGCACGAGCGCGGCCCCATTGAAGCGAAGCCGG
>Ga0209810_1000171_pt1 | contig 191198 bp, 159 predicted proteins | sample Coa_R1_7_FD_187159 | JGI IMG/M metagenome (GOLD analysis project Ga0209810, IMG submission 187159) | Surface soil microbial communities from Centralia Pennsylvania, which are recovering from an underground coalmine fire - Coalmine... | ecosystem: Environmental > Terrestrial > Soil >... | reverse complement strand
CACTGGGAAGGCGAAGCCTCATTCACTCACGCACAAGATTTCCGTCTATCAGAAATGCTAAGAGGTCAACAGGCCACCACACACACGAATCCTAGTAGCTGGTGCGGTGGCTTTTACATGTCTATACGCACCTTGCTAGATGTGGTCTTGCAAGCTCGAGCGATGCCTTTGCCACTCCTGACATCACCATGCATATCAACACAGAATGAAGAGTTGTCCGTGATTTCTCTTTATGCTTTAGCTGGTTCGGATTGAGCGATCCTTTGCCGATAGAGGATCCCTGCTCAGAAAACAACGGCCGTTAAACACTATATTAAATTCCTCATAGCCAGGGTTAGCCCGCCATTTCTTTAAGAAGGAATTCTTGCAGTGTCATCTTGTATTTGTGCTTCTTGCAAAGTTCCGTCTTCTTCTCTTGAAGAGAATTGCCTTGGAGCTCCTCGGATTCAGAGTAATGAATGTAATCGCTTTCAGTTTCTTGATCACGAGTAATCTCATCTGGTGCTTGTCGAAAGCTCCGTCTACAAAGAATTTCTCCCTACGAATCGATAATCTAAGGAATCCCTCTACAAACATCTTCCGGTTCCGTTCTCTTCAAACCCAGCTTTTTTCACTCTGAGCATGTATTCTATAGCCGAAGACATACTTCTCGCAAGTGTGATCCCATTCTCATGATGCGTCTCTGTGTGTTTGTGCTTCAATTCCTGTTGTTGTGCCTTGGGCTGTTTGCAATTTTGTAGTCGTAGAACCATGCCCGTATGATCGAGCAATCTAAGGACGCCTTTTGTCTCCCCTGATTATTTTCTTTCGAATCAACCTAACGACTATGATGGAGAAGGAGATGTCTGCCATCTTTTCCAGAACTTATCTACTTGCGAATTTGTTTCACTTATCCTTGTGCAGAAACTTGTAGCAAAGCTTTTCATCGATCTTCCTTCTCAGGGTCAGCGTTACAACATCAACGAGAATTTGTCTCGAGAAATCTCGCAAGTTCAAGGATGCTACCTATGCTCTTTGGGTGCATGAGAGTAAAAGAGCCATGAATATGGAACAGTACGTATAGCTCTTCAGACCGTCCTTGGTCTTTCCTATCCGGCTCTACAATTTTGTCAATGTACCCGAAGTCATTCTTTTCAAAAATGAGTTTCGGGGAAGCTATCTTCTCTCGCTACCTTAACGGTTTCAGAGCTCAGAGCTTGTCTGGAGTGTAAAGCTCTGGCGCCGTCTTTTATATCAAGATTCAAGATTCGCATCACACTATCTCCTGATGAAGAATGTAACCTTACTCTCTAATGCTACTAATTGTTAACAAGAAAGCTATAGAGAGCTATTTGCAGACTTGATCATAGAGAAGATATAAAGTACGTTGGCAAGTATTCGATTAGATTTCCCCAGGAGTTGTTTTATCAAAAGTATTTTCACTTTCTGTTGCAGCTTCAGAGTGCCATGTATTTCGGGCTTTGGGTCAATCTCTATAGTGGATCCAGCTTCTTTGATTCAGCTGGGGAATCGTTGCTGGTATACCTCCTCCAGTTTCTCTCTTGCTTTGAGGTAAGAAGCGATATTCTCCCTTTTTGATGCGTTCATCCATTTTCTTTCCTGAGCTAGTTTTGAGCATCGTTATTGTAGATTAATTCCGAGGAGAAGGAGTCTCAAGAGCTTGTCTAAGTTTTTAATTATGAATATAGGACATGCGCACCTATGCGCCTCCAGATTGATACAATAGCTCAAAATCATGAATCCAGTGAAAGCATCATGAAAGCGTTAGATGGGCTTCAATTTCGTCCCAAACTATTGAACCCTTGAATGTTTAAATAAAACTGCTTCTTTCTCAAAAAAAAAGGTAGACGGTTGCAATCTCCGAGTAGTTTCATTAGAAATGCCACGGGCCTTGTTCGCGGAATAAGCTTCGTAGACGCGTTATTCATGAACTTGGGATTTTCAGGACCAGTGGGGTACGCTGTCGCTTATACTATTGCATGGGTGCCTGCGGCTTTTCCAGGAGCTAATCTCATTGTTTCGGTACTCGTTGCTATGTTGCTTTCTTTTTTCGTTGTAGGAACGTACGGACTATTTAGTGCGGCAATGCCTAGATCCGGCGGAGATTATGTTTTTGTTTCTAGAGTATTGAAACCAAGTTTGGGATTTCTTGTCAATTGGGTAATTTGGTTTTGGACTATGATTTGGTTTGCAACCGCTACAAATTGGCTGACCACTTTTGCAATCGTGCCCGCGCTGGCAAATATCGGATTTGTATCACGAAATCAGGGACTAATTAACCTCTCATCTGGGCTCTCTGCACCCATTTGGGTGTTTTTGATAGGGGTGGTTGTTATCGTTATCCTCGGAGTTCTATCTATCCGCGGGGTGCGCGCTCTAATGAGTGCTCAGAAATATTTCGTGCTTGCAGCGCTAATTGGTTCTATAATTAGTATAGGCGTACTTTTGACACACACGCATAATAGTTTCGTCAGCGCATTTAATCAATATATGAATCCTTACACAGGTTCATCAAATTCGTTTAGTTGGTTGATTTCACAAGCCCAAAAACTAGGCTACAACGCCGTTGGGTACAATATCCGAGACACATTGCTCGCACTGCCCTTTGGGTACTTCGCATTCGGATGGGCTTTTGCGTCAGCGTATGTCGGAGGAGAATTTAAACACGCAAATAATGTGAAAAGGCAACTTGTCACCACAATTGGCGCGTCAGCAGTCGTAGGCTTACTTACTGCAACGCTCATTGGGTTACTATTGAATGTTGTGGGCTACAATTTCTTCTCCTCAGCATCCTACATCTTTCTAAATTCTCCCCAGACTCTCAATGTTCCGGTTCCATCTTATGGAATGTTCAACTTGTTTGTTAGTTTTCTTAGTGGAAATGTGTATTTGGCGGGACTGATCAATATACTTTTCATCGGCTGGGGACTACTTGCACTTCCAGTTCTATTTATGACACAATCAAGGTGTCTTTTTGCTTGGTCATTCGATCGGATCATTCCCTCGGCTTTTGCTCAAGTCAGCGAGCGTTACAATACACCCGTGAACAGCATTATTTTGATTACTGCACTTGGCATCACTATACTCGGATTCTATACATTTTTACCGTTCTTCTTTTCATTGTTCACAACTACGATACTACAACAGATAATTTTCGCTTTGATTCCAGTTGGAATAGCTGGGGCAGTATTTCCTTTCCGCAAGAAAGTGTTGTATTCAAACGCAAAGATATCTTTTATGGGCATTCCGCTTATCACAATCTTTGGAATCGCTATGGTAATCTTCTTAGGATATGTTGCGGCTGTCATGCTCGGAACTACGCAATATGGGACAAGTATCGCAAATGTATCAATTCCGTTTACAATCGGGTTGGCATTCTCCATCGGTGGCCTCGTAATATTTTACAGTTCTAAATTGATAAATAAATCCAAGGGAATAAATATAGACGAAATTTTCAAAGAGATTCCACCTGAGTAAACATTTTCGTTTGAGAACTGTTGACCTTTGACCGACTCGATTTTTATTAAACATGCAGTAGTGTGCACGTTTGATAAAAATCATTCAGAGACTCCGAATATAATAGATGATGGTGCAGTAGTAACTTCCAATCAACAGATTGTATCTGTAGGCAAGACGGAAGATTTAGCCAAAGATTTCAGGCAGACAGATACAGTTATTGATGCTTCAGGCAAAATCGTAATTCCTGGTCTAGTGAGTGCTCATACTCATATAGCAGCAACCTTTCTCCGTGGCTTGCTTGAAGACATCGACAATCACTTCTACGGATATGCTTTACCGCTTGAAGAGTACCTGACGCAAGATGCTGTATTCAAATTCAGTTTACTCGGAGCCGTTGAGGCCCTAAAATATGGAATTACTTGTATCAATGATATTTACCATTATTCTGAGGCAACTGCCAAAGCGGTGAGCCAAGTTGGCTTGCGTGCAGTTATAGCTCATAAAGTGTTTGACGCAAACCTATCCAAAATCAAAGATGGTTCTTATGAAAGAAGTCTTGAATCAGGAATAAAACGGCTAAGAACTAACGAGAAGTTAGTGAAAGAGTGGAATGGTGGTTCGAATCAAAGAATTTCTTGTCGAATTGGACCTCACGCCCCTGACACTTGTAGCCCTGAGCTTCTCAGAGCATCAAGGGAATCAGCAAAAAGATTGGGGGTCGGCATACACATGCATCTGTCACAATCTCAGAAAGAGGTAGAATATATACGCAGAAATTACAATAAGTCATCTGTCGAATATGCGAACGATTTAGGGTTGCTCGATTCTGATACCGTTGCAGCACATGCTATTTTCGCAAGCGAGACGGATTTGGAGATTCTGAAACGAAAAGACGTTGCGATTGTCCAATGCCCAAGCATTTATGGAAAGGTAGGCGTGTTCCCAAAATTTACTAGAATGTTGAATGATGGGATTAGATTAGGACTTGGCACAGATTGGTTGTCAATGGATATTTGGGATAATCTGCGACAAGCGATAGGAATCAATAGGATTTTGTCGAGTAGCAAATCTCTTAGCGCGACAAAAGTGTTGCAGCTTGCTACCGTTGGGAGTGCTCGTGTGTTAAAGAAAGATCATGAAATTGGTGCACTGTTCCCTTCAATGAAGGCAGATATCGTTCTATTGAATGGCAAAGGAAGTCATATGAGGCCATTACGTAATCCGATTCAGAATCTCGTTTACTATGCCAATATGAACGACATTGATACAGTAATAGTTGATGGACAAATAGTAGTTGAAAAAGGGCAAATTAAAACCGTTAACGAGGAAGATATAGTGGCTGACGCCCAAGCAAGCGCAGAACAAATATGGCCTAAAATCCCGTATCCCTCAATAATTAAATGAAGTTCGAATCTAATTTTTGACATCTTCCACTTGGTTTGTTGCGATATAGTATTGAAAGCAGGATAACATGTCAATACTTATGAAATCCGAAATTGCGATTCGAACGATAAGCTTCCTGGAGAATTCGTATGATGGTAAAGCTGCAAGTGTTATTTGTGTCTTAGAGATACATGTGTCGGATTGAGTCCTGGAATCAATAGAGTGCTCGTTATCTTCTAGGTGTACCATCTCTTCTACGAATTAGATTGGTAGAATGAGCAGATCGACGAAAAGCTAACGGAGATCGTCTGAGGAAACTAGACGAATGATCACGATCTAGTTCCTGTCCTTTGCGACGCATTATCTTATCGCACAAGTGACTAATGCCAGGGCTATGGTTGCATCGGATTTCCAATATCGTCCTCAAATCTTAAGGAAAATGAAAGAATTATAAAGAGAAATTCCATGTAGTCCAAAGCCGTAGCTCTTTTACTATTCGATAAAGCGTTGCTGCCTCGCCTTAGTTCTCCCGTTCCACCTTATTGCGATTCATTTTGTAAGCAATCAGATCGTTCTGTAATTCGTGGATTGCTACTCTCTTGTCAAGCAGGACTTTGCGCAAGATTTTGCTCTGAGCCTTTTCAATCAGTGAATCCAATCTTACCATCGAAATGCGAAGGGTAAGAATTGCTCTTTCTATGACACTTTCATCAGGATTCAAAATTTCCCTCTTGCTGGAAAGATTAGTCCAATCTAGATCAGCAACAGAACTTTGAGTATGACCGTCTTCTCTTATGTTTCTAATTGTTTTTACAATGTGTCTGGTTTGTTCCCGATTGAGTTTTTCCTCGGCTACAAGATCGAGTAACTTCTCTTGTTGGACAGGATCTCTGAGCCAAGCAATTTCTTCAGCAATGCTTGATGAGATTACCCGAGCTTTGATCAATTCCTTTGCTTTTTCTGGTAAACTCAATAGCTGCAAGCGATGAGACACGTATTCTTGTGATTTCCCTATTCGTTTTGCTAATTCAGACTGACTTCCCCATCCAAATTCTTCACAATAGCGTTTGAAACTTTCCGCTTCTTCGATTGGGTCAAGCGTCTTTCGTTGGATATTTTCTACAAGCGCAGCTTCATAGGCTTGGCGGTCGTCGAAATTGACGACTAACGACGGTATCCGCCTAAATTTTAACTTCCTACAAGCAACGTACCTTCTATTTCCGGTAACTATTTCAAAATGATCCTTTTGTGGCCTAACAACAATTGGCTCAATTAGTCCATTTTCTCGAATGGATGAGGCCAAAGAGTCGACATCGCCAAGGGTGGTACGAAGCTGTACTTTTGGAGGAAGGATAAGTGAGATTTCTATCTCTTCATAGGCCCCAACAAACATGTACTCTATTCCGTTGCGTAACTTCACGCCGTAGGATCATGGCGCCTACCAGAAAATAACCATTATTTAGTGTCGACATACCACAACAGTAGGGCTATTTCAGTCTCGCAATAGTCTTCGAATAATTTTCCCAGTGGAAGTTTTGGGTAGCGAGTCCACGTAAATAACTTCGCTTGGCCTTGCTATTTTTCCAATTTCTTTAGCCACATAATCCTTCAGTTCAGATGCAAGACTCTGCTTATCTATGTTGATATCACTCTTTAGGACAACATATGCTACAATTTCATTCCCTTTGAGTTTGCTTGGCTTTGCCACAACTGCAGCTTCGGCTACAGCTTTGTGATGCAAGAGTGCCTCCTCAATTTCTGCAGGCCCTATTCTATGACCAGACACTTTAATCATATCATCGGCACGCCCTAAAACATACCAACATCCGTCTTGATCTACAAATGCTAGATCCCCATGGTACCAAATATTTGGAAATCGACTCCAATACGTTTCTAGATATCTCTTTTCATCATGCCAAAAACCTCTTGTCATGCTCGGCCAAGGGTTACGTATAACAAGATAGCCTAAAGAGTTTTCAATGTGATTCCCATCTTCATCTAAGACATCTGCATCAAAGCCCAATTGAGGCCCGCCCAAACTCCCAGGATTCATTTCCAAGATAGGACATGTTCCAAGTATTGCACCGCCGATTTCTGTCCCACCAGCATTATTGAATATGGGAGTACTAGATCTCCCTAAAACTTCGAACAGCCAGGACCACGTAGGCTTGTCTATTGGCTCGCCAGTAACAGCCATTGACCGAATGCTGGATAGATCATAATTAGACATAACCAAATTGTTACAGGCCATTCTGAGCAACCTTGCTCCTGTTGGAGAAAAGCCAAAGATTGAAACTCGATATGTCTCAATTATTTTCAATATTCTGTCAGGAGTAGGGTAATCGATCGCACCATCGTAAAGTACAGCAGTTCCTCCATTAAGCAAAAGTCCGTATACTAACCAGATATGAGCAGTAATCCAAGCTATATCTGTCGGCCAGAATAACACATCGAAAGATTTGATATCAAGTGGATGAAGAGTCTGTTGGGCAGCTACTACCCCAAACCCTGCATGGGCATGAACCGCCGCCTTCGGCCTACCCGTTGTTCCAGATGTATAGAGAATGAAGAGCGGATGCTCTGAGTCTAACCTTTCACAAGATGCTTCCGAAGGCACAGTTCGAATTTCGTCTTGAAGAAAACAGATCGGGATAGAGGCAATTTTGGACACATTAGTCTCACCGTCGTTTAGGTTTAGATCAACAATAACTGATTGAATCTTGGAACTCTGAGATACGGCTTCTGTAAGTTCATCAAGCAGGCTTATTTTCTTTCCCTTTCGAAAATATCCGTCTGCAGTCACTATGACCCGCGGATTACAATCCTCGATTCTTGTTTTAAGTGCAAGTGGACCTAAGCCAGAAAAAATAGCGCAGTGGATAGCTCCGATCTTTGCACATGCTAGTAAAGTGCTGACAGCTCTCCAAGTGTTTGGCATGTAAACACACACTACATCTCCTTTTGAGACTCCATGGAGTTTCAGGACATTGGCAATCTTGTTTGTCATAGTATTGAGCTCTGAATACGTAACCAGGTATTTCTTACCTTCCTCGTTCTCACAATAATATGCTACCTTATCCCCGATCTTGCTTTGACGAATCTGCCTTTCAAGGCAGTTGTATGCAATGTTGAATAATCCTCCCACAAACCACTTTGTCCAAGGTAGTCCTTGACTAGAATCGATCACTTGATGATACGGTGAGAACCATTCAAATCCAAAGCGTTTTTCAAAAGTGGACCAAAACCAATCTGGATCAACAATCGATCTCTTGTAAAGTTCCGTATACGTTCTTACATTTATGTCTGTCATAAATTGAAAAAGATTGCTTTTCTCGATGAATTCCCGGCTTGGAATGTATTTTTTCTCATGACCAGAATCCAATTATTCAAACTCACCAGCCAGCTGTTCATGATCAAGAAGTGCAAAGCTCTCTTTGACTGAAGGAGGGGACACAAAAATGTACCCGTTTCATCAGAAGTAAAACTATCAGACCTAAAACTGTTTTCTCTTCTCTATCAAGTATAGAGCATTTTAATATTTTCCTAGATCTGGTGTGTTGAATAACTAGACATGTTTGTCATCTTTTATTTTCACTACTCCGTTTACTGATGTTTGGTTAACGATACCTATCATTGAGCTCTAAGAAGAAGAAGAAGAGGGACTGGAAGAAGTACAATGAAGAGCTAGTAAGAAGAGGAGAGTTACTCTTTGACCCTGATTTTTTATCTGGATGGGAAGAAGAGTTAAACAGATTGAACGAGAAAAAGGAGGGGGCAAGGTATCTTTATCCAAACTCATTAATGAATATGCTCGCAGCCATCCACGCGTATCTTCTTCCCTACAGACAGATAGAGGGGTTTCTAAGGGTGTTCGCAGAGCACGTAGACGTATTCAAAAAAAGAAGAAGAAGAAGAAGACCGGCTGATTATACAACTGTATGGTGGAGAGTAGCCAAACTAAAGGTGGATATCGACCCTGATGTTGATATGGCCAAAGATGTTACAATAGCCGTGGATTCAACAGGCATTAAAGTTTCAAACAGAGGGGAGTGGATTAGAGAGAGAAGTGGTACTGTACAAAAAGAAGAGGGTTCATCAAATTCCATATCGCTGTTAACATAAAGACGGGCAAGATATTATCCATAGATGTTACGAAGGAGAATATATCAGATGGTGCAAGGGCTATTCCTATTGTACAATCAGCTTCTAAAAGGGTCAACAACATATCCAGATCATTGATGGATGGAGCGTACGATAGAAGAAGTATATTCAACTATCTTTCGAACAAAGGAATAGAACCCGTTATTAGGGTCAGAAAGAATTCCTCATCAAAAGCCAGAGGTTCTATAGCTAGAAAGCTTGTTGTCATAGAGCAGCTTGCTGATTATGACAGGTGGAAGAGGAACCATGATTACGGCAACAGATGGAGAGGGTAGAATCATCCATATCATCCTTCAAGAGGATGTTCGGGGAGCACGTTACATCAACAAAATAATGGAGGTATATGGTAAATGAAATGTTCGCGAAGGCAAGATTGTATAACATGTTTCTGGCCGTAAAGGTGTAGTGCAGGAAAAAGCAAAGGAAAAACATGAGATCTAGCGATAAGAATCAAATGCTAATTAGTTATTCGACAGAGCACTATTGTTTAATACCTTAAATATCATTGCCTAGTTTTGTTTTCGAGTATGGAATCGATTGAATATTTTCAAGAATCCTCTATAGGGCATAAATACATGTTGAAGGATTCAAACAATCCGGCTTTCGAAGACTTCATCCACTCACCTAAAAGTGTTGAGCGGGCAGATGTTGCAATCTTTGGCGTACCCTTTGCTCTCGGATCATTCAAGCCCGTTACTGCGGTTGATGGCCCTAGAGGAATTAGGCATGGTCTTTCTTATTATCGCACAGCGAGCGTCTCCCATGGAGAAGACATCGATCTAATCCGTTCAGGGCTGTTGGTCGCGGACTATGGAGACCTGCAAATTATTCCAAGTAGCCACGAACAAACTCACCATCGGATCGATTATGTCCTAACACGCATTCTCAGACAAAAGATGATTCCAATAATGCTTGGAGGAGATCACTCGATAACTTACCCTGCTGTAAGAACTTTTGCAAAACACGTTGGAGGTAACATCGGGTTGATTTGGATGGATTGTCACCTTGATACTGCTGATTCTTATAATGGTGATCCCTATTGGTGTGGTTGCCCGCTAAAGCGAATTCTAGATGACATCCCAGGCAGACCAGTGAGAGCAAGAAATGTTGTTCACTTAGGTGCACATGGGTTTCACGAAAACCTTCCACAAATTACGAACGCAAGAAAAGCTGGAATAAACATACTTACAGCCGAGAACATTTTGGACCAAGGAATTGAAAATTCAGTGAAACAAACTATGGATCTTGCGAAATCTGGGACAAACGCCATCTACCTCACCTTTGACATCGATGTGACCGACGCCGCCTTTGCGCCTGGAACTCAGGGGCCCTGTCCTGGTGGTCTAATCCCAATTCAACTCTTGAAAATCGTCAGGCTATTGAGCGAGACAGGAATCGACGCGTACGACCTCGTCGAAGTTGCCCCACCTCTCGATGTCGCCGATTTGACAGTTCGCTTGGCAGGTGCGATTGTCATCGAGTTCTTGGTCGGTTTGATAAAAAATCGACGAACCCACAAATTGATGAATTAGTCCTCTTCTTTGACCACGCGCACGCATTCGAATATCTTCAACTATCAGCGACGGTAATGATCGTGCTAGTTCTTGCGTTTAGCTGGTCTTGTCACTCATTCCGCACTGGACTGTGGCATAACCTGTTCAACCTAGCTCCGACATCAACCTAGCGGAAAGTTTTGCCCCACACTCTCGATTTCCAATGTGCTTGAATAATTCTGTCATCTTCAATGACCTCTCCATTGTGAGCCTTGAGAATTTTCCTAATCAAATTTGTTTGTACTTCAACTGCTTCTCTTTTCCAAACGGGTCTCATCACAACAAACATACACTCCCACATAGAAGACAAATCGAAGAAAGAGAGGGGATAGTGGAAACACGCATGATTTTCAGTTCGCTATGAGCTCAATCAAAGCAAAGTGAGTTTCAAAAGTGCCAAAAGAGAGCGGCGCGAGCCTAATCGATACGCTTCTTTTTTCTTCATCGTAATCGGAGTATTTTGCGCCCTTTATTTAGCAGTTGTCAAAAGGCAAAGATTTCCTGCTCTCTAGATGGGAGTTTGGACTCTTTTCTCTGCTCTTATGTACGTATTACACTTCCATTCAGGAGCGTCCCTGCTCCTTTGGGTAATTTGGTCAATAATTGGGATCGGATACTGTGATTGGAAGGGATTTTCCGTGACTTTTAAATGGATAAGGATAGTCGCAAAGGTCGCTCGGGAGGAAAGCAGACCATAGTGAATGATTTGAAAGAAAGTAGATGGCAAGCATCCCCGGAAGCAGGAGTAACAGTCTATTGGCTTTGAAGAAGAGCATCTTGCAGCTTTTTCTAGTGTTCTTTGTTGTCGATGCTTCTTGGACAGTTCGCTGGTCGTCCAGTTTGAAAGCTTCTTTTGTATGAGCTACGATTTTTCGGATTACAACTGTATGAAAGATGATACTCTCGAGAGCGAAGGCTCTAGAAAAGTCAAGTTGTAAGGCAGGAGACATTCAGATTTTGTAGTTAACTATGGAAACAAAATTTAGGGAATTTACTTGAAGTGACTAATTTTCATAATGTTGTACAGGATTATTCATAATTCCAAAATCAAGATCTCGATTGATCCAAGTACCCTACCAGGGTAGGGAGTTCTCAATGCCGAATTATACGGGAGGGGTGATCAGCTTCTTCTCTCGCCTTGAATCGTGTCATTGAGATAATTAGCACAATCAGGACGGCTAAAAGAATAAACAGGCATTTTTGTTTCCCTTGTTGGCTATAGCTCGAATGATATAATCTCTCAATGCGTTTAGCGTTCGAAATGTGAAACTTCGAGTCCCGAAATAAAAGAAATTGAAGAGCAGTTACGAGAGAAGGAACAAGAGAAAGGAGGCAGGCAAGCAAGTCGCTACTACTATTATAACTCGAAGTAGTCCCAGGAATCAAGTCCTCCAACGCATTAGACTATGTCCTTGCCTTCTTTATCACAACCTCATGATCCGTAACTGATAGAATCAAAGGATCTCCCTCTTTCCACTTAAGCCCATCTATTGCAGGTTTTGGGATTGTGACTACCATCGTCTCAGCTACCTTTCTTAGTTTCACCCTGAATTCTGTTGGCATTTTTACTCTTCTTCACCTTTCCTCCTTGTAAGTTTCCGTCTTTTTTAAAAGTCAATATTCATTCAAGATGAAAGCTAGCTCTTCTCTTTTTTAAAAAGATATCTGTTGAGATAAGACATTTTTCATCATATCTCTTAAATACTCCAGCTCTCTAAAGATATGTCTAGTGATCCAAACCAAAAATGACCGTAAATGAAATAGAAAACATTTCAGAAACAAGAATCGAAAAAGAGGGAAGAGAGGGAGAAGGAGAAGGAGAAGAACAAGAACAACAATGCGAAAGTATCAATCAAGGAGCTAGCTTCTCTCTTGTTTGGTCAAGTGGAATAGATGTATTCAAGAGAATAATCAAAACACTTGGGAAGCTTGAAGGCGAAGGAGAGATAACTTTCAAAGTAACAAAGGATGGCCTATTCTATCGCCAAATGGATAGAAGCCACGTCTCATTGATTGACCTCTATTTTTCATCAGAAGATTTCGAGAGCTTTCAATGTATGAGAGAAGGGAAATTCACGATTCGCTCTGAAGACTTGCTCTCAAGGCTTGATCGTGCGGGAAGGGAAGATTTATTGGAGCTATCATCATCGTCGTCGTCATCATCAATTGAGAATTCTGATTCGCTCAACATTATACTCAAAGGTAGGAGAACAACAAAATCATTCTCCCTCAATCTTACAATGGATTCGCCCAAATCAGATACCCCGCTTCCAAAGTTAAGCTTTGAATCAAGCTTTCAAATTCAAGCAAAGGATCTTATCGAAGTTCTCAAGGACATCGAAACAACAAACAATCACTTTACTTTGAAAGCAACAAATGGCAGACAACAAGTTGTATTCTTTGCAAAGGGAGATCTTGGGACTGTAAAGGATGAGTTGACTCATCTTGAGATAAATACAAGTGTAGAGGAGCAGCATCAGGGACAGCAAATAACTGAAAAGGAGACAATCGCAACCTACTCTATCCAATACTTGAGTGATTTCTTAAACACACTCAAGCCAGAATCGATCAAAGTAGAATTCAGTACTAAGATGCCACTTCGCCTTACAGTTCAACCTCTGAAGGAAGGCAGCAGCAAATCAATTCTACAGTTCTACCTAGCGCCTAGGATTGATGAAATCTAGAAGGGAAAAAAAGAATGGTTTCTCCTCGAGTCTAAGGATACTCATTTTTCCGAGCAATTAGAAAAAAATCGAAAAGAGATGGAAAGGAGCATGCAACAAGCTAAACAGGCAAGAAAAGAAGAAGAAGAGGAAGAGCAGGAAGCAAGCAATATCAAAGAACAAGGGCGAGACTATGTCTTTTCTCTCCTGATTTCTGAATTCGAGTTAGCAGAAGGGAAAAGGCCTCCTCTTTGTGACGGATGCGCAAGACCCTTTCCCACTTGGCAACAAAATCAGTATGCGGTAGAAAGCACATACTTGGTTAACTGTCTTATCTTGGATGGAGAGCGATTTCATTCTCTTCAATGTGATGAATGCGTTGATAGGTACTTCAAAAACTTGGAAAGACTTGATGAGATCAAAGTACAAAGTGAAGTAATCGAAACTGTCAAGTTTGTCTTGAGCAAGGAGATGGAGGTTATAGTTTTCCCTGATATATCTTCAAGCAAAGGTGCAGAATTGCACAAGACAGATGGAGGAGAGCTAGAAGGTTTTGATCTATTCACTTAGACGTGCCCACTTTATGGCCGTTTTGCATTTGAAAGAAGGGTAGAAGTGATGAGAAAAATGAAGAAACATAGAATAATATGCGCAGTTCGGACCAGAAAGGGGAAAGAGAGAGGAAGACACGAAGGAGGAAGTAGAAGAGCAATGGAGAAAGAGAGAGAAAGTAAGCACTAGGAGAGAGAGGTAGTGGGGGCATATCACGAATTGCTCGATTGTAAACTAGAGGTTGAAGCACAACTTTCGAATAGCGAATCTCTCGCAAGAGTAGAAGAACTACTTAAGAAACGCATCAGCGAATATGGAAGAAACGTCTTGGTCGATCGCAACACAATTACAGTTGAAGGATATGCAAGCCTCAAAGACAGAAGAGATGGAGACGAGTTTGAGCACGAACACAGAAAGATAGTTTCAGAGATTAGGCAAATAGACAGTAAAGCAGAGGTAGAAACAAGATGGCAATACTTACACGATTGGGATGAAGTATTCAGAACTTGTGAAGGTGATGAACAAGAAGCGGAAGAGGGAGAAGAAGAAGGATTAAGAGCGTAGGTTTCGAACCACGAGTATTTTTTAAGCCGATAATTTTTTCCATTTGAGACAGCAAAAAAGTAATCTTTATCGGGTCTTTTCATTGCTTCATTCGCTTACTGTTAATAATAATCAGGGGCAACAAGAGCCGTGAGTTGCTTCAAAGTTACGCTTGAATCAAGTTTAGATATTTTCTATGAGGGGGACGGCAACAAAATTGCAAGAGCTTTCTACATTCCTGTACTGAAACAATCTTCAAGCTATAAGCGAGTTTCTGGTTATTTCAGCGTGGACAGCTTGGTTGTTGTAGCAACTGGACTTGCTGGATTGATCAAGAATAACGGAAAAATGAGCCTCATCCTTGGTGCACACGATTTGGGGAAGGAGCTCAGCGAAGCATATGTATTAAGCAGGGACAGAGCTCAAGATTTGCTTAAAGACATCGGAGAAAGGATTTCTCTTGGCCTTGAAAGAGTCGAGGACATCCTTACTAAAAGAAGAATAGAAGCTATTGCATGGATGCTCGCAAATGGGACGCTGGAAATTAGAGTAGCAATTCCAAAACGAACATACCTTGGGCTGGGGAATGGAATATTCCATGAGAAAGTTCTCTTATTTGATGATAAAGACGGTTGCAGAGTTGCCGCAGCGGGAAGCGCAAATGAAACACTGGCAGCATACAGCGAGAATGGTGAAAACCTCACCGTACACATGTCTTGGAAGGAAGGACATCTAGAATATCTTGAAAGGTACAAAAGCAAATTCGAGAGTTTGTGGTCCGACACTCATCCAGATTATTATGTTCTACAGCTTCCCGAAGCTTTGGAGAAAAAACTCAAAGAGAGGTTCTATCCCGGCTCGAAACCAGAACTAGATCCTCTAGAGAATAAAGAAATCTTGGGATTTGAACGACAACTCGATGTGGATCTTTGTTCAAAACTAGTTCCTGCGGCAAGACTTGTAAAAGAACTTGGGAAAATCAGAGGTTTTGCGCACCTTGGGCTTGGTCCAGTGAGATTGTATCCTCATCAGATTTTCACAGTAGATTTTGCTCTGAGTAGGTTCCCTCACCGAATTCTTCTCGCTGACGAAGTTGGACTTGGCAAGACGCTTGAAGCAGGGGCGATCATCAAAAGACTCGTCGACATGAAGAGGGTTCAAAGAATACTAATTCTTTCTCCCAAGAATGTCGCAAGACAATGGTTAGACGAGCTGTGGGATCATTTTGGATTAAGGTTCTGGCTTTTTGTACCAGAATTCAAAGAATATGTTGCAGCCGATGGCTCCTCGACAGATTTGGGAGACGAGAATCCGTTCGAGCGAAGTGGCATTGATTTCATGATAAGTTCTTGGCACTACGCACGTGGAAGCAAGAGGAGACCTTCAGAGTTGATGCAAGCTGGCAAGTTCTTCGATCTTGTAATCGTAGACGAGGCACATAATGCAAGAATGAAGAGGGAATCCAGTGGCAAGGTTATTCCAAGCAAATTGAACGAGCTTTGCAACTGGGTGGGAGTGACGAGTCCTAATGTGATACTTTTGACTGCTACACCCGTGCAACTCCGCTCAGTCGAAGCTCTAGATCTACTGAAAATACTTGGTCTCGGAGGACCCTGGGTGCATGAGAGCGATTTCAAACGTTATTACGAAATAATAGGCAAACAAGATGAAGAGATCGAAGATGATGAATGGCTATTTGCATTTCAGCTGGCAGGGTGGATAGGGAAAAACTATGTTGGCGAAGATGAAATGTCAAAGACTATACGGAAAATCTTCAACGATGAGGAGACTACCTACAGTTTGTCTCAGGCAATTACTCATGACAGTATCACCTCACAAACAATTCAGACGCTTAAACAGAATCATGATCACTTCTGTTTGAAACAATTCCTACTTGCTTTCAGTCCGGTTCAGTGGTTCATGGTGAGAAATACTAGGGAGAATCTGGAAAAGCTTGGGTATGTCTTTCCTGAACGGGTTGTCGATGAAATCCCGGTTGACCTTGATCGAAGGCATAAAGAAATCCTGGAAGAGCTCGACGAATACTTATCAAACTACTATGCAAAGTACGAGAGATATCTCTCTCCGGAAAACAAGGGTGTTTTAGGATTCGTAAGATCAATATACCATCAAAGATTTGTCAGCTCCTTCTCCTCGGCCTACTTGACTGTGAAGAACAGGAGATTGTTTCTTGAAGCGCTTCTAGAGGGTGACAGAGACACACTTCTTAGAGCAGCTGAGAGGCTTCTCGTCGAAGAGGAGTGGGAGGGGGACGAGGACCAAGTCGCAGAAACCATGAAAGAAGCACTCGATAGAGGTGCAAGACGACTCATACTTGCGGAATTGAACTTTCTTAGAGATCTTGAATCCAAGCTTCAAAAGTACGACCCGAGGATCTTGAGCGGAGATGATCCTAAGCTCGACAAACTTGTGAGACTGATTGACTCTCTTGTCGGAAATGGACACAAGGTTTTGGCATTTAGCAAGTATACTGACACTGTCGATGTCGTTGTAAGATTTCTAGGTAGAAACAGCTCAAATCTCACAAAGAGTGAAATCGGAAAATACACTGGCGAAGGAGGAAAAGTGTTTGAATTGGAACGTGGCGAATACATCAGCGTGGGAAAGGAAGAAGTTAGAAGAGCCCTAGACTCAGGTCCGTTGAAAGTACTTGTCTGTAGCGATGCGGCGAGCGAGGGCCTCAATCTTCAGTCAGCGAGTGCTGTTGTAAATGTCGATATGCCTTGGAATCCTGCGAGGGTAGAGCAGAGGATTGGGAGAGTGGATAGGCTAGGCCAAAAAGCGGCGAAGGTACTTGTGAAGAACATTTGGTATCCGGACTCAATCGAAGCCCACATGTATAAGGCTCTATTTGACAGGAAGGAGATATACAAACTCGTTGTCGGGCCGGCACAAGAAATCTTCAGCGATGCACTTCGAAAGGCTTTGGACACCAACGCAAGAGGGGAAGAGTTGAGAAAGATCGTTACTGAGACTTTCGAGACACTACAGAGCGTAAAGGAAGAAGTTGTGAAGACTGCTGGCTCTCTTACAGGACGAGAGTTCCAAGGTGGCGTTTATCAGGATGACGATGTGATTGATAGAGTTTTGTCTTTTGCAGTGAACGCCTCGAAGGCTTTAGGTTTCAAAGCGTCAAGGGAGGATGATGATGATGATAGGAGGTTCAGTATAGAGTATGCAACTGGCCACGCGAAGATTCCACAGGATCTCCAAAAATGGAATGCTGCGAGCTTGGAAGAAGGCATGCCGAACGCACTAACTCCTGCAAATCCGATTGTTCAATTCTTGGCTGATAGGATCATTTCAGAAGGATCCAGTAGAGCTAGTCCTTATACGAGAAGCGTTTATTTGGTCGGTGGGCCTGACGGACTTGCAGAAGTAGCTTCAATAGAAGCTGATTCAGAAGCACCTGAGATTCTTTCCGCTTCAAGAGTTTTGGATCTTCTGGATGATATGCTTCGCTGAAAAAAAGGAAGAGAGAGATGCCAAACGGGATGAATTGTGAGTGCGTGAAGCGAGTTCAATGCTTGGTGTCGCGGAGAAGAAAAGACGCTAGACTTGTTGAATCTAATTTCAAGGAAAGCCTTCAAGCGTTCAAGAATGGGATTGTTGAGGGCGAGAAGGAACTCATCGCTAGGCAACTCTTCAGGGCTGGCGTGTATCAAGCATGCCTTGACAGTAAGCTTAGCCGACACCTCGAGCTCTCTGAAATTCTTTCTTCACTCCAAAGACGAATTTCACAGTCCGAGCCATCAATCTATGAACTCTATCTGGAAAACAAGCAAAGAGTGGAGGAACAGAGTAATGGAGTCGATATCGACAAACTCCTAAGAGGAGTTCTTAAGAGCAAAGAGAGCGCAAAGGGCTTACTTGAGGGCAATATCTTGCGAGAGATTGGGCAAGTGAAAGTACTAGCTGAACGAATGGAGAGACTTGACAAGTATCTTGCGTCTTGGAAGGAATCATTACGAATGGAGGGTGTGATTGATATGAAAGTAATCATGGATATGCATTCGCCTTGATTGATGGAGACGATTACATGTAATGTGTTAGGCTTTCCCCCGTCCTTCGCGTCGTTTCTGGATCGTGACCCAAAGCTTCGATAAGGGCATTCGCGGTTCTTCCTTCGTCGATCAAATATTTGGCTCCTCTTCCGTTCATTCCAAGCTGGGCTATTACTCTTAAGACGCCGAGAAAACCAGAGTCAGAAGAATCCCTTCCTGTCTCAACTAGGAGACTCTTTACTGCTTGAAGACCCATTCTCTCATAGATTACAAGAGCAGCATGCACCACATCTATCAATGTTCTAAGGGTCTCAGGTTTGTTGATCCTGATGTTCCCACTTTCCACGCGCTGGGAAGCAGACAGAATAGTGACCTTGTTTCCCTCCTTCTTGACCAGTCCTCTCCCTCCTTTTACATCAAGAGAATCAAGACTGATATTTCCTCCGAACACTGTTGCTATCCTAGCCAAGTCGTACTCTGCTTGAAGATATGGGAAGTTCCTTAGCAAGTTTAGGTAAGCTAGAGTTTCAAAATCTGCGGATGGGATATCAGCAGTCAGGAACTTGTTTACTACCTCGGCAACAATTTTGAGGGCATCTTCTGGCCCCTTTGTCTGACCAGTCGCATCCTTTACAATCGAATAATCTGCAAACCTTCCGAGAACTGGCCCGTAGGTGCTCACCATGAGATCTGGCCCAGAAATCCCAAGGAGGTTATGTTCTTTTACTTTCTTCTCCGCTTCTTCGTAAAGCTCTCTGTTTACCTCTTCCCAGAGCCCTCTTTTCTCTTGCAATCTTTTCTTGCAGACAAGTAGCACTGTTATCTTGAGGACGCCTTTCTCTTTCTTCCCAAATTTTTCCCCTGGTTCGGTTAGAACTGGCCAAGAAGCCGTGAAGGTAAACCCAGCTCTTACGAGTGATGTCGCAAGACCTGCCCAAGCTTCAGCTTTTCTGTGAGTGAACATCACTATCAGTCTTCCATCATCTCGTAAGACCCGGTTCATCTCCTTGAAACAAGCCTCCATCTTTGACTGATAGTGTTGCTCGGCTAGTTTCTTCGCGCTCTTTGATTTCGCGTCTTTGAAAAGAGAACTGTTTGCGACAGCTTCTTCACTTGTATCTGTAAGCTCTGATTTGAATACTTCAGGAAAGATGTCTCCAAGGGTTCGCTTCATCCAGACATAGAAGAAGTTCATCACCTCGCCATACATCACATTTTCAGCATATGGTGGGTCAACTACGATGCACTCAATGCTCTTGTCTGGAATCTCCTTCATATTGGCTGCATCACCTGAAAATATTCGGGGCATTTGTCGTTCAGCTGGAAGGAGTTTGATTAGCTCGGTTAGAGCGTCGATTGTCTTATCTGTAGCCCATTCATAGCCGGCTCCATCGACTGTTTGATTCCATTCTGCGTAGCTGGTTTTGAACGGGAATCCTTGGAGGCCCATCATATGGGCAATTATTGATCGACCAGGATGCCATAACGAGAGAAGACAATTGTAATCCACACATGTATCAAACACAATCGCGGAATATACAGCCACTGCTTCCGCAAATTCGTACTCTGGAGTGTCCTCCTTCAGCCCCTCAAAGAGACCCTTCTTTAACTCGGAGAGTCTCTCAAGATAAGTCAAGTGAACAAGAAGCTGGCGAGGGTTGAATAGATCACGCCAGCGTTCCATTCCATATTGCAGTGGGCGAGTATCAAAATATATCTCGGGAAACTTTTCTACTGGAAGTAATCCCAATTGATTCCATCTTTCTAATCGTTCTTTCAGTCGTTGCTCAGCTTTCCAAGCAGCAACAACTTCCTCCTTTCTCGGAATGCGGAAGTACCATTTCATCGATCTACCAGTAGACGGAATCTTTGAACAAACCACATAGAGTTGATGACCCATCCTCTGCGTTTTTGCTTCATCTTTTACATAATTTCCGTCATTAACCTTTCCACAATTGATACATTTAGCAGCCTTGCCAACATCTGTTCCTTCGTCAGGATCGAAACTTTGGTCTTTGAAGTTCTCAATTACTTCAAATGTACAGCTTTTTCTATCTTGGGAAAGTATTGGCCTTACAGCTATCTTTTCAGAATCTGTTCTAACAATCCACCAGTTTGGAGATAGTGGGATCGAGGTCCCACAATGTTCGCACCGAACCGTTCGACTCCAAAGATAAGCATAGACTTTCTCGCCTTGGACTTTTGGAAAGAATTCCTCAAGTTCTTTCTTAGCTGATTCGTGAACCTTGAGACAAAACTCTTTAACCGCCGGAATCAATCTTTCTCCAAATTTAGCTGGATATTCCACTGTTGCTTTGAGGATAACATATGAAACTGGATTTAGGTCGCTTACGATAGCTGGCAAACCAAGCCTTACAGCCTCATAAGGTATGCTACCTCCCCCTGCCATCGGATCAAGTAATGTTGGAACTCTGCCTCCCCACAATGAGAGGGCCTGTTCCTTTAGCCAAGCCAACTCCTGATCAGAGGGAACATGTTTGAAAGCTCGCTCCCACGAAAATGGATTATTTGCAAGTTTCTTCTTCTGCGACTTTGCTTCTTCAAGTAATTTAGCAGCTTCAGCAAGGTTCTTGTCCGGAGGAATTCCAAGTAGTCTCAGAAACTGTTTTCTCTCAGCTTGATGGGACACTATCGAACCGAGGATTGCCGCCCGGGAGGTTGTAAGTGGGCGACGTGCGAACCAGACATGCAATCTGTTTGGGGGAGGATTTTTGCCAACGCTCCTTTCTCTTACGCTTTCAACACTTACCTCAGTAATTGGAAACCAATCATCAATGAGAACACGTCTTTCTCCAATTTTGTCTTTCGACAAGGCGATCCAACAAAGATAGTCCTTCGAAATAGACACTACTTATTTATTAGCTAACGGATTCTGAGTTTTAGGAAAGGAAGGCTCCATGTCAGCGAACCTTACAGCTATTTGGCGAGAAGAAGCCTGTATTCCAAGAAGAGAAGTCATCGAGGGAACCCTTACAGACGCCGAGCTTGCGCTTAGTCTCTCAGCCGTGGTCTGGGGAAGAGCAAAGCCTCCCTACAACAACCCGGTAAATTTCTTTCAATCCACTCATCTGACAGGTAATATGAAAATAATAGTTGAAAACGTACTTGGGAGGCTTTCCGGAGCAAGGAAGGGAATCAATCCTATAATTGTGTTGGACGTCGGTTTCGGTGGTGGTAAAACCCACACCTTAGTTACTCTATTTTATGCGGCAAAGTATCCATCTGAAGCCCAAAAATATTTGCTACAAGACCTAAACCAGCTAACCAAGGTCAAAGTAGTAGCAATCTCAGGCGATGAATATGGAAGCGAAGGAGTAGAGCGTGAAGGAGAAAGGATTAGGACGATATGGGGGGACCTTTTCTGGCAACTCGGAGTTTATCAAAGGTTCTCCAAACTGGACAAAGACGCTCGAATCCCAAGCTTAGCTGACATTCGTACTGCTCTTGAAGGGGGGCCAGTTGTTGTATTGATAGATGAGTTACCCACGTACTTCAAACTACTTGCTTCCGAGGGCTTCCAGGACAAGGCAGTGCAATTCATTCAACGCCTAGTAATCGCTATTTCAGAAATTGATAATGCCTGTCTTCTTCTTGCGATCGCAGAAGACGTATACAAGATAGAAGCTGATCGTGCACGAAAAGCGATCTACGACGCGGTTAACGAGGCTATGGCCGACACAAGAGCTCAAGTTCGGCGAAAGGAAACTGTGCTCGTTCCTGTCGCTGAAGAGGATGTTGTTCATATCCTAAAACGTCGGCTCTTTGAGAAGATCTCTGAAACCCATGCTCGTTTGGTGGCTGAGTCATATCACCAACTTTACTCAAGGTTAGCTGTACCAGAAAAGTGGAAAGGTGGAGATTACGAAAATTCAATTCAAGAAAGTTATCCATTTCATCCCGAGTTGATAAGAGTTCTCTACGAAAGAGTATCAACGATAGACAAATTCAACAGAACAAGAGGAGCTATCAGATTACTATCAAGAGTGATCAGGAGAATATGGAGTGAAAGGGAAAGTGACGCTATTCTTGTTCACCCCTTTCATGTCGATCTAGCTGATCAAGGAATTCTTGATGACCTGACAACTGGGCTTGGGGAAGAGAGAAGAAGAAATGCAGCAGAAGCGGATATCTGGAGTAGTAAAGGAGGTGCAACTGCCCAAGAGCTTGACAATCAATCACGCGAGCACTGGGGAGCTCCTCTCGTAAGAAGGGCATGCAATACTATCTTTCTTTACAGTTTGGCGGCTGGAAGAGAAGGAGCTCTTGGGATTAATTCCGAAGCCTTGACAGCGCTATGCACTACGCCCCAGAGACCAGATCACTACATGAGAATCAGAGATACTGTTCTTACATATCTGCTCGATTCGTTTCAGTTCATAGACAGAAGAGGTGAGAGATACGTATTCGTTAAGGAACCAACTCCAAGCAGAGTCATCGAGCAGCTATCTCGAGACATTACGGAGGACGAGAGTCTCAAGATCATAGAGGAAAAACTAGAGGAACTCTACTCAGGCGATCCTGACTGGCTCTCAGTTGAGCCGTTCCCTTCAAATCCTGCGAAAATTCCTGACCAGCCCCACTGTACACTCGCTATCTTGAACCCAAGCCTACATAGTCTTACTTCCAGTGAAAGAGAGCCATCAGACGATGTGACAAAGTTTCTCTTATACAAAGATGAATCAGGCAAGAAACTACGCCAATTCATCAACTCTACATTTCTACTTGTGGCTTCTTCAGACAGATTGGAATCTCTAAGACTAGCCGCTAGGCGACTTAAGGCGGCTAGGATGGTGCAAGATGATCTTCTCAAATTTAACATTCCAAAAGATAGAAAGTCGGATGTCGCAGAGTACCAAGCAAGACAGGAAAAGAATCTAAACGATTATCTTAGGACAGCCTTTTGCAATCTAGTTTATTTTGAGAGTCATGGACCAGCGGTCAAAACAATAAGCTCGAACGGATACGGAAGTGCAAAGAATGGGAAGCAGGTAATCATCCATCAACTTGTAAATGTCATAAACAGGATCAAAGAAGAGGCCCTTGATCCATCCTACGTATTTGAGTATGCTTGGCCAAAGGGAGCAGCCAAAACAACGGTGAAATCCCTCTACGAACAATTTAGCTCGGTGCCTGGCCTCATAATCCCAGCAACAAAGGAGATTTTCCAGAAGACGATCAAAAGAGGATTGGACGAAGGGAGCTGGGTTCTAAAAGTCGGGGATTCGATCTTCACTCATGAGAAAATGCCTTCGGTAATATCGATAGATGACAGATCCGAATTATACACATTTGCGGAAGCTGAAAGCAGTGGTTTGCTAAAACAACCAGAATCCAAATTTCTTCAAACAAAGGAACGATTTGCTGAACCAGGTGAAAGACAGGAGCTCATCAACACTTTGGCACTGGGAGACGCTCGCTTGGAAGCTTTGTCAGAAGATTTGGTAAAGAGAGCAAGAAGGGACAAATTCGACAATATCAGCTCAATTACGCTAAGAATGAGCGATGCCGAATTGACGAATCTAATCAACATCAAGAATCTCTTTACTAGATTGTCTCCAGAGAAGGATGTCGTTGCAAGACTGGAAGCCACAATACAAAGACCACGCCAGCCGAAGTTTACGCTTACGCTTGATATCTCAAAGGAGGACTTATCGCAGGAAGAAGGCAAATCTCTTTTTGATGTAGCTTGGCGACTTAAGGGAGCCGAAGATTGCGAAATGACATTGAGCTTGGAGTGGAAAAGTGGTTCTTCGCCGGAACAAGTTTCAGAATTGATCAGAAGCATCACGAAGGGGTCAGATCAGCCCATGGTTGGAAGCTTGGAAGCAAGAGTAGGTAGGAGGGGAATAGGTGATTAGTTCATATGCCTTACAGGTATGTTCTCAAATGGACAAGGGAAATGAATGAAAAGATATGCGTTGAGGCATGGCCAAAAACTGTAGACGTAGCCTTGGAGGGTGAAATGAAAAGGCCATCGTTCGTAATTGGAAAACTACAGGGCTCTCGTGTGATCATGCTAAGGCAGCTCGTTGACGAAGCGATCAAAACATACGGCTCAAAGAAACGTCACTTAACCGTTAGAGTGGATTTCCCAAAAGATGATGTTCAAGCAATTGCTGTAGCATACAGATTGGGACTTCTCGCCGCTGTGCTTTCCAAGATTGAAAATGAAGAGTCTCTTGAACATGCTTATCAGTATCTGATGAGAGCTACGCAAGAAGAAATTTGGTTCTGGGCTAGTAAGATGCTAGGTGTTGTTGATCACCTACCGAGAAGGGAAAATGTTGTTAAAGCTCTTACTATCTTATCCCGCCCCTGAAAATATCAAAGAATCTGCTCAATCTATCAACCTTCGGGTCGACCCAATTGTTCCAATTTCAGTGGTTACCCAATAGTTCCATAATCTGCTTGCTGTTAAGCAGTTGTACTGTTTGAGGAGAACCAAACAGCTCGTATAAAATCCCAGCACTACTCGCATTCTCTCTGTCACTCACTCACAAATGCAGTTCCCTTACCAGTTTTTCGGCCCAACTATCTTCCGGTCGCCATCTAGTCAGTCCTGGCCGGATAGCAACCTCTCTAATTCCTGAAAGAACCATCAGGTGAGATTGTCTCCTTGCCTGTATCTCAATCTGTTCGAGCTATTGTGTGATCTCCCGAAAGCTAAAACCAAGATCTATTTCTTGTCTTACTAAAACTAGAGTTTGATCGAACTGGCCAGTCAGATCTTAGAAATATTTTCGGCTTCTTCCATAAGTATTGTGCAGCTCTTGGACTTTAACACTTAAGAGCGAGCCCACAAAGATAACCGCAAATTCTAGAGACGTAATTCATCCGTGTAGGATTCTGCTTTGTTTAGAGAAAGTATCTTAGATCAAGAACACTGATTTGAAACTGTCCTATTTTCCCGCCTTATGGATAGAAAGGATTCTAGGCTGATTGATCTTGACGAGTGAGCCCTTGTTCTCTTTGAGCCAAGAGCGATCCGTTTGTAGTTACTTATTCTTTGAAGGCTCTCAAAGCACCTTCGAAATTTCTTCTTTCAGATTTTCTTGCTTTTACTATTGCTCTCCTCCGAAAACACTGTTTAATAAAGCCCATTGTTATAGCATGATAATTCGACTTGAATTTCTTATTTTTTTGTTCAAAATGCGATTCATCCAGCCTGTTGGGAAAAGGCATGTGCCATCGGCAAGGTATATTGTTTATTTATTAAGCGTAAGTTTGTTAATCGCTTAGACCATAACACTCTCGTTTTCTCCCAACATGAAGAAAAGCTAGCAATCAAGAGCAGCACTTTGTAAAAACTCCAGAATTCAAAACCTCTTTCTCAGAGGAGATCGAAACGCTGCAATTAGAGCCATCCAAGAAAGGGCGAGAAGAAGGAGACTACCAAAACAGCTGAGGGAGCAGACTCCTCAGATCTATCATCTTTTGAAACCAAAGGCCGCGCTGTATCTTTTAGCCTCAGATGGTCGTTTCTTTCCGATGTAACATCGCCTATACGTCCACTTACCCTTTCCGCTTCTGATGCGGTGATATAAGTACCAATACGACTGCGGATTTCGGTAAGGGGGACGGGTTCTCGTTTCCTTCCTAAACTCATAACCTTCCTTCCCACATCGTGGGCAAATTATAACTTCTTCCTTCTTGTTGTTGTTAACTGCCATTTTATGTGCACAACGAGCACGATCACTACGTTAAACATGAAAATATCAATCTTTCCAATTGGTAATCGTGAATACTCAAAATGAGAGAAACATTCAGCGAAAAAAATCAACCAGCTTTGCTACCGAATACAAAACCCAAGCTTAGTCCACCTAGAGATGCGATGAGCTTGCAGGAGAATAACTCGCAGGACCCCAGACTTGATGATGAAGAAGAGGAGGATGAATCCGCGTTGGTGAGTAATAGATTTTCTGATTTTGATGGCAAAACACGCAAACAGACATTGAGTCCCCAAGATAAGGCGAAATCCTCAATTGGGCTCGAAGACAGTAACGAAAGCCTTGCAAGACAGGATAAGATTAACAGGCGAACTAGAACCAGTGGTCATTTTGACCAAGAGCACTTCGAAGCAATCTACTACAAGGGCGAGCCTTTCTTCTTAGTGTACGATGCGAAGACTCTCAGTTTCAAAGTCTCTCAGACTATCACCAAACACGAAGGAGGAGAGAGAATCTCTCCTCCTCAAGAATCCGAGGTTCCATACCCGACTTATTCATTTGAAACCGAACAAGAAATAAGGAAACCTCCTCCAGACAGATGGACACTTTTCTTTAGGATACGTGATGAATTTGATCGCTATGTCGATGTCGAGCAACCTTGGATTGATCTCTTCGCAACTTTGTGCCTACTGAGCTATGAACAAGAGAAACTAATGACCGTTCCCTATCTCTATCTTTACGGTGATAATGAATGTGGCAAAACTACTGTCCTAAACGTATTTTCGGAGCTCTGCTATCGCCCTATGTTTGGTGTGGCTAACCCCGCAGCAGAGATCTACGGCTATTTAGGGAGTGAAGAGGAAGAAGGTATACCAACAATCCTTGAAGACGAGATCTCGGGCATCGAGCAAGACAATGATAAGCTCAAGATTTTCAGGGTTGGCTACAAAAGAGGGGCCAAAGTAACAAGGACCAGCTTTGAAAACGAAAAGAGAAAACTAACTCACTACAGAGCATTTTGCTTCAAAGCAATAGCAAGTGAGAAGATTCCCTCCGTCAAGGGTTTTTCAGATCGTTTCATTTTCAAACAAATGTCAGTGGGTCACCCAAGGAGAGAGTGGGCAGACCTGACCGATGAAGACCGAAAGCGCTTCTCATCACTACACAACGACCTTTTGAAGTGGAGACTCGCGAACAAAGAAAAGCCTCTTCAAAACCTTGAGAACCTCCCTGTAAGCGGAAGGATGAGAGAACTCTGGAAGCCGATTCTGCAAGTAGTTGAAGGGCTTCCAGTTTATCATAGGCTTTTGAATTTCATGGAGCAACAGCGAAGTGAGAGAATCAGGAGGAAGCAAAACTCTCTCGAGGGACAACTGCTCAAGGTAGTACTCAAGAAAATAGAAGAAGCGGAAGCTCAAAAGGTAAAGGTTCTAGCAAAGAGCGCAGACCCTTCAATCACCCTCTACTTCAGCGAGATCTGGAGTGAGCTTGAGAGCGAGCTTGACGCTGAATCTGATCAATTGAAGTCCCATCAGATGGAGACATCAGAATTCGGGCGAATCTCAAAGAAACTTGTGGCATCAAGAATTGTCGAAGTTCTAGACGGCAAGAAGCAAAAGATAGGCCCAAACAGGGACAGTGCTTACACTTTCAACCTCAAAAAGCTCAGGAATATAGCAAAGAGCTATGATTTCGGAGTAAGGGATGATTGGGACGATAGTAACGATGCAGAGCGCAACTCATCGAAGAGAAGGAGCTCCGTTCTTGATCTCCTGAGGTTGGAAGAATGGATGAGAGTGGCAGTTCATATGTCTGGACCACGATTAAAAGACAATCCCTCGATGCTTGTGCCTCTCCCACCAACGTCCCAATCATCCCTATCGTCCCAGGCTGTGCAGAATGATGCGATGAAAGGGATGTGCAAATCAGTCAAAAAGGAGAAGCAAGACGTGGAGGAAAGAGAAGAAGAGGGAGAAAAGAAAGAGGTGACTTAGTGCTTACCTTGAATAATAGTTTCAAAATAGATAACAACGGTAGCACGCACAGTAATCGCAACACAAAGAAGAAGCTTCTCAATAAGGAAGAGGCACTTGTCATTGGTCTTGCCCAAGTCATCACAAACTTCCTTACATCATCGTCCGACAGCTTAAGGAAGCAAGTTTACCCGAGTGGCACGCAGGACCCATCATCCGGCGGTTGCGGATTCAGTTTAAGCTCGGGCGAGTGGGAAAGCACCAATAGCTACGATGAGGGGATAATTATTTCAAGATGGAAAGCAGAAGTTTCAAAAGTCCTACCTCCTGGATGTATTGTGGCGAAGATGATTTTGAAAGAGTCTGATATTCTTGAAAGATCTGAAGCAGTGGTCAAAATCCCTATGTATCTTCGTATCATCAAAGAGGAGCTAGACAAGCTTGAGCTTGATTCACATCTTTAGTGACTTTGGCGCCGCGATTATTGCTTCATTCAAAGAAGGGATCTCTTTCACAAACTCCCATCCCTGCTCGATGTAATCTCTCAGTTCTGAAAGAGGCACAACTTTCTGTGTTCCATTCCCATTCCCATTTGCATTTCCACTTCCACTTTGAACAAGTGTGGATCCCGAGTTTTTATTGATTAGCTCCTTCATCTGCTCTGGTGTTATTCTTGAGAGGTCTCCAAGGGCCTCTATCTCTTTCTCGCTCATCCCAAAGAGAAGGAGTGTCTGCCGATTGACAGCCGCGATTATGTCTTCCTTCGTTGTCGTCGGAGTCGCTTCCTTTGGGGTGATGATAGTGAGAGCAGGTATCACCTTCACATATTCATCCATGAGCTCTTCAACTGATGGCTTCATGTAGCTATTGCTCACACCAATAGAGTGACCCATCAAAAGCTCGACATGCAAAGACTTCATATACTTCTCGCAGGTAGTTTTGAAGAACTTTCTAAAACCATGGACTTGCTTGAATTCGTATCTCTGAGATTGAGCTCCTCCGCCTCCCTTTCTTGCTTCCCTTGTAAGAACTTCTCTCCATAATCTTCCAATCCTGTTTCTTACCGTTTTTGAATCTGCTGCTCTGACTTGTAAACTGATCTTCTTAGCTCTCTTGTTTATCTCGTTTATCAAAACGGGAGAGTTCCTTCCTATCTTTTCCCCTGCGTTCTCTCTCACCTTGCGATACTCCAGAAGAACTCTGTACGCTTCAGGGGTGATGAAAGTAACATATTCTTCAGCTTCGCCAGAGTAGACAACGACCTTGGCAAACGTATAGTCCTTGTGCCTTACCTCCTCAATATCCCCCCACTTGAGGAAGTCAAGCGCCCCATTTCTCATACCAGAGGAGAGAAGAAGTAGTATTGCGCATTTCAACTTCAGATCAGCGTGCACCAAAAGACGCCTGATCTCTTCAACCGTTGGTGGTCTATCGTTTGCGTGGCGCTTGACAGAAGGGAGCATCTTGTTTATTATGTCCCAGTCAATCGTCTTCACCCTGTTCATAGTGAGCAGGAGCTTGAGGGCATCACGAGTCATAGAAACTGTAGAGCCTGAGACGCCCTCTTCCTTTCTAGCAATTAGGTACCTTGAGATTTCCTTCTCTGCCTTTTCAGGATCCTTTCTAGCTAGTTCTACAAATTCGTCACAAGAAAGATCGATGTATCTTAGAAATTGCCTCAGTTTGATCGCATAGTTTTCCTTTGTTTCTTCGCTTTTGAAAGCGGCGTAGAATGGGGAAAGAGATTCCCCTCTTAGTTCCTCGAATACCTTCTTCACGGAATTTTCAAAATAATTGAGACTGAGTGATATAAAAAGATTACTTGGACATACATATGTGTGCCGAGGGTGAGACTTGAACTCACGATTGAGCCAGCGCTCACGACAAATCAGTCGGAAACGCCATCAGCCCGGTCTTCAGCCTCATCCGGTCGAAGCGCATATCTCATTTCTTTGCAATCCCCGACCGACGGGTGCTCTCCCAGGCTGAGCTTTCGAGGCAGCCTTCGTATTCTCTCCTCGAGAGGAGGGAGAGAACGCGCATTCTTTTATTCCTGCTGCTACCTCGGCGCTTTCACTCGGCATTTTTGACATTGGTTTGTTCCGTTGATTTAAGACTTCTTGCGAAGGACTTTCCCGGAAAAAGGAAAAAATCCTTCGAAAATCTCAATCCGAAATCAAGCGGGACAACAGAGAGAAATCAGCGTTTCCTCCACTCACCACGCAGACAATAGGCTCTTCAAGCTGAGAGCGATAGCGCCATGCGGCCGCTAGAGAAGAAGCCCCAGCAGGCTCTGCAATCGCATGGCACTCCTTCATTATGTGTCTCATTGCTTGCTCGATTTCCCTGTCAGAGACCACAAGCGGTTGAATTTCGTTCTCCTTGAAGAGGGGAAACATGTAATCAAACACATAGGTTGCGGCGATTCCATCCGCGATGGTGTGCGGATCCCCGATTCTTTCTGCCCTTCCACTCTCAAAAGACTTGAGAAGCGGGGCAGCTCCTTCAGCTTGCACGCCAAATATCTTCAACTTGTTATGATTTCTCTCTCCTCCTCCTGATTCTACTTCGCGCTCCTTTGCCCTAAGTGCTGTTGCGATTCCATTTACCAACCCACCGCCTCCAACTGGCACTATAACGGATCTTACGTTTGGCAGATCTTCCAAAATTTCGAGACCGATTGTCCCCTGACCTGCAACTACATAGGGATCGCCAAAGGGATGGACAAAAACCATCCCGAGCTCTTCCATTCGATCGTCGGTCATGGACTCCATGATCTCCTCATGTGACTTTCTCACTATCTTTGCGCCCATCGATTCCATAGATTCTATCTTCCTCTTAACAGCATTCAATGGGACGTAGACTGTGCAGGGGGAGCCAAGTTTCCTTGCACACCACGCTACTGCTTGCCCGTGGTTGCCCGCAGAAACTGTAACGAAGCCCTTTGCCAAATCTTCTTGTGATACGCGGCTCATCTTATTCCAAGCGCCGCGAACCTTGAAACTGCCTGTCCTCTGGAGACATTCGAGTTTCAAGTAAAGCTTGGCGTCGTCAAAATGAGATGACGCAGGGAGAAGCGGCGTTCTAAAAGCGACATCTGTGACTCTCTTTCTGGCTTCTTCGATGTCTTTGAGGTGAACTCTTGGAATGCTTCTCTTTTGCAATTGGATCTTTCACTTTCAAGCGTTCCCTTTTCAGTTCAATGAAGGGAAGGCAAGGAGAAATCTGAAGCAAAGAGAGATTATAACGATTGTTGCTCCTTGTTCTCCTTGCGGGGGTTTCGCTTCCTTGCGCCCCAACACGTCTTCTTCTTCTTATTCTTCCTTCTCTTCTTTCGGGAAGCCTAAAAAGATAGACACAAGAAATCCCAGTGGGAATCCTTTCGAAACTGCGTGAGCGGGATTCAAACAGAAAAAAAGAGGGGGCAGATTCTAAAGGAGAAAAATGATCACAATTCAGTCATCAGATCTTACAGAGAATCAGCTAGCCGAGATCGCCTTGGCTATACAGAATCGGTGGGGAGTTGCAGCCTTCGTCAAGATGCATGAAATAGCCGTAGTTGACGATGATGAGGATTTCCCTCTCGAAGGACCTGGAAAGGATAGCGACGAGAATTTCGAGAAGGGCTTCAAAATAATAATGGAAAGACTGAAAATGGATGGCGCGTTTGTGCTCGAAAAGGTTGGTCGCTCGAAGTTCAGGCTATTGCTTGTGGACCACGAAAGTCTGCCGACGTGGCTTGAGGAAACCGCAAAGCCGAAGAAACTCCCAGATGGGGTTTATGAGTGCCCGCACTGCGGGAAGTGGTTCGACGACGAACTCCTGCTCTCTATGCACACAAAACTGCACTATATAATTTAACAGCAGTAGATTCAGCTGGCGCTAGGTGATATATCAACAAGGGGGATTTGAAAAGCTAGAAAACAACGAGCTTTAGAGTTTTCAGTTCCAGAAACGGAAACTCTCTTAAGCTTTCGCCTAAGAACATTATATCAAGGAAGGAGTTTCTCTCTTTTTATCAACCTGCTTGAAAGCAAAAAGGTTACGAGTGCTAATACCACGACAACTAGCGCAACTACCAAGTCTATGAAGAGAGCCCTTGAGGGAATTAAGAGAGGAAGCACGTACGCCGGGATAACCACCAAGACGCCAAGACCCATCCCAAGCGGCTGGTTTGACCCAGTTCTCTGCTTCTGCAAGGAGCTGAAGGCCATCATTGCGATTGTGACGAATGAAACAACCGCCAAAGAGATGGCAAGTGCAAGTACAGAGATTTCAACGAGAAGAATACGATTTGCGCCAAGAAATAGACCTACAAGCGCGTTCAAGCCTATTTCGAGCGAAAGTAAGACTGAAGAAAGGATCAGAGCAGCTTTCAAGTATCCCTTGTAAACATCGGCTTGATCCATTCCTAGAGAAAGGAAGTACTCCAAGACTCCGTTGTTCTTGTCGTAGACATAGAGTAGTTGGACAGGCATGCTGAAGGAGAGAGAAGCGAAAACCATCAAAGGAACTGCGATCAAAGAAACAACTGACGATGATGCATAGAATGCTGATATATTGCCCGAAGTACTTCCAAGATTGTTGATACCACCACTACCATTGCCGCCTGGGTTCAAACCTGAAAGTGGGGCTGAGACGTTTGCAAGGAAGATCGCGAAGACTGCGAGACCGCAGCCGATTATGGCATAAGTTTTGGAGAGAAGAATACTCCTCTTCGCAATGATCAAACCATAGTCTCTTCGATTGCTGTTGCTGCTGCTAGTCGTTTCGTCTTTCGACATGGAGATCTTCTTCGCTCGAAGCTGGGATTCCGTGTTTGATAGCTTTCTATCTCTAGCTCTAGGTAATCTTCAATCTTAGTATTAAGTGGCGGTGCTTGTGTCGCCATTTTCATCGAACAGTTCTTGGAGGGGGTTGTCGAGCTGTCTCATTTCAGTGACTATTACGCCTCTATTGACCAAGTCTCTCAAAATAAGGCCTGCCTCCTCAGGAGTATCAACGCTCAGCACATAGTATCCGCCCTCTCCAACCTTCGCGTCAACGATTTTGGAAATATCAGTGTTCGCCCTGATTCCCACTCTGTACTTGCTTGATCTTATATTGGAAATCCGATCAAAGAGCGCCACGCTCCCTTCCTTTATGAGGATGAGATATGTGCCTACGTCTCTTGCCTCGTATAAATTGTGCGAAGAGTAAAGAACTATCTTGTCACGGCTGAGCTCGAGAAGTATGTCTCTTATCTCCTTCGAAACGATTGGATCCAAGTTTGCGGTTGGCTCATCGAGCAGGTAAATCTCTCTTTCTCTCAGGAAGACCTTGGCGATCGAAACCTTCTTCTTCTGTCCCTGTGAAAGATCCGAGATCTTCTTGTTCTTCAGGTCTCTCAGCTTGAGAAGATCAAGCACTTCATCTGGATTTCCCCCTTCCATGTTTGCGTAGAATCTGAGAGCGTCGTAGACAGTCATCTCTTCTGGTAACGCATTATGGTGGGAAAGATAATTCATCTTCCTTCGGATCTCCTTCGAGGGAAACACTTCGATCCCATCGAGCAGAACCTTGCCAGCTTGGGGCTTTATGATCCCCGATATTGTCCTGAACAGTGTTGTCTTCCCTGCGCCGTTTGGTCCAAGCACGACGTATATCGAAGGTTCGCTTATGCACAAGTTCACGTTGTGGAGAACTTCTTTCCCGTCGTATCCTGAGTGCACGTTTTTTAATTCAAGAAGGTGCAAATGGAGAAAGATGCGAACCTCCTGCCAATCGTGATATTCTTCTCAATGTGTGCGTTTTCCCGAGCTTCCTTCGCTCGCGAGGCGTTCCCACAGCTGGCTTGTTACCTTGGAAATCGCGCAACTCGTTTTAAATAGAAATCGGGCTCTTTGAGAGAAGCTATCAGCCTTGTCTGTCAACTTCTTCAATGTCATGACGCATTGAGAATTTGTCATGTTGATTTACACGTGAACCCCCATTCCCTAAAAGGAAGCTAGAAGCTAGATTCATTGGCTCTCCCCAAGGTCCGCGGATGGATGCAAAAATCGATGGAATCGGAGAGAATTAGTTTGTCAAATCCTGATCAATCAAGAAGATCGCCATGAAATACTTTGGATTCACTGTGAAATGCACCAGGGTGAAGGAAACCGATTCGAAACCCTAGAAAAGTTACTGAAGTAAACACAGTTAAATGCTTAGTGAGACAAGGATTTCAAATTTCGGCGAAATCACGCGAAAGTATGAGCGCGAAAATGAAATCAAGATTCCCAAAAAGAGCCAAGACCATAATTCGTTTCCTTTTGTCTTATCACAAAAATCTGTTTTGTTTCCTTCCTTCCATGATCGAAAAGGCTCTCTTTGCACTTCTCCAATCTTGATCAGCATCGAGTCTTTAGGGCAAGGTCAGATAACTGATGCTTGGTCACTTGCTTCTGATTTATGAACGACCGCCGACTCCTCATCTACTACTGCGCTTCCGCCGGATACTGCTTCAAGCGAAACGACTTCCTTCTCCTGCTCCTCGACGATATGCCCGCCGCCTTTTGACTGGCGTAGCATGACCTGACTAGAAATCCACTCCTCGAAACTGCTTCGCACAGGACTAAGCTCCTTTCTTCCACCCTCTTGCCTTCCCTGCTCGACCGCTCGTTGAGTCTGTTGTTTTCTGAGCCACGCTTCCTTCGAATTCAGGAAGAGTAGTGACGCCGATCTTTGGGGTTCTGCTTGTGTAAGTTCTCCCTTCGGCTTCTGCCTAGAGAGCCAGAGTTGATAGGAGTCTGTGACGGTAACCGCCCGCTCCCTAATTCCCGAAGCCTTTCTTTTTACTGCTTCGACCTTCTTCTTTTTCCTGGTTCCTCGTGTGCTCTTCGGCACTCTATCTCTACTAATTCTAACTCCCTTTTTCTTCTTCTCCTTCCCGCCTTCATCCTTCTTCCGCGCCTTCATAGCCTTGATTCCCGCTTTCTTGGACCTTTTAACGTCAGATGCCAATCCTTGGTTTTCTCTCCTTTAGGTTTGGGAAAGTTATTCGTCCAATAAAAACTATACAGCTTTCGAATCCGAGTTCTTCCTCATTTACCTGTGAAAGGGGACTCTGAAAAAGTGCTGCTCCATGTTCTGCACTTTCGAGACCACGCTGGGAAAAGAGCTTGCTATTTCTCTCTCTTTCACTCAAGGTTGCTATTTTTCTCTCTGCTTCACGAGCCTTTCTTCTATTGTCCCTCCTCCTCGTCTTTCCCAATACGATGGTCTTGGAATATGGATCCGGTATTCTAACAGTTTGCGTTAGATACGAAGACCAATTCTGAAATCCTCCCAATTTGGATTTTCCCCTTTTTGCTTAGATTATGGTTCAGACGATTTCATACCTCATCGCGAGAAGCAAGCAAGCAAGAAAGAAAGAAAGAAAGAGAGGAAGCGAAATCAAAAATTGATCAATGTAGAAGAGAGCATTGAACGAAAGAAGTTCACCAATACTCTTGAGGAAACTGCGTTGGAGAGCGATCTCAGGAAGAGTTCTCAACAAGTAGAAGAGGAGCCCTCTTCGGACACTTGGAGGAGTCTTGTGGACAAGATATACTCGAGATTTAACGGAGAAGGAGACTCGGTTCTCTTCGATATGGGCCACCGATACGGGACTGACATCGCAATTGAAGCGAAGCGCCAAGATATGGATTCCTCGAAAGCGTTTCTCACACTTGTTGAGAAGGGATTGAGATCTGGTCTTGGGAATATCGAGGTTGACGGGGACTCGATCTTCGGAGAAAATTTGATTGTGAGGGTGACGGATTGCCCCTTCTGCTCTGGAGTCAGCGCAGTTCGACCACTGTGCCACTTCTTCAGGGGGGTGATTTCTGGGATGTCGGAAGTGCTCTACGGAAGATCTTTCAACATCATAGAGAGAAACTGTACGGCTACTGGTAACCGGTGCTGTGAGTACGTCTTGGAAGAGCAGTCTTATTCGGATTATAGACTGGTGTAGCTAAAGAGAGAGGAAGGAGAAAATCTAGTCAAGCCCGGGCCGCTAGTGTAGTCACACTCCTCCTCTAACACTCTTCTCTTCTTCTTGTTGTTGTTGAACTTGAGCGAGCATCGTGACCCTTCTTTCTATTTCGTCCCTGATTCTCCGCACTTCTTCAAGCGTCTTTCCCTTCGGATCTTCAAGCTCCCAATCAACGAGTTTCCTTTTCATTATTCTCGCAAGGATTGGTTTGGGGCAAGCAGCTTCAATCGAGCAACCCATTGTCACGATGAGATCGGCTCTTTCGATCATCTCGCTGGTCAATAGCTTTGGAACTTTCGAAGAAATATCGAGACCCCTTTCCTTCATTGCTTCGACCACTAAAGGGTTGATCTTGGTGCTAGGAAACGTACCCGCGCTTCTCGCAATCAAACCATATTTGTCAGCAAACGCCTCTGCCATCTGGCTTCGCCCTGCGTTTTCAACACATACGAAGAGAATTTCCTTCGAATCGTTCTGTGTTTTCTTGTTCATCGTTTCCTAATCCACCAAGCTAGCTTTTAGTTTGGGGTTAATCCTCTTCCTTCTCCGTCCCGAAGTATGATTCTGTACAAGAGTCCAGCCGAGAACCCGCCCACGGTCGGACCTATGAGATAGACGTAGAGATCTTGGCTGTATCCTGATGCAAGAGATGGCCCCAAGCTTCTCGCCGGGTTGAACCCGGCACCAGTCAATGGACCTATCAACAGTATCAAGATGAAAAGTGTTGTCCCGACCACGAGCGCTTGATTTACACGATTCTTAATCCTTCTTATTGCGATAAGAGAAGAAAAAGCAAGTATGAACGTGCCCGAAGCCTCAAAAATCATCCCGGCACTTGGACCTACCCCTTGTGAAAGCTTGGTCGCACCAAAAAAGACTAGCGCTCCCCCCTAGTCCACCAAAGAAAAACTTCAAAGCGGCTCCGGCAAGTACTCCACCAAGTATTTGGAAGAAAAGATAAGGAGCGATCATTTCTCTTTTGAGAAGTCCTGCTGAGGCGACTGCTACTGTAATTGCGGGATTTACGAGGCTTCCCGAATATCTTCCGAGCGCTAGGATGAGGAGCGCCACTGTTCCACCAAAGGCGAACGCTACGAACGGAAGAGCGTAATCTGAATTCGCAACATTTGAAAAAAGGGATGCGGCTATCACGGAAGCTGCACCGATTAACACGAGAATGAAGGTCCCACCGAGTTCCGAAATGCACTCTTTCTTACAGTAAGAGCAAGGACAAGGGCGTTTTGCCAAATTATCTGATAGCCCCCCGCGAACCACACACACATGCGCGAACCGACTTTGCTATCAGTTTTTCGTGCCGTAAAGTGGCTGAGGTTTCCCTTGCAATTTCGCTTTCTTTCCCGTTTGTTGCTCTTGCCCTAAGGGGAGTGATTTGCGAAAGTCAGTCACGCGAAATCCAGTTGTAATATAGACAACAAGATCGCCGATATAGTCAGCGTGATCTGCGATTCTCTCAAGATATCTCAAAATCAACGTCGTTGACAAGACACACTTGAGATCGCCTTTGGGATCGTTCATCGATCTTCCGATGTGCTCCCGATAGTTAGCGTCCACTATGTCGTCCATCAACTTTATCTTCTTTGCAAGCTCTACATCCCTCTTTAGGAAAGCCTCTATGCTCATCTGAAGCATTTTCTCGGCGGTGGCTGCTGTCTCTTCGACTATCTTCTTCTCACAGTTAGAAAGATCTCCAAACATCTGGAGCACCTCGGCAATGTCATACGCGTACCTTCCAAAGCGGAAAAATCCGTTGGATATAGCAAGGCAGGCCTCGATGTAGCGGAGATCCGATGCGACAGGTTGGTATCTCGCTATGATCTCAGTTGCGAGCTCGTTTGTCTCATCTTCCAATTCTCGCAACTCTTCCGACCATTGGTAGATCTGATCTATCACAGCTCTACCACTTCGAAAGCCTTCCATAGAAGTTGCTACTGATTTCTTCGATAGTTCTGCCATCTGAAGGATTACATTCGTGAGTTTCGATAGCCCCATATCCATCAAGCGCGGCATTTGGAAAGAAGATCAAACCCTCCCTTTTCCTTTAACCAAACTTTCCTGTGATGTATCGCTCAGTTAGTTCGTTATTCGGATTCTCGAATATCTGCTCCGTGTTCCCATATTCAATTAGCTCTCCAAGATAGAAGAAAGCAGTGTAATCCGCAACGCGAGCCGCCTGTTGCATATTATGAGTCACAATTACGATTGTGTAGTCCTTCTTGAGCTCGAAGATCGCTTCCTCGATCTTTGCTGTCGCCGTTGGATCGAGCGCAGAGCATGGTTCGTCCATCAATATCACTTCCGGCTCCACCGCAAGCGCTCTCGCAATGCAAAGCCTCTGTTGCTGGCCTCCTGAAAGTGCGGCTCCGGATTTCTTCAAGTCATCTTTGACTTCGTCCCAGAGAAATGCGAGCTTCAAGCTCCTCTCTACAGCTTCGTCCAATTTCGCCTTGTCACGCACCCAGTTGAGCTTCAACCCAGCCGCAACATTGTCATAAACAGACATCGTCGGGAATGAATTCGGCTTTTGAAACACCATCCCGATCTTCCTTCGAACGAGCACTGGATTCACTTTTGGGGAGTAGATGTCTTCCCCATCCAACATGACTCTTCCCCTGACGCTCGCGCCCGGAGTGAGCTCGTGGAGCCTATTCAGGCATCTTATGAAGGTGGTTTTTCCGCAACCCGAAGGCCCCATTATTGCAGTTATGCTCCTCTCCTTTATCTCAAGGTTGATTCCCCTGAGCACTTGGACGCGGCCGAATTGAGCCTTGAGGTCAATCGTGACAATCTTATGACCGCGTCTTCTACCTATGGGCTAGGTAGAATCACTCGGAATTTTCTTCCTTTCCCGCTCTGCCCTTAATGTACCTAAATGTCTACTCTAATTTCATCATACCTATTCCACACTACTAGCTTCTCTGAAGAATTAATCACGAGCATAAACACAACGACTATCAAGGCCCATACCTAAGCAACATCGTGCCAAGACGAATGTGAAGAAATTCCATAAAAGTCAAGTACGGGAGAGATCCAGTTTGATTGAAAAAGCTTAGCCAGGAAAGCTGAGCCATAGCCGGTTGCCACAACAAGCGAAATCCTATCTTCAGATGCACGAGCAAGGGGAAGCAGAACGCCAGTGATAATGACGAGCTGAATAACTCTTTTAGTTATGGGCTATTATCGAAACTAATGCTTTCCAAACTTTGAAATCAACATATTGTCCTAGTCTTTTTCTTTTACCTCTTTATCGAATCTCGTTATGATAGAATCTGTTCGTTTTACAATGCAGCTAAATCTTCAGAAATATAGACTATATGTAACTCAATACGTAACATTACTCTATACTGAGAACGATTATAAATTGTGTTTTTGTGATCCAATTTTGAAGAAACAATGAGGCGGAATCCATCTTTTCGAACAGCTAGGTTTAACAGTGCCATTAGCACTGCCATTATTGGGATCATCATCGTATTAGTAGTGATTTTGGCGCTCGTAGGAGCTTATGTTGCGCTGAGTGGATCTCGTACAACTACTAGCAACACGTCTACTTGCACTACGATCAATGTTTCTTCTGCAATGCTTCCTTCGAATTGCGAGCTCCCTCCAGCTACGATTTCCGAAGCAGGATCGTCTCTACTTTATCCGTTATTCCAGCTCTGGGCGTCCAACTTCACGAAGCTGTACCCCACAATTCAGCTGAATACCGCGGCTGGAGGTAGTGGCACAGGACAGTCGGAGGCGGAACATGGGTTGATACAAATCGGTGGTTCCGATGCATATCTAACGAACACTCAAGAGGCACAATTCCCATACATGTTGAATATACCTGTAGCGATATCTGCGCAACAAATAGACTACAACATCCCTGGTATACCTCAGTCGCTTCATCTGAATTTTAGTGGCCCATTGCTGGCGAGTATCTACAATGGAACAGTCTCATATTGGGATGATCCGGCCATAAAAGCAATAAACCCAGGGGCTGCTAGTTTGCTTCCACACCAACTCATCACTCCGATCCATAGATCGGACTCGAGTGGAGACACTTTCATTTTTACTCAATATCTCTCATTCTCTGACCCTCATTGGAATAGAACGGTGGGATTCGGAACAGCGGTAAGCTGGCCGAACAATCCTGCTGCAACATCAGCCAATGGGAATTCCGGAATGGTAACCGCGTGTCAGCAAAAGCAATATTCGATCGCATACATCGGAGTGAGCTATCTCAAATCGGCGATAGCAGCCGGTGAGGGATATGGTTATCTTGAGAACCGAGCTGGAAATTTCGTCAATATTAGTTCCAGCAACATACAAGCAGATGTGAACGGATTTCAAGGATCAATACCTGCAGATGAGAGATTGTCACTTGTCTATGGGCCAGGAACTAACTCGTATCCGATCGTGAATTTTGAATACGCAATTGTAGCTAAGAACCAAACGAGTCAAGCGGTTGCGATTGATGTGCAAGCTTTACTTTTATGGGCTATTCTGCCGAATTACGGGAACTCACCATATTTTCTGAATCAAGTAGGATTTGTTCCACTCCCAAGTCCGGTTATTCAACTGAGCGAAATGCAAATAGCTGAGATCAAAGGATAGTCGAAAGTATGGGAAGGAGCACAGTCAAAGATGCTGAGTGCCACGGTTTCCGACAAACTCTACAAATATTTCAGTGCGGCCATTAGTGCAAGTGCTATAGTTTTTCTGATCGTGATTGCTATAGTACTTGTGATCTATAGTTATCCTTCTATTGTCGTATACGGAATAAAATTTTTCACTACAACCGTGTGGAATCCAGCACTCGATCAGCAACCGACAATGGTTCATGGTTTTGAAGTTTTGCGGGGTTCCTCTTTCGGGGTGCTTGTTCCCCTAGTAGGAACCATTTTGTCTTCCGCGCTTGCTTTGATTTTTGGTGTTCCGTTAAGTCTTGGAATTGCGATCTTTCTGACTCAATACTCACCCCGCAGACTAAGTTCTCTTATTTCATTCGTGATAGAAACTATGGCAGGGATACCGAGTGTTATTTACGGCTTCTGGGGTTTCCTTGTGCTTGGTCCGTTTTTACTGAATTACTTAGAACCATTAATGGCAAAATACCTCTCTTTTCTTCCTTTCTTTAAGGGACCAGTTTACAGTTATGGTTTCTTGGCCTCTGGAATGGTCCTTGCGATAATGATTGTTCCTATTATTACTTCTATCAGTCGGGACGCACTGATGCAAACTCCACAAGAACTAAAAGATGCTGGAAGAGCGATGGGACTCACGAGCTGGGAAATAGTGCGCAAGATTATGTTTCCTTTTGCAAAATCCAGTATAATAGGAGCAGTAATTCTTGGGCTTGGAAGGGCTCTTGGAGAAACAATGGCTGTAGCAATGGTTAGCGGTACGGCAACGAGTCTGCCTGTTTCGATCTACTCACCCATCAATTCAATGGCCGCTTTCATGGCCCTTTCGTTAGATGGGGCCCAGGTTGATCCCACGAAGATGTTCATCTACGCGTTGGTGGAGATGGCTGCCTTGCTGCTGATCATTACCATGATCGTGAACGTGGTCGCCCGTATACTTGTACGACACGGATTCATCACCAGTGAATCCTTCGTTCAAGTTTAAATTGGAAATTAAAAGGATGCTGATTTGCTGAAGAAATGTATTGGAACAAGAAGTCCAATGTTGAAGCTCCAGAAACAGCCGACATTGTCGCAAGATTGGACTGGAGAAATCCAGCTGTCATTTCAAATTATCGGAATCGAAAAATTACCAATAATCTCATTAAACTATTTTCTTTAGTCTCAGTCCTTCTAGTTCTGTATCCTGTTTTTGATATACTTTACATGTTTGCATATAAAGGCGTGTTATTGCTCTCAATTCAAACGTTCACTGAAACTACTCTTGCTGGCGGTTTGTCTAATGCGATATTGGGAACAATAATTATAATCGGACTGTCAGCCGGAATCGCAATTCCACTCGGTGTATTTGGCGGAATCTATATGGCTGAATTCTCCGATCGAAGCAAATACGCCTCCGTTGTTCGATTTGTGTCTGATGTCCTTGCAGGCTTGCCTTCTATAGTAGTGGGCTATTTTGGATTTCTTGCACTTGTTTTGTACTTCAACTGGGGATTCTCTCCAATGGCGGCCGGAATAACCTTGTCCATTCTCATGCTCCCTTACATAATAAGAACCACAGAGCTGTCGTTGAGAAAAGTGCCTTCCACGATCAGAGAAGCGGCAATAGCGCTAGGAAGCTCCAAATCACAGATGGTAAACAGGTTGACATTGAGATTTGCGATGCCTGGTATTCTGACTGGGATCTTGATCTCAGTTGGGATTGCACTCAGCGAGACTGCTCCTCTCCTTTATACGGCTGGATTTTCGAATTACCAACCTTGCGGGTTATGTTTCCATTCACAAACTGCGTATTTGACTGGAATAATTTACACCTTTTACACAACCCCAACTGCGGAATTCCAAAATATGGCGTATTTAGCAGCTTTCCTCCTTATTCTGACAGTACTCTTGATAAATGTTTTTGCACGATCGCTTCTTAGACGGTTTTCCAAACTCTGATCGTTTCCCTGTTTTAGTTCGGTTCAGAAACATGAAAATTAAGCAAGGGTTGATGACAACATGGGAGCAAGGCCTGAAGCAATCAGAGAAGAACAGAAAGATTTAGAGTTCGAGACAAGGAACAACAGTCAAGCGCAGGTTGGTACGACTTTCGGCGAAGCCTTTGTCCATATTTCGCACTTGAATGTTTACTACAACGATCTTCATGTTTTGAAAGATATATCATTAGATATTCGAGAGAAAGAGATCACTGTTATCATGGGACCATCGGGCTGCGGAAAGAGCACCCTAATCAGAGTCCTGAATCGGATGAACGATGGCATTCCGGGCTTTCGCTTTTCGGGCAAAGTCATTATGGATGGCATCGATATTTATTCGAAGGCCGTTGATCCGGTATTGCTAAAAATGAGGGTCGGCATGGTCTTTCAAAAACCAAATCCCTTTCCGATTTCGATTTACGACAACGTTGCATTTGGTCCGAGAATTCACAAGTTATTTCGGAACAAGCAAGAACTTGATGCTATAGTTAAAGAAAGTCTTGAGAGAGCTGCTCTCTGGGACGAGGTTAAGAACCGATTGAAAGAAAACGCTATGAAATTGTCCGGTGGTCAGCAACAACGACTATGCATCGCCAGAGCACTCGCAGTCAAACCAGAAGTCCTTTTGCTTGACGAGCCCGCATCCGCATTGGATCCAGGCTCATCTTCAAAGATTGAGGAATTGATGGTAGATCTTAAGAAAAACTTCACAGTGGTTCTTGTTACTCATAATATGCAACAAGCAGCAAGGGTCGCTAACAATGTTGCGTTTCTATACAAGGGAGAGCTGGTAGAAATCGGCCGCTCTGCTGAAATATTCGAAAATCCAAAACATGAACTTACTGAGAAATACATAAGCGGAAGACTTGTGTGATTTTCCCCTCGAACAAGGATTTCGCAGGCTTGGGATTAAGAAAATAGGTGGAATTTCATGCCCAGATTGATGGATATTGGACTAGAGAGACTCACTAACATGCTCATCGAGATGGCCGATCTGTCTCAAAAATCAGTCTCGAGATCTATCGAGGCTTATCGTGAAGGCAAAAATTTGCTTGAAGAAATCTATGAATGGTCAAACAGACTGCGTGAACTGGAAGACGATGTTGGAGAAATTGCAACAGAAATGATCGCTCGATACCAACCTGTCGCATCGGATCTCCGCTTCATCAGAGCCTGCATGGAAATATCGTACGGGTTCGCTCGTTTCGGAAGATACGCGTATGACATTGCCGAGGTGCTCCAGATGTTTGGAGATCTTTCGGATTGCGATCATAAATTGGTTATTGACACCGCAGTGACAGCGATTGAAATGATGAAAATGAGTATAGATGCGTTTGTAAAAAGAGATATAGTTCTCGCCCGCGAGGTTAAAGAGATAGATGATATTGTGGACAATAACTATCGCAATTTCATTAGCCGGATGGTGAAAAATTCAAACGACGCCAACCTGAAGTGCACTCTCTCTACTACTCTGATATTGAGGTATCTCGAAAGGATAGCGGATCACTCTTACTCGATTGGGGATTCCGTTGTTTACATAGAAAAAGGAGAGCGCCCAAAGAATACTCGTAAAGCCACTTCTAAAAAACTTACTACATGAAGCTGACTGCGTGGAAAACAAATATCTCCTTTTCCCCTTCTTCTCTCAAATTGGAGAGCCAACTGTCAAATTCACGACAAGTTCACAAATATCGGTGGAATATTCAGCCATTCTTCTCAAACTTTCAAGAGCTAGTCTCAGAGACGCAACTGAGACGCTATCCAGTCGACATGACACAAGCTCTTCAGTTGCGGCTCGCTCCTCCTTTAGGATGTGTTTCAGTTTAGAGATGTTCGCGTTAGCATCTCTGCTATTCATGTCACGAAGACATTGTAATGTACTTGCGTAGAACTCACTTGTCGATTTTGAAAGTTTTCTAATGTGCTCCTCGAGTGGTGTGGGAAATTTAACCTTCCCAAGCAGGAGCGAAGAATTCGCGATTTGAACAGCATGATCTGCTGTTCTTTCTATACTTTTAGCTATAAGTCTATAGTTTATACAATCTTGCGCGCATGACAGACCTATTTCCTCAATCATCATCCTATTGTGAACTGCTAGGTTAAGCTGTCTTGATATAAAATGTGAGAAGCGATCCACCTCGTCGTCCCTCTCCACGACTTGCTTCGCAAGTTCCAAATTATTTGACAATAGAGCTTCGACCGAGTCTTTTTGCATTGCATCAGTGAGAACGCTCATCCTGTCGAGAGCCTTTTTCAAAGGAAGATCGTAATATCCTTGAAGACATTGAATTAGAATTAGATCAGCACTTTCCTCCACTATCTCAACGCCTATGAGTTTCTCTCTTACGCGCGCCTTGAATCTGGATCGCGCCTGTGACGATACTTCTCCAAGATTGACCTGAATTGAATCGAAACCAGAATCGTAGTAGGCCAAAAAAATTCTTAAAATTTCTTCATCATCGGTATTCGCAGTTGTTTCTATTGTTCCCTCCAATGACTTTTCTTCACGGAATCTATGAGTGAGAAGAAGAGATAGATCAGGTTGAGGTGAGATATAGATTTCATCCTTCGGTTTGATACCAACGGCCTTGACCCATTGACTTGGAAGGGAGATTACTAATGTAGAACCTCCTGTAAGTTGAGCCTTCCTTGATTCTTTTCGGAAGACGGCGAATTTGGCTCGAGTCTTTTGGTCACGGGTATTCTGTTCTATCAAGTACTTTTCCCATCCATGGATCGAAGCAAATAGAAGGATAAGCAAACGTCATCATGATCTTGGCTGGCAGAATCAAATCGCAAACTACCTTCACAGAAAAATCTGTAGAACTACCTTGTAAAAAATCTTCTCTATAGTGACTACATGGGAATCCATAGTAAATTTGTCTACTCTGAAACTTACTTGTTTCAATTTCTTTTCTGTGGAAGTGAGCCTAGTGAATCAACTTGGTTCCCGCAAAATGTGTGGACTTGATTCATCAAATTACCTTTGAAGAATGAATTTTCCGAGAAGAAGGCATGTTTTCGAGTCTTTCAACTGATGTGGAATGCGATTATGATTAACAGAGGGGAGATCGCTTTGGTCATTGTGTATCAGCTTCTACTTTTTGAGAACTGGTTCTGTGATGACCAGATAACAACGATTCAACATCTTTCGCTAGTCCTTGCTTGAAAACTACTTTTCGCAGTTAGCATTTACCATGAGTTTATGTTCTCTTATGAAATAAAGGACTCAAAAGTTTCGATTCCTTCTTTTAAGGAGGAGCAGAAAGAGATCATTAAGGAACCAAGGACTCGATCGTAGCGAGGAGAGAACCAAAGTTCGATTTCAGAAAAGAGAAGCAGAAACCTTCCTTCATTGATTCAGAAATTGAATTATGTCCAATTATTCTGGGAGACCTAATATACAGAACCGCAGATTCATAACTTATCTTGCTTGTATTCTGTTTGAATTCAACAAAATCAGGAAAGCTTCAAAAATTTTCATGAATCCAGCTACCGCCCTTGGTTGAAACTCATGGCATTATTAACTTTGTTGCAAGACGTTGATACTTTGTGTGGAGACCCAGCGTTCGACTGTAAATTCCAAGACAATTTCAGCAAGGTCTTTGGCCAAACACACAATCTCATGAAGTAAAAGAGCGACTGAAACAACGGAAACTTCACATGAAGAAATAGCGAGATCCTTTTTGAAACTACAAATCAGCTCCTTTTCGAGTTCCAAGAATTCTTGAGTCTTTCTTATTGATTCTTCCGCAGACTTGTAGTCTTCCTTCAATAGAGAAAGTGAAACCTCATCGACCAGGTTTTGAGCGAAATCTCCCATCTTCTTAATTGTTATGGTGTTCGCTTGGTCAAAGGACTCTTGAGAAGCAACAATCGTTTCGTTGGCTATTCTGCATGCTTGATCACCTATTTTCTCTATTATTTTGATAAACTGCGCGAGTTCAATTGCTTTCATATCGTGAGTACCTAACGTATTTAATTGTCGTTTTGCTAATAGCTTGAGTCTCTCGACTTCGTCACCTTTCAGTACCACATGTTTCGCAAGCTCTTTGTCCATTGATTCGAAACTGAGAACAGAATCTTTGATCATCGAAGATGTGATTGACAACATTCTTTTGAGGAAATGCTCGGCCGTTTGCTCAGAATAATCGAAGAGAACCTGTAGTATAAGCTTATCTTCTGTGTCATTAACAAGCTCCGCTCCTGCGAGATATTTCCGAGTGAAGCGATTTATCGTCTTTCTATGCGAATAATCAAAGCCTCCGTTTTTCCATCTGATATCTATAACGTCATATCCCAAGGTGTATAATGATGCTATCTTAATCAGTAACGATTCCGTAGAGTCGTGTTCTCGTAACCAAACTCTAGCGGTACGTTTCCCCTTACCCAAACGCAATGAGGAGTCTAGGTTGATCAAAAAGGAGGTTCTGCTCGGACGCTCGATTGAAACCATTTGCCCCTGTCTGAGTCCTGCCTCAGTTGCCCATTTTCTAGGAATGGTAACCATGCATGATGATTTTCCAGAGATCTGGATCTTTCTTTTCTCGCTGTGTCGAAAGATGCCCATTTTGGATCTGAGCAGTGAAAGGAAAAGAACCGACTCGTAACTTTTATCTATTTAATCTATAGAGCAACTTGGCTGGCGTTAAACTGAGAGGAGACGACAAGAGAAGAGCATCTTTTTGGTTGAAGGAGAAGAGACCAGTCTGAAACTGCATCCATTTCGCTCTACGCCTAGCAACTGTTAGATTCTCTTTTCTTGTCTTGTGGCCGTGGCCGGTTGCGGTTGTCTACAAAGGCTTCAGCTTCTTCAACATGACCTGTAGTTCTGAATTATAGAATATTGGGGGGAATTGTTTTTCGGTTCCAGCTTCTTGGAAGGATCTGAAATTGGAATAAAGGTTCTTGTAGTTTGGTTTTCTGGATTTCTGAATTTACTTTCAATCGTTGAAGATGAAGATGTCGTTTCGATCTTTGTCTGAGAAGTATGGAAAATTGATAGCGATATTTCTAGGAAAATTTCGTTGCCACTTTGTGTGAATTTTTCCCCAATCCGTTGATTCATGTACAAGTAGAAATCTATTCATCTCGCGGCTTCTCGTTCTTCAAAAGCACATCTCGATGCTTTCCTCTTGTTTGTAACAGGAATTATTCTAATTCATTCTTTCGCTCTGTAGTCAAAATTCGTAAAACCTAATCTACTGCGGCATTTATTTAGCTTAGAAAGGATGTTAATTGCTAGACTGGTGCCACTGAATTGGGACAGTTGAAATCCACATCAAGGAGTCAAATCTCCAGATCACCCTTGCCACTTTCCGTTCATTACAATGCATCGATAGTGTCACTCCTCGTATGTATGTGTGTATTGAACGTAGTTGATTATCTGACAACGTCGATTGCTTTAAGCAGGTTTGGACTTGTAGAAAGTAACCTCCTTTTGCTAGAAGTATCTAATCGCTTTGGGACAAGCGTTCTTGGCACACTCGAAATTGTCAAGGTAGGATTTGTGGCTGGAGTAGGGATTCTAGTGTTGATCGGAATAAAATCAAATAACCGACTGACCAAGAAAATTATGTTCTGGTCGATCGTAGCTTTTGTATCGATTTTCCTTTTGGTTTTGATCAACAACATCCTTTGGATTGTCGATTGAAAAAAATCCTTGCTTTAGAAGGAATCAAGTAAAAAATCTTCATTCGCTTGAGCCGCGCTCTCCTATTTGGAGAATGTGCTTTAATCAGCAATTCCCTTGCACAGCACAGTAGCATAAGGACGCATCATTTCCCACCATCTTGAATTAGGAAAAGAATTGCGTCAACCGCCACTTTGTGCAGCTGTAAGAATAGGCAGAACTATTGAGCTTTCACCGGCGGTCACAGTAACAGTGTATATCGATGCCTGGGTTCCTAAAGTTACCTGAGTGGAGACTGTGCCATTATCATCTGTCAAAGCAGATGCAGGGTTTACCCTTCCATCCCCAGATATGGAAAATGACACAGCTACATTTTTTACAGGATGGCCACGAGAATCAGTTATACGTACGACAAGCGGATCTTTCAGAGGTATCCCTTGAACTCCAGATCTGTCGTAAGTGATCGGAGTAATTGTATAACTTTGGTTCACAGTGGTGGAGAAAGGCGTCACGAATGCCGACCAAGCAATGAGAGCGATGAGGACAAGTGCGAGTGAATGCTTTAATCCATACTTTATCCTCCCTTCAGAAATCTTCCCGATTACAAGTCCGCCGAAGAAACCATTTATCAGTACGAGGTAAAAGAGGTCTCTTTCGGTCGTCACAGCACTTATGTTCGAACCTTGAAAAAGACCGCTTATACCAGCTCCTGCAATACTGTTTATCGCATTTAGATTAGGAAGGAATTGCACCACAATGATAGCCGCGAGGGCTATAAGCAGTACCTGGCCGACATATAGGATCGCAGTGTATTGGGAGAGGCCGGCCCTCTTCTCCTCGTCGATCGTAATGAAAGTGGACATATCATTCGATGCCCTTTGAATTAATCCTCCCACTGATCCACCGCTGTACGAAGCTTGAATCACAAGGTCAATGTAGTTTTTGACTAAATCGTTCCCGATGTTTTCACCAAGGTTTCGCATGGCTTGTTCAAATGAGTAACCGATTTGCATCTGTTTAGCTGCAATATGAACGAACTTGGTGACAGATCCGACATTGCTTTCGGATAGTTTGAGAAAGCCCTTTACGGGGTCAATTCCTCCTTGAACAAGCTCAGATAGCTCGAATAAGAAGGCGACGAAGTCTTTCTTGTATCTTCTCGCCTTCCTCTCTCGGAGTGTTGTATCGACTGCGTACGGGCCAAATGCAACCCAAATTGTAGCAACTACAAGGAAGTCAAACCGTTGTTTTTGAACAATTGGATTCGATATAGTCCGAGTAAGGTTTGAAGCTGGAAGACTTTGATTGTTTAAGATGGCAATTTCTGCCTCCCTCTGCGCAAGAGCATTGTTTGAAACAGGAGTAGGTGGGAAAATGCCAGTTCCAACCGCGGCAGGAGTGAAATACCCCGCGTCATAAGCGACGATCAATATAAACAGTGAAACAAGTGAGGGGATAAGTAACGTGAAGATCTCTCTCTTTATCTTATACTTCAATCTGAGCTTGACAAGGAATCTTTGCCACGGGCTCAGCCTCATGTTTTAGTACTCTCCACCTGAGAATTTCATCTCGAGTCCTGCTATGAAGAGCATGTTCACGAGAGGGATTACAAGGAAAACGAATACATCAAGTAGTTGTTGAGTTGAAAGCGGGCCTATCTTGAAACCCAATGCCCCCACAATGATTATGCCGATTATAGCCATAACAATAGAGATAATTATACCACCGATGTAACCTTCGCTGAAGGCAGCAAGGCTGTCGATAAATCCTTTGAGTTTAGTTTTCTTCTTTTCAAAGACAGACTTGGATTCCTGTTCGCAATAGCTTTGGAGACTTCCTCCCGATACTATGATGTTTGTCATTCCTGTAAGAATATCCCGGAGTTCAGTTGAAGGAGTGTTTGAAGCGACATAGTTTAGTGCTGTTATGATGTCTTCTCCAAGGATTTCTTCTCGATAGACCACTTTCTGGAACTCTTTCGAAATGGGGCCAAAGTCTTTCATTGCTACATGCTTAATTGTCTCAACAGGGTTCATCCCTGCGCTTGAGAGCGTCGCCATGTAAGCTAAAAGGAAAGGTAGCTTGAACTCTATCTTCACTTTTTTCGCAGTAATTCTATTGAGTGTGATCATCGGTACGGAGATACTGCTCATTCCACCAGCTGCTACCACTATGGCAAGCGTGATCCAAGGCCAAAGACCGACATGAATTACGAAAATGAATACAATCAGAGAGGCTCCTAAAGAGGCTGCCGACGCAAGAATAGCCGTAAGCACAATCATTCCCAAATACATACCCGGCAGCATTTGAATGTCGGCTTTGTACAACATCCTTAGAATTCCATATCTTGGCTTGTTATCAAACCATCTAAAGAGATGATACGAGATTTTTTGGTATAAGTTGATTGTCGTGCCCTATTCCTCTCCCTTATCCCTTTTTTCCCATTGGACGAGAACACTCGTAGCTTGTTTTTCTTCTTTTATGTGTGAGAGAGCTCCTTCTCGATCAATATAGTACTTTCTTACAATCTTGGTTACTTCTTGATAATTCAAGATTCCTTTAAGTCTCATTAACTCAAGAAGATTAGTTCTCATTTTGATCTCTTCTTCCAATTTCTCCTTTGCAATACCGAAACTTTCTCCGATCTTTTCCACCAGGAAGCTCCTGCCAATGAATTCTAATTCATCTCTTATAGGATTCCATCGAAAGACAACATTTGTAATGAGCTCATTCGATGTAGGGTTCATTCCGAGAATTTCGATGATCTCCCTAACCCTTCTTACTTTCTGCTCCCCCTTTCTAATGGTAGCCAAAAATATAACAAGGTCTAGGTTCGCGACCATAACTCTGGGGACATTCATCGGTTGCGACTCCACCCTTGAGATTAGCTCAAGCATTGAAGCAGCGTGGATAGTTCCCATCGCAGCGTGGCCTACTGATATAGCTTGGAAAAGAGTGTAAGCTTCCTCTCCTCTGACCTCCCCAACTATGATATAATCTGGTCTCTGCCTGAGAGCAGCGATGAGCAAGTCATAGAGAGTGATATCGCCAGTGCTCCTACCCAGAAAGGATACTCCTGAGATTCCAGAGATTCCAGAGACTGATTTACTTGATTCTCCAAAGCCTATCCTCGTTACTGCCTGAATCCAATTAGGATGCGCGAGGTTGATTTCAGGCGTATCCTCGACAGATACGATCTTGTACTCTGGTTTGATAAGCATGCTCACGGCATTGAGGAACGTAGTCTTGCCTGCCGCGGTCGCTCCTGAAACAAGGAGAGATCTTCCGTATTCTACGAGTAGCCACAAATAAGCTAGAGCGCTTGCGTTTGCAGTTCGAAGTGACATTATCTCTATTGGTGAGATTGGATCGCTCCTGAACTTACGAATTGTAAATGTCGAACCCTTTTTCGTGACTTCTTTACCGAGAGTCATGTTTATCCTGCTCCCGTCAGGTAGTGACGCATCTCTGATCGGTTGGAGGATGGAGATGTGTCTTCCAGAAAGCTGGGCTAGTCTAAGTATCAAGTTATTCAACTCGACTTCTTCGAATTGTATGTTTGTTCTAATTGATTCAAAGTAACGATGGTAGACATACAGAGGAATCCCTGGCCCATTGCAGCTCACGTCCTCTATGTATTTGTCATTTATCACCAGGTCAACTTTTCCATAGCCAATGTAATCTCGCTTGATGTAATAGATGATCCTTTGGCGCTCGATATCAGTGAGTCTGAAGTCGTACAAGTCGATAATGTCTTCGAAGGTGTTATCAATGAATCTTTCTTTGTCTGTCACATCAACGAGGACAGTATTTATGTTGATCAGCATGTCGAAAGCAGTTCGAGCTTTTTTCAGAATCTCCTTTTCCCTGTGGGTTAACACTGGTTCTATGCTGTTGTAGACTATTTCCCCATCTTCCTCCGCCCTCAAATTGACGTATTGAAAGGGCTCTTTAACAACGTAAGTAATGTCCTTGGTCTTTTCGAATTCTTCCAAAGATGGAGAAGAGACGATCCTTTGTGGGAGTTCAACAAGCTGCTTCGGTGAAAATTCCAAAGATGACTGACTCTTAGCACGAAGAGTAAAAACTTTCGCGACGAAGGCCAATTTTGACTCTGAATATGGTCTGGATTTTGATCTTATTGGTTCATCCTCACCCATTTCAAAGTAGTCTCCTCATTCTTCTTCGCATGAAGCGTAAAGTACTTCGTTCCCAAAGCTCTTTGATTTTTAGTAGGAGGAGAGGAAAATACATGCCGTGATCGCTTCTCATGATTCTTTGGAAATGAGGCAAAAATGCAGTAATATCTAGCTTTTGACCGCCGTTTTTTCTTCTGAAAATGGAAAGTCACTCGAGATCTTATGATCCGTGAATTTCGTTAACCTGCTTCACGCTCAGCTGATAGACTTGGCTGGGTAGAGGGACAAAATTAGCCGGTTTAAGGAAGTAGGCAGAGTTCCCATACTTTGGATCCATGACCCACAACACGAATGTTCTGATTACAAGTGCGAGATCTGAGCTGCTCTGATTGCTTTTGATTAACATATACTCGAAGTTAACTATTGGGTAAGAGTTCTGACCAGGACCAAAAACGAGAGAGATTCTTTCATCGTTCGGAATCATTCCTGAAAAAGCGTTCACATCTGATGCGATGTTGCTCTGACTTATGTTAACGAAATTTCCAGCCTGATTTTCAAGATAAGCATATCCCTCGTTCAGGCCTATTGCTTGAAGAAGATAGCTGACTCCAATGTAGGCGACAGAATATGGATTCTGATGACATGCGGCGACCATTCCTGAGTTACCAGTAACACCAACCTCAGCGCTATCTGCTGGCCAACTAACCGAAGTGCCGAAACCAACGTTAAATCGCCACCACGTATCCGTTTTTGAAAGATACTGCGTGAAAATGAAAGTATCGCCGCTACTATCTGCTCGATGAATCGACACTATCAGATGATGTGTGAAAGGGGACGGATTCAGCCTAGCTGCACCAGGGTTGATCGCGGAGATTGCTGGGTCATCCCAGTAGGCCACAGTTCCATTATAGATACTTGTAAGTAACGAACCAGAAAAATTGAGATGAATGTTTCCCGGCAAATTTGGAAGATTGTAATTGATTTGTTGAGCGGACACGGCGACGGCAACGTCAAGAATGTTAGGATATTCCGCCTGAGTCTGGTTGGTTAGATAAGCGTCGGAATCACCGATATCCAAGGAACCAGTCTCGACACCAGACTGTCCATAGCCGCTTCCTCCGCCTGACGGATCGACTTCGACATTGGGATAATGCAGAGTAAAATTTCTTGCCCAAAATTCAAGTGGTACAAGCAACAATGATGATCCTGCAACCTCGACTCGTTCAGTGGGTAAGCTCGAAGGATAACCCGAATAACCATTAACGATCGACGAACTAGATTTAGATTCGATCGAGTTGTCCATTCCATATATCAAAACGACTGTCGCAGCCACAATTATACCGACGATGATCGCTGAAATCAATACTGCGGTGATGGTGGAGATCGAGAAAGCAGTTCGGTTGCCAGACTGCAAAGAACTTCCACGGAACTATGACGACTTTGCCGTTATAAGACTTCGATGACTAGAATATGTACACCTATAGAGAATTTTTTGATGATATTGGAAAATAATAACAATCGAGGTGATTCGCATGCATCCTAGATTAATGCTTGTCCGATTTGTTTAATACTACAGCTCTTTTTTATGAAATAGTACGTTCTATCGGGGGAACAACATGTTGCAGCAATGTATTGCAAGTTCCCAGTCGTCTGTTTTGTAAAGAGAAAGGAAACTTTGAAACCAACTCTAGACATTGTCCTTCTTGCTATTTTTTTCCTTGTCACAAAGGAACTGAATGGCTTTTTATCTATCGACGATCACTGCCGAATTTAGATTACATACAGGTGAGTACTCGTTATTTCATTTCATGAGGTGAGAATAACATGCATTCCATAACAAAACAGGCAACAAATACCAACTAAAAACAAACAAAACGAAGGGTGCAGTGTGGATTTCTTAGCACTCTTAGGTGCGGAAAGAAAAAGAGGGGGGAGAACCCCGAAGGGTTCCTACTAGGTCTTATGCGCCGGCAAAGTCGTACTGGCTAAAGTAGCCATTCTGAGAGAAGTAGGTTTCTGCGTTGAAACTTGTCAGGAAGAGTATGAATTTTTCCTCGTTAGGGGTTGGTGCGCCGTTTGTGACTAGATAGAAGGTGCGTGCTAGCCCTGTAGAGAAAGATCCACCATTATCAGGGAATACCTGTGAAGATCCCTGAAGGGTGAGAGGGTTCACCAGCGAGGCGGACTTCAGTGCAGCCACTATAGCAGCGTGAACATTTCCTGTGGTTTGCAAACTTGGGACGTAACCGTCGTAAGTTGTGACCGTTCCACTTGATTCAGTGAACTGTTGTGGTAGAGAACTTGTAGCAGCATCAATAGGTGCTTGTCCTGGGTTGTTCGTCGTAACCTGCGGCAATGCAACGCCATCAGAAAGACCAGAACTCCATCCGGCGACATGATTTGCATTCGCTGGAGCCCCTTCTGCAAAGCCCAGGTCAACGAAGCCCACACAGCCCTTTGATGCAATACCATTCTGCACATACTTGCAAGATTGTACTCCTGCAAGAACTCCTGGGTTTCCTAATGCTTGCTCTCCTGCCAGACCGCCATTTCCACCTGGTACCCCTCCGGCAGACTGATGAGGCAATCCTAGATAGCTCGTGAATTGGTCTTCAGTACCAGAGTTGTCTGATCTCGAAACCGCCGCATAGACTGCTCCTGTATCAGTAGTTCCGCCGGCACACGCAGGGAAAGTCACGCCTGCAAGCTGGGGTTCTGTAGGCGGAAATGTGGTCGCGGCAAAAGCACAGATAGTAGTGGAGGTTCCACTCGTAACTTCTTGAAGGGTATTCCAAGTTGTACCGCCAGCTGCGCATGCGGAACCGATAATTCCGAATTGCCCGAGCTCGAAGATTGCTTGAAGTGCAGAGCGAGTTATTCCCAAGCATGCATTCGGAGTTGTAGCAGCGTCGACTATGAACCCTGGGGTCCCAGTCGCTCCAGGCCCGTTTTCGATGACAACTATTCCGCTTCCGCCAATCAGAACTGGATTAATTGTCACCCCGACGAGATTGTTGCTTTGCACATAGTTATAGGCGTTGTTCACCGCCGCTGCAGACGATGCCATTCCAATATCGTAGGCTCCAGTAATTACTCCTTGCATACCTGCGTCAGAACCACCCTGCGCAAGCACTATCTGAAGACCCGTTTGTGCAGTGAATGCCGGAGCAGCAGCTGCAACGACCGGATATACCGTGGTAGAGCCGCCGATATACAGTGTATTTTGCGCCTGAGACTGTACATTGCCAACGCTTGACTGCTTTCCAGTTTGTGTTGCTATTCCACTCATGATTAGTCCGACTGCGACTGCTCCAACTATGGCGATGATTATGAGAATCAACGTCGCCACAACCGGAGAAATCGCCTTCCTATCCTTGTACTTTTTCAGTTTGAAGTTCAACGATTTGATTTCACCGTAGCTTTTTTTCGTTCGAATGGGATAAAGATTAACATGCCGCAAGAATAATATCATGAAGTAAATGCGACTACGAAGAAATAAATATAGACAATAGTCCGTTTCGACCGATCAGTGACTCTGAACCTCAACGCATGAGAGACCTGAGCCAAGAAAAATTTTGTAATAGAGACTGTTTCCACTTACAAGGCGGCCATGCTACTGAAACTCCAACACAGGGCAGGTCAATTTATCCGTGTAATCGAATATAGAAATAAAGCATGTTCGCAACTGAGAATCGTGCGAAAGCTTTGTTTAGTATTTTATTTGGAAAAAGCTGGCCATATAATCAACAAAAAAAGTTAGATGCGCTTGCGAACGATTGAGAAATCGCAGTTGGGGGATAAGATTGCCATCTATTTGTCATTTGCGAGTCTCCCTTAACGAGAATGATTGCCTGTTAGGCTTCATAGGAAGTACGAGTTGAAATTTCTTTGGAGATATTCCCAATGCCAAAAATCTAATATATTTAAATCCAGAATTATGACCGCAGTTAGCATGCTCCCCAATAGCCTCTAAATCTCGTCTCGCCAAATAGTAAATGAAAAATACCGAACGTACAAGCAAATACTCACGAGGCTGAGTTATTTCAGAAGATGAAGCTTTCTTTTAGTAACAGATAAAATTGCAGAGTCGTATATCATGCCGAATAATTGTCAACCACGATCTTGAAGCCAATCTTTGTGAGCAAAAGGACATTACCTGTGTTCAGCTGAGTATTGGTGAGCGTTGGAAGTACCTATCTGCTCGGTGCAAGAAATGATTCCTTGTGCACGAGGCTTATCAAACGCAACGAGATTTCGACACTTGTGAGTGGTGTCGAAATCTATTCTACAAGCAAAGGTACGAACGAAAATTGCGTTGGAGCATTCTTTATTCATGGGAAAAGAAATGATTTTTCTTATTATGCTGCTCATTAGAATCTGATTAAATAACGAAAGAAGATTAGAAAACTAAACTCCCACACTGAAGATCTCGCCGTTTTATACCGTTGACTAAGGAAAGTTAACAAAAAGTGGAGAAAGTTCTCCCGATTGGACTTCGAGAATCCCACCATTCGTCCAAGTGACAGATGTCTCCGCTTCACCAGTACTGTTTGTTATGGATGCTTCGATTGACGGAATAACATCTCCTGCCACCCGAATGAACAAAATAGGAGAACCAATCATTGGCCGACCAAAGATATCCCTTACAGATACAGTGAGTGTACCTTTCCCAGATGCATTGATAGACTTTATAAAACTGAGGCTGGCAGCTGGTGAAATATTTGGATCTTTCAGCAGCACTGCCGATTGAGATAAAGTTACTAATCCGTTACTGTCCACCACAGTGAGAGTGACTCTCAAAGGTCCCGTAATGTTGAGTGTTTGAACTTGGCTCGAATTGAAAAAAGTTTCAGGAAAATATTGGAAAGATTGGCCTGAAGCAAGTATTGTGACAATATTCGCTACATTTGACCAGTTTCCATCCCAGCCGTATTCTGGAATATCAATTGTCCAAAAGTAGCTCTGGATATACGACCCGCCATTTGCACTTGACTCGGAACCATCAAAAATTGGTATGTCACGGGTTGTCGTGATGAAATTCTCGGTAACAGTATTTAGTTTCAACACCGGATTTGGAGGTGCAAACAGATAGTGAAAAAAATTTCCTGCTGAAGAAACGAGAAAGACACTCATAGATTGATTCTTATGAATCTCGAGAGTCGCTATGTTCGCGTTAACAATAACATTGGCTTTTGGCGGTATGGCAAGTTGAGCTGGTAGTCCGAATCTTGCCATGACCGTACCTGCAGGGGTGATCTCAGTCCAATTTTTTAATACATGGCCATTTATTGATATCTCCGCCAAACCAGATGCTTGTGTGTTCAAATTTCTGATAGTCATAGTTATGTTCGCCCACGTTGCCGTCTCGAAGTGATAAGCACCGCCCTCGGTGAAGTTTACAATGTGATTTACAGTATCGATGTTTGCAGTCGCCGAGTCGTTTATCCATCCGTATCCGCCTCGCGCAACGTGAAATAGAGTGGAATTTAGCCAAAGATGAGTCGAATCAGCCGGACGAATGTAGTAGATGGGCTGCAAACCGGTCGAATTTCGCATTTCCCAAAGTACATTGGGGTTATTGGGTTCGAGCTCGACATTGACAATCTGAAGATTCTCATTTTGGACACTCGTTAGGTACGCATTTCTATTCTGAGCTGCTTCTTGCGTTGTCGAAAGAAAATAAGCAAATGAGCCAACCGCTATTACAACGACGAGCATCAGAAGAAGAGCGCCAACAACTTCAGAAACCCCTCTGCGGGATCTTCTTCGATCAAAGAATTTCACTCGGGCCATCTCTCGTGAACTAGAAAAATTGATCTCGAGGATATATTCCTTGATAACTTGATGTAATTTGATACTCCATATTCTCAATATATTACCAGAGAAGAGGATAAATATATCTCCTCCAGCGGGAAAGTCGATTCAAGCTCCTTGTCCATCCAACACGATAAAGGGGAGTTTACCTCATATATGGATTTGGACAACCTGCCCGGCTTGGTCAGAGCTCTTCAACAAGAAATACTTGATGTAATGGAGCTCTCGGAAACTGAGAAGGCGTACGCTGCACAGATTAAAGAAACTTTAAAAAGAGTGATAAGTTCCTTGGGTAGATCATTTCGTCTTGACCCAAGTCTTTTTCGAAAATTACCAAGAAATGTGACGGATGTTGTTCTTTCGCCGCAAGGTATTTTCTGCCTTACTTACAATGATAATTCGATCTCAACCCGTTCTCTCGAAAACCTGTCGACCGAAAGTTTATTGATGGTTCTAGAACGATTGCTACCAGAAATTGAACAGGAGATTACTGATAGACACCGAAAGCTGATAATTAGGGTTGCTGTTCTCGAAAGAATCTCGAATGAAATCAAAAACGTTCCAACCATCGGTCCAATCTCTGCAAAGCACAGTGGTCCGCAACAGGCTGAACTTGCGATCGATGACCAAACATCAGGCCTGACTAAAGCTCGGCCTCGTCATCCAGATTGAATAATATAGGAGATTCGGGAGGTAATTCCTTTAAAATCTTGGATCCTTCTCGCTGATTTTTTTCTTTCAATAAAGGCTTCCCAGTTGTTGTTTGTGGGGCTTCAAAGGATAGTTTTCCAGCGTTTCCTATCCAAATCACAAAACCAGAAATCATTCCTATCTTTTCGTCAAAGCGGATCCCATAAACACGGAATCCAGAGCTTGACCTTGTCATAATGCCTAAACTCCACTAGATACCGACAAAAACTTGAAAACACTTATTATGCAAGGCTAGAATAATACCAAACTCAGCTGTCGTAGACTAGAAAGCTAATGCTGAAGAAAAGGAAGACGGAATATCCTTGTTAACGTCTGATCGTCGAAAGAACGAGGAAAACGGAAGCCAACTTGAACAACTTACGATTGTATTGAATTTGCCAACGGTCGAACTCGCGAAACAATGGAGAAAGTTAGCATTTTCTCATGGGATGAACATCTCCCAGTTTATTATAGCCCAAGTTTTGAAATCTTGCAAATTAGCAAATCAGGAAGGTGTCGATCAGTCGAATATTTGGAATGACCTCATCGATCAATTAAGGGATAAGGAAAGAGCTATTTTGCAAATAAAAGCGTCGCGTGATTATTTCAAACAGCGCTCAATCAGGTTAGAGCAGGAGCTATTCGATCATTATTCTGAGGAACTGTGAATCAATCAATCGATCTTCTTTACTACCTACGAGAAAAAGATTAGCTATTCATTTCGAAGAAGACTGAGAAGAGACTTTCGATTTGATAGTCTCCCTAACCAACATACTCTCTTGTGTCAATCTCTATATTGTCTTGTTCAACAGTTATCTTGAGCAGCTTATCAAAAACTCTTCCATTCCTCATTTTCGGAATATACAACGACCGATCTATGCGATTGTCATTAAGTTCTGTTTTGACAATGATTACGTTGTCTGAGATTGAACGAAGATATGCAGCCACTTTAGAATCAAGTACAGAGCTTTCGATGAGGATGACGAAACATCTTTGTTGGTCAGCCAGAAGTCTAATATCATGAGTCAGTTCTATCACTTCGCTTTCGCTTTTACCAAAAAGATACGAAGAAAAAGATTCGATAATAATAACATCGAACTTCAACTTCTCTAATGGAAAATACTCAAGTTCACTTACTGTCGTCAGACTCTTCAGATTGGAATTGCTCAATTGATATTTTTCTTCCAATATCATGGACTCAAGTCCTTCGAACAATGTGGAAAGTTCATTTATTGAATTGTTAGCAGTTTTTCCACTTCCATCAGATTTGTTCATTGCTCTAAGAAAGCACACCTTTTTCCCAGCAGAGCTCGCAAATTTTCCGAATTGCCTAGAGATAATCCCTCCTATAGCCCCTGTATCATCATCGATCAATGTTATTCCTTCAAGCATGTTCTCGAAGGTCTGTTCTATCATCAATGAATTTCACCCCAAACAAACATTTAAACAGTCCTCCTTGGAATAACGAGCTTGTCAACTTAACCACGGTGTTTTCGTTTATGGCCAAGGTGTAATATGATCTCAGGTTACCGAGACGAGATAGCGCCTTTCGAAATCATGGTAGCAAGGGCAAGAGAGGCTTTCCCCACGAAGAATAGGATTGATCCAGATGAGAAAATTCTAGCTACCTTTTGTTGTATCATCTGGGATTGTCTTACAAATAAGTAAGGGATGTTCTTGAGAAGAGATTCTCCCACGAAATTGCTAGAAAATGGTATGGGAAGGATTTGGTCTACCTCCCGATTCCTAGCAGGATTCACAAGCGTATCATTGAAGTAGATGAGACAAGATTAAAGCTTTCAGGGAAACAATTCCTCGTTTGGTCGGCAACAGATGTGAAGAGAGATAGGATGTTTTGGCATTGAAAGGAAGTGTTACAAGAGGAGGAGTGTTAGATGCAATTGTATTCCTGAATGAAGCTCTCAAATATTGCTAGGATCGACCGCTAGTCCTTGGAGATTCCGTAACTTGGTATCCTCCAACACTCAAACATCTGGGATTTCGATACAAGCAGATGACATTCGGGGGAGAGAGAAATGTAGAATCCGAGCTTAATTTATTAAAACAAAAGAGACCAAACGATTTTACAGTGACTCTCCATTCCATTCGAGTATGAAATCCATAGGAAACTATCTAGCTTCATTCATAAGACTACAAAATACTCTCACATCATCAACACGATAAGTTGACAAGCTCCGGAATGACCACTGCACGATGTTTTTCAACTCTTGATTCTAAGATCTGTGAAAAGTTGACAAACTTGTATCTGAGAAGAACGTACTCGTTCGCAATTCTGTTGTATCTGTCGTCGGAAAAGGGATCTAGCTTGGTTGTCAGTGCCACGGGAATTTGATCCTGAATCGTGATACAAATACACTGACAAGCTCTGATAAGTATTCTCTTTCTTCTAAATCTTTCCCGTAGATAATTAGCGAAATTCAATCTACGCTGGTAAAAATAAAAAAAGAATCCTTAGTGTAGAATCTTCTCCTTTTTCATTTTTGGCAAATATTTTGAAACGGCTTGTTCATATTGCTGAAATAACTTGAGCAATCTTTCGGAAAACGATTTTATGTTCGGTGCTTCGCAGAAACATCAAGCAAAGTCCACGCCACCATCTACGAAGCCTATATAGAATCAGTTCCGATGTATATTATATCAAGCGAAAGTTTATCATTCAAACTAATCTATCACAGAGATGAAGAAGGAATGAGGAAGCTAACAAGAATCATGACACAAAAATTACCCAATGAGAATGGGCCTAGCTCAGATCAGTGCAGTTGCACAATATGTCCTGAAACTGCAAGCGCCCTTGAAACATTGCGAATGTCGGTTGTTTAAAATTGGGGGCACTCAGCGCGGAATTTTCTTAGATAATCTGACAGGATCGAAAAGAAATAAGGAGAAAGGAGGTGAGAAAAGGAAGTGAGAGACAGTAAGGAACCCCAACGTAAAAGCATTGTCGAAGATATCGAACTGAAGGAGGTTTGGTCTGAGCCTTTCCGCAAAGAATGGATTGACGGGATCAAGAATCTGGAAAGGCTCAAATCGATGCTGCCTTGGCTTGAGGAGGAGGAAGCGGGATTCCTCTAAAAAATGATTTAATAATGATGCATTTGGTGTTTAGCAAGTTGATTTAGAAGGTGAAAATTTCTCTCGGGTGAATGTGGTCTTTCTTTCTTTCTTGAAGTGTAGTGAAATTTCAACATACCTCTATAATTGCTTGACATCTCAAATCCTATTTTTCGGGACTACAACCCCGGAGTATTGCAACAAGTCAGTTACAAACGATGGAATTGGGATTGGATTAGCATTTTAGAAGTTAAATTTCAGCTGAGCCCTAGAACACTTTTAGAAATCGCAAGACCAACCACCCAGTTGGGGGCATCGACAACCTCGTGGATTCGAAGATCTCCTGCCACGCTGCAGAGAATGTAGGCTTCTTCCCTCTTCAGGTCGTATTCCTTTGAAAGGTATGAAATCATCTCTCTCGTTGCTAGTCTCGAAGCCTCTAGAAGATCTGGCGAAATACCAGTCGTCACAAAGTACCCGCGACGATGATCCTCCATCCTCGAACTAGATTCTCTTCCTGTGAAAAACCTCGGGCTATCTATTCGAGCGTCTTTGACAACTTCAAATTTGAGCGTGACATTCCCTGGGCATTCGATTGCTGAAACACACACCTCGCCATCTCCCTGAGCCGCATGCATGTCCCCCACCGAAAACAAAGCACCCTCGTTCCACACTGGGAGAAGTAGTCTCGCTCCTTCGGTCAGGTGTCTTATGTCCATGTTCCCTCCGTGCTTTCCCGGTGGCATGACTTGGAATTGGCCTTTCTCCCTTGGCGCAACCCCCATCACACCGCAGAATGGATTTAGAGGTACCTTGATGCCGTTCTTGAAATCTACAAATCCTCCAGCGTTCTTGGAGAGTCCCTCCCATATCCAGAGAAAGGGTTCATTGAACTCGGGCAAGAGCCCGAGTGGCGGGCTGATCGCGGACCAGCCCCAATCAGATGTCGATATCTTCACAACTTCCACAGAAAGCGCGTCTCCGGCTGAAGCTCCCTCGACGTACACCGGACCAGAGAGAGGATAGAGCTTGCTCCAATCAAGCCTTGTAAGATCTTGGGATTTTGATTCGCGAGAAATCTGCCAAGAACTCACTTCGTTTACTTCGAAATCAATTGAATCTCCGGGACTGATTTTGATGGCTGGTTTGTGCTCGTTGTTCCATAGATAGTGAAAATCTCCCTTCGAAAGTTTGTGCAATTGTGTTCCCACTCTCCCCTTCAATTCATTACTTTCCTAATTTGTTTTGATCTCGGATCTCCTTGCTCATGTCTGCGTGAGATTTTTTGCTCTTTCTCCCCCTTTAGCTGACCCCTGCCAACTGTTGCGCCGGGGTAAACTCCTTTCTTTCCCACATGTCAAAGGCAGTGGCCGCCGATGAGGCCTGGGCCACGATGGCAACGGCAATCAACACATGAAAGAATAGAGTAATCTCAAAGAGCGTCGAAGACGAGAAGGCGAGGGCGATTGATTCGTAAAGCACTGCTCCAAACACGATTTGGATGAAACTCATGATTGCGGTTACTCTCGCGATTCTCTTGATTCTGCCCGGGCAGGCTGTCCTGCGAACAAGGAAATAAACATAGTTCGCAAGTACGACCACTACAATTCCAATTACTGCATGAAGATCCACCGTGGAAGAAAACGAAAGTACTGGGAATAAAATTACTAGAATCTGCAGTACTGCAACCCATATCAGAGAGTACATCAGAGCCCAAGTCTTCATGCTTTGAAAAGATCCGCCTCCTCCCCTTTTTTTTGCCTCGAAATATGGTTGGAAGAGCTTTCGAAGTATAAAACCGTGATTGTCTTGAGTGAAGGCTTCAAAGTTGAGCTAACGTATGTCTTTAGAACAGCCAACTAGGAGGAGAAGAAATTATATCTTTAATTTCATCTCTTTCCCACTTTCGAGATAGAAGGAGGAGCGAATTGCAGAGAGGACTAGCAGGAAGCAGTAAGAGAAGGAGGAAGAAGAAAGACAAGTCCCTCCCTCATATCGCCAAACTGATATCTTGGCTCGATGGCTATGCTGCCCTTTCTTGTGTCGATCCCGTGAAAATTGACAAGATGGTGAAGGACAACTCTGACGACGAAGATCTAACCTCAATTTGGAAGAGCGCAAAGGACGATGTCTATGAGATAGGCAACCTCCCATCTTCCTCTCCTGAAATCCTTCGACTCGCAAAGTTTCTAAACATCACGAAGATGGTCTTCCTCTTCCTTGGCATTGGACTGATTCTTCTATGGCTCGTTCTAGAGAGGCTTGGGGTCTTCTTCTTCGCGAGCAGTAGGCTGTCTTCATACGTGTTGGTAATAGTCATAATCGTTTTCTACAATGTCAACATTTTCATCTTCACCTTGCTTAACAGGAGACTCAATTCAAAGATTGCTGATTACTATCACAAACACGGAGGTGAAGTCAAGAAGCAACGCATTCACCTAAGACAGCTTACTCAGCAGCTCATCGATAGACTAACGCTAAGAGTGAGAAGGATGCAGTACGATGCGGCCGATTATGTTTTCACACTCTTTCACTCCGATTACAACAACATAAGGATCATCAAAGAAGGGAAAAACGGGATTTACACTGCAATAGTCGAAGCTAGAACACGAAAGGAAATTCATTGAAAGATATCCTTTCGCCTCCTACAGCCTTTTAGGAAATCCGAAAGCTCAAACTTTATCACAAGAGGATTTTCCATTAGATTGCTGCAAAGTTGGGTGCTTAGTCCCTCTGTCTTCATCAACATTTCTTGCGCCTACTAGCGCTCTTTCAATTCTAAGACCTTATCAGAGAGAAGCTGTGGAGAAGGCTTTAGCGACCAAACACGCGACTGTCAAAGCACCCACCGCCACGGGAAAGACGATCATAGCAATAGCTTGGCTCGAGAAGATATCAAAGCCAGCATTGATCATAGTGCCGACTCAGGCTCTGATTTATCAGTCGTGGGTGCCCAAGCTTTCCCTCTATGGGTTTCAAGACATCGGGGAGTATTACGCTTATGCGAAGAGACTGGGATCTGTGACTCTAACCACTTTTTCGAGCTCAATTTCCCACCCGGAGCTCTTGGATGGTGTGGAAGCGATAGTCGTCGACGAAATTCACCATCTAGGTGCAAGAACCGCCTTGGAAAGGCTTCTTCCAAAGATGCTAGAGAAGGAGTACGTTCTTGGCCTCTCGTCCGTGCCGGAGCGCGAGGATAACGCCCACGAATTCTTTCTTAGGGAATTCCCGATTTGCTATGAACTCACACTCGGCGAAGCCCTGCGCCGAGGATACGTCTCTCCAATCAGATTGATCAAGGTTCCCTCGAAGATGAGAGGAGAAGAGAGGATCCGCTATGAAGCTCTCACGCGCAAGATACAAGAAGCCTTCCGTTTCTGCGGGAATGATCTCACGAAATGGAGAAGTTGCTACGACCCCTCGCGAAAGAAGTACGTCGGACAGCAGGGCATGAGGGCAATCATGTTGAGAAAGAAACTCCTTTCAAACGTCGAGGCCAAGAAGGAACAGGTGCTCAAAATTGTGAGATCTCACAGCGAAGAAAGAATACTCCTCTTTTCCGAATCAATTGATTCCATCGAGAAAATAAGGGAGCATCTTCTCGAAAACGGGGTGCCCTGTGAGACCTTTCACTCTAGGATCGAGCCCTCTAGAAAGCAGGAGATCTTGGACGAGTGGGGCAGGAGTTTCCAGGTCCTGCTCTCGTGCAGGGCTCTCGAGGAGGGAATGGACGTAAAGGAGGTTGCCGTAGGAATCCTGATAACCAACGGGGCAAGCAAGCGCCAGTATGTTCAGAGGCTCGGAAGGATAATACGGCCGATGGAAGGAAAGGAAGCTAAATTTTACATCGTCTATTCGGAGAACACAGTCGAGGAAAGATACTCGAAAACAATCGAATCGCTCTTGAGGGAGCCATACAGACGATATTGAGTATTTGGTGGAGGAGAAGTTCTTCTTCTTCTCCTCCCCCCTCTCCGTTTTCTCGGCTGATTCGAGAATCTTTTGTTCGGCTCACTTAAGAGTTCAAGTGCGTTGCATCCTTTTTAGCGGCGTGATGCCCAGCGGCCGCCTGAGTAATTTCCTTGACAGCTGTCTCAGCTTCAAATCGCCAACCTTCCTCCTTGGTATGAAGCGAGTGGGGGATGACGAAATCCTGAGTCCATGATAAATCCGGAAAGAGAATGGCATCTGGTTTGAAATTACCAGATTCTAGATGAGAGGAGAGAAAGCGCATCGTTTCCGACATTTGAGACGCGTGGACCAGCAGCTCCGCAACATAGGTTCCGTCCTCGCAGAGCCAGTGACTCCAAGTAAATGGAGGCGCAGTTACTATGGGGATGATTCGTCTCTGAGATCTTTCGTCCAGACTTTTGAAAAGGAAGTTCACAGGAACTATCAAATGTTTTGAAAGCTCATCCTTCGTGCCGACCCATTTGAACCTGAAGCCGGGGATCTGCCCCTTCCCAATCACGTGGTTATTCAGGTGATATGCGATGTCGCTGTCCGAAAGACCCATGCTCTTGGCCATTTCAATCGATTTAATCCAAGGCTCGCTCTGGATGGATTTTATGATCATAAGATCTGTGCGGTCATAATATTCAAAGCGCTCTTGCGCACTTTCTCGAGGCCTCGGAGCGCCTCCGGGCGAGAGCTTCGAGTAATCTATGTTCCACTCTCCTCTTTTGTAATCGAAGAACTCGGTTTTCATTGATATAATCTCCTTCCAAGAAATCTTCCTCGTCACTGGTCTAGTGATGAGTTTGCTTCTTTCTAGACTTCGAAGAATCTTGCGAAGCTCGCCCTTCTTCTCTTCGGGGAGAACGAATTCGCAGTTGACGCTCTGAGAAAAGAGATAGCGAGAATAGTGGATCAAACCCGCGGAGTTGTGAAGCGCAAGGAAGAAAGATTTGTGGTTGAAACTTTTGGTTTCGGGCGAGATTTCAAACGAAACATCGAATCTCTCAAGTCCGATCTTTTTCATGTCTATGACTGGAACTATCGAGATACCCTGATCTTTTAGGCGGAGCATCCTGAATCGAAGCGTCCCATAGGGGATGGAAAGCTCCTTCGAAATTCTGTGAAAGTTTCTAGCTCCTTCGCTCAATACGTACGGGGAGATCCTCGAAAGGAACTCGCGGACATTGTCTCTAGGTATTCTCAATTTCCAAAACCCGAAACGATCAAGTTTCCTATCTATGAAAAAGAATAGTGAACTTGGCTCGTCAAGCGAGTCATAAAAGCATGATTAAAAACAGTGCGGAAGGATGCTTTTTTCCGAAAGCTCGTATCAAGCAATGGAACCCACTGTTACGGAATTTTACGGTGGCCTCGATTTCATTCCATTAAAACAGAGATGTTCTTTGGGGTTTGGACGAAAAAGAAACTTGATACGGCTGAAGTATCAAATCATACATCAAAATCTGATACATGTCCAAGAATCGATCCTGTGATGTCTCTGCTTCTTCATCTTTTTCCTTCAAAAACCGAGAGAAAGTCAGGAGGATTGGGGCGAGAGTGTTTGCAATTCGTTCTTATTCGCGATATAAATGGCTCGAAATTTTCTAAATCGTAATACTCCAGCTGTCAAAACGCTTTTCTAAGGTCGAAACCTAACGAATTTGTAATTATTTCATTGCAACCAATCGTTCTCGGACTCATAGTGTCCTTCGCATCTTCTTTCTGCTTTGCTGGTAACAGATCCTTTGCGAGTAGGCCACTCGTCAGATCAGATCCCGCCATTCCGACTTATATCAGCCTGATCGTCGGAGTGATAGCAAGTGCAGCTGTGATGCTTGCTCTTGGGCAGTACTCAGCCTTGTTTTCAGCATCCTTCTTCATTGTTCTGATTTTCTCAGTCGTGGGGGTATTTCATTTCGCCGTCGGCCGACAGCTTTCATTCACTGCGGTCAGGAACGTGGGCGCAAATCTGGCATCTGGGTTGATTTCGACCCAGATAGTGTACTCTGTGCTTTTCGCTGTCCTCCTTCTCGGGGAGAAGGCAAATGACGGAATAATACTCGGAGCTGGCCTGATAATGGGAGGAATCGTCCTTCTTGAAGGAACGATAGGAGCTGGGAAGCGGGGAGGAAATGCGAAGATCGGGTACATTGCTGGCCTCGGCACCGGCGTAATCTTTGGTCTCACTCCTGTTTTGATAAAATACGGCCTTACTCTCTTCAAATACTTCCTTACCGCAACGTTCCTCGCATTCGCTTCTGGTCTGATTTTCTATGCTCTAGTGATTCCACCGAGAAGAGTAAAGAGTGGGATGAAGCTTCTGTCAAGGTCTGCAATATCGTACTACATAGCAGCTGGAATTTTCGGAGTTGGTGCCCAGCTCACTAGGTTTTTCGCACTGAGCATAGCTCCCCTTGTGATCGTTGCCCCAATACTCGCATCTCACCCAATTTTCACAATCGTGCTTACTCGCAAGGTGGCTAGAGAGTTCGAGCTATTCAGCTTGCGGACAGTTTCCGCGATTGTAATCGTGGTTTTGGGAGCGGTTCTTGTCTCGCTCTCTTCTGGAATCTCGATATGAAAGTTTCTGGTCTTCCCCCAGGTAGTTACTCTTTCTTCATCTTTTATTCTTTGGATCACAGAACGAGAAAGATAGAAAAATTCCAACGGTCAAAGAAACGGAAAAGAGCAAATGGATTGGGGAGCCCGATCTAAGCCAATGAAAGAGAAGCGATTTCACTTATTCTTCTTCTTCCTCTCTCAGGACGAGGCAAAGTTCTTCGAGACTCTTTGCGAGTTGATCGTACCAAGTGGCGAAAGCACGTCGGACCCAGGAGCTCGAGAGGTCGGTACCGTTAATTACATCGACTCGACCCTGGCCGATTTTCCACCCGAAGTCCAAGGCTACTTTATCGAAACTATCAAGCTCGTGGACGAAATTTCAAAAAGGAGATTTGGCAAGATATTTTCGGATCTCCCTGATTTTGAGAGCAAAGACGCGGTATTGCGAGAACTCTACGCTGAGCCAAAGACAAGGGAGAGGCTGTTTGACTTGCGCTCTCTCGTTCTTGAAGGGTTTTACTCTGATTACACCGATCCCTGGTACGATGGAACTACTCCTTGGCAAGCGCTGGGATTTGAGGGAAAGGGCATAAGCGGTCTCAAGAAGGATTGGTCGTTTTTGAGAATATGGCGAGAGTGGGAGAAGAAGAAATAGAAGAAATGCCGCATGATTTCGATGCAATTGTGGTGGGCTCTGGTGCCGGTGGAGGACCTGTCGCCTGGTGCTTGGCGCAGGCGGGGAAGAAGGTCGCAATTATCGAAGCCGGCGGATTCTACACAACGAATGATTTCAACAGGTTCGAGTTGCTTCAGCTTAGGAGACTTTGGGAAAAAATCAGGTGGACTTCGAACTTTGAGCTTGGTCTTCAAAAGGAGATTGCTCTTGGCATGGGCCGCTGCGTCGGCGGCTCGACCACCATCTTCACCGCAGTTGCTCACAGGGCTCCTGACCACAATTTCTCGGAATGGTACAAGGCCACAAAGATATCAAACGAGAGCGGGGAGCCGTTCAGCCCCAAAGATCTCGAGCCTTACTACGCGCAAGTTGAGAGGGACACCAGCGTTCGAAGATACACTGAGTGGGACGAAGGGCTCAAAAAGATAGACGCTGGTTTTAAGAAAATTGGCCACCCATTTGCCCCCGTGAACGCCTTTATCGATATGAGATGTGATCAGTCCGGATGTCTTTTCGGCTGTCCGACGGAGGCAAAGAGGGGAACACTCGTTTCTTACATAATCCCTGCCATCTTGCAGGGTGCAGAGATATTCTACAATTCGACTGTCACTAAGGTACTTTTCTCAAAAGAAGGGGAAAATGACAGCAAGAGGCCAAGAGCATTCGGGGTGGAGTTTGTAAATGGAGAGACGATGGAAACTAAGAGGCTTACATCGAAAGTTGTGATCGTGGCGGCTGGAGCCCTGAAAACCCCTATTCTCCTAATGAAGTCGGGGATAAAAGAACTTGCGGGTGAGACCAAAAGCATAGATCAAATCGGCAGAAATTTTGGGGCAAACACGGCAACTCTCGTATTTGGGAGATTTCAAGAGCCGCTAAACAATTGGATACTCCACCCGCTTTCTGGGCAGATGGAAGATTTCTCTCAAAAGGAGAGGGGTGGTTTCCTTCTCGAGGCATCTGAAGTGATGGAGGGGCCTCTCGGTTTCTCCGAGGTGCTTGTGGACGATGATGGTGTGCCAATGTGGGGAAGGAGGCACAAGGAAATTTTGAAGAAATACAAGTACTACGCGGGAATATTCATCAACATACACGACTCAAACGACGGAAGGGTGTTCCTCGACCCCGAGACAGGAAGAGAAAAGTACTACAAGCCGATAACGAAGGAGGACGAGTCAAGGTTCGAGGCGGCTACATCCTTGTGCAGGGAGGGACTGATCGCGGCAGGAGCTCAAGAGACGCTGAACACTATCTACTTGAGCCATCACGTCCAAGGATCGTGCAGGATGGGCGAGGATAGATCTCGATCCGTTGTGGATTCACAGTGCAAATCGCACGATATAGAAGGGCTATATGTGTGCGATGGAAGTGTGATTCCCTCCATCGTGGACGCAAATCCTTCGCTCACAATCATGGCTCTGTCGAGAAGATTGGGAGATCATTTGCTGAAAAACGTCCTACTCGACTAGGATTGAAGCCGCGTAACTATAACTTACTTTTTCTAGTAAGGATCCCAAGCATGATTGCTTTCATCATCTCATCCCACGTCTTCAATAAATTCGATCTTTGAGGTCTCAAGACAAGTGCGGCTACGAAGCCATCGTAGACTGCGACTAGGCCTCTTGCGAGCAGTTTTGTGTTGACCTGTTGTTTGATCACTCCTTTACGCTTGAGCTCATCTAGAAATTCCTTGAGAACCTTGGTCGCGTTTTTATAAGTCTCTGATAGTATGTCCTTTATCGCTTGATCTCTCGAGGCAAGAGCAAGAGTCTCGAACAAGAATCCACTGTCGCCATAGTTGGGCTCTTCTTCGAGCATCTTCTCAAAGAAGATTCTCGCGTTCGTGAATATGTCTCCGCGTGTGAAAGTCTCATAAAGGGTCGATTTGAAGCGCTCTTGCCCCATCTTGCATATCTCTTTGAACAGCTCTTCCTTGCTTCGGAAGTAGAGATATAGCGCACCTTTGCTTATTCCCATCTTGCTTGCAATGTTTTCCATAGTGGTTCCGTGGTACCCTTTTGAGGAGAAAACTTTGAGTGCTGCTTCGACTATGCGTTCCCTAGCTTCCTCTCTGTACTGAGGGACGACCTTTGGCACTTCTCTTTCTCGCTTGCTCCTTCTTTGTGTGTTTTTACCTTTTTTTGATCGTCTAGGAGCTGGGTTTTGCAGCTGCTTTCTATTTAGTGTTGTGGCTGACCGGTCAGTTTAAATTGTGACCAATTGGTCATTTTTCCGTTCGAAAGAATATACCCCCTCCCAAATCCGCGCTCGCCTCAGATGTGGGTTAAGATTTCCTTAAAAGAAGGAAAAAGAAAACGGCTGGAGTGACCGACTTCGCGATGAATTCATCTCATTTTGCTAGAGCTGGTGGAGGAATCGGGAAAGCCAAGCGAAGTATATTCGAGCGGCTCGGGAGAGCAGTGATCAGAAAGCGTCACACAATCGTGGTGGCTTGGGTTGTTCTCATGCTTGTGGTCCTAGTCGTTATAAGCCGCTCCGGCTCAGTGACTTCAAATCAGCAAGGGAGCTCCTCTGGAGCGAATCTCGAATCGGTGGAAGCTAGCAATATAATATCGCAGGAGTTCCCAAAGGCGGTGCCAAACAGCACCCTTCTCATTGTGATAGAGACAAAGAATGCTTCTTCCTTAGGTACCCAGCAATTTGTAAAGGATCTCATCTCAAATCTCAATGGCTCTTCCTCTTCTTCTTCCTCGTCCAAGCTCAGAGGACTTCAGAACACGTCTAGTGTTTACTCGCTCCTCTACGAGATACTCAATCGAACCAACAGAGCAGTCTTCGAGACCTTTACGAGTGCAAACAAGACCCAGCAGCTCCTTTACGGTGTCCCAGCGCTTTATCTCAACGCTTGGAGTGCAGCATTCAATGAGACGCATGATATTTCGGCTTCGAATGAGATTGCTTACAACGAAACGAGCTCAGCTCTAAAAGGAGCAAACGCGACTGCCTACATGCTTTATTCCTCACACATTCTTGATCTTTTCAACTCCTCATGGGCTTCAAGTTTCTACGAACCAAAGAGTGCAAATTATAGCTTCGAGACTAGGGCATCTTATGCCGCTAATGAGTCCAGTTTCGATTATATAGAGAGGTATGATCAATCTCCTGCAAGCCGCATTTTTTCAATCTCTCTAGTGCGCTCCATATCTTTCTCAGATTTCCTCGACGATCCAGCTCAAAAGGAAGATCTCGCGCTTCGTAATTTCGCAGTTGACTATGTCTCGAACTCATCTGGACTTTCGACAAATCTCGTCAACGCAACCTTCGATCTGGGAAGAAATCTCACTTCAAGCTCGCTTGAGACCCTAGCTGGAAACGTGATTTGGAATCCAGAATATTTTGGAGCAAGCCCGCAGATCAGAACGCTCATCTCGTCCTTCGTTGATTCCGCAAGGAACGTAACCCTAGTTTCTCTTTCATTCAACGAGTCTTCTGATGAGAACGTAGTCTCCGTAAGATCCGTTGCGCAATCGCTTCTCAAGCAGTACGGATCAGCAGACGAAGTTTACTCAGCCATCGTGACTGGGAACGACGCCCTAAACTATGATTCGAACAAAATAACAAACCAGGATCTCGGGATAATACTCCCCGTCACGATAATACTTCTCATCGCTGCGACAGCGATATTTTTCAGATCCATTGTTACCCCCTTCATAACTCTTGGAACGATAGGAGTGTCCCTTGCCGTCTCTCAGATTTTCATAGTCCTCGTGGGAAAATACGTCAATAAGGTCGACTATACAATCCCGACGATACTCATTAGCGTCCTAATCGGGGTCGGGACGGACTACAGTGTTTTCATACTTGCGAGATACAGGGAGGAAAGAGTGAAGGGGCTCTCCGTCGAAGAGGCGCTCGTAAAGTCTCTCACTTGGGCAGGCCAGAGCATAGCCACGAGCGGCGCGACAGTGATAATCTCCTTCCTCTCTCTTTCATTTTCGAGCGTAGTGTATCTAGAGACTCTGGGGCTCATAGTCGGGCTCGGGGTGCTCGTTGCTCTCTCTGTCGCGCTCACGCTCGTCCCATCGATCGTCTCGATTGTGGGAGAGAGAACTTTCTGGCCGATGAGCGGGAGAAGGTTCGTTTCGTACTCTGCGTCGGTTCTTTCAAAGCTCGAGAAAAAGAGAGGGTACTTTTCCAGAAGCGGGCTCTTTGCAGTGAAGAAGGCGAAGGCTCTGATTCTGATAGCTTTTGTTGCGACTATCCCAGCTTTGTACGTTTACGTGAACACGACGCCAACATACGACTTTCTCTCAGGCGAACCGACAAGCCTAGAGTCGTTCCATGCGATGAATGTTCTCTCCTCTTCCTTTGGGGGCGGGAAGCTATTCCCGACTTACGTCGTCGTGACCTTCTCTCAGAAGATCTGGAATGGTTCGTCTTTCAACGAAGCCGAGATGAACGCAATAGCGAACATATCGTCTTATCTTTCTTCTCTTAGAGACGTGGAAAACGTGAGCGGGCCAACATCTCCTTATGGACAGCCAGTCAAGTACTCGACACTGTCGCTCTCCTCATCGCTGAACGCATCTAGCACTCAGGACAATCAGACGATTTCTTCTATACTCTCTGATATCGGGAAGGACAACAAGACAGCACTCATAACTGTGAATTTCAGGATAGACCCGTATGACACTCAAGCGATCTCCGATGCTTCAGCGATCAGGAGCTATCTGCACTCGACTTATGGACGCTACCCGGGAATAACTGGGATATATCTCGGAGGAGCGTCTGGTTCGATACTTGACACGAGGAACGTTGTGAACTCACAGTTCAACTCGATAGTCCCAACAGTGGCGATCGGTGTCGCTCTTGTTCTTCTTGTAGTCTTGGGATCTATATTTCTCTCGCTCTTCGCGATCGCCTCTGTTCTTATGAGCATCGTCTGGACACTCGCCGTCACAAAGCTCGTGTTCGAGCATTTCTTCAGCTATGGCCTTTTGTTTATCACTCCGCTCTTCCTCTTTGTAGTCTTGCTCGGACTCGGGATGGATTATAACATATTCATTCTCACGAGGATCAGGGAGGAAGCTGGCAAGGGGCAGAGTTTGAAGAAATCAATAATAGTCTCGATCGAACAGACTGGAGGAATAATAACTGCGGCCGCCGTGATTCTTGCGGGTTCGATAGGTGCCCTAATGCTCTCGAGCACACTTTTATTGAAGGAGATCGGCTTTGCATTCGCCTTCTCGATTTTGATCGATGCCCTCGTCGTGAGAACTTACCTCGTGCCCGCAGTGATGTCGACTCTCGGAAAGTGGAACTGGTACAACCCCACAAAATGGAAGAGAATGGATCTCGACCCTATTTACATCAAGGCTAACTCTTCTGTGGAGGTAGAAGGCAATGAACCTCAGTGATGCCGAAGAGGATCATCGTGTCTCACTTCATTCCAGAAAAGAAGCCCTGTATTTACTCATCTTTGCTCTATGATCTTTTTTTTGTATATGTGTGCAGTTTCTTCATAAGAAAGTTGGAATCGAATCGATGAAAAGAAAATGAACAAAGACCAAAGTGGTGGATTCTCTGGGAAGGTCGCATTGGTGACGGGTGCTGCCTCTGGAATCGGAAGAAGCACTGCTAAGCTGTTTATCGAATGTGGGGCGAGTGTGCTTGGGATCGACCTCAAATTCAAGAATCGTGTCAAAGAAGGTCAGAGAAGGAGTGAGAGGAAAAGCGCTATTGCCGGGGATTTGTTTCAATCTTCCCGTTTTGTGAAATTCGGAGCAGATGTCTCATCTGAGAACGAGGTGAGAGAGGCAGTTAAGAAATGCGAGCAAGAGTTTGGGAGACTCGATGTAGTCGTTAACTGCGCTGGAATCGAAATGTCAGGCACTGTGCTTGAATTGAGCGAAGGCGATTTCGATAAAGTCATGAAAACGAATGTGAAAAGCGTGTTTTTGGTTTCAAAGCATTCGATTCCGCTGATCTTGAGGACAATAGATAGAGCTCGAAAGGCCGGAGAAGATCATTGCTGGGGTTCAATAGTCAACATCTCATCAGATCTCGGAATCCAGCCAATCCCCCGCGTGGACGCGTACGCCGCATCCAAGGGGGCGATAATCTCTCTCACTAAGGCGATGTCCAAGAACTGGGCTAGAAGAGGGATACGGGTGAATTGCGTTGCCCCGGGCCCGATTGATACGCCTCTTCTGCACAGATTTCAGAGCAAGCAAATGTTGAATTTCGTCAAGGATAGACTGATTCCCCTAGGAAGACTCGGAAGTCCTGAGGAAGTTGCTCGCGTAGTAGTGTTTCTGGCTTTGGGAAAATATTCTTCGTTTGTGAATGGCGCTGTGGTAACGGTGAACGGAGGGCTTGTTGGTTAAAAAGTAGAAAAAAATGATCATTTGTTTTTTCGGTGACCGAGATCAACTTTGAGAGAGAACTTTTTCACAAAGTCTGATCGCGACCGAGAGAGAAAAGCTTCGAAAGCTGAGTTCTTTCAGCACGTTGGAGAGTTGTTCACTGGACCCTGAGTCGTGTAGATTGAATTACCGCAGAACGTGTTACCTCCTCCTGCAGGCCCTGATGGAAAGATGGGGGTCGAAGGCTCGTTCCCAGTCGACGGATCATTGAACGGATTGTTCGATTGGACTGGGCTTTGCACAGCGTTGACTATGACTCCGTTGTCGACTATTATGCTCCCTCCCGTGTTCCCATTGTTGAAGTAATTGTACTTGAACTGATTATTGCTTGCGCCCGAGGATAGATATAGTCCGACCGTAAAATATGGAACTATCCCGGCTTTTATCTCGTTGCCGATGGGACCATTTGCAAGTATTTGGCTGTTGGTGACTAGATTGCTTGAACTCCCATCCCTTATCCATAGGCCGACGTAATCGGCAGTCTGGAAGACGTCGTTCTTGAGAACATTTCCCGATCCGCCGTCGATGATAGTTGCGTAAAAGTCAGGGTAATGTGTCACGATTCCTTGGATTGTGTTGTAAGAGGAGGAAAAGAGAGCAAGCCCAGCCTGCGAATCCTCTGACAGGGTAACGTTTGAAATCGTATTATAGCTAGTTGAGTTTAGCTCGATCCCCCGACCTCCTGAAAAGAAATCCTCCGGGATTCCCACGCCGTTCTTGTTCACTTGAATATTTTGTATAGTGTTGTGTCCACCTCCAACAATCGCAATCCCTGCGATTCCATTGTTGTTCACGGTGGCCCCGTTACTCATGCTCCCTCCGTCGATCAGAATATTCTGGCTGTTCAAAAGATATATTCCATATTCGTTCCCGCTGATTGTGTTTGAGCTGCCCGTGATCTCTCCGAGCCCGTTCAAGTCTATGAATTCTATTCCAGGATAGCTAGTCGGGGGACCATTTCCCCCAGTGATCGTATCTCCGGTTATGACAAAATAATCGGAAATCCCACCGCCACTATTGTCAACCAATATTCCTGGCCCGCTCTTCGAAACCAGAGTCAAGCCAGAGATTATGAATGGATCGGTCTTGGTTCCAGTCCCTGATGAAACGCAGCCACAGCTGAGAAAGTCTTGGTTCGTCTTGATCGTTATCCTTCCAGCCTGAGTGCTCGCATGAGCTAGGATCAGAGGGGAAAACGGAGAAAGTAATGAAAACAATGAGACAAAAAACAAGAGCATAGTTAGCACCAAGACAATCTTGAATCTGAAAGGATGCGGCAATATTCTGAATGCAATAGACATATTCCCACCCATCCACCTCTTCCCTTCTTTTTCCCTTTTGTTTTGTAGGTTTGGAGGGCTTTGCAATTATTTATCCGTTGCGCGATCAGCTGCAATGTTTGTAGCTCCTTGTGCAAAGTGGGCCCGTCCTTTTAGACTGTTGTCCAATCTGGGTCGAACGCGTGCGAGATAAAGAAAAGGATCGATTTGCTCTTCTTTTTTCCTTTGATGAAGACTTCTTTGACAAGGTTCAGAATCAATAGAACCCAAAACGTTTGATATTATGTGGTGCAAGCGATGAACATTATTGTCTTGGAAGCTGAGCCGCATTGCTCCTCATATTATCCGTATTCGGAATTGTCTTCAGCCACGGGATCGTGGGAGAAGAGAAGGGCTTCCGAAGAAGAATTCTTGGCGATTCCTAGGAGAGAGCTGCGCGAAGCGAACAAATTGAATTCAAACCCTATTTGTCGTGATCTGATTTTTCCTTTTTTCCGTCTCGAAATCAAATAGCAGCTTTAGAACCTTGATCGATTCGTTCTAACGCTTTTCTGATGCTTCCAGCAATTTCAGACATTTGTTGTTCGCTATCATACCTTCTTCTTGGCCAAAAGAAGCCCCTCAATCCATCACCCGACTTTCTCGGAATCAAGTGAACGTGGAGGTGTGGAACACTCTGGCTTACTCTGTTGTTGATTCCAATGAATGTTCCTTCCGCATTTAGGGCGGTTTCGATCGCCCTTCCAAGGAGCTGAGTGTTTCTGAAAAGGGGGAAGAGCAAGTCTTCAGGGAGATCGTAAAGTGTTTGATAGTGATTTCTCGGGATTAGCAGGCAATGCCCAAAGAACACAGGTCGCCTGTCAAGAAACCCAATTGACAGGGCATCTTGGAACACAACATGACTTTTCCCATGGTCTCTTGCGATCTCGCAAAACGCGCACTCGGAATCTGTGTTAGCCTTTTTTCCTTCTTGTTCCATTTCTTGCTTTTTCTCTTCATCTTCAAATAGCCTTGATTGGCTTGAATCGAGGCGATTCATATTTTCGAGCTCGTCTTCTTTCGATCGGTTTCAATAGTTTTACTCGATTCCTTTGTTGGGGATGAACTCCTCTTTACCCCTTTTCCTTCTTTTCCCTAGTTTCAGTCAATAGAAGTTCATCGCTTACTAGTGTCCACAACGCAGAAGAGATTCCCATCCGGATCCTCGAGAACTACGAAATCGTCCTCAGGCTCGTATTCTTGTGGGTGAAGCGTCGCCCCGAGTTTTAAGAGTCTCCGGATCTCACTTCGTTGATCCTTGGTGTAGAGGTCAAAATGCAACCAATTCCTTCCCTTGAGCTTCTGAGAAGGTTCGACTTTATTAAGGGACACATTTGTGTTCCTTCCTTCTGGATCTCGAAGAATTGCCCATCCGCCGCTGGGCTGATCTCTTGGGACGTATTGGAGCGCCTCCTTCCAGAAAGCAAACATCTTATCAAAATTGACGCAGTCAATAACCACCGAGCCAATCCTCAAATCAGAACTTCCCTCCTCGGACGAAGACTCCATCTGATCCTCCCTTCCCCCAGTCTTCCCTTTCTCAATTTCTTTCTCAAAGAGGTTCTAGATAAAGTCCAGCATAGATCACTCAAGCGAGCCCATTCTTTTTTCTCTCCACTAAAACCTTCTATTCCTCCTGTTCTTTCTTAGTTATGTCAAAGCGAGATTACTCTTCTGAGAGCTTGTCTACCTTCTTCTTTAACCTCTAGCTCGTATGAATTTCCTAAAACTGTAAACGGTTACGAGAAGTACCGAGACGGCTATCGCAGCTGTTAATATCGCCTCGTATTCTTGCACCTCGATCTGAGAAAGTCCAGGTGCGCTCTCAAGTTCCGATATGTATTGACGAGTTGAGTTTGTGAGCAAGAAGGGCTGCGCGGTTGGATCCGAGTAATCGTAGTGTGGTTCGATTTCAGAGCGCTCGTGATACTCGTTCCAAGAATTGACTAGGATCAGTTGCACGTCCCGATTGAATCTGGATTGATTGATAACAAAGTCCCACTCGTATGCGTAGAGCCCTTGAGCAAGAGTGTAGTCGACTCGCATGTATCCTGTTCTTTGAGAAGAGGGATAGAGATAGTAGTCATCATAGCGCGCAATAATAGAAACAAATCCGTCGCTTGAAATCTGCGGGTTGCCAACGTAGCACTGGCACAACTGATCGTCGCTTCCGCCGTAGGAGTCAAAGTACTTCGCCGGGGCTTTCCACCATATCCACTGAGCTTGGGCGAGATTGTTCCCGACGACTCTTGAAGTAAATGTCGAGTTCGTCAGCTTGGGAGAGAGTGGGTTGAACCAGAGAAGGAGGGGATGACCCTCGTAGTTGAGCGTTATGTTCGCAAAGGGCGAGTAGAAATTGTCGTAGACATAGTTGTAAATTTCTTGATAATCTGTGGTGTTTAGGGCGCTCGAATCTGTAAAATCGTCGACTAAGATTGCAACTTGAAGGTTGCTGTGGATCCTCTCAATATCTTTGAACAAGCTCCAAGTTTCGGAATTGATCAGCGAATCGAGTCCATTCAGAACTCTAGGGTTTGAAAAATTGGTAACTCCCCAGCCCCACCAAGAAACAACGATAAAGTTGAATCCAGTTGCTTCGATGAGTCGAATCTGTTCGGAAATTTCATTCTCGCTGCTATAGTAGCCAAAGTAGGGTCTGTCCTCTACCCTCGTCGAAGTCGAGTCGTTCCAGTGACTCGTCAAGAGTCCACCTTTGGAAGAGTCGTATGTATAGTTGAGGCCGTACCAAAGATAGAGCACCGTGCCTACTTTGATCGTTCCTTGCTCGCCCTGAGCAATGGATGCTGAAAGGAAACGACTCGCCGCAAGGGAATTTGCCTGAGATGCAAATGATGAGGAAAAGGTCAGCAGGACAAGAGTTGTAACGACGAACGCAAGCTTCGCTTGAGATTTTCTTGACACGCTCATCTTCATCGAAGAATGTTCATGTTTCCTATTTTGCTTTGGCCCCATATTTTTCTTGTTGCAAGGAGGATTGAAACGAAGAGAAATTATCGAATCAGGGATCAATCTCCTCTAACAGCTACTGTGGGAGTAGAACGTAGCAAGAGTGACAAATTATTTTGGCGTTTTGCGCCGGGGAAGACTGAAAAGGCAATCGCCAACTGAGACGATATTCTCGATGCACCGTTGCAGAAGTAGGCTAGAGCCGAAGTGGTTGGAAATACGAATCCGATGCGAAACCAGATCACGAAGAATCCGATCGTAAGGCACGAGAAAAGAACTACCCATTTCGAATTGGACTTTCTCATCCATGGAAGAGCAGTGAAGACAAGTGACATGTCCACAACTACTTCGAGCAATTTGTACGGGGTAGTATAGAAGTCTAGCCAGTAAGTGGTATGATTGGCCAGATCCCAAAGGTTTGCATAAATTTGCTCATACCACATTGTGACGGCGATAGTGCAGATGTAAGCGACTGCGACCGCCGTGAGAGCACCCTTCCATGTTTTGCGTTCTTTCGACTTTTTGATAATCCACCAACTCATCAACACGAAGGAGATGATGGCTCCTGCGATGGAGAAAGCGAAAATCTGGCTATTTCCGTCGGCCCCCACGAAAGCGCCTTCCTTTACGCTGAATCCAGAAATGGCTTGAATGACCTGTAGCGGATACCACCATAACCAAGCAATGGCCGCAACTAAAAGGGTAGTGTAAAGAAAAGATCTTTTTCGCAAGGAAAAATTCGTTCACTAGATCGTAATTGGTATGAAAGCAGGATCTCTTTTACTTTTCGATGTGGTCGTAGTTAGTGGCCAGACAACATTATGTGCGACTCTCGCACGCTTCCTCTTCTTTTTCTTCCTCGAAGGTCTCCAAACTCCATTTGTATTCTTGCGGACAACTCGTATGAGAAAAACATGTTAATTACAAGAGAAAGTAGATGTGCAAGGACGATGTCTCGGAGACCTTGAAAGAACAAATCAAGGGTAAGGGCTTTCTTTCAAAGTTAGGATTTAGATAGTCGCTATCAGACACCACCTCTTTGAGGGCACGATGGCTTCCCAACTTTCTCCAATCGCTTGCGATTTAGCTGAAGTAAGTAAGACCAGCTCCCGAATTGAGGATTTGGCTATTGTGATCTGATATACAAGACTTGAATTTTTGGAAAACTAGGCGACCTATTCTTGAGTTGTTATACCAACCGTTCGAGAACTACTGGGCTGCGTCTTTGCCTTTTTTCTCATCTCCATTTTTCTTAATCGCATCACCTTGCTCAGTAAATACAAATTTGGAGATGACCTACATTCCTGGCAATCTCCAAAGCCCTCTTCATGTGCTCTTGCGCATCTTGAGTTCGATCGTCTAGAAATCTCAAAGAGGTTTTTGAGTATTCTCAGAAAAAGATGTACACGAAGACAAATCTTGGCAGGTGCAAGAAATCCTTGCAGAGGCTTTCAACGAGTACTGCATGGCCACTGGATACGAGAAGTCTTTACCCATCATCATCAAAGAGTGATTTAGGGGGTGGGAATCCCAACGTTAGGTGAAATGCGAGAAATGGCCTTTCGCATCTGGAACCAGAAAGAATGCTTCAGAGAACATCATGAAGTTGCCTTTCGGTTGCTTAACATCCTCAAGAACGATGAGGGCGAACACACGAGGAAATCAGCTGGAAGTGCGCTTCAAGACATTTCTAGAAAAAGAAAATGGTCTCATGCGCTCAAGAGCTTGTAACTTGGGGCACTTCGAAGCCAAGAATTACGTTGTTCGCTCTCCTTGGCAAGCAAATTCTCTAAACAATAACTCGAAACTGATTTTAGGTGTTTGACGAGTTTTGGGGGGAGAGAGGGAAAGAGAAAGGTGACAGCGCTTGCAAAGTGGAGATGATGGCGCTGTCGCCCTTTTTTGTTGCTTCCCTCTTGGCATTTTTTTACTTGTTGTTGTTGGGTATTCCGGTTAGGAGAATGTGGGATATGCGATGTCTCCAGTAGTCGCGCTGAAGTAGTTGCACCACTGGTTCGTTGTCTCACCTGCCACCCTGAGCTTCGCATTGAGCAGGTAAGCCCATCCCCAGACCTGATTAATGGCGCTAAAGCCGGTGAAGTACGTCGATGTCCAGTCAAACACGTGAGCGTCTCCTATCTGGCCGTTCCCGTACGTACCTTTCAGCACGTCACCGAGAGTTCCACCATAGTCCTTGATCCCGAGGCTTCCCTTCGTCGGATTCGTTCCTGGATTGAAAGTACCCGTGAAAGTCTCATTGTACCCTCCGTACATCGTGCCAAACACTGAAGTATTTTGCACAATTGCTAGAGAGCCAGGGCTCACTGCCCCTTGAGGACTCTCGAAGAATCCGGAGTAAATCTTCTCTGCGTAAAAGTTTCCGTTCGAGAGCTGCCACACTTTGAGGGTTGTTGTGTAATAGTCGAGTGCCCAGTAGCCTGAAAGACCCGAATCCTCGTCGTTCTTTACTGTCCAGTGGACGTTCAAGATCAGTGTTCCGTTGGGGGCCGGAGCTAGGAAGAACTGAGCTGGGCAAGTTCCGATCGGCGGAGTCGAAGAAAGAGAAGATTCAAGCATCGAATTGCTTGAGTTTGCGTTGTTTGCTGATGTCCATATTCCGAACACGGTCAGGCCCGACAGCGAAAAAATTGCGATCATCAGGACTGCCGTCATCTTAGTCATATTCATTCTCATCTTATGATAGCTACCTCTGTGAGGTCTGCAGAATATCTCAAATCATTTAAACATTTCCAAAAAAAAGACTGGGCGAGTTTTGCAATGTGGTAGCAGGAGTGGAAAAGAGAGCAAAACTTGAAGGTTTCGAAATTGCTTTATCCGAAATCGGACAGGAGCAACTCCAAGTATCGGAAATCGCTATATGCTTACTCTCTGCGTGTCTGAAATCTAGAAAATTCACATAGCTCGCATGGCCTTCTATCTATAGCCACAGAACTTGTTCGTCGCGCCATCTCGATTCGCGAGGAACTTAGTAGTGTAGGGTGTTAATGCCTAGAGTGTAAGATGGTTAGGCGCTTCTCTGTTTCAAAAACGAACGTAATTTGTGAAGTTGCAAATAAGAGTCGCAATGCGGAAAAACTTTGAGCTAGCAGAAGCCAAGACGAAATCTTGAGTAAGGTTCTCTCAGGAATCAAACTTGGTCGGGCTCTCTCTGTCGATAATCTAAATCGTCTAAGAAGAGAGCTCATTACTTCGCAATCCTGCCCCCTTGAGATTGCTTTCAGTGTTCCAATTCCCTTTTACCTCTCGGCCGTGTTGGAAGACATTGTTTTCTTGTCACGGCAGTGGGCTAAGATGCGTGAAAATGAAAAAAATTCTCTCTCTTTCTCCTACGATAATTTGCACTTTCAATGAAAGAGCAAATGGAGGACCGTGAAGCGAAATCAGATTCCTCGTCGCAATTCGAAAAGTTCTCCAAAGGCAAAGCATGGCGCAAGGTTATCGGCAGCTGACAAAGACAAACGATCTCCCAAAAATGATTTATATCTGCACCAAGACTGCCTGAAGCGTTGTCGTCCAGAGCATCGGCAAAGCAAGTGTGGCCTGACACAGTCGAGCAGCTGAAGACAGCTCTCGGAGCTCAAAACGTCAGCACAAACAAACTCGATCTTTTCATGTACGGAAGAAGCCTAGCATGGCCCTTCCTGATGAGAGAACCAGACATAGTCGTGAGACCTCATTCTCCAATGGATGTTGCGACAATTCTGAGAATTGCGAATAGGGCCAGGATTCCAGTCACTGCCAAGGGAGGGATCGGCGAGGGAGCCAGTGTTCCCCTTGAGGGCGGAATCCTAATTGATCTAACTACTCTCAACAAGATAGAGGTTCATCCCGAAGACAAGGTGGTCGTGGTAGAAGCTGGGGCAAGCTGGCACGAGATGCTTGCCGAACTTCGAAAGCACGACCTCACAGTGCCAATCTGGCCAACCTATGAGTCCGCAGCTGTTTGCAGTGCAGCCTTTGTAAACCCGAGCCATGGATACGGTTCGACTAGATATGGGGTAGTCGCTGATCTGTGCCTTGGAGTGGAAGCTGCACTCCCGAATGGCGAGTTGCTTCGAGTGGGGGCTCTAGCCAACGAACTTACTCAGTATGGTGTATTCTTCAGGTACCCAAACGGTCCGGAATTCACTGGACTCTGGACTCAGGTCGAGGGAAACTTTGGTGTGATAACCCGTCTTGCCTTCAAGACAATCGATTTCAAGAAGGAATGGCTCTCGACTCAATTTTTCACTTTCAAACGAGATCAGCTCGACGAGTGCGGCAAGGCGATTTTCAAGTGCGTAAGAAGCGAGATCTTTGATGTCCACTTCAACGACAGATGGTGGGTCATCCCCGCAATCAAAGAAGGAGTTGTGAAGGAGTTGCCAGAGGATGCATGGTTTCTCGTGTCAATTATCAACTTTGGGAGAACTGAAAATGAGCTAAAAGCTCAGGAAGAAATTGCACTCAACGCAATGAAACAATTTGGAGGAAAGGAAAGTGTCGAGGGCGCTGAAAAACTAGTCGGCCCAACAAGGTACACGCCAAAGTATGAGAGTGGGCCTGCTGAGCCGTGGCCGGCGTGGAACTTGGTAGGTCACGACTCTTGGGGTTCGAGGAACACGAGGAACGCTGGAATGTGGCTCACGACTTCCGCACACTTTCCCTACCGTTTCTTCAACGATGTTTATGAGTACAATGAAAAGATATGCAAGGATCTCGGGATTTGGAACGAAAGATACCTCCCTTGGCACGATAGTTTCGCCTGCCGGGATTCTTTCAAGACAGAGACTTTCCAGATTTACAACCCATACAATCCTAACGATATGAAACTCATGTGGGCATATCTCGAGAGATATCTGCCACTCCAAATCACTAGGGGCGGCACGTTCCACGGGCTCACAATACAGTTCCATTCGAAGGCAGCTATGGAGAAACTCGGGCCCCTTTACGAGTGGATGAAAAAGATGCGCGACGAACTTGATCCGAACCATATCATGAACCCTGGTACGCTGTTTTAGAGAGTGGTGTAGAGGGAGTAAGCGAGGGAAAAATGACGGCTCAACAAACTAATATCCAAGAAGCTAAGGGAAAAGTCACGACTCTTGAGAAATACAAACGCTGGCTCTACGCTTCTGACATACATCCAAGCTCTGGATGCACGGCATGCGGCAATTGCTACGGTCGGGGTCCTGCCAACTGGCTCGCGGACGAGCATAACACCGCTGATTGGAAGTGCGTTCCGTTCGACTACTACGGTTGGAGGCGATACTCTCCATCCGCTTTCTGGGAGATAGCCACAAAGAACTATCACGGTTTGATGGAAATCGACGAGGACGTTCAAGAAACCCTGTTCTCATGCGCACAGTGCGGGCTGTGTAACGAAATCTGTGGAGTGATAGATAGAGATGCTAGGCTATCGGACATTTTCAAGACTTTCAGATTCATGATTTATGAAAAGATGGGTCCCCTCAAGGGGCACGAGAAACCCATCGAGAACATCAAAAAGTACGGCAACATTCACGGCATTGACGCCCCTACGAGCATTTGGGCATCCGGACTCGGAGTAAAAATGGTCAAGGATCACAATACTGAAACACTTCTTTTCTCAGGCGAAGATGCGTCTTACAAACTGCCTAATGTCGCAAAATCGGCTGCGAAGGTTCTGAAATCTTCTGGGCTTGACTTTGGGATATTCGAAAACGAGGTCAACTCAGGATATTATCTTGAAGTAATGGGTGACAGATGGGGAGCGGAGCAGCTGTGGAAGAAAAACTTTGATCTGTTCAAGAAACACGGAATCAAGAAAGTTGTCTGCCTGAGCGCGCAAGATTACCATGTCCTGAGGAGGGAGTTCGGTGGAGAATTTGAGGTTCTGCACATTACCGAGCTTCTTGCACATCTGATTTCTTCAGGCAGGGTGAAGGCGGGCAATAATAAGCTTGTCGACGGTAGAAAGAGAGTCGTGTATCACGATCCTTGCTATCTAGCTCGCCAAGCAGGGAGCAGATCGCCGAGAGAAAGAAGAGTGGTCGAAGAACCTAGGTCGGTCCTAAAGGCTGTGCCTGCTCTTGAGCTCTTGGAACTTGAGAAAAAGGGGAGATGGACATGGTGCGCTGGCGAGTGCGGGGGAGTAAAGCAGGGATATCCAGAAATGGCTAGTTGGCGAGCAGAAAGACTGATCGAGGATGCAGTCTCTACTGGGGCAGAAATACTTGCAACCGCGACGCCCAACGAGCAGCTCCACCTTATGGAAGTGCTCTCCAAGATGGGCAAGAAGCCAAATCTAAAAGTGATGGATGTTATGGAAATATTAGGGCAATCAATCTGAGAGTTAAATCATGCTTTTGCCATGTTCGTAGTGCGGCGATTTCTTTCCTCTTCTCCTTGTCTAATCCTTTCCCAAATAACACCAAGATAAGGACAAGCTAAGTCTATTCTTTGAGCTTATCCGCAGGAACACTCTTCCAGCTTCAAGTTACTTCTTTGTGCTTCTCTTCCTCCTCTTCGTCGCGAGGTTGTATGGTTGACCGCGGTAGGCTCTTATCGCTGAATTTGGAGGTATACTTTTATCACTGCTAAAATCCTCCTTGCTATCTGTGGCGCTGCTATCAGTCGAGAATGTCACCAAACGTTTTGGCGCGCTGGTCGCTGTCAAAGACGTTTCCTTTCAAATGAATTCGGGTGAGATACTTGGTCTCATCGGGCCAAACGGAGCAGGGAAGAGCACTCTCTTCAACATCATTGCCGGCAAATACAGCCCCGACGAGGGGCGTATCATCTTTGAAGGGAAGAGGATCGACGGAAAAAGGGCATACGAGGTGTGCAGACTCGGTATATGTCGGACTTATCAGCTTGTCAAACCTTTCCTGAGCGAAACCGTTCTTGAAAACGTGCTTCTCGGGGCCACCTTTGGGTGTGCCGACGATGGTAGGGATCCTGAGGCAGAAGCGGAAAAAGCCATTTCGCTGACCGGTCTTCAAGAAATAAGAACGAAATACGTCTCCACACTTCCTTTCATCGACAGGCGCAGGGTTGAGCTTGCACGGGCAATAGCCACAGGAGCGAAGCTCATCCTACTCGACGAACCGATGGCCGGACTCAATCCAATAGAAGTAGGTCAGTTCGCCCAAATCATCAAAAAAATCCATTCTTCAGGCGTGAGCGTATTCATTGTTGAGCATGTGATGCATGCAATTATGAGCCTTTCGATGAGGATCATAGTCCTCGACCATGGAGAGAAGATCGCAGAAGGTTCGCCTAGTGACGTTTCGAAAAATTCGAAGGTTATTCAAGTCTATCTCGGAGTGTAGTTTGTTTTTCATATGCCAATTTTGAAACTGGACAAGGTAAATAGCTCTTACGGACAGATTCATGTGCTATGGGATGTGGATCTTGTCGTCGAAGAAAATTCAATAACAGGTTTGATCGGTCCCAACGGAACAGGCAAGAGCACTCTTCTCAAGACAATACTGGGGATGATATACCCTACTTCGGGCGAGATTCGCTTCAACGCGGAAAGAATAGATCGTCTTCCGCCAAGGGAGATAGTGAAGCGCGGCATAGTTTACGTTCCGGAGGGCAGAAGAGTGTTTCCAGAGATGACGATCGAAGAGAACTTGAATCTTGGGGCTATGAACCCAAAGGCTAGAGAGGAAAGGGAGGAAAATCTCAAAGAAGTTTATCAAGTCTTCCCGATTCTCAAGGAGAGAAGACATCAGCTCGCAGGAACCCTGAGCGGCGGTGAATTGCAGTTTTTGGCAATTGGTAGGGGAATGATGGGTTCCCCAAAAATGATGATGATCGACGAACCGTCGCTTGGGCTTTCGCCAATCGCAATAAATAACGTCTTCGAAACTGTCAAAAGGATAAATCAACTCGGAAAAACTATTCTCATAGTCGAGCAGAACGTCCCGAGGCTTTTGAAACTCGCATCTTACACCTATGTGATGGAAAACGGCAAAATAGTAAACTCTGGACCCAGTGAGATTCTGGAGAAGAATCAATACATCACGCAGTCATATCTCGGAATATGATATGATGACGTTGAAACACATTGGGATATTGTCTTCACTTCAAAGAAGGAAAAAGCACAATCGAATAGGGGTTCAATAGCGAGGGGACTTGAATAGCTTGAAGTTATGTCTTGTTCCACATCCTACTCCTCCCTCTTCTTCTTCTCCTCCTTCAAAGGATAAAATTGAGGCAGATTAGCAACAGCAATGAGAAGAAGAAAAAGATGAGGAAGGAGTCTTGTTGCTTTTCGATTTCTCCTCTACCGAGCCTTCGCTATCCCCCTCCTTCCCTGAGTGAAATAGTTTGTAATCGATCTGTCGGGGCGCATATACGCGTACCTAGAAAGCGATCGAGTACGCAGTATCCCACCTGGGAGAAATAATCCGACTACGACAAGGATAACTCCCGACACGACTAGTGGGCCGAAGATGAGCGTCGGGTTGATAGCTGCTATTATCTCTGGAACTACCGCATTCAGCCCGCTCAAAATGAACGAGCCTACCACAGGCCCGAGAAATATCCCGCTCCCGCCCGCAATAGACGCGACGACTGGAAAGAGCCCGAAGCCAAGGCCCAAAATATTTGTCGAATTGATGAATTGAAGATATACTGCAAATAGGCAACCAGAGAATCCGGCGAAAAGTCCGCTCAAAACCATCACAATTTGTTTTGTCCTGAAGGTGTTGACTCCGTAGCTCTCAGTTACGTCTTCGTCCTCGCGAATGCTTTTCAGTGCAAGCCCGAGCCTTGATCTTCCAATGAGATGGTGAACCATGATCGCGACGATCGTGAATCCGAGCGACGCCACGAAGAGAGGCAACTGGTAATTTCCATTTGCCACATCGACCGGGAGCCCGATCGTACCCCCGGTGAAATTGAAAAGATTCGTGTCAAATATCTGGAGCAACACTACAAGTGCGAGCGTCGCTATAGCGAAATACGCTCCCCTGAGTCGGAGGAGCGGATAGCTCACACCGGCGGCGAAGAGCGCAGAGAGAACTCCAGCAAGAGCAAACGAGGCTAGCACATTCATACCGTGATTTGTTGAGATGACGAATACGTAAGCGCCCAAAGCAACGAAGGCTCCAAAGCCCAAGTTGTAATAGCCCGTGAAACCCGAAAAATAATCATAGCACAGCGCCATCGAAGCGAAGAGCAATATTTGAAGGATGTCATTGAAAATCGCGCCTTTTCCGCTCGCAAGAGCCGCAAGAGAGAAAATCGCAAGACCTATGATCGTCCAGATGACGAAGCCACTGAAAGGCGATCTAGCCACTCCTCTTTCCGATTTGAAAATCCGGAGAAATCGAGTCAGGGTGTTCGACAAAAGGAGAAAATCCCACACTACTACCTTTTCAGTAGGCCAGTCGGCCTAGCCACAAGTACGGCGATGAGAATTATCAGCGGGACCGCTCCGGCCCACTCGCTACCTTGGAAGTTCAAGTCGATGAGCACTAGCTCCACCAGATTTGTGACAAATCCGATGAGGAACCCTCCAAGAAGAGCTCCGTAAAAGCTCCCGAGTCCACCGAGCACAACCACTGTCAGAGCAAAGACGGTGAGAGTCAATCCGGTATCGGGAGTCAAATTAGTAGTAAGGACGTCTATCGTTCCAGCAAGCGCCGCAAGAGATATTCCGATTGCAAAAGTGACCATTGACACCCTGTTAGTGTCTATGCCAAGCATGAGGGCAACTTCTCTGTCGGCCATGGCTGCTCTCATAGTCGACCCTAAGGAGGTTTTATACACGAGAAAAGTGACGCCGACTGAAATAGCTATCACAACAAAGAAAGCTATCAGGAACACTCCGTTCAAGACAACGTCCGCAATACTGATCGAGCCTATCCCTATCGTCGAAGAAGGGATTGAGAAATAGTTATAGCCGTAGATCGGCGCGGCTCTAGAACCTATCCCCTCAATCAGATTTGACAGCCCAAGCGTCACTAGGACGCTAGCTGCTGTCGCGAGCTCTTGAGTTCTAGCTTGGAGAGGCTTGCGCATCAGATAGCTCATGAGAACTCCGACGAAAGCAAACACTGGAACAACGACTGCTATGCTTAGAAATGGATTGAGTCCAAAAACAGTGAATAAGACTACTGTAGTAGCCCCACCAAGAAATAGAAAATCTCCATGGGCTATGTTTAGAACCTTCGAAACCCCGAAGATCAAAGTGAGCCCCACGGCTATAAGAGATAAGATACCGCCGAAGAAGAGACCTTGAAGAAGTATGGTGGCTGTTGCGCTCGCGCCAAGGAAAACCATCGACTTGCCTCCTATATTCCCCCTCCAACTACCTACTACGTTTCAAAGAAAAGGCACAAGCTTTAGTTTGCGCCTAGCGCCTGTGAAGGTACCATCAAAGGCTGTAAAAAAAGGATAAAAAGAGGCGCAATCGGAGCTTTTTAGAAGCTCGTCGGTTGCGGATACTGATAAGTCCCGGTTGCAAGTGCCGCGTATGTCGTTCCTTTTGCACCGCCGAGAACAACTCTCTGACCGTTTATGATCTGCACAGGAATGTTGATTGCAAGTGACATTCCAGTCCCAGCATTTAGGGTGGGAGGTGGCGGGAACGGATAAGTCAGCGGGTTTTGCGCTTTCCAGGGCCCAAGGAGATTCGAGAATTCCATAGATTTGAGTGCGTTCATAACTTCAGGCTTTGAGGTAGTACCTGCGACTTCAACAGCTTTGCACGCCGTCTCAACGCAAGAATATCCTATTGAAAGCCAAGGCCAGTTTGCGTCTGTGAAATTCCCTTGCTGTTGAACTTGATTCCAGAAGCTCAGTCCCCACAATCCTTCGTAGGGAAAGGTAGGATTCCAAAGAATATCTGCAGTAACTCCGTTACCGAGGGCTGATCCGGTCGTCCCTTGAAAAGCACCCAAGGCCCCGAATATAGGGTGGTAAGCCCTAGGCTTATACCCTGCATTCTTGCAAGCTTCCCAGAACAGAGCTTGGAACGTTCCTGCTGGATCTGAATAAACGATAATGTCAGGGTCTAGGGACTTCATTTTTTGAACTTCTGCAGTATAATCGAACGTTGCCGAGAACTGGGTGTTTACCGAGTCGGTGGCTAAAACGTCCAGGCCAAGCTGCTGAGCAAATTGCGCTCCGCCGAACTTGGATGGTCCTGTGCCATTCACTTCGGTGCTGAAATCGTCTCCCTGATCTATTAGGGCAATCGTTTTTGCATCCGTCTGCTCCTTGACCACGTTGAGATAATTCCAAAGCCAGTAGTTTATGATATTGAGCGAGCCCACTACCCAGTCGCTCGCGCCAGGCTGGTTGAAAATTGGCACTTCGTCTGCTTGGTTGTCGATGTACGGCACCTGATTCTGTATCGCGACTGGTGATGCTGTTTCCGAAGGGGCAGCTGTGAAGGGACCAATCAGAAGATCTACCTTGTCGGAAGTAGCAAGCGTAGTGTAGTTAGATTTGATTGTGCTTAAATCTCCTGGTCCGCCATCCTGCAGGACAATCATCCTGATAGGAATGTATCCGCCCATATCGGCTGCGTAGATTCCGCCTCTGTTATTCACAAGCGTGACCAGAGCTTGAAACATCTGAACTTCTTGAGAACAAGCAGGAGCAGTTGGTCCAGAGGTGGAAACGCTGGTTCCTATTGTGAAAGTGCCACTTCCCACTTTAACGCTGCCAGAAGTCTTTTGGGGACTAGCAAGCAAATATCCTGCAGTTCCGCCTACCGCGGCTCCGACTACTAGACCTGCCGCAAGCACGGCACCAGTCTTCATAAAACCACGGCGAGTAGGACGAGGACCAGTTGAAGGTTTACTTTCAGTTGACGCACTATCTGGAGGAGGAGTCTCTTCTTCGCTCATCAACTGACGGCTTTGGTCATCTTTGGTATAAGTATTTCGACTTCTAGTTTTTGGGAATCATCAGTCAGCAGAAGTTAAAGACCCACCTTGTTGGGCAGCTGACTCTCATAGATCCAGCGTGGAGTGTTATGAGATCCTCTCAATCTTGCTTCTCCTCCTCCTTGTTAGGTTCGGGATTTTGACTGATAATTTTCGTATTCTCCGTGATTTTGCCCTGATACGGTCAGCCCTTATTCACTCCTTCACATTTCCTTCTCGACCTCTGCGCTTCCTATGATAGTGAAGATATGTGTGACAATCATGCTTGATTTCGGCCTACTTGGGCTCTCACGCCTGTAGATGCTTGTATTGTTTTGACTCCGACTTTTTCGTTAGAACAAGCAATTCATGATGGCTTTGATGTCACGCAATTTTTTGAAAAGAATTTGAACTATATTTTTCCCATTGATCACGTCGAATTGAATCGAACAACCAAGTTCATATCGTGCAAAGTCCTCTCCTTTGCCCTAAAAGCAAAACAGACTCATGATATTGGAGAATGGAACAAAAAACGAAAAACTCAGTAAGAGACGGACAAATGTAACATCGCTTCTTCTTTTTGATTTCACTTTCATCCAAAACGCTTATCTTGGCTGAGAAGTTGTTTGTAATTTTTACTTGGAGTTAAATGTCCACACAATTCTTCAAATCTTCCTACTCCTCCTACGCCTCCCTTAGATTCGGAGTATCTCTCAACAATCGCGCCTCAGTATTTCTTCAGAACTATCCTCCTCCTGATATGATCAGAGCTGCCGAAATCGCGGAAGATCTGGGATTTTCTTCAGTTTGGGCGGGGGACAGCTTGATAGACAGCCCGAGATATGAACCTATGACCATACTAGGAGCTGTGGCATCGAGAACAAGTGAAATCACACTCGGTGGTTCGATAATCCAGCCTCATCTGCGAAATCCGATACTTCTAGCTCTTGCTTGGGCAACACTTGATCAACTATCAAATGGGAGGACAATCCTCACACTTGGAACAGGCGGCGGGACACCAACCGGAGTTGCGAAGGAAGCCGAGCTTGTAGGGATAGACACGAAGAAAAGGGGTAAGGCCTTAGAAGAAAACGTCGAGATACTGAGGAAACTCTGGAGTGGCGAGATCTTGAATCACGATGGCGAGATCTACCACATGAGAGGAGTCAAAATTGGATACTTTCCAGTCCAGAGTCCTCCCCCTATTTGGATAGCAGCTGGAATGTGGGTTCCAGGAGCCCAAGACAAGACAATTTCGGCAACCCCGGGTTACACGAGAAGCACGGAGGAAGGAGGAGCTTATGTTGGTGCCTTCGACAGGGTAGCGAGGCTGGGCGATGGCTGGTTCACGATTATGATTCGCCCAGACGAATTTCGCGAGAAATCGAAATTGATATCTGTCCTAGCGCGCAAGCATGGACGTAACCCCGAACGGATCTTCCGGGCAATTGAGTGCTGGCTCAACGTCAACTCGGACAAAGAGAGGGCGCGAAGGGAGGTCAGGGAAATGATAGAAGGCTATTTTGCAAATCCCGTTGACGAAGAAACTGTGGAGCGGTGGTCCATTTGTGGTACGTTGGAAGATTGCGTGAAGAAAATTGAAGAGTATCGAAGCGCGGGAGTTCAGGAAATCAAATTTGTGATGGGTTCAAAGGATCAGCTTGGAATGTTGAGAGAGGCTGGAAAGGATATATTGCGATCATTTTTGTAAAATTGCTTTGCAAATATAGGAAATAGATGAACTGCGCTTTGATCAGAAAATCGTTATCCCCAAATTCACTATTCAGGAGCGATGCTTTCGGTTTTTCACAAGGAATACTCGTGGAAGAAGGGAAGAAACTTCTCTTCGTTTCTGGACAGGCATCGATCGACAGAGAGGGAAGAGTGATCGACTCGGACTTTAGAGCACAATGCAAGATGGCTTTTGAAGGTATCGCCGCAGTTCTGAAAGAAGCAGGCGGAACTTTTCATAACGTTGTGAAGGTGAACGCATACTTAATGGACATGTGCGATCTTGCAACCTTTGGTGAAGTGTCTTCAGAGTACTTCAAAGGAGAGCTCCCAGCTCAGACTGTCGTCGAAGTGAAGAAGCTTGCTCTTCCCGGAATGCGAGTCGAAGTCGAAGCCATCGCCGTGCTTTGAGGGTCTATCTCCCCTTTACCAAAAACTGTTCATTGCCGTGAAATAATCCAATGCCCGTTCTGCTAGTTGTAAAGTTTAAGCTAAGGAATGGAAAGGTCGATGAAGAGGAAGCTCGCACTAGGGAGATTGTGCCATTGATTGCGTCGCAGAAGGGGTTCATCTCCAAAACTTGGGCTGGAAACGATCTCTCTGGTGAATTCGTAGGTGTGTACGAGTTCGAAACTAGGAGTGACGCGGAAAAATATCTTGCCTCTGAAGTAATCGCGCGCCTCAGGGCTTCGGATAACTTGGTTGGGAATCTGGACTGCAAGATATACGACATCTACAGAAAGCAGAAGATCAGCTCAGATTGAACACGGAATGAAAAGGGATCATTGTCTTTTCTTTTTGACGACCGAGTTGAAGAGAAAAAAGTGTTCCCCTGAAGGACACTAACATGGATCAGCTGAATATTGGTGATTTTTTACTCATCCTCTCTTTCTTTTTCCAGCTTTCCCTCGGTGTTCACTTTCCTCTTACAAATCTCCACACGTTCTCCGGTGATTGATGCGCTCTAGTGATCGCTCTTGTCGTAACCGGCACATCCAATGCGTCTTCTATCGCGGCTGCTATCAGAGGCATGACCGGCATCGAGCCGCCCTCACCAACTCCCTTCGAACCCAGCAAGGTAAAGGGAGAGTAAGTCTCTATCTTGTCAACCTCAAATGTCGGGAGATCGGTCGCAGAGGGGACAAGATAGTCTACAAACGACGAGGATAAAAGTTGGCCGTCTTCCTCGGCATATCTTATCTCTTCGAACAAAGTCCACCCGAGGGCATGTGCAATCGAGCCATGAGTCTGACCCTCGACAATCATCGGGTTTATTTGTCTTCCACAATCATCAACGGCGACGTATCGCAACACCTTCACTTTTCCCGTCTCATCATCAACTTCCACGAGAGCTACATGCGCACTGCTTGCGTAAGTTAGAGCATTATTGAGCCTTCCATGTGGATCCGGTAGACTTCCCGAGGTGACTCCAGCCACCGAAGTCGCACTGAGCGTTGGCTCTATCTCCTTTGGCAGTATCAGCGAGTGGTACAACGTGGCACCGCAAACGGCATGCAATGGGATCGCCTTCTGGGGCAAGTTTTTTGAGAATATCAGCCCGTTCACAATATCGAGATTTGCCGGGTTCTCGCCCAGCATGAACCCTGCTATTGCGAGCAGCTTCTCTCTAACCTTTCTTGCTGCGCTCACAGCGCAGCTCACACCTACGCCTCCAAACCTGCTCCCATACGTCCCCGAAGAGCCGGTAAATGGATGGACGTTGCTGTCAAATCCTGGGTCGACGAAGACATCATCTGGTGAGATCCCGAGCTCATCAGCAACCGCTTGAGCGAGAGCAGTTTCTTGGCCCTGTCCCTGCGGCGCCATTCCAGTTAGAACTGTGGCGCGGCCGGTTCCGTTCAGACTGACTGTCGCAATCTCTGTATTGTTGCTCATAAGAGAATACGGAGGCTTGTCGGATACGAGGCCGAAATGAGCGAAGTTTGGTGTCCCAATTTCAACTATGAATCCAATTCCAATCCCGATCTTTCTCCCCTCTTCGAGCTTCGCCTTCCTTTGCCACTGTCTCATTTCCTCGTATCCAAAGAGATCTAGAGCTTTTCTCAAATTCTCCTCGTAGTTTCCGCTGTCGTAAACGTTCCCGTTGGGGCTTTCATAGGGGAACTCGATTGGTTTGATAAAATTTCTCATTCGCACTATCGCAGGATCAAGACCGAACTTCCTTGCAGCGATGTCCACTAGGCGCTCCACGAGGAAAGCCGCATTGTACCTTCCGTACCCCCTGCAAGGGCCCGTCATGCACTTGTTCGTCACGTACACCTTGGCGTCGAGGCTGTAGCTCTTGATCTTGTATGCTCCTGTAAAGAGTTGCTCCAGGATTCCTTCCGGTTCGGGAAACTGCGGATATGCACCGACGTTCTCCTGAAGTTTTATCTTCAGACTATTGATTCTCCCGTCTTTCATTACCGCTGCCTCAACATCGTAGTGGGTTTCGGTTCCGTGTTGCAGGCCAAGCATAGACTCACGTCTATCCTCCACGTATTTGATCGGGACTCCAGTTTTGATCGCTAGAGCGCTCATCAAAACTAGGTAGTGAAGCCCGAGCTTCACGCCGTACGACCCGCCTATGTCCCCCGTAATCATTCTGATTTGCTTGTGTGGAGCCTTCAGAGTGCCGTCAAGAATAGCAAACAGAGCGCCGGGTATCTGGCTAGTCGAGTAGATTGTCAAAGATTGCGAATGGGCATCGAAGTGAGCGACGACTCCGAAAGTTTCTATTGGAGTAGAGCTTACTCGATGAACTGAAAAGCTCCCTCGTATTATTTCTTCAGCTTCTTTGAAATCTCTTTCGACCTCTCCATACGTGAAGGATTTCTTCCATGCAAGATTTGTACCCAATGATTCATGGAGGAGTGGTGCGCCTTCTTTGGATGCTTCCTCGATCGTGATGACCGGTTCGAGAGGCTCGTAATCGACTTCTATCCATTCCAATGCATCCTCGGCCAAGTAACGGGAGGATGCGACTACTGCGGCGACTGGTTCTCCGACGAATCTCGTCTTCTCCACGGCCATCGGATAGTATTCGATCGGGAGCGCTGGAGCCGGAGCCATCGGATTAGTCATCTCCTGGATCTCCTTCCCGGTGACCACCGCCAAAACTCCGGGTTGTTTGAGGGCGCGAGAAGTTTCAATCCTCTTTATCTTCGCATGCGCGTACGGGCTCCGAAGAATCGCAACAAAATGCATTCCAGGGATCTTGATGTCATCGACGAATCTCCCCTTTCCAGTGAGGAGCCGGATATCTTCCTTTCTCTTGAGCCGCTGACCTACCCATTTCTTCGCAACCATCACAGTCTCGGCTTTCGAAGCTGACAAAGACTTTAGAGCAACCTCCACTCTCTTTCCGAGTTCAAATCTCTGTCACAAATGAGATTGACCTGAGATCCATTGCTTCAGGACTTCACTCGTGCCGTCATAGATCGTCATAATCGCAGAGTCACGGACGAGCTTCTCAACAGGGCTGTCCCTCATATATCCAAGTCCACCGTAGATCTGCATCGCCCAGTTAGCGACTCGCTTCGAGACCTCCGCACAGTAAACCTTTACTTCCGCAGCTCGTGGATAGTCACGCCCATCACGGTCATTGAGCCAAGTGTTGCGCCATAGCAACGACCTAGCGGCGTCTATCTCCATTTTCATATCGGCGAGCATAAGCGAGACTGCTTCATGCTCTATTAGGGGTTTCCCACCAGACATTCTCTTTCGAGCGTAACTTGCAGCAAGTTCGTACGCTGTGCGCGCAATCCCGATTCCAATCGCTCCGATCGTAACGCTTGTGCTGCATCCTATGTCTAGCAAGACTGCAGCGCCTCCTCCGTCCTGACCCACAAGGTTCTCCTTGGGGACCTTCACGTTCTCAAAGATCAGCTCACCATTCAGCATGAGACGTTGGCCCATTTTGTCCTCTATCTTTCCTATCCTGAACCCAGGGGTGTCTGCGTCGACAAAGAAAGTGCAAATTGTGCCAAACATTGGCTTCTCGAGGCTGTTTCTCGCTGCTACCCCATAGAGCTTGCCACAACCACCATTCGAAATAAAGTGCTTTACTCCGTTGATTACATAATGATCTCCTTCGAGCTTGCAAGTCGTCTTTGAGCCCACTTTTGGATCTTCGCTTGCAATGTATGCTTCCGAACCGACACCGTACTCCGTGACCCCAAAGCCTAGTATGAAATCAGTATCTTTGCAAATTTTTGGGAGCCAGCGTCCTTTTTGCTCCTTGGTGCCAAAGTGTATTATTGCTTGGGCGATCGAGGCAGAGATACAGAGTGCGCTCGCAAACCCCGCGTCTGCTGCTCCGATTTCTTCGAACACGAGCGATGCCTCGAAGTCTCCGAGTCCCATGCCTCCATACTCTCTTGGAATGTATATCGATTGGAGCCCAAATTGTATTGCCTTTGCAAAAGCATGGGCAGGAAAGCAATCCTTCGGATCCTGTTTTCTGTCATAAGAGGCGCATATCGGCTCTATTTCCTTCCTTGCAAAATCTTTTGCTAGATTCTGCAAGCTAATTTGTTCTTCACTCAGCCGAAAATCAACCATAACTCAAATAACACACTTCAAGCGTCAATACTCTTTTCGAAATTAACCTTTCTGGAAGCTGTCAAATTTTGATTGCTCCTGAAATCTCCCTTTTCATTTTCTCAGGTACTCGCCTTTGTCAATTTCATCTCAATGTTGTGAGAGAAGAAAAATCGACGCCAAGATCTTGGAGGACCGCCCTTGCTCCATTGTACCCAGGAGCCGTCGAAACTCCTGGACCAGGATGCGTGCAGGAGCCACAGAGATAAAGTCCTTTGATGCTTGTCCTGTACTGAGACATTCCAGGAAACGGCCTGAAGGAGAAGAACTGCTCAATCTGAGCTGCTCCATTGAGCAAGCTTCCGTTGACCGTATTTGGATTTCTTCTCTCTAAATCTAGCGGCGACTCTACGACTCGTTTCAGCTTTATTTCACGCAGATTTCTAACATGTTTTGAAAAATCTTGCTCTACACGCTCTGCCACTTTTTCCTTCGCCTTGTCCCAATCAGTTTCCGTAATCTCGCCTCCTCGGGCGTCCCCCCTTATCGGATTCGGAAGATTGCAGAGCAGCAATTTCATCACATACTTTCCTGGCGGGGCTCGCGTTGGATCAGTCGCGGAGTCGTTCGTTGCAAGGTACCATGGGTTCTCTGGGATCAATCCAGCTCTGCACTCGTACGAGACCTTTGCCATCGAATCGAAATTTGGAGTGGTGTGAACGTAGGCTGCGTTGTTGGCTTCGTCGCCAGCATAGTAACTAGGCCTCGAATCCAAAGCGTAGTGAATTGTCGCCACAGCGCTTCCATAATCGATTCTCTTAATCTTGCGGACAATCGAGGGATCGAGATGATCTTCGCCTACAAATTTCAGAAAGGTCTGTCTCGGATCTACGCTCGAGACAACTGCTTTCTTGGCGTGAAAGGTTCTTCCATCCTTCAGACGGACACCAGTAGCTCTTCCATCCTTTACCATTATGTTTTCGACGAAGGCTTCTGTCATGATCGCTCCTCCGCGAGCACGCAAATACCTTTCAAGCGCCAAAGCTATCCCAGCTGATCCTCCCTTGACTATTGCATTACCAGAGTCTTGGCATATCGAGGTTATCAGAAACACAAAATCTGCTCCGTTAGAATCTTCAAGGGAAAACCCTGCGTGCATGGCCCATGACCCGAACAGTGTCTTCACCTCATCCGACTCGAACCACTCGTTGCACCAGGTTCTGACTGAGATGAGAAATGAGCGAAATATCTCCATTCCAATCTCCGATTTTTCGAGCTCGCTGGCAAGCGATCCAAATGAAGGAGGCGGGCCGAAAAGCAAGCGCACGGTATTCTGTTTTCCAGCGAGGTACATCTCATGAAGTTTCCTCCACGCTGCCGCGTCTTTCTTCGAGAACTTTGAGATGCTCTCGCATGTCTTGTCAAGGTTCCGCCAGACTGAAACGGCACGTCCGTTCGGAAACACGCTTGTAAAAGCAGGATCAGGGAAAAGGAATTCGAGGCCGTGACTTACGAGATCTAGATCTTTCAGCGCAGGAGAGAGTAGATCGAAGGTGTGGGAATACGAGTGGATATCACTCTTGAACCCTGGAAGTGTTATCTCTTCAGTTAGGGTCATTCCTCCAATTCGTTTGTACTGCTCCAATACAATCACTGACATCCCGGCTTTTGCGAGATAGCTCGCGCAGGTCAGGCCATTGTGTCCTGCACCTATCACTATTGCATCGAAATCACTTGGCATGTTGTCCTTTCATTCGTCGGAGAAAATCGAGAAATTTTTGATTTAAGTTTTTGATTCGAGTGCAAGAAATTGCAGTAAGGGTGTCAGCGTTTTGTCCAGCTCTATCTTTCTTTAGGGGGTTTTTACAAATCGTTTAACGAAAAGAGTCTCTTTGCATTGGAATAAAACATCATTTCCTTTTCCCTGTCATCCACATCCATCGTTTCGATCGATTTAATGGCATCTTTGAAAGCAACTATTGGAGAGGGATGGTTAGTTCCAAGCACAATCTGGCCTCCCCCCGCCATGTCGTAGCAGCACCTCATGGAATGCTTGTAGAATTCCGAACCATTCTCGTAGTATATCTTCTTCAAATATTCGAGGGGCTCGTTCCTGAGATTCTTTCTGCATTCCTCAATCGCCGAATAAAATCTGAACATCCTCCCAACTACAAGCGGCAAAGAACCTCCGAGATCTGCCACCATTATTTTCATTCTCTTGCACCTTTCCAATGTCCCCCTGAACAGCAGTTCCGCAATGGTCACGGCAGTCTCTTGCGGATAGAGCATCATGATTCCGAGGAAGTATTCTCGATATCTTTCTGCACCTGCGGGGAGAGTCGGATGCACAAAGACTGTGACGGAAAGCCTATCAAACTCGTCGAAAAGTTCATCGAATTCGGATGAGCTAATCGCTCTCTCGCCTCTAACCTTCGTCGGAATTATTACTCCTTTCAAACCCAGATCGCGAGTCGCTCGTCTTACCTCTTCAATCGAGGCGTCGATGTCGTTCAGAGGAAGACCTGCGAGTCCGGCAAATCTAGAATGATATTTCTCTGTGATGGTGGCGATTTCGTCGTTTACAGTATGTGCAAGCTCTATGCTCTGGTCTGTGTCGAGGAAATCAAAGAACGGCTCGGAAGGGCTGACGACTTGGAATGAGATTCCGGCTCCATCAAGCTCTTTGATTCTTTCTTCAAAGTCATAGCAAGATCTAGTCAAGTTGAACGGATACCCTCTTTCGCCGTACAGCATGTCAGTGCCAGTTCTCGGGTTTTGTCTAATTGTCCAACCACTTTGGGAGCCAAACTTCTTGATTGCATCGAGATGGCTCTTTGTATAAACATGATTATGAACGTCGATTCGGATTCTGCCTTTCGACGCAGTCTTTGAGCTATTTTGCTCCGAGCTCAAATTCAAAAGCTGATTTCGCCCTCCATTATCTTTCTCTTCACGCAAGAAAAGAGACTCGATTTCATCGGGTTGGGACGACAGTTACAATTCCCTAAGGGATACTTGCAAAGTACAACGCAGGACGGGAAGAAGAGTAAAAAGTGTTTAGACATTGATCTTCCACTCCTCTTTCTTGTTATGATTGATCCTGGATTGCCACAAGAGCCGCATTGTGTCCTGGGAGTCCAGAGACTCCGCCGCCTGGATGAGTGGCGCCGCTACACATGTAGAGCCCCTTCACCGGAGTACGGTACTGCGACCATCTTGGAAATGGCCTGAGGGCGAGGGACTGATCTATCGTTGCCTTCCCGCACCCTGCATCGCCGTTCACAAGATTCGGATTAAGTTGTTCTATGTCTTGCGGCGACAGGACAACTCTTTTTAGAATTATCCTTTTCACATTCGGTGCGTATTCGCAAAGCCTTTCGATGCATCTGTCTGCAAATGCTTCTCTTTGCTCTTCGTTCCAAGGACGCCCTTTGACAAACAATGGGGCTCTCACAAAGTTCCAGAGAATATGCTTGCCCTGTGGAGTCCTTGTGCTGTCGTAGCAAGTAGTGTTGTCAATTGTCATGAAGGGTTCACTTGGGGGTAATCCAATTACGCAGTCATTGTACGCTCTCGAGACTTCATCGAGGCTCTCACCGATTTGTACCATGCCAGACAACCTAGTTTCTTCTGGTTTGTAATCAAGCCATGAATCTAGAGCGGCATGTATCATGACTTCGCTGACCTTGGAAAAACGAAATCGTCTTACCTTCTTCCTGAAATCCTCTGGCACTGCTGAATCAGGGACAAGCTTTGAAAACAAGGCCTTTGGCTCAATGTTTGAAATCACCCCTCTCCTAGAGCGAAAAATCTTTCCAGAATTCGTTTTGACCCCAGCTGCTCGGCCGCCATCTACGATTATCTCCAAAACTTCATCTCCAGTAACAATTCTCCCTCTGTGCGCTTCGATGTACCGACGCATCGATTCCACGACTGAGCTCATGCCACCGATTGGAACTCCTGCGCCCTTGTCTTGCAAAATTCCTACAAAAATCAGAACGATTAGGGCGCTTCCTGCATCTTCTGGAGAAAGCGAAAGATGATTGCTCCCCCAGATTGACATGAAGGCCTTCATCTCTTCAGATTCAAAATTTTCTTCAAGCCAGTCTCTTGCAGATAGATAAGAAAATTGAAGAAAGTCAAGCCCAGTGTCGGACTCTTCTAGCGCCGACATCATCTCTGAAGGCTGAAGAGGGGGCGACGAAAGCCCTCCGAGCAGGATGTCTTTCGATTCCAGATAGAAATCATAGATCTCCTTGAACTTTAAAGCATCTCTTTGGGAGAATTTCGAAATTGATCTTAAGGTAGAGTTGAGATCTCTGAAGATTGTAATCGACTTTCCAGATTTGAATGGGGTAGAAGCTACTGGATCAGGATCGACCACTTGCAGTCCATACTTTCCAAGCTCGAGCTCATCTTGAATTGAGCTAGCTCGCCAAATGTTAAGCGAAGTCGCAAACAGATCGTGTTTGAATCCAGGGAGTGTAAGCTCCTTAGTGACAGCCCCTCCGCCAAGATAGGTCTTGGCTTCTATGACGAGAGTGGAGTACCCTTCTTTTCCAAGATAGGCAGCTGCCGTCAGCCCATTCGTTCCTCCCCCGACCACTATGAAATCAAAATGAGTGTCTGATTCGCTCAACTGTATTGTTGTTTCATTGTCAGAAGCAATTTTCTATTTCTATGTTTGGGAAAGATGCAAATTGAGCATGTCTGCTTTTCTAGCTCCCAGCTCGCTAAACTACAGCCCCCTTTTGTATCCCTCCTTCTTTTTGTGGAAGAGAAGGATCAAGATGGAAAGAGCGCAGCAATACAAAAGCTTTGAAGTTTCTAGAATTGTGGGGGAAAAGAAATTTGTACCCAAAAGACATACAAGCAAAGCAACTCTTGGTAGGCGCAGAATAATCATGCTTGAACTTCGCGACCTGGGCGTTGACATCAAAAAAGAGCCAAAGATCTCTCTTTACCCCTTCACAGACTATTTCAAAGGGTTTGAAAAGATTGAGGCAATCAGAAAACTCTTTGGAGTAAGGACGGAAGAAGTCCTGGGGAATCTCAAAGTCGAATTCTACTCTTCAAAGTTCGGTTACATGGGAGTTAGCGATGAAGATGGTCACCTCTTGATCAGCGCTCACCATCTGCGCAATGCGGATCCGCTCATTCTCTATCTTGACATTGTCCACGAGCTTCATCATGTGAAGCAATTTTTCGACGGGAGGAAATTGTTCGATTTTGAATACGAGTACGTTGACAACCCCATTGAGATCGAAGCCTACAAAGCGACTGTGGAGGAAGCTAAGAGGATTGGAATGAGCGACGCTCAAATTGCGGACTATCTAAGAATAGAATGGGTAACAGACGAGCAGCTAAGTAGGTTGTTAAAAGCCCTAGGCGTAGCTAAAGCCTGACTCGGAGGGGGGAGGGAAGGAATTGTTTCCCTCTCTCCGCTTTCCTCTTAGTTATTACTGAGGAACAGATGACATTTTCTTTCTCATCTTTGCTAGATCTCCGACTTTCGTTCCAAGTAAGAGTTCGCTTGCAACTGTGCCAACAATAAGGAGCCCGCTCAGAACCAAGGCAAAAAAGCTGAATCTTTCTGAAACAAAGGCGTATACATACTCAATGGCGATCAAAATAGTGCTAACAATTGCCCCAGAACCAAAGATCACGCCCTTCTTTAGTGGAGAAAGAGCTTTCAAGTAAGAAGAACTTTCGAGCTTTGTACCTATAGTAGGCACTGCGCCGCCGATCTTCTTGAGCGGCTTTAATCTTCTGAAATCGCTCCTTCCCACGAAGAAATATTCTACTTTTGTTTTGAACAATCTTGCAACGAGATAATGGGCTAGCGGATGACTCGAATAAAACAAGAGTCCCATCGAGAGAAGAATTAGAATGGTTTGAACAACAGGTTCTGATCTGAAGAACATAGAAAATACAAAAATAACAACCGACAGAATAACTCCAGAAATCAGAAGAGAAACTCCTTTGAGGGTCTCAATCTTCCTCGTATCTCTCACTTCGTGTTTCTTTCTCGACAAGATAGGAATCGCTTTTTCCATTTTGGGAGTGCCAGACTTTTTCGTTCGTTCTTTCTTCCCCGCCTTTTTCTCTCGCCTCCCTCTCTGTCTTCCTATTGTATTTCCTTCTCTTCCTTACAAAATTCGCTCATGGAGAAGCATTCTCGACTCGAATCTTAATACCATCGGGATCCAAGATGCTAAAACTCGCATTGTTTGTTTGAGAAACAGAGAATTGATCGAGAAGTGCCTGAAAGGCCGAACGAGATGCTAAAATGAGCTTGAAGGAATCCAAGCCTGCATGTCTTGGCAAATGCGTGACTCCGTTCAGGCTCTCCCAAGTGTTCAACCCGATGTGGTGGTGATATCCTCCGACAGAAAGGAAAGCAACTCCAACACTTCTCAAGTTGCCCACAATGTCAAGCCCGATCTTTTCAGTGTAAAACCTGACAGAACTTTCAAGTTCAGTGACGCTAAGGTGAATGTGTCCGATTCTACCTCCTCGGGGAAATGGGATTGGATTTGATCTCTCTTCTTTTGACAAATCTCTCAAAAGAGAATTGATGTCAAGGGGCCGGGTTATGGAGAGTATATGTGAACTACCCGCGTCTTCCCTCATCGCGCCGAGGAAACCGCTCCACTCGGCTTTCGGCTTGTCCGAGTAGATCTCGATGCCGTTTCCCTCAGGGTCATGGAGGTAGAGCGCCTCGCTTATTCCGTGATCAGCGAATCCATCGAAGATTACCTCAGAATGATCAGATGTTCCCAGAGCTAGATAAGTCGAAGCTAGGCTCTTCCGATCAGGGAGTAAGATCGCGTAGTGATAAAGCCCCGCAGAATTGCTTGGACGAGGCTCTACGTTTGGATCATGCTTTATTGCGATGAGTGGCCCGTCTGAAAGCTGGGAAGAAGTCGAGGGAGTGAAGGGTTCTCTCTTTGCAGTCTCGGATGAACTCCGTCTGAATCCGAGCTCCCAAATTTTCAATCCATCTTCCTTGTCGTAATATTTTTTCTTGACTTCAAGGTTGAATCCGTCTATGTAGAATGAAAGAACCCTATCAAGATCCTTCACCCTCAACGTTGGCACTCCAAGTCTCATGGACGAGTCCATACGGAAGGTAGAGCGGCTCTCTCTTTCACGACCGATCTCAATTCTTTCAGTCAAGCTCTAACCGCTACTCCTGCATCTACAAATCAATCTTTCTTCAGAGGAAATAGTCTACTGAAAAAGCACCGGGCCCGAGTAGAAAGATGGCAAGATAGATCGCTAAAAACAAGACATCCACCTCGTAACCACCAATGAACTTGGAGTTTACCGGTGGCTTTCTCATCTTGATTACGTGAAGGAGAGTTGTCCCTATCATCTCCAAGGCTAAGAGCCCAGAGGCAAGGGTCGTTAGCAGCCCGAAGACTAGGAATACTCCTCCCACGAATTCAAGAATGCCAACCAAGTCAAAGAGGAGTCCTGGAATCCCTCCCTTTCTTATCATTTCACGAATCTGGGCTCTCTTCGAGCCGAAAAGTTTAGGATAACCATGAAGAGCCATCGAAAAGCCACCAAAGATTCGTAATCCTAAGATTGCTAAATTCGAGGTGAGTTGACTTGCCAATATCGGGTAGAGTAATTGCAACATGCTATCTGCTTGCAATCAGCAAGCATATATATGCTCGGTGACGTGATGTCATCTTATGGCAAAAGTGTCTTCTTCTCCGCAGATGATGGAAGTATCGAAGCAAGAAAAGGCCAAACAAGCACACGAAGACCTAGAAGCGAAAGAAGATTCTGTATCTTCCTCCTCGTCGCGCTTTTGTCCTGTCGTCGAGTCGCTCCGCATCGTAGGGAACGAAAAGAAACTCATAATCATCAGATTCTTACTCGATCGCCCCATGAGGTTCAACGAGCTTCTGCACGAAGGGATTGATTCAAAGACACTCTCAAGAGCTCTCAAAAGTCTTGAAAGTCAGGGCATAGTCAAGCGAGAGGTGTTGACCACTCAGCCTTTTTCTGTTCAATATTCCCTCACAGAGATGGGGATGGAGCTCAAACCAGTCATTGACTCCTTGAGGAAGTGGTCTGAAAGGTGGATAGTCCCAAGGGTGGGAATTAATTCCAGCTCAAAGCGTGAGAGCGGGGAAGACTAGAATCTTTTTGCTTGCGCTGCCTGGTCCAGTAACGAAAAACTGAGATGTTGAATTTCTAACGTTTTGCGAAGGATAGCTCGTTTTCGATCAAGCTTCAAAAGCTGTAAATGATCATTTCCCGCCGCTTTAATTTACGTCCGTTACGCATATACACACCAGAAAATTGCATCCTTTTTTTCGAGGGCGAGTATCCCATAAGCAAAAAACTTTGCAGAGCTTTGTGCACCGATGAGCCAAGCGTAGGCTCCTTCTTTCTTCTTCCTTCCTCTACAGTTACTCTCTCTCTAGATTTGCTCTCTGTTTTTCCAATTTTTGCTTCGATCCGCTCTTTAAATAGCCATTATATACTCCGCAAATTTCATCGCTATAATGTACCTCGATCAAAAGCAATTGCAGCTGAAAATGCATCGCTATAGTGTACCCTCAAAAATCGATTTGTTTATTTGAGAAAGTATATCATATTTCGATTGCTCAAAACTAAATAAAGGATTGAATTGCAAACTCTTCAAGGATTTTTTCATGATTTCCTGCTCGCAATCATCAATGTGAGACATTAAGAATTCAACTGCTTGATCTTTTTTCCATAATTCCTTGTCTGTTTGTTTGAATCCGTCCCGGCTTTCCCTCTCTGATGATGCGTCACTATCCCACGTTTTCCTCGCACAATTATAGTTAGTCGAAGAATATTCAAGCATACTAGGTTTGTATGAGAGAACTCAGCAACAGTGCTATCCTCGCAAGAGTCTATGTGTCGATTCATCACTGATTACTCATTCTTTTCTCACTGTGATTTGTCTGAAACCTAGCTATCCTTGTACAAGATCGACACAACATGACCGCATTCTTTACAAAGCTTCAGCTCGACATCTGGCTTTGCGACGTGACTGAACTCAGTCACCTTCTGACACGTGGAACAATACTTTTTGTTTTCTTGAGCTTGCATAACTCTATCAAAACTTGCAATAGAGTGAAATATCAGAATTTCTAGTTCTCAGATATGGTATGATGCATTGCCCCGGCTTTCCACGTACTGCGTTTAGGCTTTTTTTCTCCGCCTCCTTTCTCTTCCTAATTTCCTTGGTGGAGGGTTTTTTCCTTTGACTCGCATTCGCGATGTTTTTCTTTTCAGTTGAAATCGATTTGCCTTTCTGCTGAATATTTCTTTCTTTCTTCCTACTTTTTCCTGTAACGGTTAATTTCAAAGCAGAAAAAAAGTCCTAGGGAACATCTTATCAGGCGCAATTTTTGGAATTCATCTTGGATAAGTTGACGAAACTAGCAATTGTTGTAAGAAAGGCAAGGAGGAGAGACGCTCCGCAATTGCTTGATCTGATACGGGATCTTGCGAACTATGAAAGACTAGAACCTCCGTCCTCCCAAGCCAGAAGGAGACTAGTTCACGATATCTTTGACTCAAGGAGACTGAAAGCCTTTGTCGCTTACGAGTGCGAAGGGAAAAGAGAGGGAAAGGCATTAGGCTATGCGTTGTATTTCTACACCTACTCCTCATTTCTTGCAAGACCAACCCTCTACCTTGAAGACATATTTGTCAAGGAAGGGTATCGTGGGAAGGGCGTTGGAAAGTCATTATTCATCAAGTGTGTCAAGGAAGCCTTGAAAAACAACTGTGGAAGGATGGAGTGGGCAGTTCTCACTTGGAACAAGAACGCGATAAACTTCTACGAGAAGAAGATGAAAGCTCGAAGACTCGACGACTGGTACTATTACCGGCTTGAGAGAGCCCGATTGCTAGAGCTTGATAGAGAAAGTTCTAAGAAGAAGGAAAAGAGCTCAGAGTCGATCGAATTTACCTAATCTTCTCCTTTTTTCCTCTTTGTGAGCTCTCTCCTGATTCATCGCAAGTGTTTCGTTGCCCGAGGGGGAGAAGCTTTGGCTGCGAGTCGTGCTCTAAATACACTATTGCCCTAATTCAAGGCCACGACATCAAAGAGAATCTTCCTATAGTTCATCATCACGCTTCTAGCATAGAAATCCCCGTTGATCTCAAAATCTGCGAGATCGAAATCCCTCTTTTGGTTAAGATGATATTTCTCGAAGGTCAAGCAGTCGGAAAGGTATGGCTCTATCTTATGAGTTTCCAGGTCTGCCAATACTTCCTTCGGAAGCGTGATCTTCTCTTCTATTTTTCCCATTTTCTCAGCAGCTAGTATATCATTCAATCCGTCTATTGCTGCCTCGTAGTTTTTCCAAGCCTCGTCCACAAAGCGAGTGTAGATCCCATTGGAAATCAGCTGCGAGAGGAACCTCCCCTCTCTATCCTCAGAGTAGTGCTTCAACAACCTTGCCTTGATCTTGAGCTCACTTGCCCTATCGAAGGAGTGAAGGAAGTCAAGCGCCACTCCCTCCATCTCAGACCTGTAAGAGTGATTGAGTGAATCTCCATAGGATCCTGCTGCTAGGAGGAAGCGAGCCACTGCGATGTCCCTCCTCAAGATTGCTTCTGATATCATATGCGCGAAATCTGGCTCGTATGGAATCTCGCTCATCAAGATCCCCTTTGCAGTCGCCTTGTGACTTATTCGGTCTATAGCGCCTATGTCAAACAACCAGTCTTCTGCAAAATTTACTTCCTTCACATTAAGTTTTGAGATGAATTCAAGGTCTGAGAATTTGAGACCGTATTTTGACATCAAGAGCACTAGATCAAATGGCGTCTCGTGCTCTAGGGCCTTTCTGACTGGCTCAGGAGAGATCTTTCCCGGAATCGTGGTGTCGCTCAGTATGATGGCCCTTCCCTTCTTGAAACGCCCGACTCTTCCAATCATCTGGAGCAAGGAGTTGTTATCTAGCGCCCTATATTCGAGTGATTTCTGACCAAATCTATCCTTACTCACTATCGATTCGTTGAATATCAACACATTGTCGACGTAGACGTTTACAGACGATGCGATCACGTTAGTAGCAAATATCTTGATCGTCCTGTCGAGCTCCGCCCTCTGCTGTATTTTGTTTATCTCGGAGCCGTCCAGCCCTCCGTGAATGAACGTACCACCAAAGCTTTTCGCAAACTTCTCCACCATCCTGCGGGTTGGAAGGAAAACAAGCCAAGACTCGCTTGTGTTGGCGGCCTGTGAGGACAAGTATAGGTAGAGTTTGTCTAGCATCTCCTCGGAGTCTTTCGCTGGCTCTACTTCGATTGAAACCGGGAATCTTCTTCCAGAAACAGAATAGATCTTCGACACCTTCATGAACGAAAGGAATTCGGTTGGGTCTATGGTCGCACTCATTATCCTGATGAGATTTCCGAGCTTCTCAAGCTCTCGCCGTGCAAGGGACATACAAAGCTCGAGCTGGGAGGTCATTTGATGACTCTCGTCAAAATAGATCGAAGCGTCTCGCACCGAGCTTTCAGCGAGCATCCTCAGAAGAACACCGTCGGTCACAATTTTGATCCGACCGAGTTCTGCGTTTATCCTCGTATCTCTCGTAATAACCGCGAGATCGTCCTTCAGATCGGGATACAAGGCTACGAGAGAATAGTAGAGTGCGTTACACGTCGCTCTCGAGGGCTCGCGTATTACGATCTCCCGCTCACTTTTCCAAACCTTCTCGAATTCGTGTATCGGCGCGACTGTGCTTTTCCCAGTTCCTACTTCGCCGAGGAGCAAAAAGTGTTGAAAGAAGTCGATCGAGTCCAACACAGAGTAGATTGGAAGTTCAGGCGAAGATTTTGACTCGGACTGGTCGGACAAGGTGTTTTGATCACGACTTCTCTACTTTTCAATTTTGGGGAACCCACTGCCTCAAGAGAAAGGAGCGGCGAGGAAATTCTCCTCCTTTTCCCTGAATCAGAAGTAAAGGAAGAAAGGAAGGAAAAGCCTTCTTCCTTTCCTTCTTGTCAGAATCGAGCCTTTTTCCAATCTGCTTAACTACATCCTGCTATATTGAATGTAGTCGCGATTTTGAAAAGACTAGTCACATGCGTACTTGGCGACCAACCCCACGAGTCAATTGAGATTGGAAATCAGAGGCTCCTTGTTGTGTACGGCTCGGCGGCAGGCTCCCAATTCGCAATAATCCCCGGATGGTATAGGGGAAACGAGAAGTACGAGAAAGAGAAGCTCGTGGCAGTGGATGTCGAGCTAGTAGATCTCAGCGAGCAGCCCGAGCTTCACGATAGACTTGCTCCAACCCTTTCCAAGCGATTCTTCGGAAACAGCAGCCAAGTGAGAATTTCCTTCTGGGGTTCCTTCGGATTTATTGAACAGCACGAAGAAACTCAAGAAAATGAAGAATCACAACACGACGGAGGGATAATGACTCTCAGAGCAGTGAAAGAGCAAGGGGAAGCCGAAAAAGCTGCTCGAAGAAGTGGGGCCTTAGTCTTGGTAGTTGACGACGATCCCTCCATTCGCGAAATCGTAAAGATGGCCCTTCAGAAAGAAGGATTGCAAGTCGAAACTGCTTCTAACGTTGTCGAGACAAAGCAGAAACTAGCATCATCAAGCGTACTTCCAAACTTGATTCTGCTCGACATAATGATGCCAGGTGACAGCGGCTGGAAACTTTTGAAAGATATGGAGCAAGATTCTCGCCTGAACAAGATTCCAGTGATTGCGATCAGCGGACTCGAAAGGCCGCCGCAGGAATACGATTCAACGATGTTGTATGACTATCTTGTCAAGCCCTTCTCTATGGCTGAACTTTCTCGCGCTGTAAAGAAATTTTCTCAAAAGTAACCGAACGCTTTTTTTATTAAGATTCAAATGAGATAGTTTACACTAACTTCCTTGATCGCAGCGGGCCTCACTATTTCCTTCTTTCACTTCGCCCGTTGCAGTTTCCTTCTCTTCTTTTCTTCTATCTCGCCAGTGGAAGGCGCCTATTGCTCTAACTCAATGGGAAGCCAAGTGCTCGCTCCAAAACGTTTGAGCAATCAAGAGCTCAACCTTATGGCCGCGTCGAGCGGCATGGGTTTCGGCTTCGTCCTTGCTCTCGAATGTTTGGGAGCAGTTTTTGCATTTATATCTCATTTTTTGCTTAACCTACTAACTTCGGATCTGAGTGTATTTACACATTGCTCCAGAAATACTCGGCTTTTGGGTGAAAATTCATTGCCCTTCCTTTTTCGCAATTCCTTCTTTCTATCGCGATGACGAAATGCTCGCTTGTTTGCCAATGTATGCTTCCCCTCTCCCCCCACTCAACATCTTGCTATCACCTTATGGGTGAAAGATTATGGAGAAAGGGACCTTGGTAGTTCCCAATATTACTCTTGATTCGCAGTTAACAAAATGAGTAGCTTACCTTATATTGTGGTCAAAACATCCTGTTTCCTTGAGCGTACTGTACTATGAGCTACGGAAGAGACCGCGATTATCGCGGCAACGGAAGTAGAGGCGGTGGATTCGGTGGAGGAAGACCTCCAATGGGTCCAAAGCCTGTAGAAGTAGGTAAGGAATACGACGTAGAAGTCACGGAACTTTCAAGACGGGGCGACGGTGTCGCAAAGGTCCAAGGTTTTGTGATCTTCGTTCAGGGCGCAAAGGTCGGCCAGAAGGTCAAGATAAAGGTTGACCGAGTGGGTCCGAGATTTGCGAGTGCCTCAGTTGTTGGAAGCTCAGCTTCGGGTTCGTCGGAACAAGGCGAAAGCTCCCAAGAATCGATGGCAGAAACCACTTCCGAGTCAGATTCGGAGTCTTCCTCTTCTTCATCTCTCTCGTCAGCCAGTGGCGACGACGGAGAAGGAAGCGGCGAGAGTACTGAATCTTGAGGAAAAGAGTGGTTTTCTCGTCCCCCCCAAAAACGAACCAAAGAAAGAATTACAGCAACTACGAAGTAATTCCCAGTCCAAAACCTTGGATGTTTTAGCAGGATGTCCAAGGTCTCTTTTTTTCTATTTCTCATAATCTTTTCAATCATCTTTCAATCCTTGTTTCCTTTTTCTTTCAGGCTATTTTCCTTGCAAGAGATGCTCCTGCCGATCTCAAGCAGATGACCATGATCATTTCTATCTTTCTTAAGTTGTGTAAGGAAGCAAAAAGCTCCCCCACTCATCTTTGAAACTCTCTAAAATTCTACCTAGCTTCCCCGGGATTCGCCTTTCTAGGTTCCTACTGACTGCGGATCTTGTTCTTGGTATGCTGATTTTTGAGCCTCGATTGGGCTCTGGATATCCGGAGGATGGTCACCAGCAACCCCGTCGGTTTTGATCTTTGCCACAATTTCGGCGATTTGCTTCGTTGAGTTTATCCTCTTTTCAGAAATTTGGAGCCTTCTCATCTTCTCTTCCTCGAGCTCGGATATTTTTGATCTCAGATCTGACAACAAAGCGGCAAGTCGTGCATCTTCGGACTCTGGAGAGACTTGATATTCGAGTCTCGAAGTCACCTTGTCGCGCCTCTTCTTCAACGAATCGATTTTGCGATCAATGTCTTCTAGCGACTTTTTGATCTCGTTAATTCTCTCTTCGATGCGAATGCTAGAGCTGGAGCTTGAACCTCGAAAAATTTTTCGAATGAACGAAAGTGAGCCTGACTCGTCCCTTCTCTCGATGAGTTTTCTCTCTTGCTCACCGAGCTCATAAGAGAGATCCTTTCTCTTCTCTTCGAGCTGCTGGATCGATTCTGAATCGGTAGCAATCTCCTTCTCCCATCTGCCACGCCTTTCCCTGCTTGTGTTGAGTAGCTGAAGCTCTATTTCTCGCTCGCCGTTCTGACATTTCCTTATCTCGTTTTCAATATCTGAGACATCCACTGGTTTCAGGAGCTCCTCAACGACATTTCTCCTTGTTTCAAAATACTCCTGAGGCAGATACTTCTTTCCTATTTTTTCTTCAAAATCATCTAGCAAGAGATTGAGACTCGTGAGCCAGTTTTCGAGCCCATATCCTCCTGGCTCCGGCGAAAATTTTTGAGCTCCCAATTTCTTGAGCGATAGGATAGTTCTCTCTTTGAGAGTTTCGATGTCGAGCAGCTCAGTCTCCTCGGCAACAAACTTTCCCACTTTATGGGTGTGATACTCTTGTTTCTTTCTCCTGGTCTTCTTTTGAGGAGCAGAAGACGACCCCTTCCGCCCAAACGATGATCTGCCGGCACCACTGTAACTCAATGTGGGCTAATCCTTGGGTTAGTAAAAATCTAGGGGGATATTAACAATTGCATCGAAAGAAGAAGAATGGGCTTCTTGGAGAAGGTCGGGGTTCAGGCCAAGGAGAAGGAGGAAGAGCTTAGATTCGTGGGCTGCTCTCAAAGACGAAAACTATTTTCTCTTCCACTCATAGCTCCTTCGAGAAATCTATTTCCACTTTGCTCGGATCCTTCCAAGCAACTGCCATCAAAACCTGTCTGTTAAGTTCGCTCTGGCTGACCATGGGAAATACCCGAAAGTCCTCAGAGATCTGCTTTGAAAATTCTAGGATTTCTTGGTGCGTTGGAGAATACTTGAGTGCAATTCTCATCAACTCCGGGCTGTCCTTCCCCAGATCCGTTTCTCCGAGCCTCTCCGAGATTCTCGGAGCATTTCCGCTTATGGAGAACCCCTTGACCTCTAGGAAGCTTGGATTTGCCTTTTCGACGAGTTCTCTGTATCCAAGTGGATTTATCATATTCACTCCCTTGACGCTTGTGATCCTGATTACAGTGCGGCATCCAAGCTCTGACAAAAGCCCGAGTGTCCTATTCAGCCTCTCCCAGTGATCCTCGTGAACCGGAAAGTATGGTTTCACCGAAGAGCAGACCCTTAAGTAGGTCTCCTTGTCGGGAGCAGCGAGCGTAACGTAAAGCTGGGTTGGAAGACATCCAGTTTCCTTGAGTCGCGCGACTCTCTCGGGAAATGTGCCATTAGTCACGAGAAAGGTCGAGATTCCCCTCTTCCTGAATTCGTGGATGAGCTCGCCAAGCCTTGAGTACATTGTAGGCTCCCCGTCGTAAGAGATTGCCACATGCTTTGGCTTGGTCGCTTCGAGATGGACGTCGATTATGTCCTTTCTAGTCGCGACGAATTGCTCAACGATCTCTCTTGATCTTTCAAGCGAAAGCTCCGCTCGAGTGATCGAGGACACGCCTTGCTCGAGCTCGAACTTCTTTTCCAAGCCTCTCCCACAGTCGATTTGCTTTACAACTCCCGCGTTCTTCAAATCTATAATTGCGTCCTCGGCTCTCTGCCTTGAGATTCCACATTTTTCAGCAAGCTCGCGAACCGAGAAGGATTTTCCATCAGTGCCAAGCGCGTGAACAATCTTCACCATGTTGTCAAAATTATCTAAAGCGAAGCTGAGATGCCGTTCGATGAGTGCGCTCTGTTCAGAGATAAGCTCCTCGGCTATGAGGTCGGGATCGTCAATTCTTTGAAAGCTGTGTTGTCTTCCTTCGACGTCACGCCAGCAGAAGGAGCATGCGATGTTGCAGCCCCGAAACGACGTGGACTGAATGCAAAGATGGCTCTTTATACCGAATCCATGCTTGTAGCAGTGCCTTCGCCCTCCTGTCCGGAGGCTCTGCTCAGTCCAATAGCACGGCTTGTACGCCGCGTGCTTGAACTTACCAATGAGAACTTCGTGTTCTGAGAGGTGCAAAGCCTTAGATCAGCCTTAATTCATTCTTGCTAACATTCTTTTCTTTGGAGAGATAAGCAAAGGATACGCGAGTCTGTTCTATGAGTTAGGGGGAAGTGTCGCCTCCCTTTACGGAAAAAGGCTTTCGCTTCTCCTCAGCCTCCTTTCGGCTTTCTCCTTCTTTCCTCTTCTCCTCGTTTTTCGCTCTATTCCCCCCCACTAATTCTTCATTCCTTTCTCCTGAGTAGACGAAGCATAGAGGAGGGGTTTGGATGGTGAATCAGGACGAGATCCTAAAAGGATGAGAAAAATTTGACTCGATTGTTAGATAGTATAGGCACGATCTGTTTTTGCTATTCCGGCTCGTCTCAGGATTCAATACAGATAGGTTAGGAGAAGGAAGGGGGACTGCGGGGGGAGGCTAGAGAGCGATTCTTTGGGCTTCATTTCAGATGCAATTTCTCAAATCAAGTTGAAACAATACGAGGCTGCGGCGAAGACCCTGTCAGATCATTTGAATGAGGAAGGACTAAGAGAAGCCTCCAAAATCAGCTTGATGGAATGGATAGCCGAGTGCTACTTGAAAGTCGAAAAGAAACATGAGGCTGCTATGTGGCTTGAGCGCGCCGCAAGGTCCGCCCTTCAATGCGACGAACTAACAGAGATTGAGAAAAAGCGGCTGGTTTCAAACCAACTATCTCAAGCTATCGATTACTATTATACGGAAAACGATACTGAAGGCCTTAAAAGAGCCTCTACTTTGAAGTATTCTATGCAATTCTAAAGCGAGAAAAAAAGAGAGCGTGTAGGGGGAAAAGTTCCGCACACAGCTATAGCGCGGAACCTATAGTCGCTCTACTCCCCCTCTTTTTGAGTTTCACCTGAATAGAGATTGGCGATAGCGCAGAGCCCTGCTCCCAGAAACGCCGTATTGTTGTTGTTGCTGCTGTGTCTGTGGAACTCTCCACTGCCAAGGTTGAGCTTGCTGCGGCTGGAACTGGCTCGCTCCAAAGGTCTGACCACCTGCTCCACCCCTTGCGCCCTGCTGAAGATAGTTCAGCCAATATTCGTTCCCGACTAGGCTCTCACAGCTTGTGATTCCCTTTATCTTGCTCAAGTCTTCAGTGATGAATAGAAAGTGATCGTCTGGGCTTGCCGCGGTGATGTCGAGCACGCAGTCGAGTCTTCCTGCGACGGGAACGATTTTGTTAATGACGATGCCTTCCGGAGGATTGTTTCTAAGCTCGACCAGTCGTCTGAAAACCTCGGGCAGATTTTCAGGAGCTATTTTGAAAGTCACGAACGCGTTTATTGGTTCTCCTAGTTGTTGCTGCTGCGGTTGTTGCTGTCCAGTCATCATGGTTGGTCCACCTACACTTCCTTGAGCTTGGCTCATACCTCTTCACACCTGCAGGTGAGAGAAGCGATGGGGTGAATTTAATATTCGTTTGCAAGATTCTTTCTAATCCTTTCCTTACGAAAAGAAGATTATCAGGATCCGACACAAGCTTTGATAAAATTGGATCGACACCTGGGTTTTTTCCTTCATAAAAGTGGCAATAGCAAAGGCAAACAGATTCGTTTTGTATCGTCCGAATAAAGTAGAATTTCGGACAACTCAAGGTAGTAACAAAACACATCGGATTACATGACCGATATATATATGCAGAGGTAAATCCTTCTCAAGGCTTTCACCATTGAAAAGCAGATTGATCATCATTGCGGGTCTTTTGTTTTTCTGACTCTGCAACTATCCTCCACAATCCGTGTTAATGCATGGAACGCCTATACAGGTATTCCAGGGGGTTCGATAGTCGTAGCCCTTAACGCGGGACAAACTACATCCGGTACGCTATTTAACACGGGATGCAGTCTTATAGGCGAAAATTCATTTTGGGCAATTCAACCTGGAATCGGGATCATTGGAGGTAACCCAAGCGACGAACCTGCACAATTCATTTTCTGGCTCAAGGACATGGATGGTTGGCCAATTTGTTCCACTGCACAAGATGGGCTTCAATATACTGTTGGAGCTCCGATCTCGAATTGGTTAGCTGATGGACAAATGTGGCAAGGAGCTCTTAGCGCCGGCCTTTCAGGTTATCCGAAGCTTGCATATCAGATAACAAATTACGATGTGTGGGCAAGAGAGTATGCCATTTCCTGGTCAGCATGGTACTCTTTCTAGGAGGTTAAACAATTCTTTGTATTTCAACAACAAGGGGATGAAGACCAATTTTCTTGCCCTTGCACTAGTAACTGTTGCAATAGCAGGAGTCGTTTTGGGGGCACTCGCAACGGGTGAAATACCCGGACTTGCGGCAAACTCGAGCCAGGGTGGATTATCCCATGAGGATCTCAAGAGTGCTTCTTCTGAGAATTCAACGATTGTAGATAATGCTCCTTATCCTGGTTACGAGTACTTCATCCAGTACAATACCGATACGGGATCGATCAGCGGTGCAGTGGCCATTTCGCGACAGTTATTAATTCAGGAACAACTGGGAAAGGGATGTCCAGGACTGTCCGAGATGAGCTGTCTTAATCAAGATCTTCCCAGCGGAGTCGCGAACCTCAACATAACAAGCTACAACGACATAACTGCCATATTCCATCATCTTGGTGCCTTTTACGTTGACCTTCAAACGCTCACGGTTCAAAGAAAGCCTGGGTGGACAGACTGCTCAAATCCATATTACGGGAACGGTTCGAGTCCGTGCGATTGAACGCGTATCACTGTCGCGTTCTCGCGGACTCTTCGAGCGCTGCAAGGAGAGCTCTTAGCACATCGTCACCGATTTTGAAATAGAGAACATTGACACGAGAGTTTCCAAGCGAGAGTCCAGACCTAACTTTCCTTATTTCCTCTTCACTGTCAGATTCGAGGACGATCACGTGTATGGTCTTATCGTGATAGCGTCGTGTGGATTCGGATGAAGAGGAGGAGGACGAAGAAGAAGGAGCAGGAGTAGGAGAAGACAACACCGGAATTCTTTTCCCTCTGAGGCTTTCTTTTACTTTTATGTTCTTCTTCTTGTCGTTGAAAATGTTTCAAAAAGAGGAGTAATGAGCGGTGGGGAGAGCGCGCATTTTTCTATGTTTACATTATTCTGTCAATCTGAATTTTATTCTGTCCGAAACCTCGGGAGGAATGCAAGATTGAATCATTGCACGCTCGGCCTCAGAGGCCACAGCGAACTCACATTCCTCAAGCGAGATTAACTTCGAGTTTTGAAGCTTTGCTAGCGTTTGAAGTAAATATGGAAGCGACTCAATTTGCGTAGACCCCTTCTTCTCCTCCTTCTCATATGTTGGCGTGCTCATCTCCCCCAAGTCCCCTTCCGTGCCCTCTATTACAGAGAGGAAGCGAACACTTTCTAATACTCTTTTCGAAACTCACTCCTAGAAAAGAGGTAAACTCTGGAAAGCTTTGAAACTACGAGAAGAACCGCGATTAAGTTTGGATATCTCCAGATTGCGAGGAACGGAGGAAATTAGCCAAAGAATTCTGGTTCAATCGACGATCCAAGGAAGAGCGTCTCTTCTCTTGAAGAATCGAGTTCGGAAGAAACACAAGAATCTGTGAACGGCTTCGGCAATCCTCTTTCTCTGCCAGATCACAAGCCAAGCATCAAGGATACCGTACGCAAGACCCGCCATGACTCCGAGCTGAGCAACACCGATTCTATATGCCAAAAACATGCTTCCGATGTCGACAAATGAAGCAACGATGTTGTCTCTTGTTTCTCGCATCAAATCTGGCGGCTTGGTTACAAGAAAGAGTTACCTGTATTTAATTTGATTATGAATCTGGGAGCAGTACCTGAAATCATTGTCTTTGCACAGAACGATGTTGTCTTGCGACTCCCCACCCGGCTTTTTCTTTCAAAACATTCTATAGATGCTTTCGAGATTGACGCGAAAGCCTCAAGCAGAAATCACTTGCAATTGCAAAAAGTGGAAGCTATGCAGAATGGAAGAGGCAGGCAGAAAGATTGGGAAAGACCCAGCCAATCTCTAAAATAATTATGTAGAATGGCTTCTCTAACTCTCGAGCCTAATATGAAACTAGATCTTCTAGTCCTAGCAAATCTCCGCAAGTAACAAAATCACATCGCGATAAGCTTCAATCTTGACCTCACATGAGGAATCTCAACAGCTCAAAATCAGGACTGGTCTCCCTTCTGGGTGCCGTAACAATAGCAACGCTGTTGGTCATCGCAGTCGTCTACGGAGTCTATACTTTCAACGCATACGCATCGTCGGCTCACCAATTTCAAGGAGCGACGAATCTCTCGTCTTCGACGAATTCGACAAGCACTTCGCCAACTACTACAAGCAGTAGCAATTCCACGACATCATCAACAACAACCACGAATTCAACGACTGTTCAAACAACTGTCTCAAGTACCTGTCTCCCACCCGTCACAACAAATAGCACGACTTCGTCAAGTACTACGACGAATTCATCAAGCACTGCTTCCACAACAACGACGACCTCTGTTACAACAACAACCAGCAGTACAATGAGTAGCAGTACCACAATGATGACCAACTCATCATCGAGCACCGTAGCGACAACTACCGGTACGAATTCAACTTGAACAGGAAAAAGCCACTCTAACCAACCATCGACTTGAAGGGATAAGCACAAAAAATCAAGAGGGAGAGCGAGAGCTAAGCATAGAGAAATGAAAAGGGCATACTGGGGGATCAGAAAAAGAGAGCTCTCGCCCTCTTTCCCCTCTTCTTCTTCCTCCTCCTTCTCCTGCATTTAAATCCCAAAAATCTCTCCCCTTCTACCACCTAATCCTCTTCTAAGTGAAGTATGCACACTCCTCAATTGATGGCTTCAGGGTGAAGAGAAGGGCAAAGAGCAACAAGGCAGAACCAAACGGATTGAAGCCAGAGAGAGTTATGTGCCCATGTTTTCCTTCTTTGATTTTTTTGGTCGGGGTCTCCCTGCACTAATTCTTTTTCTTACCCGGTCAATCAGAAGCCGGGCGGAAAGGAGTAGCTTGTAGGAATAGGAGGATGGGTTATTCCAATCGTTATAGCGATCTCTTCGTGATTTGTTAAGGGGACACTTGCAATCGATCCGTTTGTCCACAGAGCACCGTTTACATAAACTGCCACTGGTTGACCTGAGTAAGTGAGACAGTTTTCCTGGTTGAAATTGGGATAGCCCCAGACTTCGAAGAGCTGCCCAAGCGTGAATGTTTTGTTCTCATATGGCGTGCAACATTCGATGTGTATTATCCCAGAGTAATCGTGGGTATGTATGACATAGAGGTCGTACTCTTGATTGTGGATGTGCCCCAAGTTGTTTGGTATTACGATGTAGCTGGATGAGTTGACATAGATATCGAGGTGAATGTGCCAGTGGTAAACGCAACCTTGGGGCGCATAGCAATAGTGGGGAACATCGGAGAGGCTGTCTGGAGTGTTCGCCGGAACCAATATCTGGTTCAGACTGAGTGCAGTTGTACTCGTCCGTGAAGTGGTCACAACCGTTCCTGGGGTAGGATTTTGAGTGAAAGGAGTCTGAGCTCCTCTTCTCATCTGTCCGACGACATAGATGTTAAAGAAGACCATACCAACTATGATGAGTGCAAGTATCGTGATTGAGAAAAGATACTTTCTTGGAAGGTGCCAGCCCTCAGGTGCATTTCCCTCCTTTGGGAGTCGCTTGCGCCCATCGTCTTCCTCTCTTTGGAGTAGCCCAATAGGGAATCCTTGTTGGAAGTAGTTCTTCCTACCAGGATTACAGCTGCCTAGAGTCAAGCTGTAGACATGCACTCTCTCTTGCAATTGCTAAATAGATTGAACTTGGAGAACCGTGGCGCAAAAGACTCCTTTCCTCGATCCATTTTTCTCCTCTCCTCTTCACAGAATGAGAGTGGAGCAACCGCTCGCTATTTTTCTTGTTTTGATAACTCTTCTGAGTTCTTTCTATGTGTCTTCACACTCTAATTGTGTTAGTGCATCTTCTTGCTTCTTCTTTCCCTCCCTTGAATGCGGGGGTTTCTCAGTGATCCCTTAAATCAAGAGACTTGCCTTTCGAGATATCTTGTAATCAGGGGGTCAAATTTTTCCCCTTTGTCTATTGCTAGAGATAAGAATCATTATCCTTCTACTCCACTTCAAGGCAAGATCAGGTTTCGGATTGGATGCAGCGGCTGGTCATACAAAGACTGGGTTGGGAGCTTCTATCCGAAGGATCTGTCACCTTCGGATTATCTTGTGTTTTATTCAAGGGTGTTCGACTGCGTAGAAATTGATTCAAGTTTCTATCGTATCCCTCTTCCGGGGATGGTTGATTCTTGGAAGAAAAGCACGCCGGAGAATTTTCTTTTTTCTCCAAAACTCACTAAGAAGATTACTCACGAGAACAAACTTGAGAACTATCTTGCCCCATTGGAGCGCTTCTACGAAGTGATGGCACGCTTTGGTGAAAAGATCGGGCCGATACTCGTCCAGCTTCCCCCTTCGATAAAAGCGAAAACTCATCGGAGCTTGCTTGAGGATTTTCTTTCAGAGCTCGATGTCAGAAGGTTTCGGCACGCGATAGAATTTCGACACAGATCTTGGTTTGAAACGGGGACGTACAAACTCCTGGAAAAATATGGTGTGGCTCTATGCTGGTCACAAAACCAATATCTTTCGACCCCAAACGAGGTCACTTCAAGCTTCGTATATCTTCGAATGGTCGGGGAGAGAGACATCACTGATTTCAGCAAGATCCAAAAGGACAGGCATGAGGAGATGAAAGCGTGGCTCGGGAAACTCAGCGAGAAAGGATCCCTTTACGATGAGGCTTTCATTTTCTTCAACAATCATTTCGCGGGTTTTGGGCCTGCTTCAGTCAACGAGTTCAGACGTCTGAGCGGCCTTATGGAGATGGACTGGAGTCAGGAGCAGGAGATGTTTTCCAAAAGTAATGATCAGAAGTTAGAGCAAGCAATGAAGGGAAGAGAACAAGCAGAAGGACCTTCTCAAACCAGTCTGACGGATTTCTAATACGCAAAGCTTGCATGACACGATAGAAGGAAAAGAGGGAGGGAACCTGACTTTTTCGAGGCAGAATACTCGACCAGCTCCATGAGGCAGAAGAAAAGAAGAACGATATTCCACGTCGACATCGATGCTTTCTACGCTTCAGTCGAGACAATAAGGAATCCCTCGCTCAGGGGACTACCTCTAGTCGTCGGGGCAGACCCCAAAGAGGGTAGGGGAAGAGGAGTTGTAATCACGTGCTCATACGAAGCGAGAGAGTTCGGGGTAAGATCTGGGATGCCCATTTCAAGGGCTTACAAGCTGTGCCCGAGCGCTGTGTTCTTGAAGCCGGACTTTCCACTTTACTCGAGAGTATCATCACGAGTTATGGATCTTCTGAGAAAATTCGCAGATGTGCTGGAGCAATCAGGAATAGACGAGGCCTTCCTTGATGTGTCCTCCAAGGTCAGCGATGTCTCAGAGGCAAGAGAGCTAGCAATCAAGATCAAAGAAGAGTTGAGCCGAACGGAAGGGCTTTCCTGCTCCATTGGAATAGGCCCCAACAAATCTTCTGCCAAGATAGCATCCGACATGCACAAACCTGACGGGCTGACAGTCGTTCCAAATGACAACGTTCGCGAGTTTCTCGCCCCGCTTCAAGTGACTGCGATCCCTGGAGTAGGAAGGAAAACGAGGGACTTTCTCAAGGAGAAGGACATCACGACGATATCTGAGCTCCAGTCAGTGGGTGGGAAGCAGCTCGTGAAATGGTTTGGAAAGGGTGGAGTCTGGCTCTGGGGAGTCGCACAAGGTTTAGAAGAGCTTCCAGTGATACCGCGTGACACGCCAAGATCTTTGAGCGTCGAGAGGACTTTTGATATTGACACAGACGATTTCTCGATAATTTACGATGCGAGCCAAGAGCTGTGCAAGGAACTTGTGCGCCGGGTGAGGCTCGGAGGATTCCATTTCAAGACTGTTGGCGTGAGAATAAGGTTCAAGGGATTCCAAACGCACACAAGGGAAAGGACTCTGCCTGACTATTCCCAAGAACTCGGAGAAATGGAGCGAGAAGTAAGATCCCTTCTCTCTGAATTTCAAAACTCGAGTCGATTTGTGAGGATGATAGGAGTGAGAGTATCGGATCTCAAAAAGGATGAGCTCTCGAGCAAGACTCTGGACTCGTGGGTTTACTCTCCTTCCTATTTTTCTCTTGATCCAAGTGACAAAAAAACTGAAGGATATACCCAGTCTCAAAGAGGTAGCAAGTAGGAGGAAAGAAAAAGAAGTACCGACCAAGCAGAAGCTGACTTGGCGGCCCCTTGTGCTACTATCTAGAAGCTGGGTTTTCTTACGAACTTGACGTATCCAACAAGCGCAGCCAGTGGTGCGAGGACTGCCATGAGTGCGCCTATTGGAAATTCTGGAATGAATGTGTGTGTGCTAATCACTGCTCTTGAAATGCCTTTGATATCCTCGTGTGGGCAGCAGGGCAATGGATTCTTTGCGAAGAACTTGGCGGTGACAGTGTAGTTGCCGACCTGGCTCAAAGTCATAACAGAGGAAACACATGTGTACTGCCCCTTCATGCCACTGACGGTAAATTTCGTAACACTCGTTGTTCCGTCAGGAGCAACCCAAGTTATATTTATCACATTGACTCGGAAGTTATTGGTGCACGCTGTTTCGTTCTGAGAAGCTCCGACCGTAGTACTGCATGGGCCGGTTGGAGGAGGACCGTGTGTGGTGAAAGTCTCGCATGGAGTCAAAGAGTAGTTGAAGTTGTTGTTCAGATGGAACGGTTGGACTGAAATTGCCGCCACGGGAGGGATTACCGAAAGCCCCGGAACGGCGAAAATCGAAACAACCAAAATACCAGCTAGAGATAGTATCGCGATGTTCCTGATTCGTCGGGAAGAGATTTGCAATCTAGATCCTGAATCTCGAGCTACTAACCTAGTTCTAATAAAGATTCCTATAATTTCATCCTGAGGGGAAAGTCTTGGGGTTCAATATAAGCATCTATCTCTGCAACCGATAGAATAGATAACCAAAAGAAGGGGATTGGTAGGCTAAGTCGAAAAATCTGGCCTAGAACAATGTTCCACAAGCTGCGCAAATCCAATTGCGACTTTTTGGGTAAAATCGAACAATAAAACAAGAAAAAGGAGGTATACACTCCCATCCGAATTCTAATCAAGCCCTCAAGGAGCAACACACCACACTGAGAAGTGTTTGTTCCATGCTAATCAAAGAAAAAAGAAGCACGAATCAACGGAACATTGTTGCCTTCTAATTGCTTTGACATGAGTGGATCAGTTAGTTAGGTTTGAAAGCTCTCCTATCCTTTTGACAAGCATCGTTTTCAGACATAGAGTACCTAGGTTTTGAAGAAAGTTTTTGCAGTTGTTTATTTCCTTGATCATAGTTTACACTAGGGAATAGTGGAGATTCAGAAAACTATCTTTTTTTGATGCGCTATTGCTGGAGGTTCTTTCTTCCTGTCCTGGTATGATACGTTTGTCAGTCTCTTTTTCCCAGCAGATATGAGATAATGCAGATTATAGGTAATTTGAATACCGAGCTTAATACTTTGTTCCAGCTTTCGAGAAGCAAGAGAAGTCAAGGAAATGTGCCCTGATCGCCCTAGTCCAAATCATCCCTATTCTTTGTTCAGTAGACCTATTTGCAAATAGACTCTCCCAGAAGCGTCAGTTGCAAATATTTGACTTTCTCTGAAATGGTTTAGGTAGATCTAATTGAATAGTTGATAGAAGACTAATCAAGTTCTTGCGGATTTTGAGCGAATCTGATTGCTCTTGAAACAAAGGAACTTTTTCGAAAGGGATTTTTTTCTCTGCTTCTGTAATAGGAGTCGAAAGAGGGGCGGTCGTCTTCTTTTCCACTCCAAAAGGGAGCTACCGAGCTTTAAAATGAGAATGGAATTTGATTGATCTTCTCACAACTTGAAGACCTGAAATTTGCGTCGAGCCCCCTCATTCCCTTAACAAATATGGCGCAGACTTGTCTGCTTTCCGACCTTTGCATCGAAGGGGCGATTTTCTTCTGAACCTTCTTCTGGCATGTATATATTTGATGAATCACTCTCTTGAGGCGTAGCATGTCTTTTGCCGGCTCGCCGCATAGCATCAAGAGCAATGAGAATCATACCGTTCCAAAGCGGTAGAGTTAGAGCTTCGAAAAATAGTGCAGTGAGCGAGATCGTTGGCTCGCTTATTATGATAGTGGTGGTTGTCGCGCTGATGACAACCTTGCTAACAGTCTCGAACACGGCCTTTGGAAGCATTGCGACAAATTTCTCCAATCTCATCGGAACCCAACAGAATGCGCTCTCAGAGAGAATAGTGGTCGAACAAGTCACATTCAACGAAACGGGTTCCAAACTCGGTGCGAATATCTACGTAAGAGATATCGGAACTTATCCGGCAAGCATCTCATCAGTATACGTAACAAACGTGAGTGCTGGAACGCTCGCAGTTTCATACAATCTGAACCCGCCGAAACAGATCAGCCCCGGACAGTTCCAGATCGTGGCAGTTGCCTTCACTCCAAACAGCGGAACAACTTACAGCTTCACAATAGTCACACAGCTTGGAAACGAAGTGGTTGTCAATGAAGTCGCATGAAGAGCTCCCATCTTCGAGAAAGGCAACCGTGATTCCTTCTCTCCAGCGAGGAGGAAGGCGAAGAAAGTTTCCCAAGAAATCCAGATCAAGCGTTTCAACAGTAATTGCGACAATATTGTTCATCGCGATCATTCTCTCGGCATTCTCTGTCATGTGGTTAGTATTCGGCTACTACAACAACTACAACATGCAGCTTATTCAGTACGACGAGCAGACCATGCAACAGAAGGAGACTTCGTTCTCTATCTCGGGGCTGAGTTTCAAGACTCCTTCTTCCTATTCGGCTCCCTCGACGGTTGGCACTTCGACTAGCCAGCTTGCTACTTCTTACTCCCATCAAGGGAAGGTGTTTTACGCTCAGGGTCTATGGTGGGTCTTCTACAGTGACGGTTCGAATATTGTGTATCGAACTTCTTCAAATGGACAGACTTGGAGTGCCGCCAAGATGGTTACAAATTCTCCTGGCTCTGCTTATGGATATGCGTTCAGCGCCTATCAATTGGGGAACACGATCTACTACGTTTTGGGTTCACCAGATTCTGCCAAACAGTTCCACTGGGGATACGGGACATTTAGTTCAAGCGGAGTAATATCATGGATCCCAGAAATCACTGTCGGCACTTCTTACTTCGTAAATTATTATGACTCTATTACAGTGGATTCCTCAGGTAATGTTTGGACCGCATTAGATGAGATTCAGGGGTCAAATCATTACATCCAAATCTTAGAATGCCCTTACGGAACTTGCGGTACCAACTGGATTAAAGTGAACTTATTTAACGTCGGAAGCGATTCTGATCTCGTTCTCTTGGCAACCACGTCTGGCATCTTGCTTGTATATGGCCAGACTAGCAGCAGTACGCAACAGGTTTGCATAACAACACCGACAGGTGCTAATTGCCCGGTATCTCCTCCTTCGTACTATTACTTCCTTTATTCTTCAGCAATTTCAAATGGTTCGACAATTTACTTTGCGGGGCTTGCATCATCATCTACTGGTCAGACAACTGGCGCTGTGAAATTTTGGTCTTATACTTATGGCGCAGGCTCGACATCTTCAGAAAAAACTGTTGACCCAAACACTGCGACTTGGGTAGTCTCGATCTCACAGGTGAGCAACAGTTTCGTCGTCTTTTACGGCTCGGGGGCAAACCTCTACTACGTGTATTCTACTGATTCTGGCTTACTTTGGACACAGAGAGCGACAATCTCAACATCGGAGACGGCAATATCAGGGGTGACCGCCCTAAATTCAGAAGGCGGAGTGGCCTGGGTGAGCGGAAGCGGGAGCCCATACAACGTGCGCTTTGCTTCTGCCTCTGTTTCTTGGCAGCTAAGCCTAGCAATACAGAACAGTAGCCCCTTCGCAGTGCATCTCGTGAGCCTATACTTGTACGACACTAACACAGATGCTCTCGCCCATTTCGATGTCAACCCACAAGGGCCGGGAGTAGTCGGACAGTTTGAACTCTGGGTTCCGGCTGGAGAAGCAATAAACTCCACAATTCCAATTGTGTGGATTCACTCTCAAAACTATCTAATTACTATAGCAACCGACGAAGGAGTTTTGTTCTCAAACAACTACGTCTCTCCGCCCTGAGTTGACACTCTCAAGGTTTCTTGGTTAAAGAAAAAGGAGATGAACTACGATCAGAGAGGGTTCAACTTGAACTTCTTTTCTTTAACTACTTTTCTTACTTTTGTGCAAATTGGGAAGCTAGCGCTCTGAGACTCGAAACTGCTTCGTTTGTATCTTCAATCGAACGAACCTCAAAACTGAAAACTGGGTGAACTCTAACTGATCCTATCGCTTGCTCTGCTTCCAAGTTCTCCCCAATCTTCGAAAGAAGCTTCTGAACAACAGAGCTTGGAGTTCCTATGAAGGCCAACTCTTCGAGCAATTCTACTCCAACAGCTCTTGCGGCATCCTCGCTTCCCTTAGAAGCATAAACTTCTCTGATCTTGCTAACCTGCTCGCTGAAACCAAGCTTCGAAAGATTCTTTGCATAATATGATCCCATCGATGCAACATAGAAGGCAATATTTTTCAAAATCCTCATCTTCGCCTCCTCTTCTTCAGCGCGAGAGCCTTCTGGGACTATTTTCAATGGATAATAAGCGAAAATCTTCTTCTCCTTCTCCTCCTTCTCGCTCTCGCTTCTTCCTTCCCCTAGTCCACGACTAGAGCTACTTACACAACCAATCGCGTGTCCAAGTAAAGAAAGCGGGTAGTGCGCAAGTATCGCACCGTCAGCGTGCTCGCCGGCGAGTTTCAGGTTTCCATCTCCAATTGCTCCAAGGTATATTTCAATGTCCTTTCCCATTGGTGAAGTAAAAAGCCTGAATGTTCCTCGGCCAATCTCACTGTCAGATTGCTCGATGGGTAGACCTCTCGAAACTCGCCTGATGTCGTCTATGTATTCCAAAGTCCGGCAAAGCGGTCTTTCGAACTTTGCTTTGTGCCAACGCTCGATCAGTCCTCTTCCGCTTGTTCCGATACCGAGCATGAACCTTCCAAGCGATATTTGATCTAAGGTTGCACAAGCCATCCCAATGAGGGCTGCTGATCGAGAAAATACGTTGACAACGCCCGTGCCAATTTTAATCTTCTTCGTCAAGGCGAGGAGATATGCTGTTGTTGAAAAAGATTCCAATCCCCAAGCTTCCGGCACCCAAAAGTGGCCAAAACCTAAGCTCTCGGCTTCTTGCGCCAACGTCGCGATATTTCGAACCGTCGTCCCCTGCCAAGAGAAAGTTACTCCGAAATCTCTGATTGAGAGCATTCTCGATCAAAAATCAAGACTCTGGAAACAAGAAGGAAGAGAAGGAGGAGGAGAGAAGAAGACGCCGAAAGCCCAATAATACTGTTTTGCTAATCAGGAATGATGTCAGCGAAGCAGAATCCATCTCTTAACACGACCTCTCCTTTTTTGACTTTGATCGAGCGACCTTCAAAAATCGGCCCTTCGTAAACGAATGTGTGGAACTCCCCGTTTTCTCCGCATGGATCTACGCTTTCAGGCAAGCTAGAAAGGAAGGACTCATCAAAATCTCTCCCGCAGAATTCTTGACTCAAATATTTCGGATTCACACAGCATACTATTGCCTTGAAGCCGAGATCGATGAATGAGTTGGCTAACTCCTTTGTGTTCTTGTGCCAGAGAGGGAACTCTCCCTTCAGTCCAATCCACGCAAGTCTCTCTTCCCTGTATTTACGAATGTCCTCAAGGAACAAATCGCCAAAGACGACGCTTGTGATTCCCTTCTCCCTCTTGTACTTCTCGAGAGCTTTAGCCATCTGGGTCTCGTATTCTTGGTTCGAGGCGTTGCGCGGAATCCAGACTTCCTCAAGGTTTTGAGAAAGCGCTCTTGCCTGTCTTAGGAGAAGCTCCCTTCTCACCCCATGCATGCTTATCCGCTCGAAATCCTTTGTGACAGTCGTGATCAGGGAAACTACATTGAACTTTCCACGAAGTTCACCTTTTGTCACCTCGTAAAGCGCGAGGGAGCTATCCTTTCCTCCACTCCAAGAAAGCAGGACGTTTTCCAAAAGAATCTCAATCACCACCTTCTCGCGGAAACAAGCCCCTTTCTCTTCTTCTACCGATGCTTTTCGCTTCTTTTCCACTTATCGCGGGAAAGCCGCCTTCTTTCGTACCTGCTGTCGAGCCTCATTCTCCCTCGAATTTGCGATAGACGAGGGTATTCATCATACGAAGTGATCTGCTTCCAGCCGCTTCCAGACGTGACATCAAAAGTTGCAATGTACCCTCCTTGAAGAATCTCGAAGGGCTTAGTGATGTGCTTCCCGTAATCGAACTGCGTGCTGCCTTGCTGTCGGAAAGATTCGAACCATGAAGGAAACACAAAGTCAGAGAGGAGGGAACCATCGATGGTGTATCCGAATGAATCGTCCTCGCAAGCATCGCAGGCCTCGTAAGCGTACAAAACGCCTGAAGTGTTTGTTTGTTGCACAAAGACTGCCAAATTTATGTCAGGATCTGCTAGCATTTCTAAAAGCTCGTGGCTCACTGTAACTGTCCACTCCAGTCCAGCTTTCATGTCGCTCCCAGCGAAGGCCTTTGCGAGCGGCATCCCATCGGATGTGAGCTCATGATAGCCAAGCGCGCCAGCCTGATCTGAATCGTCAAGGACAACAAGCTGCCAAGCGCCTGGCTCTATGCTTGAACCTTGCGAGATGAATTTGAGATCAGCGTCTATCCCCCAGGACGGAGCAAAGTCTCTGTGAATTTGCGTTTGTAGTGCAGTGACAAGGGACTGAACCTGAGCGTCGGTTACTACTGTACTCTCGTTTACAACATCGACCTTTATGTTTGCCATTTCTTTGCTTGGCTCACCTGAACTAATTTTTTGGTTCGGTTGTTAATTTCTGCTTTGATTTCTAAATTTGCGTCACTTTTCAATCAAGAGCTCTCTCTCTGTGTGTGTATAAACGATACTTTTTTTAATGCGAAGGCTAAAGTGTAGAGAATTGCGAATTCTCCTCTTCTTCTTCCTCCTCCTGCTCCTCCTGCGGATTTCGTCTTGTGACTTTGCAAAATGCAATTAGAACAAATCAAAAACATAGTAGTTGTATTCCAAGAGAATCACACTTTTGACAACTACTTTGCAACTTATCCCAATTCAGACGGCATTGCAGGAAAGACAATCTGTCTTCAAAAAGCACCTAGAGCTCCCAAAGAGGACTGCGTAGCTCCCTTCCACTTCAGCTCCCTCACTCCACCTGAAATGTCACACAGCTGGGAAAGCGCTCACGCGGATTACGACGAAGGCAGAATGGACGGCTTTGTGTATTGTGAGGGTAGTACTCAGACGATGGGATACTTTGAGAGAGGAGATCTCGAGCTTTACTGGCAGGTTGCAGATAAGTATGTGCTCTGTGACAGATATTCCAGCTCCGTGATGAGCCAAAGCGCTCCGAACCACCTCTACTTGGTCGCTGCATCATGTGGTGGTATCATTAAGAACAAAGTGCCCAAGACTCTAGATTTTCCCCCTGTATTCAAGCAGCTCGACGAAGAAGGCATAACATGGAAAGTTTACACAAAAGATCCGAATTCGAGCTGGTTCAGAAATTTCTCATATGTTCAGAATATGAGCAATCTTGACAAGAACTTTGCACGAAATGACGAATTCTCAAAGGATGTCGAATCTGGGAATCTCTGTCAAGTCTCTTGGATCGTAGGAGCTCCAGGAGGGGACGAACATCCTCCCGCAAATGTTCAACTCGGCGAGAGATCTGTGATCTCAGATGTTGTGAATGCTGTGGGACAAAGTGATAGCTACTGGAATGGTAGCGCAATCTTCGTCACGTGGGACGATTACGGTGGTTTCTTTGATCATGTGCCTCCCCCACAGATAGATGAATTCGGTTATGGATTCAGAGTCCCGTGTCTTGTGATTTCTCCCTATGCAAAGAGCGGATTCATAGACAGCATGACAAATGACCACACATCGATTTTGAAGTTCATTGAAAGCAGGTTCAATTTGGAACCACTCGGATCAAGAGATGCTGCGGCTAACTCAATGGAGGAGGCCTTCAACTTTTCAATTTCAAGGCCGAGGCCATTCAATCGAATCTTGTGATTGATTTGGATTCGGTAGTTGAAGGCATAAGATCAATCAAGCAATTTTTGTATAGATATGAAGGAGAAAAGACTAAACCCCCTCATTGAAAAACTCATAACCAAAGTTGTGTGAAACCTATGGAGATGAATACCTCCCATGGATGTGAAGAGAATATCGAGTCTGAGAACTGAAGTGAAGCAGTGAGAAAGTAAAGGGAAAATGCCCCACAGCTCAAGAAAGCATCGAAGGCCAGAGCAAAGATCTGGAGGAGTAGGAAGAAGAAAAGGGAGCCTGAGCTCAGCGACCACCTATATCGTCATTGGCATCGTCATTGCAATCATCATCGCAGTCGGAGGTTTTTACGCGTACAACTCGATGCGCTCGACTACAACGAACGGGAATCCTCAGAGCACAGCTTTGAAATATGCAAATCCTGTGACTACGGTGATCCTAGTAGGAGAGACTTCAGTCACGCTTACAATGAACAAATCTGGAAGCTCTGAACTTATTTACGGTCAGATTGTAACGAGCATGGGGACTATGGAGATAGAGCTCTTCCCCCAAGCGGCTCCGAAAACAGTCGCGAATTTCGTGATGCTTGCGAAATCGGGCTTTTACAACAATCTGGTCTGGCACAGAATAGTAAGCGGCTTTGTAATTCAAACTGGAGACCCGAATACGAGAAACGGAGGAGGGGATCGCTCGACTTGGGGGGAGGGCGGCTCTTCGACAACTGTCCCCCTTGAGATAGACTCGGATCTTCACAACTACGTCGGATACATTGGTCTTGCAAGATCCACAGATCCAAACAGTGGAAGTTCTCAGTTTTACATCAATCTAGCGAACAACACTTCGCTAGACGGTCAGTACACCGTCTTTGGGAAGGTCATAAGCGGGATGGACGTGGCTTACTCGATCGCTGGCGTGCAGGTGAATTCCCAGGATCAGCCAATAAACCCGGTGTTTGTGAACAGCATTACGATATACGACAACTAGAAGAGATTTTTTGTGGTAAAGAAATAGAATTTTGGAGGGTTTCACCGTCTCTCTTATCTTCTGACCGATGGGAGAACAACGAATCATCTTTTCCTTTCCCTTCTTTTTGAAGCGCGAGCTGCATCTTCGGCTAGAGTTAGGGCCTTCAAGCCCTAGACATCTCGGTCCATTTCTTTGCGAGCATATCTCTTCGGGGCTTGTAAACCTGCTCATAGAATTCTCGTTGAGACTCTAGCGTCTTTCTGTCATAGCTCCTGATTATATCCAAGGCCTCGTCCCAAGCTTTTTGAAAGGCTGACTTGCTTCCAAATCTTGAAACTATCTGCCTCTCAAAGTCTCTTGGCGTTTGGAGCTTGTCCCCGATCGAGAAGTAAAGAAGATCTTCCTTTCCCTCCTTCTTCTGTTCAGTTCCAACGAAAGCAAGCTCGTCCCCAAGGTGAAATGTCTTTGCGGCTTCCTTGATTGGGAGAGCCTTCCTTTTCCGTTCCCCCTCTCTTCCAACGCCAAGAGCTCCTTTGAATCCCCTCTTTGCGGCAGCATAAAAGATCGCGCGGTTGAGACCCCAAGAAAGCGCGGAATCGTGTGGTAACCCGAGTGCTTCTGCGCGAGCCGCTTGGAGAATCGACATGACTTGAAAGCGTCCTACAGCCATCCCCGATTCACTATTTCGGTTTGCATTGAATGGGGCTCCTGTTCAACTTTTCTAATTTGTTCCAAAGAGCGGAGCTATCGATCGAGAATCGAGTAGGAAGGGATCAGGATCAAAACAGAGGGTAACGATGCCACAATGCTTCTCGTTATCTTTGCTTCGTTTGCCTTTTAGAGAAACGTATACTCTCTGTAAGATGAATGTTAGATCCGTTTTGCTCCCCTTTCCCCAAATGTTCGACCATGAGTCATTGATCATCGCACACGCATTTTTGAGAGGAAGGATACATCGCATAAAGAGGAATAAAAGATGGAAAAATCGCGGGGGAAGCATCAGGAGAAACAACAAGAAGATGACCTAAATGAAAGAATCTCGACGTTATGAACTCACAATTCGAGTTCCCTTCGGGTAAGGGGAGAAAAGAAAAGGGAAAAAAGGGGGGAGAAACCGCCAATATACATCCGAGTTAGATTTTTCCCCTACTTCGGCGACCCAGGACCAGGCAGAGGGTCAAATATGGCCGGTTTCAAAGATACGTGACCAAAGTGAAGTGCCACAAGAATAGCTGACACAACACAGAGGGCGATGATTCCGAACTTGATTTTGTCGTGGAATGACATAGCGAGTCATTATTGGAGTCAACTACCAAAATGCTTCGTGATTTCCAAATACGGATCAGATTCATAATGGTTGTAATCCAAATTCAAAATTCACAAAGAAGCATATTGACAGGTAAGAAATAGTCAGAATATTCCAAGGCTAGAGCAGCGAACAGCTCAATAGCCTTTGAACTGCATATGTCAAGAAAAAATAAGACTGAAAATCACAGCCCAGCGTGCAGTGTGCACACATTCGCTGTGCATTATCGCAAGTACAAAAAATATTGCCTTGAGTTCGACGGCTAGAGCTATGTGCTCGTCTCCTTACTTTTTCTTTCCTGTCTGTTAAGGAGTGTTGAGCATTACTCAGATTATTTGAAAAGTGGAAGATCTATTATTGTGCTGCAGCGATAGCGAATGATGGCGTTCAGAAAATAGCTGAGAGAGAAGGCGACCTCAATTCTGATTGCGCAAGCCAAGCAACTCATGAGTCGAATAAAAATGGTGGAGGGACACTCACTTCCTGCCAACTACGCTTCTCACAATGAACGATGCGTTGAATTCTCCCTTTTTGTCCAATTGCTCGATATCAGACACGAACTGATGTCCATCATCGCTTGATATGAGACCCGCATTGACAAACATAGGTATCTGGTGTATCAAGAATGCTCTCCAGAATGGCTCCGAATCAAGTGAATTCGTTGTCGCTACGTATGTCCTCGACTTCAGTTCAGTAAGGCCAGCAGAGTGAAAGTATCTCTCGAGGTTTGCGGAAGCCATGTAGTTGTAGACTGCCTTCGAGAATATTTCATTGAATCTTCTCCATATATCACCCTTTGAGGTGCTTAGTAGGAAGTTTGGATACCATTCTATTGCTCCTATTGTTCCGCCTCTCCTTGTTACGCGTGCCATCTCGTTGACGATCGTCTCCGCTGGTCCCACGTGAAGAAGTAGCTTATCACAGAATGCCGAGTCGAATTCGTTATCCTTCATCTTGATCTCTCTTGCATCGCCTTGGAGGTAGGTTACTTTCGTATACCCAAGCTTTCTTGCTCTTTCCTTTGCGTGTTCAATGAACCTTGAAGTGAAATCTATCCCTACGAGGTTAGACTCACTGTGCACTGCTTTCACGTCTGGTAGCGAAACACCTGTTCCGCAGCCGAGCTCAAGTAGCATTCCATTTCTTGGAAGCGATAGATCCCTAAGCAGATTTGTCCGTGCTTCTTTGAATGTTTTCTGTGTTCCCATAGCTTCAAGGACTTGAGCAAGACCGTCGACTGGCTCTGAAGGAAGATCGTTGAGTGTCCCGAAGAAATCGTTTCCCCACTCTTGTTTTGTTTGCATTTTCCCTCAAGGAGAGATGTTGTGCGAAAAATGATAAATAGCAAATTTGGGAAAAAAGCTTCCCACGTGGGAATATATCATTTCATAGTTGTCGGAAAAGAACCCCTGAGCTTGCATCTGTTTGGTCTTCAAAAACTTGGATGCAGTCGGGTTGTCCTCTTTGTGGAGGATAAAGGAGAGACTCATGTTGAAAGGATACTGAAAGAATTTTCAACTGAATATGACCGAATAATCGTGGAACAGGATTACATTAACGTTATGGAGATGGCGAGTAGAGAGGCCTCCTCGGCTTTCAACAAAGGCTGCACAATAGCTGTTAACATGAGCTCAGGGAGCAGACTGATCGTAGAAGCAGTCGAAGATGCCGTAAGGCTCCAACAGTATTATCTAATGAGGCATACTTCAACAGTGACCGTCTCTGCCTTCCGATACTTTTGTGATCCATCCACAAGGAAGCTACAATACGTACCTTACTGGAATACCTCTGATTTTCTATACACGAGATTTTTCGAAATACTCGTATCGAAAAGCAACGGGCTAACTCTCGAACAGATACACAAAGAAATTGTTAGAGAGATGGGAGAAGCAGCACCCAACTGGGAAGCATTCAGAAAACTTTTCAGAGAATTCAAGAGATACCTAATAAATCTCCCTTTCTATTCCGAGGGAAAGACTGGAAAGGCGAAATATTCCATAAGCCTAAAGGACTAGATAGAAACTTTGATTTCATAGTGATGGGCTTTCTTGACATGTTCTGACAATTCTTTGGAGCTTGGAAAAGCCGTATTACAACAGGAAAGATCGACAGAAAAGTTTGGTATCGAGTGCTGTGTTCTAACATGGGAAGTTAGTTCTCTCCCATCCTTAAATTTGACACCGCAACATTCGAATTTTGACATGAGTTGTTCTTACCATTTTTCTGGTATATATGTTATTTTCTCAAGGTCGGAGGAGGCTCAGCTTGCTTGAACATTGCTCCATCTCTTGCATAAACAACTGTACCAATTCAATACTGCCTTGATCATCTTGTCTACGAATGGCTCCTTAGAAGGTCACTCAAATTTATTAAATGAAAGTCGCATCGGAAAGATAAGAAGGGAGTGTTTTCTGCTAAGAAAGAACAATAATGCTCGGAAATTGGTTCTTGCTTGAACATATATCAGACGCGAAAGAAGAGAGTAGTTTGCTCTCTCTACGCCCCCTCGCCGTTCGGAACAAAGCTGGTCAAGGAAACGAAGCTAGTCAGAAAATGGGAAAAACAATTTTAACCTCAGAATATTGTAACAAGACTCAATCGTTATATGAACGGATAGCGGTCGCCATGCGGGAGGATTTCTAGCGTTTGAGAAGATCTAGGTGCAACTTTTCGACATTTCTCACAGACATTCTTCCGTTTGTGGAGTCAGACGGCGCTAGAAACTTGAACGCCATCTCCCGTGAGCTGGGGATTCCCTATCAGACTTTGAGAGAGAGGATGAGCGCTCTTGGAAATTGCGGCCTCTCTGTCAGGCCAGTTATCGAAGCTGACAAAATCCATCTCGAAAGAGTTAGGGCATCATTCAGGCTTTCTCCATTGATCGGTGACAACGTGCAACTGTTCTCTAGACTCAATGAGAACGCCGGTCTCAGATACTATTCTAGGGGAATCATATCACAGGAATTTGATTGTGAGTTTTGGATTCCAAGGGGAGGGACGGAGGAGCTCTTTAGACTGTTTTCGATGCTTGAGGATCATAAGGTACTCTCGGAATTCGGGCTTCGAAGGCTCTTGTGGAAGGACTTCTTCATGATGAAGACTCGCTATTTCGATTATGATAGGGGGGAATGGGATGTCGATTTCTCAAATCTCAGCGGAGATCCCTCACTGTCTCCCCCTGTAGCTCAATTGAGCCCGGAGCAATTCGATTACAACGACCTTCTGATAATGAAGAGCATAGAGGTCAATCCTTGGGTTAAGAATACTGAGATTGCGTCAGAGTTCCAAACGCCGGTGTCAGATGTTTCCTACCACTTGAACAAGCACGTAATGAAAAAGAAGCTGATCTCTGGGTTCAGGCTGTGCTGGGTGGGAACAAGAGACGCTTGGTTGAAGCATACAATAATCGCGATTACTCTCATTTTCGATTCAATCTCGGATGAAATGGCCCGTCACGCAATGTCAGTGATGACTGCTCTTCCCTTTGCTTGGAATCAGGCTAGGGCAGAGGACGGGACATACATAGTGGAGCTACTCACACCAATCTCACAGTTCATCGAAATGATGCGCTACATTTCAGACAACTTGAGACGAGTTGATCTTAAACCTAAGATACTCTACGTCGACCCAAGCTGCGTTTCAAGTTTCACAATCCCATACCAAATGTACAATAGAGAGGCTCGTGATTGGAGCTTTGACGCTGAGAATGCGCTAGAAAGCGTCCTCCAAGTAATAAAGAGAGGAAGTAGCCTCTAAAGAAGAGTCAAGCAAAAGGGTACTTAGAACCGTTTATTCAGTTGTTTCCCTGTTACGTCCTGAGAAGTTCAGGTAAATTCGAGAGTAGGATGCGGATAACCGCCAATTCCATCTGCTCTTGACGATTTTGGGTACGATCTCTTGCTTGCTTGTTTCAATCTTCGAAGCCCCATTCTTTCTTCTAGATTTCGAGAGCCTTTCAGGAAGGTTCACGGAGAGTAGGGTCAAGGCACCAAAACCGAGTAGTGATATTGCAAGGAAGACTACTCCACGAAGCCCGACAATGACGCTTAAGGCTAGCGCGAGGATTGAGAGAGACACCTCTACTGTGGAGACTCGATCCAGCTGGATCGAGTCAAAATAATCGTCGGCTGTCCTCTTCCCGAGCTCTCTTTGTTCGACTTTCCCCCTGCCAAGTTCTTCATCTTCTACTTCCTTCTCCTCTAGATCTCCGAGACCGTTCTTGGGAGTTCTGAAAAACTCCCCCGTCTTCCCTAGTAGTCCGCTCACGAATCCAGCAGAGCTTGCGGTCATCATGCAAACTCCGATGTATGAAAGCATTGGGATCATCAGGAGATTTCTAGGCGAGACTATCTTCTGGACATGGAGAGCGAATAAGGCGGATGCAAAGTAGAATACTGTCGGAATCGAAACAAGTGCTATGTAGATCGGATTTGAAAATATCGAATTGCTGGGGGCGCTCAATCCAAAAACTACGGAGAAAGCGGAGAGAAAATTCACTGTGATCCAGCTCAAACTTGCGAAAGGAGCAAGGAATACAAGAAAGAGAGCGATCTTCTTCGGGAATGAGAGCTTACGAGTTGAAATGATCGCCTTCCAGTGTGCCCTCAAGCAACCCGCCCAACCTTGAGCGACTCTAGCCGCTTGCTTCTTCCAAATTTCAAGGGTGGGAGGATCTTCGCTCATTATTTTCACGTTGCTCAAGTATATTCCCCTCATCCCAAGGCACCAGAGCTTGCAGGAAACATCTGCATCCTCGGTGATAGTTTCACCCGACCAGAAGCCAGCTCTTTCAAGGGCATCGCGAGAGATCATGACAAAGCCTCCCTGAAACGAGAATGGAGTGCCTAGCGAGTAGGAACCCATCTTTGTCAGAGTGTCACCCATGTCAAGCGAAAGTGCAAAGAGACTCGTCACAATGTTCTTGTGTCTATTGTAGTGACCGACGCGGAACGAGACAAATTCTATTCCTCGATGATTTTCGAAAGCTTCGAGTCCTCGAATCAAAACATCGCTCGGGACGATCGAATCTGCGTCGAGAAGGAGGACGTACTTTCCACTTAGAAGACTCGAAGCTCTTCTCAGCGCACCTGCCTTGAAATCATCTCGAGTGCTTCGCCTTGAGACTTGCGATTCCATTCCAAGACGGCTGAGCTCACTTACTTTTTCATCGATGATGAAACGTGTCTCATCGGTCGAGTCGTCGGCTATTATAAGTTGAATTCTATCTCTTGGGTAGTCGAGTTTTGAGATTGCATCGATGGTCCGTCCAATTACTTGCTTTTCGTTATAGACCGCGACAAGGATGGAAATCTTTGGAGGAGGATAATTTGCGAGGGGAGCATCTCTACTTGTTCTGAGTGATTTAGGATAGCGGAGGGCACTCCCAAAGAGGATGACGTTGTAGTATGAGAAGATGAGGACTGGGACGCTGAATAAAAGAGAGGCAAAGGAAATGAGCTCCCAAGCTTGCAAAGTATTCGGCCCTGATTTACTACGCTTGGAAGGCTGCTCTATAAGCTCAGTTATTTTTGCTTTTGAAGAATAAAGGAGAGACTCGAAGTAAATCAAAAATCCTCTCTCTAATGGTAGACTGATTGATTGGGGGATTCCCGACACAATTCTTTGCGGAACATGAACTTCCCAAATCAGGGAACAAGACACTCTAGGAATGTCAAGTGAATGTTCCAGAAATAAACGATAGATAATTATTCTTAGAATTTGGTTTTTCTCCTCACGATTTATTAGATTGGATGCCTCCCACTCTTTGATTGTTTTGGGGTCGCTCACACTCATTGGCTGATGTAATCGAACCTACTAGTGGCGCTGAAGAAGAAGGAGGACTCCCAGAGATAGACGATTGGCTCGGACGATGGCGAAAGAAGCTAGACGCGCGTGATATTTCTACGCATGGAGCCGAGACTGCACTTCAGGAACTTGAAGAGCTTTTCTCAAAATCGATCTGGAATAAGAAAGGCACTCAAAAGCAAGCGTGAGAGAAGAAGGCTGTAATGCAAATCTAGCCTATGAACATTGCCAGTATCAGATTTCCGAACGGAAGAGGAGTCGAGGCGTAAATCTTTGAGATGACAAGTCAGCGGGGCTGGAAACGCAAAAGCACGTTGATATAGCAGTTCCACGTCGAATCTTCTTTGCGGGAACTTTGTGGGGGATCAGGACTTTCATCTCTGCCGCCTTCGGCTCATGGATTAGTTGCATTGCAGGCTGACTGGCTCTCAACAGTTTTCTCCTCCCCCCTCCTTGGTTCCTTGCACTCTCAAAAGTAGAGGAATCACAAAGATTGAAGTGGTGATCCACTTCTCATCCTTCTGCTCTCTTCTTCCTTCCCCTCTTCCATCTCTTTGGAGATCGAATCAGGGAGGTAAAGAAGAAGAGCTCATTCTTTTGCCTCGTATGTTCCTTCTATTGGAAAGAAGGGGTTAGAGCCTGAAAGGACGAGTTGAACCTGCCATTTTGAGGGTACGTTCATACTCCCAAGAGAAGTTTCGACGCCGTTTACCCAAGCAGTTGCCGATCCGTTGGCTATGAAGAATCGGACGGTGGCGGGGCCGGCTATCGGGGTTGAATTAATGGCTAGACTTTGTATGATTTCTCCCTCTATGGGGTCTATGACGAGGAAGTTGATCACAAGACCTCCGCTTATCCTTGATGTGCCCTCCTTTCCAATCTTGAAATTCAACGCTAGCTCCTTGAAGTTGGGTTGCCCCTTCCAGTCAGTTGTGGTCGTGGCCCTTATTGGCCCTGTAATACTTGCAGCCGGATATATTACATCGTTTGGCGTGAGGGCTCTTCCCAACACAGTGAGGTAATCCACCTCCTGTTTGGGGTAATTTACACGGACCACTTTTCAATACAACTCGATCAAGAAGCCGGCATCGGAAGAGAATTTGCCTGGAACAATGATCTGGGAGACGGGGGGAAGATCTTTGAGCGTAACATCTGCGTTCACGATCCCAGTGAAGAGATTACCCTTCTGGTCGAGCACGATCGATCCTCCATTTGATGAGAAGTTGAATAGTTTCGAGTTCGGGTCGACGTTGTAGTATTCCTGAATTCTGACGGGTGCAAATCTAACCGTGGGATCCGGAACATTGGTAGGAGACGGTGATGAGAGTTTCAACCTTGCTTTCCTCTTTCCGTATGAGTATATGATAATGGGTTGCGTCATGCCGAAAGTTACTATCCGATCCTGAAGTTTCGGAGAAAGTATGTCCTCAGAGAAATACTCGTATCCAAGGTTAAGATACTGGTCAAAGGAAAAATTCGCATACAACATTTTTGGCAGGCCGTCTGGATATGTCGTAAACTGAGGCCTGCACGTCCCAATAATTTCCATTCCTTGACTAGTTCTCAGAGGATTCATCCCAAATGAGATTCGCTCTGCTCCAGGGTGAAAATAACAAACTCTCAGCTGCATCGCAGAGATCACGACTCCACCTCCAAGAGTTGCTCTGAGATCCCTTTCAGACGGAGCATTGTACACACATGCAAATCCAGCGCTCACGTTGTCCGATGGCTGGCATGAAGAAATGCTTCCAAGTTTGTCGACTGGGTAAACACCGTATAGATCCAAGCCGAGAGTGGGAGTGGTAGCAGCGCTGGAGAGCGAAGCCGGGGAAAGTGGAGAGCCATGGACATCATTGACTATCGAGCCAGCAACCATCGCTCCGTGATCTGGAGTTCCTGCGCCAAAGACTCCGAAACTGTATAGCATCACTGCCCCTTGCTGGCCTTTGGCAAAACCGAAACTCACCAAGGGATCGCGAGAAAGAACAGAGAAGCGGTGGGAGGAAAGAATGTTTATGGCACCAGTTCCAGAAAGGCCGAATCCCTGACCGTCAACTATTGTGCCGCTTCCAAACCATCCCTCGCCAGAGAGCCCTCCAACAAACTCCGACGAAGTCGCTGGAGAGCTTAACTCGGTGTCAGAAAACTTGTAACAGTAAATTGCAAGAGTGTTTTCGTTTGGTGTCTTTATTGAAAAGTACAGGAGTATCGAGTCGTCGATCCTGTCGTATACAGGCCAGAATTGACCGTCCAAGCTTTCCATTCCAGACACGTTGCCGACGACTGTTCCCAAGCCGCCAAGAGTTCCGTACTGCGAGTTGCTTCCCACATTAGAGTTACCTACCCCACCCGATGCCCCTCCAGGATAGTTCGCATCAAACCAGTTTATGATGTCCTTCTTCGCCTGTTCGGCAGTCAAGACAGGTCTCGGGTTCACGAGCCAACTCGACGCTGGGTTGTTGGAATTTGGAGCGACTCCCGGAGCGAAATTTTCCGGGTCGACATCTGCAACATTGATCCCAAAAACATCATTCATGTCGTTTGTTCCAGCTGGACTCCCGAGCCAGAATAGCTTGACCGGATACTGTCTCGGGATCGTGGGATTGCCTGGAACGTAATGAGTGGTAAAGAAGAAAAGAGGGTTGTCGACTATCCCGAGCCCCAGATCGGGATAGTTGGGATTCGATTTAAGAAAAGAAGAGTCACGTATCGAATCGAGCAGGACAAATCTATTACCCACAAGATCTTCGAGGGACGCTGGCGATAATGTCAATCTTTATTGTTCAACGAACCGGACAATCACGGAGTGAAAGCCAAATAATAAGTTAACTCGCGAATTGAGCCCTAAACAAGGGAATGCGGTTGTAAAGAGAAAGAGGCAAAGGGCGGAGAGCATCCACAAATCGATAATGAAGAAAGAAAGAAAAAACTAAGAGCTCTGCGACCGCGTTTTGCGATCGCGAGAGCTTTGATCTGGTGGAGACCTCTTTTTTGTCTTTCAGAGGTCAATTATTCGTTTCGTTTGTTCGTTCATTTGTTTGTGATTCTTTGTTAGGTTCCGCCGCAGCTGAATGGATTGACTGCGCTCGACAGAGTGAGAACTTTCTTCACAGTGTCTGCCTTTATCAGGGTCTGAGTGTTCTCAAGATACCCTGGTACTTCGGCAAAGGCCTTTACGCTGCAACCCGAGTTGGGCTCGGCAGCACCGTTCCCTACGTTGATCGGACTCTTGACCACGTTCGACGCATTGATGGGCGTTACTTGGCCCGTTGCGTAGTTGTCTGTGTAGACTTCTTGCGTCTTTGAGTTGTAGAAGCTTCCCCAAAGACTGCTGAACCCAGTGAGCGAAGTTATCGTTGCGAGTGTAGTCGAATTGAGAACGTATACAGTGGTGGTCGCGACATCGTTTACATAGACTTCCTTGTTTGCCTGATTGACTGCGATTCCAACGAATGCGGATCCAAAGGAAACGGTGTTCACGACTTTGTTCGTCTTTGGATTGATTTCATCGACGCAGTTGTATCTCGAAGCTACGTACACGTTGCCCTTGTTGACCTGATCGATGAACTCAGGGTATGTCCCGCAGGTAGGAATCTCTGTGACTACTTTGAGTGTCTTTGGATTTATCACAGTGACTTCTCCGGAGCCGAACTCGGTCACGTAGATCATGTGACTCTTTGTAGAGTATACAACTCCGAATGGGAATGGCAGGCCCGTAATGGAAGTGACCAATGTGTTCGTAGTTGCATTGATTACGTCGACTTGACCGCATCCGTAGTCACCAACGAAGACTTCCTGGGTCTTCGGATCGTACGCTGCGCCGCCCTGAGCACCACATAGAGTCAGTGTACCAACTACTTTGCCGCCTTGGACGATGTTGAGATCGTTCGCGCTGATATCTGTGACATAGCTACAGAAAGGCTTCACTGCGCAATTGACCGAGGTAGGCCTTGACACTGAAGGTGCTAAGCGAGTCCAATGAATTGGTCCAGTCTGACCAGCATACAGCGCTGGGGTTGCGTTGTTGTTTTGCGAATAGCCCGAAGCAATTACTCCAGGAGACGCGAAGAGGAAAAGTGTTGCGAAGACTGCGATTGTTGCGAAGGATATTTTTCTTGACATGAGATTTCTTGGCATATGTATCCGCCATCTCGACTCACAATCTATTTCGTATAAATGGCTTTCGATCTTTACCGTGATATATCGATAATCGAAATAATTCGGGCCGAATTGTTCCTTGAAATGCTAGAAAAAGATCCTTTGCGAGGTTGGATGACAGATCACTAATCTAATTTCCACTTTAACCCAAAAAAAGAACCAGTTTCTTTTGTTTTGACTCCTTTCATTCGATACGCTTCTCATCTTTTTGCTTTCACAATGACGATTTTCGAAGAGTAATTTCAATCCGGATTGAATTTTTTGAACTAATTTCCGTCAAGCTCGAAATAAATCCCACTCATCGCAACACTTAAAGTCTCTTCAGCCAACCGCATCCTCTATCATGTCTTCTCACGTCTCGAAATCTCCTAAGGGAATGAATCAGATTCAGGACTTTCTCATAGCATTCTTGTTGTGCGCATCTTCGCTTCTTTTCCTGTTTTCGATACCTTCGGCCTCTTATGCAAGTGCATATTCGACGAATCTGGTGCTCGCTTCTTCAGACCCATCAGTTCAAACACTTAGTCCACCAAGGATGGTTTTCGTTGCCAGCTTGGCTTCTCTGCAGCCATCTTCCTACCACCAACCGCAAGCCACTCCAAATCTAGGAACAATTAATGCGGCCCGTGGCACTGACACAGGTCTTTCGAATCAGTTGTCTACCCAGGCCACCCAGCCGTCTCCAGACAAGAAAATTTCAGTTCTCCAAGAGATAACAGGCCTTGACGAGAATCAAGGCGGACTCTACCCGCCCGATGTCCAGTCAGCGACGGGTAACACTGATGTCGTAGAGGTGATAAACGCAGCTGTAGAGATTTGGTACACGAACGGGACTTTAGTCAAGGAATTATCTCTCTCCTCATTTCTCGGCACGAGTGATTTTATTGGTGACCCAAGAATCGAGTACGATTTCCTCAGCGGTCATTTTTTCATGAGCGTAGCCGATTTTTACAACAACGAGGTTTGGATTGCTACAACGAAGACTTGGGATCCAACTGGAACTTGGTACATCTACGTCCTTTCTACGACCTCAAACTCTAATGCCTTCACCGACCAGCCGACTATGGGCTTAAGCAAGGATAAGCTCGCGATTTCCGCGAACATATACTTAAACGGCGGAGTCTCTTCCTATTTCTTTGCAATCAACAAGCAAGACCTAATCTCAGGCTCGAGCAACCCTCACTATGCTTCCGAGCAGAGCTCTGATTTTTCAGTCCACCCGGTTCACAACTATAGCTCTGAAAAGACGATGTACTTCGTGAGCGATCAGGCCGGGGGAGTGAGCTCGATCGACCTCTTCGATCTCACTGGCCTCCCTGGGGTGTCAAAAGTTCATGTGAGCGTTACAACCCTTTCGATAGCTTTTGCCCGCGAGCCGCCAAACGCACCCCAGAAGGGCACAAGCTCTCTCATAAACGTCGATGACGGTCGCATGCAGGATGCGGCTTTCTACAAAGGGACAATATGGCTCACTTTCGAGGACGGGTGCGTCCCAAAGCACGACAACTCTGAAAGATCCTGCGCACGGCTCATCGAACTAAATGTGACGAAACCGTCTGTAGAGCAGGATTTCGACTTGGCAAAATCTGGAGTCTACTATTACTATCCTGCACTCAGCTTCACGGGAAATGCTGGCATGATTGTTGTCTTTGGGTTTTCAAATAGCACGACTTACCCGAGCATCGCTGTCTCAGGGCAGTCTGTAACACAAGGTGCCGGGACTTGGAAGCCACCGGTGACAGTTCTTTTGGGTCAGTACTATGACGCGGACGGAAGATACGGGGATTACTTTTCAGCTCAGATGGATCCTGTTCATCATTCTATTGTCTGGGTTGCAGGTCAGTATGAAGTCCAAGATTCTTCATGGGGAACTGAGATCGCAAGTGTGAAACTCTAAGTCCTCCCAACAGAGTTTTTAGGCGATCCCTTAAATATTTAGATTCTTTTTCCGATGGTCATGAGATGCTGTGTTAATTTTCCCATGATGAAATTTTCAAACTTGAAGAAAAAGACGATGATGAAGAACAAGAAGGATAGGTTCACTATCTTGAGCGGAATCTCTGGTATTGCGTTTTTATTTCTCATAACAGGGGTAGCCATCCCTTCAAGCGCCTTTTCGGGAAGTAATTCTTCCGCTTCCTATCTAGTTCACATTCCAGTAGTTTCCTACCTTCCGGGAAGGGGCGGTATCCCCTCGACCGCGACGACTTTGGTCTCCCACTCCTACTCGTCATCGTTGTTTTCTTCTGATAAGGTCGTGGTGCTTGCGGGAAATCAGAGCGGTGCGGAGGACATGGCGGTCTCGGGAGGCTATGTCTACTGGTATGACTTTGGATCTGGACAGCTCAATCGCGTCTCAGAATCAGGGGGACCAGTCACTACTTTGTTAACCGTCGCAAACTACAATCACGCTGCGGTCTATGGACTGGACGCAAGCAATGGCTTCGTCTATTGGGGTCTTGGAAATTTTTCGAGCAATACTTCGTATCTTTACAAGACTAATGGGACCACTGGTACTACGAAGATTCTTTACAGCGCGAGCGGGATCTTTGGAGCTGTCGGAGTCACCGTCGCTGGCAAGCACGTGTATTTCATTTCAAAATCTAACATCGACAAAGTCAAGGTAGACGGGACTGGCTTCCAAGTTCTGGCATCGGCGCCTTCGCCTTTCCCTTGGATGCTCGCATACTCGAACGGTTTCGTCTTCTGGTATGATCTATCGTTTGGATATGTCGGAAAGGTTCCAGCGAGCGGCGGGGCACCTGTGATACTTTCACCCCAGCTCGGAAATTCAGGGACGGGATACAACGGAGTTAGAAATCTCATTGTCGTGGGTGGCGAAGTCTACTGGACTCACAACAATGACAACAATAATAACAGATCCCTGTTCGCGGTTACCACGAGTGGGTCCAACTTTACTTCGCTTTACAGCATAATTTCAGGCGCGAGTCTCTTCGCGGGCGTATCATACTTCAAGGGGAACGTAATCTTCGCAGGCCCGAAGGATATCTACTCGATACCAGCAACGGGTGGAGCGCCCACCCCAATTGTCAAGATATCAGCCTACTCAGTTGAAGTATTCAAGAAACACGTATACTTCGCTGCAGGCAACGAAGTTGGAAAAGCGAGGGCGTAAGAGAGAGCCTTCGCCCAGAGGAAGGGGCTCGAGCTTGCTGTCATCTCATTCTATCTCTTAGATGGCAGCTGCCATTAGCTGTTGTGTAGTTTCTTTTACAGGTTAATAGCTCAAATTTATCTCTCTTTCCAGCCGCCCTCGAAAGAGATCAGGCCACATTGCAATGCCCGAAAATATTGCGAGATCCGCCCCACATCAAATCAAGGGAATCTCCTCCTAACCTCGAAGCAATTGCGAAGTATCGATTTTTGATATACAAGGGGAAGATTTTCGCAAAGACTTATCTATACGCGAACGTTTGTTCCCCCTGATCATCTAAAATGATCATACAAAACAATTCAGTATTCAGAAAGAAAAACGCTTTCATCAGCCTACTAGCTCTATCGCTACTTCTCTTGGCATCACCTGTCCCTGTCAGTGCACATTCCTCTGGTTCACTTCGTCAGGTTCGACCCATGCTCTACGCTCCGACGGGAACAAGCGCCCTCGCCGGAAGACCGATCGCTTCTCCTTCTCGTTCTCCCGATTCGCTTCCAAAGACGCTCTGCGGCTCGCTTCCAAACGGAGATTCTCCCGGAGGGGTCTACAAGGGAGCTGGCGGCGCGTTCGTCGAGGACTGGTCGACTGGGAATCTAGTCTGGTGCTCAGGTGGAACTTCGACTACAATCGCGATGGTTCCTTCGGGCGGATCAAACATCGGCTACTACGGCCTCGCTGGAATAGTAACAACGACCCAGGGGCTCGTACTGATCCTTTCCTCTTGGGGGGCGAGCGGACTCTGGATATGCTTCGGCGCAACCAGCAGTGGTTGCACTTCACAGAGCTCTTTCATCTCTCTTCCTTCTAGCTTCTGCTCAAGCGAGCCTTCTGGAATTTGCAATCCCGATGGGTCGGTAACAGACAAAAAACTCAACCTCTACTATGTCGACATACTCAACGAGCAGCTTGTAGAGTGCACACATTCTAGCAACTATCAATCCTGTACCGTCGAACCAGCAAGCTCAGCCTTCTCAGGGTTTGAGCCAGTCAACTTGGCTGTGTATAAAGGTGAGTTCTTCGTTTCGGACCTCAGTTGCACTGGCAACGTCTGGGCTGGAACAAAGTCGAGCATGGCGGTCTTGGCCTCAATAGGGGATTCACTCCAAGGGATTGCCGTGAGTAAGTCAAACGTTGGGAAGGTCCCCGAAGTCTATGTTGGCGACGATGCGTCCTGTAGTGGAGGAGCGGCTAAGCTCATTGACATTACAGACGGAGGATCAGTTCCAAGCGGATTCTCTAGCTCGAACGCTATTATCGGGATCGACTCAAAACTCCAATTCGCTTCTTTCACGAATGGAGCAGTCTATCAAACAAAGGACACATCATAAGATAGTGCAGAAAAGAAATCGACAAGGAGGATTAGGGGTTTCGATTCCTTCGCCCTTAACCCTCTAATCCTTCTTTCTCTTTTTTCCCTTAAGCCAAGCGATAGGAAGATGACAAAATTCAAGATTTTTCTTTTCATGAGTGGCTGTGTCATATGAAATGAATTGAGGCCTCATTCCAACAGCTGTTTTTTGCGATGATACTGCTGTGAGTCGTAGAGCACTCCTTCAATGACAAAGCCTCCGAAGCTTTGGAGCTCTAAGCGACACGCGAACTTGGATGGGGATAAAAAGGGTCACAGCGTGGCAACCTTGTCCCGATCCCGAAGTTTACTCGACATGCTGTCCCTTTTCCTTTATGCAACCATTGAGAATGGATGCTTTTACAAGGAGAGAGATATATGTGGTCATGTTTATCTTACATTGAACTGAGCTTTACCTCAAAGAACAACAAGTGCGGAAGTTGTTCCATCAACTTGCAGTCAAATCAATGTGCCAGGCTGGTAGCATGAATTCAGCGAACCCCGGTCCCTCTTTCACATACATGGTGTGTGAACAGACCTCGCTCCTTTGATACTGCTCAAGCCTGAATCTGTTGTAAGAAGAACCTCTGGATGCTTCCCCTTCAAGGAGGCAAGAGAGAAAAAATCACAGAGAGAAAGCTCGTTGTGATCGGCCTTCCAAACTCGGGCACTCAGTAATTGCGGCATTGGGTGTGATCATCTCAAAGCCTCTTTCTTGCCTCATATGAGTATATCATGTGCCTGCCGCGGCCATTCCTTTCTTCTTCACGGTCTTACCATAGAATTCTGCGAGGTTGACTTCAGAGATGAACCTTTGCTCGCCGTGAAAGGATATTGTCCCAAAATAAGGCTGTGCTTCGATTAAGATAGCTTCTTGCGTTGAGACTCAACTTCCTTTCTTCCTTGCCTCGATATTTCTTTCGCTATCTGAAGAGCTTCTTTTCCGCCCGTTCCACGCGAATCTTTGAAGAAAAGAGCGGGTTCAAGCAACACTGTTCCGTCTCTCTCCTTGAGCAGAACCGTCATGCGCTTGCCAAGTTTCTTCTTGATCTCTTCGGAGATGAAAATTTGTCAGTTCGGCGATACGGAAACGAGCTTCTCGGTGCTGGACGCAGAATGGAGGAGGTTTTAGCAGAACGTTTGGAGAGAGCATTACAAATAGATATTTTTGCTGTTTTGGTTAATCCTAAGAACTAACGCTGGTGTATAAGGGCCAGTAGAGGGGTTGCCAAGCCAAGGTAACAAGCAGGATCTTCTCAATACATCTTGGTCTTCTTCTTGATATGATCTTGTTTGCTCGTGAGAAAGCCTCTTTTCTTTCCAAAGGATCATTTCTTTGGAAGAGAAATTTAGAACAGGTATGCCCGACCAGAGTCCGCATTTCCGTTTACTGTTTCACCTGGTGCGCCTGCAAGTATTTCTCTCTTATAGATCGACACAGACGAACCAAAGAATCCACTCGCTTGTGTATTTGAGCTTTCAAAGGACTTGAGGAGAACTCCTGATAAGCTGAATAAGTAAGCTCGACCGGCTCCTTTCATCATGCTAGCGGGCTCTCCGGGAGCGCCAACCAACACAGTCTCTGATTTTGAAGCTGACAATGCGATTCCAAACACGCCATTCTTGTGCGGATGTGGGCTTGTCAGTTTGCTGACAAATCCTCCACCATTCGTGGCATTGAAGACGTAAGCATTACCTGCGTCAAAATATCCACCTGCAGGCTCTGCGGGAGCTCCGACCACCCAGAGCTCCGAGGTTGCTGCAACCGAGATCCCAAATTCGTCGCCGCCGACAGCATTCGGCGCTGTGAGTGTTTTGATCAGCTTTCCGGTTGTTGCTTTGAATATGTAAGCATGTCCAGTAAAAGGCACTCCGTTGACGCTCTCACCAAATGCCCCAACGATCGCCATATTGTTACTCGAGATCGCGACAGACCATCCGAAGAAGCCGCTACTTTGCGCATTTGGACTACTAAGTGTATCCACCAAGTTTCCAGACGTTGCGTTAAAGACATAAGCGTCTCCCGCTCCTTGCATTCCTCCCACAGATTCTTGAGGGGCTCCTACCATGACAAGAGTTCCCGCCAAAGACACCGACCAGCCAAAGGACCCGCTGGTCTGAGCGTTTGGGCTCACCAATTCTCGAAGAAGGGAATAGTTCTTTGCGTTGAAAACGTACACTGCACCTGCCCCTGAAAGTCCGTTGATGTTTTCTCCCCGCGCTCCAATGATGATGAACTGATCGTCAGCACATACAGAGAAGCCAAAGAAACCATCACTTTGCCCATTTGGACTACTTAGTGAAACAACTAGCAAACCTGTGCTAGAGTTGAAAATGTAAGCTCGACCAGCTTCTGGATAACCACTGGAATTCTCCTCTGGTGCACCAATAACAGCAAGCTTGCGGTACACTGATGCCGAGTGACCGAAATATCCGTTCACTTGAGGATTTGGACTTGCAAGAGTAATCGACAAAGAGTCTAGCACACTAGACGACTCGTAAGAATATGATGTGGAAATAAAAAATGAGAAGAACATCAGTAAGATGGAGGCTAAGAGAATCATCGTCATGGACGTGCTTCTGCTTAGTCTTCGGTTTCCATCTTTATTGGCAGGCTTTCTTTTAGTAACCAAAATTCAACAAAAAAGACGTCCTCCCGATACATGAATCTTCCGGAGGAAAAATTGTCGACTCGAGTTCTAAAAGGAGGCTAGTTTGTTGCCCAGGAAGCTCGCAGATAAATGCGATGAGACGATCTACAAAAAACAAATATGACAAAAGAAAAAGAAAGGCAGACAAAGGCGAGTGTTTGCTTAGCTCATTGTCTGCCAATCATGATTTTCTTGAATTTAGCCAAGACCAGCGGTGCAACCAAAGCCATCGACAATGCCATAATAGTTTGTGTTCTTTACTCCCCCGCTAGAACTCACTTGAGTAAGTATGCTTGGACCGTTTGGCGTTCCGCCGAGTACGTTGGGAAAGGCCATCTTGCTTGTGCCTGAGTTGAAACATGAAAAATCAGGGGCTGGTCCGAGCCGGATTGCGCTGCCAACAATACCCTTCGATATCGAGAATGTGTATCCAACTGTGTAGAATACTCCAGTGCTAACATTGTATTGGTATACGTCGATCGGGTAGACTTTACCGAAACTCGATTGCATTCCCCAAAGTATATACGCGTCTCCGAGCGGGCCTGTAGCCGGTTGCACTGAGGTCCAGCTTGAAGAGCTACCAAATCCCTTGAGCGGCGTCATATCTGTGAGTCCGAGTGTTCCAACTGAATTAGTGACGTAGGGGCAGTTGACATAGACATTTCCAGCTTTGTCTTCACCGACTCCTTCGAAATATGAATTACATCCTCCACTTTGAGACGCGAACGCTGTTGCTACGACGCTGTAGCTTGGACTTATTTCGTCCACACACCCGATTCCTGTATCGAATCCTGCACTGCTTACGAGCAAGTCTCCATTTGACGCAAGGAAAACCCACTCCGTGTAGGCATCGCAGGTGGTGACCGTTGTCACAGAGGCACCACTTGTAGTGAGAACAGTTATCGTTTTGGCGCCGAAGTTGGTGATCGCAACATTACCGTTGCTGTCAAGTACCATGAAGGTCGGCTCGAAACCTGCATTTGTGTATACCGTAGAAGTAAAGGAGTTTGTTGATGGATCAAAGATTCGAATTTCACCTGAGAAGAAGTTGCCGCATGGATCCGTTATCCAAACTGTGGAACTCGATAAGTAGAGAGCACCAATTGGGCACGTATATGGATCTGACTGACTCAGTGGAACAAAGACCGATGCTATGAGTTTATTCCCAGAAAAGACTTGAACTCCGCCGATATCATCTGCAACGTAAGTGCACGATACGGTTGTCGGACACAGCTTGTTGCTATCGGGAGTCTTAGGTACAGTACTATGACCTACTAGCGGTTGTCTGTTTGAAAGAGGTGAAGGAAGACTTGTCCTTGTCGTGGTACTTTGTGCTGACGCTAGGAACGAAGGCGAAGCCGCTAAGAGGAATAAAGCTATTCCAATCGCGGCTATTCTCGTCATTTCTTTGCTTTGAGTCATTCGAGGTTCTACCGCGGCCGTCAAGGGAATGAGATGATTTATTTAAATATTACTTTCAGTTAGATTCAACCGGATCAATGAGGCTTTTCTCAAGTTTCTATATCGACTCTCGATATGCCTAGAGCCAAATTTCGGTATCCTCTTCATCAAATGCACTCTCCTTCCCACTGATTCAAATCAGAAATTAAGAGAGAAGATAACCCGATTTTTTGGCGTATGGGGGATTGGAGATGACTTTCGAAAGCCGAGACTGCTAACTAGATAGTTCACCCAAGGAATACTTTCAAAAACTTCTACAGTCTTTTAAAATTGGATCATATCGTGTTACGCCGAAACTTCAAGAGTATTGAAAATGTTTGTTATGACTTTTTGCCTTTCGCTTGAGTCACAAATCCACAAATGAGAACAAAAAAAAGAAGGAGGAATGCAACAGAAGAGTGTTGCTTGAAAAAGAAACTCCTAATGCCTACCTAGGATTTGTGAGATGTTTGAAAGACAGAGCTTGTGCCCGCGCTTGTGAATTGAAGCTTCGCTGTTAGGCATGGTATTTAATTTGGTCCGCTATGAGGAGTTAGGTAGAGACATCCTGTCAGTTACGTCGTGGACTGTCGCGCTTGCTCCGCTCTGAAGACCAGCGCCTCCAACATGGATGAAGACTTCCAGAGGGATTCTTCTTGCTGGACTGAATCCCTTCAAGATCGTCAGGAGTTACAAAGAAAGGGGAAGAGGAACTGGCGATCCGTTACAAGATCTGAAGTTTATTTTACCAGAAACTCATAACTTATGAAGAAGAAGAGAGCAATCACGATTAATTGAATGTACGAATCCTTTGTTTTCTCCTTCATGATGAACCTCGCACCCGAGACAGCCCCGATCGCTCCGCCGATTGTCATTACCGCAAAATAAAGCAAACTTATCTGCCCGCTCAGAAGATATCCGAAAGAGCCTCCCGCATATCTGAAGAAGGAGGCCATGAGGCTTGTCCCGAGCATCTCCTTCGCCCTGAGCTTGAATACTAGCATGAGAGCTGCGAGAGTGAGCCCGGCTCCTCCCACACCAAAGAGCCCGGTTGCAACGCCTATTGCGATTCCAAGAGCCACCTGAAGCGAGATGGCCAAAGGATCGCTCCCGGCCCATCTGTTCTTGGAGTAATCAGGCCCCCTAGCTGAAGCTTCAACTCCTTCTCCTCCAATGCTTGACGAGCTCCCAGCTCTTCTGCCAAAAACAGGAGGAAGATTCCCACGAAGCGAGAGAGACAAGAGAGTCGAATCCTTCATCGATGATCCTTCGGATCCAAGGTTTTGCTTGCCTTGGCTCTCAACTACACCTGAATTCTTTGACCTTCTTGATCGCAGGATCTGGTATATGCTGAAGAAGGCTATGAATAGAGTAAAGAGCCCAAACCCACGCTCCAGTGGAGCAGCTTGAATTGATGATGCGATTTCTGCGCTCAAAAACGAGCTTAAAATTCCTGAAACCCCAAGAGTGAGTGAAAGAAGTCTATTGACCTGTCTCTGTCTGTAAAAAGTAACTGCCCCAAAGAGAACCATAAGGGTAGAAGAGGCCAGCACAGTCCCAACCGATTCTTGAAAGGAAAGCCCAGCATACTTTGTCAGCACGAAAATCGTGAAGAGGCCAGCCCCACCACTCGTGACGTTCGAAAGTCCTCCCGTTATTACTCCGAGAACAAAGATAGCTCCAATCACAAGTGTGTGAAGGAAAGATTGCCCTAATTCAAACACTCCATTTGCAACCAAATGAAGATGGACACCTATCATTTTCGAAAAACCATCATCAATCAAATCATCGAAAGAACCGAGGGAATGCGCTCTGCTATGATTTGAGCTCATGACTCCGAGGAGTGTTAAGCAAAATCAACTTCAGTTCATTGAACGCTTGTATATAGTTAGCGATCGATTTCTTCACGAAGCTGGACGGTACGAAGATACGCATCCAGACCGTACGAGCACTAAGGTTTTTTTGGGCATTTTGCACATGTCTTGAGAAGCTCGAAGGATGGCTGATTCAAAAAGTTACTCATTGCATCCTGATTGTTTGTTTTAGGCAAACGATCTCTTTGGAGAATCAGACGATCGAATCCCTTGAAAAGGGACTGAGAAAAAGAGTAAAAAAGAGAATGTAAAAAAGGCAGAAGCAAGGGAGGAAGGGAAAAAAAGCGAACTCCCCGGAAAGCCTCTTGTCCTGCCACAACAGAGCAATCCCGGGGAGAAGGCGGGATTCTTTTCTTTGAGAAAATCGATCTTATCTCTGATTTTCTTTCTGTGCGTCTCTATACCTTGTATCCGCCGACTTCGTCCTGACAGTTGACGTTGTTTCTAGTGTCCATCCATGACGCCATCAATACCTTACCGGTGGCCCAATAGTTGCCAGTGTAGTCGCCCATAAAGCCGCCGTTGAAACCGTCGTGGAACGGATCAGATGCAGTCGAAGCGATCTGAACATCTGCTTTGAAGCCTGCGCCTCCGTTCTTGGAGACAGTGGCAAAGGCTTCGTAGTTGATGTTGCTTGGGTCGTTTCGTCGATCTAGCCAGGTCACTCCTACGATCCCGGTAGGACTCACCGTGAGCCACGGGAAGAACTGATCGTGGTTGTCGCTCTTAGGTGCCACGTGGACTGGAATGCTCCAAGTGTTTCCACCATCTGTTGAAGTGGACACCTCAACCTGCATGAAGCTCCCTGTCCAGTTGTACATCACGACGTAGACGTTGCCCGCGAAAGTACCTGAGCTTCTATCAACGTCGATTGCAGGGATCTCACTGACGCGTTCGCTCGTGTTCGGAAGAGAGCCGTAGAAAGCGCAGCTGCATGCATCGGGGGCGAGGTTGACCTTCGCTATGGTTACAGGCGAACTCCACGTCTTTCCGCCGTCAGTCGACTTGGACACCATGAGCGAAGCCGTTGTTCCACCGCAATCGCCCGCGGGGCCGTTGGCGGTACAACGCATCCACGAGACGTAGACAGTGCCATCCTTTGCGACCGCAAGATCACTGAACTGATCCACGTTTGGATATATCTGCTTAGTATCGACTCCCACAGTCGTCCAAGTTGCGCCGTTGTTGTGTGAGTAAGTTACCGATATCTCGCTGTTTGAGCTCGAATCGAACTGCGTCACCGAGATGTAGAGGCTGTTTGCGAACGGGCTTGTAGGGCTGTCGTCGATTTGGAGCCAATCCTTGTCAGTCAGTCCACCCGAGAAGATTGGGTTGACTGCAATCGCTGGCGAGCTCCAGGTCAATCCGTTGTTTGTAGATTTCTCGAAAATTATGTGCCAACCATTAGAGCAGATGTCGATCCCGGTTATGTACGCCGCACCTGTCAGATTGTATCCCACGCCTGGATCTCCTGCGCCAGAGCATCCGGAGATAGTACTCATGCATGTATGAGACCACTTCTTTCCGCCGTCGCCAGACGTATAGAAGCCTTGAAGGCTCGCTCTGCAGTTGTAGTCATTTCCACCTGTTAAGAGATGCTTTGTGTTGTTTGAATCGACTGCAATTGGATCTTCGTTGACCGGCTGTCCTCCTTCAGATGCTTGCACATTCGGCAGCGCGCATGGAGCCGGCTTGCAGTTTAGATTGGGAGCTACTCCACTCTCAGGAGTGCTCTGAGAAGGCCAACCGAGCAAGCCAGATCTGAGATCTAGGGCCACCAAAGCCCCTCCGGAAAGCGGGCTAACCCGACCGAGTGGCAATCCCTGACTTGAAGAACTGAAAGCTACTGTTCTTTGGCTTGCGCCAAAGACTGGAGACAAGATCACTAGTAGAGACAGAACGATTAGAACATGGAGAATTTTTTTCATGTCAACTGCTCGACTTCAATTCATGTTATATATGCATTCCCATTTTTCCCAATGTCACACCAAAGCAATTTTCCGATCCGATTATTTTTTCCGGGGATTCAAGCAAAAAATCTACCTTCTTAATCACTCTCTAGTTATATATAGCAGACATCGATATACCTAATTTCCACAATTATGCATTCGTCAGAAGTTTAATCTCTTGAGAAATTGTTCTCGGTGATGACTATGACTGAAATATGGAGGAAAAAGAAAAAGGAAACCCTTCTTTAGACATTGAGTAGAAAAATTGGATGACTCGGACCGCCACCTTACGATCCGAATCTATCTTTCGCCTGCTTTTCTAGTATTTTTCTACGCCTTTGAGTTTGTTCCAAGAGTCTGAGCTAGAGGAGTCGCGATGAAAGAGCCTATCCCTGTTGGAGCATCCCATCCCTTACCAGCTGGCCACCCATCATTTCCAGAAGTAATGTCGTGGAAGTCTTTGGAGTAGAGAGATGAAGAGCCGTTGGGGCCGTATACCTTTGTGTATAGGAATGGATTCACAAATCCTACAGGAAATAGTCCTTTGCTTGCCCTCACCTGATTCACGTCAGCTAGGAAGCCAGCCCAGAGAGGACAAGAGACGCTTGTGCCGCCGACAGTCACCCAGCCTCCATTCTGAGCATTGTAAACGAGGACTCCTGTTATTGGATTTGCGTCAGCTGCGACATCAGACTTTGCGAGCTCCTTGAAACTGTCTGTTATGTTTGCTTTGATCTCGAAATTTGGCTCCTTTGCTCCTATCACGTATCCTCCGCCGCTTCCTGACCAAGCAGACTCGCTCACGTACGTTCCATCACTCTGGACGTTCAGTGTAGTTCCTCCCACAACCAGCACCTGAAGGCAGTCCGCAGGCTGAGCATTTCCTCCATGATTCTGACCCCATGCGCCTCCGTCGCCTGAGGATGCGAGGATAGTTACGTTCTGCGATGTGGCGACCTCCAAAGTCTGATGTGCTATTACAGGGCAGTTCCCGCTTCCCTGCCAGCTGTTGGATATTTCGTTGCCTAAGTGATTTGCAAGCGAATAAATCCATCCCCCGTAAAGGTCATTATTTGGCTTAGCAGCCACAACGAGGTTTATCGTAGCTCCGGGAGCAACCACATGAGCCCACTCTACGTCGAGTGAAGTCTCAAGAGACCATCCAGAATCACTGCATGGAGTTCCCTGAGGAGTGTATATGTTGAGTTTCGGATTTGGGAGTCCCCACTGAGAGTCGAATGTACTGAGATCTGATTTTATGTTTGGATCTCCGCATGCGTCATCTATCACTACTGCCTGACCTGTTCCGTTTATTCCGTTGTTGTGCATCTTGTCCATGTCGTACGCCTTTGTGAGCATGCTTGGACAAAGCTCATGCACGTTTCCACAAGCCACATTTGGAGCTGGGCTGAAGATTAAAGGAGCAGGAGACAGCGAAAGATTTGGCTCGAGAGATTGGGCTGAGCTGTAAGCGGCTGTCAAAATAGACATGGGAGAGACAAAGAGGACGACAATGAGAGCAGTCAATCCGAGCAAGATGGTTGGTTTCTTCTTATTACTTGAAAGCGTGTTCTTCTCGAAAGTCATGAAGTTTCAAGAGTCAAAGCCGAGGGCAGGAGTATAAACGCATTTTGATTGCTACTCCTCTCATATTTGCTTCGATTAGCCCAGACTTTCTACAGTACATCAATTTTCGATATACGGAAGATTTTGCGAAATTCGTAATTTGGCTTCAAGATTGAACTAGGAGAGGAGAAGGAAGAGCAGTGAATGGTAAATGATTATCAAGCCGCTGGTAGCCAAAGCTGAACCGTTGTTCCCTTGGTGTAATCTCCGTCTTGCCTATCCTTCACCCTGATTTTCCCGCCGTACCGCCCCACCGTGAGCGCATGCACAATTGACATCCCGAGACCGCTCCCCTTGGCTCCCTCAAGATAGCGCGAGAATAGACCTCTCTTGAGATCGTCAGGAATTCCCTTCCCAAGATCTGAAATCGAGATCTTCCAAAAATCAGCTCGACCCTTCTCTCTTTCGATCTCGATGGAAATGAAAACCTGCTCTCCTTCTGTATATTTTACAGAGTTCGAGAAGAGATTAACAAACACTTGATCTAGCAAACCGTCCGCGAGCACGTTGATCTCAGCCTCTTTGTAGTTCACCGCTCCGAGTGGAACCGCCGGAGACGAGTTCACCTTGCACACGCACTGGATGCTCTTCTCTGGATTCGCAGCCGTAACGATCGAAATCGATCGATTGATCGAGTCAAGCGCGTTCACACTGTGGCGGCTGTGATCCAGATCAGAGATTATCTTCCCAAGCATCTTTGCTCGATCTACTAGTTGTGTCGAGCCCTCAATCGAACTTTGAAGCGCAGTTATCAACTCCATAGCCCCCTTGTTGTCGCGAAACTCTTCGCTTATCAGATCAGCACTTAGCTTTGCGACCTGATTATAGTTCCTGATGTCATGAGCCAAAATGTCTTGTAGAAGCTGAGCCTCTCTTGCTGATCTCTCGGCTCTCAGCCTCAGTTCCCTCTCATAGCGGAGCGCATTGAAAACAAACTTGTTCAAAAACAGGGGAGTTATTATTAGAACTACCCCAATTGCAAGGAATATCGAGTGCTCCACCTGAGTAGAAATCAAAGCGTCGACTATGAACTGAATCTTCGGAGAAAGAACTCCGAGTGAGACGAAGATGAGAAGAATGCCACTCGCGATCGAGGCAATCGAAAGCCCTATTGCAAGTCCAATGTGATGCGATGTTACCAAATGTTTCAGGTTCACGATGCGCTGTTGCGGATCTCGACGATATCCTTCTTCCGCCTCCTTCGAATGTAAGAATTGATCCTCTTCTTCGATAATGTCTCTATCCCATGCCTCACGAGTGGACACGTTGTGCTTTTCTTTACCAGCACTGGGAGAACGCGAAAAGTCATATTTCTCGTCCTCATTTCGAACATCTTCAGAGAAATCTTCTGTCAAAGAGAAAAACCTGCCTTACTGCTACTCCTACTTTTACTTCTTCCTCTTGTCTTCAATGTATCTCTGCTCTTGCCACTTTTTCTTCAACTCTGTTCCTATTTCACTTCTTACAAGAGAAAGGGAGAAAATACTCTTGGATATACTCGGCATAGAAAAATTCTCTATCTGAGCCAAAATCTTTCTACTGTGTGGAACCTCTTCAATCGATCAGAGTTTTCATGCAAAGCGCTATGCTTGGGTTTGCGACCAAGTATTAGTCAGAGAAAGCTTGCTCCCGGCTCTGGGTCTACTTGCTCGTTCTTACTTCCAAAAGAAATTCGAGTAGCCCTAGCGCTTTTGAGCCCTGACGAGCTCCTCCAAGAAGTACGGTCCCCAAGGAGACTTTGGGACAGGCACTTGGAGGAGACGGAAAAATTCCTCTTGATCTGCTACCGCCTGACGGAGCTCGTCTATCGAAGGCTTCATGAGGAGAATCAAAATCGTCGGAGTGCTTGCATGATAAAATTCGTCTAGTGCTTCCTCCGGCCCTTCATGAGGATCGTTTGCATCAGGTTCCAAAACAGCTTGTGCAAAAGCTCTGCGCTCTTCCATCAAGATCAAAGCAAAGTAAGAAACAACTCCGTGATTACGAAGGCATTTCTCAATCAGAGCGAAGACCTCGTCGGCAATTGGATCTCTTTGAGATACATGCTTTGCGTGTTTTGCTTCATCCTTTATGTGGTTCTGAAGAAAATGCACCACGAGTCTTGGGAGCTTTTCGCCGTAGAGTTCGAGTGCGAGCCTAGAAAGTCTTGCCCTTTGCGCATCCCAGTAGCTCGTATTTCGAGCTCCGAGGGCATTCAAAGCAGGCTCGCGCATTGCTTCTATTGCATTCAGATGTATCCGGTATGTATAGTCAAAACATTCTGATGGGAGGCAGATTTCAGCCAAGAGTCTTCTACACCTTCTTCCTCTTACTATCCTTTCAAGCAGAGCCAACAAAGAGCTAAATTACTTAAGAACTCTGAGCGAGAATTATAGAGGATTTCTCGCTGTCTCTCCTTATTTGGACTGCTGCGCGATTCCCCCTAAGCTAGGCTCGCAGGAAAATAGTGATGATTAATAATCTGATGTGCCATGGCTTTGGTCAAATAATGCTGGTTAGCCAAAGATTTCATAAGAAAAGAATTCATTTGCTTGCTATCTCAGTAGCGATCAAGAAGCATAGGAGAGCGCGGAAAAGCTAGTATCGTTTAATGTTTAGTCCTCTTTGTTGTGTCTTCTTTGTCAAAGACGGTCTTTTCCCTAAACTAGCAGTGTGACTCTTTTCCCATTTGCGGAGTATCTCCCCCGAACCAGCGCAGGCAAAGAGAGTTCAAATCGAAAATAAGGGCTAACAAGATCGCAAGGTGCTATCCCGCTCTTCTTCGGCTCGTGTGTGACTCGAAAGGAAGGCTTGGAGAGCTCTTGCCCTGATTTTGCAAAGACAGGAGTCGTCTTTCATCTTTGCTTGGGGCTCAAAGAGGGAGGACTGGTGGAAGCTGATTGATGAGAGGGGGTCAAGGAAGGACAAACCTCTCAAACCTCAAACTATCCCTCGGGCGCTGACCGATCTTTTAGAAGAGGATGCAATTGTCTGCACCGACAGCGGTACGATCACTGCTGGGGCAGCTACAGATACTTCAGGGTCAAGGAGAAGCAACTTTTCCCTTGCTCAGGGACTCTCGCCTCGATGGCAAACGGGGTCTCCTATGCGATAGGAGCTCAGCTCGCCTTTCCAAATCGACAAGTCGTGGCATTCGTAGGAGACGAAGGCTTCTCGATGCTCATGTGCGAATTTGCGACTGCAGCCAAGTGCAAACTTCCGAAGTCATTGTGATAAAGAACGGCTCTTCAAATCAGATAAGATGGGAGCAGATTGGTTTACTTGGAAACCCTCAGTACGGCGTGGAATTTCAAGACATTGACTTTCAAAATCGCCGAAGCATGTAGTGGTGCAAGCTACAGGATTGAAAACTCTGATGACATAAAGCCAACTCCATCGCTTGCTCTCTCTGAGAAAAGTAAACCCGTCATGGTTGAAGGAATACTCGATCCGAACGAACCCCCGTATCCTGCAAAACTTGGACTAAAATACATCGAGAATTTCGCAAAAGCACTCGCAAAGGGTGAGCCTCATGGCGGGAAGATAGCTCTCCCTCTGTTTCGAGAAAAGATATCAGAGAAGCTATAGCAACGAAGGACTCAGCTTCTTCTCTCTTGGCTTATTATTTGCTTGTCATTGTGTAGCGATTTTTGCTTCCTAAGCTTGCGGGATGGAAGCTCACGCTGTTGAAGTTTTAGGGCACGCTTACTTTTCAACCTCTCTCCGGATAAGGATGAAGCAAGAGTAGCTAAACTGATATTCCTTCGTTCTTCCTTCATTGAGCTAGCCAAGTTTCTATGCATAGTGGCTTTGTCGAGAGGTTAGATCTATCAAGCGTAATGGACTCACTGTCTGGTGTGCAGATCACTATTCATAGAAACATGAGAAAGACAGAAATCAAAAGGTTTGGAAGATGGATCTCGCAATGAGCCAGAGAACTAAGCTTAGCGAAGAGAGAGGAGAAGTAGGGATTGCTTTCGGAAAAGGAAGGGTTCAAGATTACGCGATGTACATCGACGGAGAATGGATCAAGAAGGGTGAGAAAGAAGGGGAAGGGGAAACGTTTGATGTCATAAACCCCGCAACAGAAGAAGTGATCGCTCGCGTTCCAAGAGCAACGAGGGAAGACGTCAAAAGAGCTCTCGAAGCGGCCGAGAGGGCGCAAAAGAAATGGGATGATTTCGCGCCGCTTGAGCGTGCCAAATATCTATTCAAGATTGCAGATTTGATCAGGCGAGACCGAGAAAGGCTCGCAAGGATTCTCACCTCCGAGCAGGGGAAGCCGCTCTTCGAAGCAAGGCTCGAAATAGACGGCTCAGCCGCGAACTTCGAATACTATGCAGAGTACGCAAGAAGGATAGAGGGTGACATCTTGCCAGGTGATTATCCAAAGCAAACCATAATGATTTTGAAACTTCCAATAGGGGTCGTAGCTTCAATAACTCCTTGGAACTTCCCTTCTTCGACCGTCGCAAGAAAGCTAGCTCCTGCCCTAATAACTGGAAATGCAGTTGTAACAAAGCCCTCGAGCAACACACCTCTCAGCACAATCGAGCTAGTGAAACTAGGAGAGGAGGCGGGGCTGCCCAGAGGCGTTCTCAATGTTGTCACGGGATCCGGGTCAGAGGTTGGTCAGGAACTCGCTTCAAACAAGATCACAGGAATGATCACTCTGACGGGGAGCACCGATGCGGGAAGGAAAACCATGGAGGCTGCGTCCTCCCACGTGGCAAAAGTTTCTCTTGAGCTCGGAGGAAAGGCACCGCTGATTATCTGGAATGATGCAGACATGGAGTGGGCGCTCAAATGCGCGATCTGGGCGAGGTTTTGGAACTGTGGACAGACCTGCATCTGCGCAGAGAGGATGTATCTCGACGAGAAGATCAACGACAAATTCCTCAATGCTTTCGTCGAAGCGGCAAGGAGCCTGAAAATCGGAGACCCAACAAGTCCAGACACTGATCTTGGTCCCATGGTCAGCAAGAAGGAAAGAGAAACTAGCAAGAGCTTTGTCGAGAAGGCAAAGGAGGAAAACGACAAAATAATCCTAGGTGGCGGGATCCCCAAGAACTTCACTCGTGGATTCTACTTTGAGCCAACTGTGATAGAAGACGTCGCAGGTCAGAAGTCCCCGTTGATTCAAGAAGAAATATTCGGCCCTGTGGTCCCCGTGATGGAGGTCGACTCCTTCGACAAGGCTATAGAGTACGCAAACGACTCGATATATGGCCTTGCATCGTATGTGTTCACAAAAGACAACGCTCGAATAATGAAGGCGATGCACAAGATCAAGTTTGGAGAGTGCTACATCAACCAAGTCGGCCCGGAGCAACTGCAGGGTGCTCACACAGGCTTCCGGCAAAGCGGAATCGGCGCAGAGGGATCAAAATACGGACTCGAAGGATACACCCAGCTCAAGACGAACTATATCAACTGGAATGAGCGCTTGAACCTTGAGTATCTGTTCCCTTACTCGAACAAGAGGACCGATCAGTAGGATGAGATGAAGGGTCTATCGAAGAAATATTTCCGCATAGAATCGAAAGAAGAAGGTATTCAGATCACTCGTGCATCTAGTACCAATTTGGTTGCAGGTTTGCTCTTTTGAACAATGCGACGAATCTCGGGTGATTTTTCACTTCATCTTCGATTGGAAGACCCCGCAAATACCTGAACTTGAGCGAATGTTCTTCATACGAACGCTCAAGATGATTGAAACCATCTTCAAGCGCTCCTATTCCCAACAGGGCGATACCTAGAGCAAAGGAAACTCCGAATCTGTTCCTTGGAAAGGACTGCAATTCTTCAATTGTAACCTTCGCCTCATCAAGCTTCCCTACTCTCGAGTACAGAAGTGTAAGAGTTGCGAGATCCAAGTCTTCAACTCCGCCTTCGACCATTTTCTCTTCTGCAACAGCCTTGCTCATATACTCAAGGCTCTTTTCAAACTCACCCTCTGCCATGTACATGCTTGCCCTTGCTGCATCTGCAAGGTACTTCTTTTGACTGAGAGACTCGATCTTTTCTATCGTCTTAATGGCTTCCTCCCTCATCTCATGCATTGAATACTGAAAAGGCAAGTTTCCGGAGATTACTAGTGAAAGCGGATCTGCTTCTTCAGCGAGCCTGCTCTCAATGAATGCATCTTCGAATCTTCCCATATCAGCAAGAACAAGAGAATACCAGTGATGGGCGGTGGCATAGTTTGGGTTAATCGAGATAGCCTTCCTGAACTCGCTTTCTGCTTCCTGGAATTTGTACTCCCAATGCAGAATCCCCCCAAGAGATGTACGGATCTCTGAAAGATCTTCGTTCAGCGAAAGTGCTTTTGAAAGAAGATCGTTACTCTTGCGGACGGCCTCTTCCATCGAAATGTGAGCGTACTCTCCGAGAAGCCTGTAGGCATCTGTCAATCCAGCGTAGGCTTCCGCGAAATCTGGATCATCCGCAATCGATTCTTCGAAGAGTTTCTTTGCATCCATCATGGAAGACTTTGTACGCTCTCTCAGCAGAACTCGGGCCTTGAGATACTTCGCATATGCGCTGACACTCTTTGTGGGGCGTCTTTCGATGTTCTTCCTATCATCTTCCAAAAGAACAAGCTTCAGAGACTTTGAGATTTTTTCTGCAATCTCGCTTTGTATCGCGAATATGTCCTCTATCCTTCTATCAAAGCTTTCTGCCCAGATGTGTTCTTCGCTCTCAGCATCGATCAGCTGAGCCGTGACTCGCACTCTCTCTCCCAACTTCCTCACGCTTCCTTCGACCAAAGAACCCACCTGAAGCTCTCTCGCAATCTCTGAAATCGATCTCGAGTGATCCTTGTATTTCAAAATAGAAGTCCTCGCTATGACACGCAATCCGCGAAGATTAGAGAGCGAATTGATTATCTCTTCAGTTATGCCCTCTGCGAAATACGAATCGTTTGGATCAGGACTAATGTTCACAAACGGCAAGACAGCCAACCTAGTTTTCGGAAATCTTGCTACAGCCCTTTCTTCGCCAGCTTGCGCGACCCAGGGGAGAACTATCTCATAAATTTCCACCGGATAAGATACGTTCTTGAGAGACTGAGGCGGAAGTTTTGTAATCTGGTAAGGTACCTTGTTTCGCACTTCAAGATACACTTGCTCAGTGATGCAGATTCCTCCGGGCGCTGCTAAAGGCTCGACCCGAGAGGCGATATTGACCGCGTCTCCATAAAGATCGCCTTCTCTTTGCACCACGTCGCCTGCATGGATACCGATTCTAAGGAGGATCTTGTTCTGCTCGGGACGAGCCAAATTCATGTCGTGAAGGATTCTCTGGATCTCAACTGCACAATTCGTCGCATTGAGGGCACTTTCAAACTCTACGAGAAAAGCGTCCCCTATAGTTTTGACCACTCTTCCTTTGTGGGTTTCGAAAACAGGACAAAGAATGTTCCTGTGTTCTTCGAGAAGCTTCAGGGCAGTATTCTCTTGCCTTTGAGTGATCGAAGTGAATCCAACCAAGTCGGTGAACAAAATGGCTGAGAGCTTCCTTCTTCCTTCTACCTCTCCTACTACCACTCCCTCTTACCTCTCGAAGAACAGGCTATCCCAAATTGAGCTCTCAAACAGCTGTTTAGAGCAATTTAACACTTCGCTCTCCAGAACCCCCTCTTCCGCAGTCCTAACCCTATTCCATACAGGTGTTTTGATCGTTGAAACTGTAGCCTGAGGGTACTGATGAGGAGGAGAAGAAAGCATTCGGGCAATCAAGCAAAGAGAGGAGGGGAAGGAAGAACAAAAAAGAGAAGGAACGTCGTTGCAGAATCTTGCATTTGCATGGCAAAAGCTAATCTTTGTATTGCATAGATAGAAATTGCATGTATAACTGATTAATAACATAACTCTAGGCGATTTTGCTCGAAGATGACTTGAACCACAGACATAACCTATTCGAACAGAAGAAGAAGAAGAAACTGGTAACGGCAGTCCTCTTCGCGGCAATGTTCGTGATCGGAGCGGTCTCTCCGCTTGCAGGCGCAAACGGAGCACTCAGTCGGCACATCGTTTCAGCTGCTTCGTCGGCAGATCCAATATCATCAGGAAACTGGCAGTTCGACCAGTACGACTGGATCATCGTGCAAGAAGCACAGAGCCACGGTCTTGACCCGTTCGTGGTGAAGGGTCAGATTCTGCTTGAATCGTGGTTTAATCCAAATGCATACAGCCAGTGGGGTGATATGGGGCTGATGCAGATCAAGTTTAACACCGCAGAGGGGCTTGGTTACTCAGGCTCTTGGAGCGGTCTCTTTGATCCTGAGACAAACATCCACTATGGGACCATGCTCTTACAACAACTGGTTCAGCAATTCGGAGACTTGTCCCTTGGCCTGCAGGCTTATAATATTGGTTCCTATGCAGTATCGCAGGGCGTTCGTAACTGGGCTTACTCAAACGGCGTTCTAGCTTACGCACAGATGTTCAGGGACGAACACGACAGGCTTTGCGGCTGCTCGTCATCCAGTGGGAACAGTGGCTCTTCTCAATCAAACACCGGAGGTGGCACTAGTGGTAGCGGCAGCAGCGGCTCTTCTTCGTCATCGAGCACCACCACGACTAATGACGGCAATGCGCAGTCAGGAGATACGACGTATACGGTCAACAGCGGGGACTATCTCTACAAGATATCAGAGCAGTACGGGGTAAACTGGCAATTCATAGCACAGAAGAATGGGATACAGGTGCCCTACTTTATCTATCCGGGCCAACAACTGCAGATCCCAACCTCAACTTACACTGTTCAGCCGGGAGACTATCTCTACAAGATTGGTCAAGAGCTTGGGGTGAGCTGGCAGTCAATAGCGCAAGCTAACGGAATTTCTTCTCCTTATCTGATATACCCAGGAGAGCAGCTCACGATTCCAGCGAACTAACCGAGAGAGATCGCTCAGGAGTAGAAGTATGTGAAAAAAAGGGGAAATGCTGAGCGGGTTTTTTGAGGAACTGCGACCTGCCTAGCTTCCGCACCCCTTCTCTCTTTTTGTCTCTTTAATCCTCACCCAATTGCTTCTTTTTACGATTTAACAGAGGTGCAAGAACAGAGACCCTCTTTCCTACAGCTTTCCTTGTCTATCTTTTCGTAGGACGTTGTTTTTGTCGAAGATGAGCTCCTAGTTCGTTTCAAGATATGATCTTATTTTGGACTCGAGATAGGATCTCGGCACAGCCCCCAGTACTCCATCGACTACTCTGCCGTTTTTGAAAATCAAGATGTTTGGAATGCTCCTGATTTGGAAAAGCTCGGCAGTCGCGGGATTTTCATCTACGTTGAGTTTCCCAAAGACAACTTTTCCCGCGTAGTCTCTTGCAAGTTGTTCGATGACTGGGGCTATCATTCTACAAGGTCCGCACCACGACGCCCAAAAGTCCACCACAATCAGAGGGTGCTTTGACACTTCGGATTGAAAGGTCGCATCAGTGAGTACTATTGGCTTCCCCAACTCTGAGACTTCACCCTGCTGCTGAGATCTAGATTTTGCCCTTTCAAGCATCTCCTCAAGCTTCTTCTTGTTTATTCGTTCTAGCTCCGCCTCATCCGATTCTCCTTCTATCCTTGACAAACCTATTCTGCCTATGTAGATTTGGACGAATTTGTTTATACTCATTTTGCTTTCGTCATACCCACTTTCCTTCGCGGAGCATTGACCATCCTCCAAAAGGTTATGGAGGAACACAGGGAGGAAGGCGGAGAAGATTTCTCTGGCGCAATGTCTAGCGATATATGTGGAGGACTAGGTTTCTCTCTTGAGCGACTCTTTCCCTTTATTTTTTGGGGGAATCCTATTGTTTTGTGGCAACGGAGAACCAGAGGCCTCCACCCGCATTCACGAATTTTGGCCTTTCAAACCCCGCTTCTTCCAAGAGAGTTTCGAGCTGGTGTCTAGTCATGAATCGCCCTCCTTGCAGGGCTAGCTCAAGCTCCATCCCAGTTATGAGCCGGTTCTCAGGATCTCTGTCCCTTGATTGTTGTTCTTCCCCCTTCTCTTCCTCTCCGCAAACCAGTCCCTCGGCCAAAACAATAAAGCCGCCTCTGCGAAGGGCTTTCCTGCAATTCTTGAGAACTCGAAGCTTTTCCTTTATACCATACAGAACTTCACCCATGTAAGCTAGGTCGAACTCTTCTCTGAAAGATATGGATTCTCCTCCCTTGAGGACAAACCTAATTCTCTTTTGAAAATCACCATCGTTGATCTCTCTCACTTTTCTTCTTGCATTTCTCATCGCCTTTCCATGAGGCTCCACGCAAACAAACTTTGAATTTGAAAAGAGTCTTGCCATCTTTATACTCCAAGAGCCTGTTCCAGAACCTACATCGAGGACCCTAGCTCCCCTAGCAAGCAATCGTTTGATCTCTGGGAAGCTCTTGTTTAAGACAAGGTGAAGAAAAGCGGTGTGGTCCCATGAGGTCGCTTCTTCAAAAGCCTCCACGAAATGCTTCAGAGATTCCCCTCGACCGACTGGATTTCTCTTCTTTTTGAAAAAGTCATCAAATGCTTCGAAATCTAGACTCCCAAGAGCTAGATATGAAAACTGGCCGCCGATATATTTTGGATGCTCCACATCGCAGAGCATATTGAACATCTTCTTCGTGATGTAATAATGATAGTGGCGGCAAGGGCCTTTGAGGTCTGAGCCTCGTTCTATCAATTTGAGAGAATATGCCGCCTTGCACCAAAGCTCAACAGCTTCTTGAGAAAGATCCAATCTCCCTGCCAGCTCTCGAAAGCTCATCCCTCTTTTCGAAGCATTTCGAAGTGCCTCGAAGAGGCGAAATCTTCTTCCAAGGTGAGCAACCCAGACAGTTAGGAATCCAGTCGAGCAATCCCATAAAGCATCGAAATCGAGCAATGTTTTGATCTCTTCGTCTCCGCAACTTAAGAAGAAGAGAGATCTCATCTTAATTTCTTTGATGCCTTGCTACATTTTCTACTTACGCGTCCTTGACGAGACCCAAAGCTCACAAAAAGTCTTGAATTTGAAAGAGCTAAAAAGAAAGAGGATTAGGGTCTTGATGTAAATAGGCAGATGTATCCACCTAAAGATAATCTTACTCTGTGTGCTTGTCTTGGCTGAATTGAAAAAATAAATGTAGTAGGGGGGAGGGTAAAACGGGGAAAGAACCTCACCCGCCCTCTAAGATGGCATACAGTTTTGTCATCGAGAGTGTGCGCTTGGGGCTAATCATCCTCTTCATCGTCGTCGTTGGACGAAGACTTTGCATTGTTACTTGAAGAACTCCTTGCCTTCGCAGACGAATACGATGAAGTTTTACTTCCAATAGAGCCGCTTGAAGAAGGCTTCTTCTCAGCTGGATCTGCTATCCCTGAATCTGTTACGACAAAGTTCGTGTCTCCATACGGATGGCATGGGCTATCTATCATTATGGCTTTCCTTTCTGGTCCTGCTTTTCGCAGATATATTCTGTATGTTGAGCCATGACCTATGATATTTCCACCGGCTGCCTTTGTTGGATCTCCGAAGAATGTGTCCGGCGAAGCCTGAACCTGATTCGTGATTACTATCGCGACATTGTAGACTTCGGCGATTCTCCTCAACCTGTGAACTATGGCGTTGAGTTTCTGCTGTCTCTCAGCGAGGGTTCCCCTGCCGACGAATTCAGCTCTGTGGAGACTGATTATGCTATCGACTATGACGAGTTTGATTCCATGCTCTTGGATGAGACTCCCCATCGCTCTGACTATAAGCTCGAGGTGGCTCGAGTTGTAAATCTTGGCTACATGTATCTTTTGCAGAATTTCTTCTGTGTCGAGTTCACGTGCCTTCGCTATCTGAACTATCCTCTCCGGCCGAAATGTTGACTCCGTATCGATGTACAGCACTTGACCTCCAAGTCCTCCTTGCTCTGGCGGAAGCTGTGCTGATACGCAGAGTGTATGGCATATCTGCGTCTTCCCAGATCCGAATTCTCCGTAAAATTCGGTCATGGCCTGAGTTTCTATTCCGCCGCCGAGAAGACTGTCCAGATTCTTTGAAAAAGTTGTGCAACGTATCATCTTGCTTCTTCGAGCGTATAGCTCTTGAGCTGAAACAAGATCTCTTTCGAGCAGTCCTTTCTCTCTCAAAAGTTTCTGCGCTTCAAACACAAGATTGTGCGCAGTCTCCTCCGTGAGGTTGAGATTTTCGACAAGCTCGTTCGATGTAGCAGCCGCTAGATCAAGTATCGTGGTAAAGCCCCCATTTTCCAGTTTTGCTTTGGTTGCAGGCCCCACTCCAGGTAGTTCAGAAATGTCTAATTCAATTGCCGCGCTCATATCTTTCTCTTACTCTCTCTTTTTTCTTCTTCTTCCTTCTTCTGCTTCGCAGTCAAAATCATTTGACTTACAGCAATATTACTGTATTATTACAGTAACCGTTAATATACTTTGCTGATGAAATGGCTCACAACGAGCACTACATAGACGGCGTTCTCTTTCCCCTCCCCGCCGAATTATCGCGGGATTCCTTGTCGACACTGAAATCAAGGAGGCAAGGAAAAGGAACAGAGGGGCTCTTGTAATCTCGATATCCTTCACGATCGAAAGCAAGTAAACACAATTTTCGATCATATTTGGAGAAGAGATGGCAAAAGGCTAGGAAGTAAAATAAATGAAAGTAAATTCTGATTCTTGCTTAGCAGGGAATTGGGGATAGGATAGTTCCCTGATATTCTCTATCGCACGCCGGGCAAGTCATATCATCCTTACACGACCGTGTGACCTCTCGTTCATACCTGCCATGAACCCTGCATTCGAAAACAACTACGTCGAGAAAGTCAATGCCGTGCAGAGGTCTTTTGTAAGTGCCGAGCTTCACATTACCTCTAAAGAAAAGACTGATCCTCTGAATGAGACTGGCGCTTTGGCGAGGTCTTAGAGATTGAGGGCTAGGTGTTGGATTGTCTTTTTGCTGACTCGACCAGTAACTAAGGACCCAAGACGTCTCTTTTGGTTTCACGATTCTTTGAACAGGATGTCAAGAGTCATCAAAGGATATAATTGAAGTATGATGTGAGAATCAGTACTCGAAATCTACGAAATGGTAAAAGTGGCGCCTTCAGAGTGAGAGTATCGAATTTGGAGGGGGATGCTGGATGAAGACACAGAAATGCGGCGCTCGATGGAAAATTGAATACCTTGGAATCGTGGAAGAAAGGCGAAAGGCGCAATGAGGGAGGAAAAATCATGGAGAGAGAAAGAGGGATGCAAGTGGCCTGAAAGAGCAACCCTCAACTCCGTCAGACCTCTTGCAGTTTGCTCTCTTCTCTCACGAAAAGATACCGCTGCTACTGCTAGTTTCTAGTCCTTTTTTATTGATCGCAACTCCAGCGATTTCTTGCAATGATTCATAGACTTCTAAGAACTTGAGCCCCTTTGGTGTAGTGTGGAAAAGTTTCGTCGCCTTGTCCTCATCGAACTTCTCCTCAATCAAACCTGCTGAAATTAGATAGTTCAAGTATTCCGAGACCATGAGATAGCTCAGATTCGCCCGATACATCAGATGAGTTTTGAGGGCTCCGGCTCTTGCGATGGAAAGGAGACTTGCGGCGATTTCTATCCTATTTCTGTTCTTGAATTTCGTTATCTGGTTGCTTTGAATCTGTGGGTGTTGTTGTTGCTGCTGAAGCTGCTGAGACGAGTTTTCTCCAACGTAAAACAATTCTGACATTTTGGATCTACAGAGGATCTTGTGTGATTCTAAAGATATTTTAGCAGTAAGTTTCTTCAAGCATCATCTGAATACAAATGCATCTTTTGTAATCTTTCACGATTAGTCGCAACGATCTTTTCGCACTAAAAGATTTCAGTTAAAATCCCCGAGAAAATTTTTCTGTTTCCTTTCTCTCTTCTCAATTGAGCATCGACGCTTAGCTGTTTCAAATGAAGGAAGGAAAGATAGAAAAATAAGTAGCTAAGAAAAAGAATTCTCGTTCCTTTTCCTCAAAGGATCGGGGTCAGTTTTACTGCGGGGTATCCCGCGCAATAATCATATTTGACATGGTGCAATTCGGAAGCTGGGTTCAAGGAGTATAGCAGAAGTGTTCTGTCCACTTCCTCAAGTTTCAAGTGAATATCGCATGAATTCGTAAGCTGAGAACCGATTTTTGACGCAGGCTTCACAACTGCTATCATAAGATCTCCTGTTACCTTCATACTCTGACTGAAACTCGATGCAAGATGAGACAGCTCTTCAGTTTCCACGAAATTCTCCAAAGTGTCTATGCCTAAAACGTAGACGCAGTTTCTGTTTGACCTCCCTTTGATCCTGCGTATTTCTGTTGAAACTAGTTGCCTATGACTAATTGATCCCTCATTGTTCAGTCTGACAAAACAGGGATCGCTCGGGAAAGGCTGGAAGTGACCCACTCTGAGACTCGATCTGAGGGTCTCTTCGGGGAAGTATTGTTTCAGCTTCGCCCTCGCGTACATTGGGGTGGAGTGAGTCGTGGGAATCACAAACACGCAACCATTGTTTGCTAGAAAGTTGCTTTGAATTGACTGGATTATTGGAATATGCCAAGACGGATTTACGTGCTCTCCAATCTCTAAAACGACGAAGGAGCCTCTTGCAATCCCCTCGCCGAAGAAAGCATCAAGATCTTCGCTTCCTGTTGAGTAAAAATGTAGTGTGTGCCTGATCGGTCTGAAAGGCTTCACTGGATAGGTTCCAGGTAGGTAGATCTTCGTGTTTTCAAAGACTGTGAAGTTCCCGTCGTAAAGTGTGTAGATAAAGGAACGCTGAGGAATCGGGGAGCCCCTAAGCTTCTTCCAAGCTATTCTTCTTATTCTTCTGCCGTTTAGTACTTCGTCAGTTAGCGAAACCACTGCATCCACAACGTAATCAACCGTCGTGAGCGCTGGCTCTTCGCTCACAAAGATTATCCTAGCTTGTTTTGCCTCTGCCATGACAAGCATAGCTTGCTCCAGCTTCTGCCTCTCAACTGGCTCCACCCTCTTTGCTATAGCATCCCACGAATCAAGAACGATAAGCGGTTCTTTGCTCGGAAGATTCTGATCTAGACCCTTCAAAATAGCTGCTAGTATGTCCTCGTGAGTGCTAAGACGATAATCTTCGAAACTGAAGGATTCTGAAAGTGTAGAAGATGAATCAGCTTTGTTCTCGCTATCTTCAGTTTGCTTCAGGTTCTCCTTGGTTTTGAGAGTCTCTTCGTCTAGGCTAAATCCAGTCACCTTTCCTTTCTTGATGAGCTCGTTTATCACGGGTTGCTGGGCAAGTGTCAGTTCCTTTGAAACTCTCGTCGAGATGTAGACTCCACCGCCATAGTTTTTCATAAGTTCTAGAGCAAGAGTCGTCTTCCCAGCGCCCGGTTCGCCCTTTATCAAAACAAATCGAACCTTTGAACCGAGAAGTTCCTGCATGAGCTGTTTCGGAGATATCGATTCTGATGTTCCCCGATCGTCGGCGAGTTGCTGATAAGCAACATTCATCTTCTCAGCCTGTTGTGATTTTTGGCTGGTCCTACCACTACTAGTGCTGCTAGATTTCATTGCGAATATCTCATCAACACACAATTGCACTTTCTTGCTTGAAGTACTTCTTTGCCTCTATCAAAGCACAAAGAAGATCATCATCCTTCTCGATTTGGAGAGGATGACCGACCCGCATCTGAAGCTCCCTGATTATCGTCCTTTCAATTGACTTTACGCCGCTCCCAAACATCTTCCTTATCTCTGTCACAAATTCCTCGAGCCTCGAGGGAATCTCATCTCTTGAAAGATTGCTCGTATTTTGGAGCCTCCAGTAGACCACTCGACCAAAGCTAGAGCCGTAGGATTGCAATCCTTTGTCTATGCATTCTAGAAGCTCCGAGTTTCCCGGCTCCATTTTCTGGGCTCCGGACTCGATTCTATCAGTAGATTGGTGCATGTAACTTAAACCAACACAAGCAAAAAGCCAAGGAGCAAAGTCAGGCGAATCTTTCTCCCAAATCTGTATCGGATCCTGATACTCAATGATAAAAGCAATGAGAAGATAGAATATTTAGGTTAAATTCGTATTACACGACCTATCGCGAAATTTACTAATTCGACGAAAGGACTGATTTGTTTCGTCTCCTCAGGATCATCATATGAGCAACTCATTCCAAATGTGAAGTGTAATATCTTTTAACCAGCCGAATTTCGACGGCTCTTCTCAGAGATACTCGTTTGTAGTCTTTCATTCGCCGATTTTGTCGAGGAGAAGCCGCTTCAACAAAGTTGAACAAGGTCAAGGGATTTTTCTCTGTGGGAATGTTGACAATGTTGTCCCAGCTCCAAAAAGAAGATAGAACGAGGAAGCACGAAGCAAAGTTGAGGTCTCTTGCGAAAGGGGATGAAGGGAGCAATCCGTCTTTTTTGGGTAAATAACAATATTGAGAAAATTCTAAAAGTGCATTCCATGGCACAAGAGGGTCGTGCCAGATCGCGAAGAGGAAGATGCTATACTCTTCCAAGCAAAGACAAGAAGGAAGAGAAGAATCGCACGTCATAGCAGGCGTTTCAGCTTCGTTTTCTACGAAGCGATATATGGACCACTGGTCTTCGTCAAGGCAGTTTATCGCCAGCTGATTATTCTCCTTGCTATGTTTCTAGCCGGTGCCGCAGTGTTCGCGAACTATGATCGTCTGAACCCGATCGATGCCTTTCTGGCTTCGGTTTCGACTATCACGACTATTGGGCTGTATGTCCCACACAACGGAAACTTTACACAGATGAGCAGATCAGAAGCAGTACTTCTAATACTCTTAATAATAATATCAGTCGGGGCAGGCGCTTCAATATTGCAAAACACTGTGAATACAGTCGTGAACGGCGAGCTGAGGCGCGAAGCAACCACGAAGAAACTCGTGTCAAGACTCAAGGATCATGTAATAGTTGTGGGCTACTCTCATTTGGGGAGATATGTGGTTGAAAAGCTCAACGAAATGGAGTTTGACAACGTGATTATAACTAGAGATAGGGGTGTCTACGATGAAATACTGGCCAAGGACAAGCTAGCAGTTCTTGAACACGACAACAGAACCATGGAAGTTTTGAAGGAAGCAGGAATCGAAAAGGCCAGCCTTGTCATCGTTGCGCACAGCGAAGATTCAGATAACATGCTTTTCATTTTGGCAGCTAGAAAACTGAGACCTGACATACGAATAGTTTCCGTTGTGCATAACGATGCCCTAATCGATGCTGCAAAGAACGCAGGTGCAGACACCGTGATTCCCTCTTCGGTTACCGTTGGTCATCTGCTAGCTCTCTCCGCTGTGACCGAAGATCTAGTTGGTGTTGTGTTCTCCGAAAAGATTGGAACGAAAGAGATAGCGGAGTTTTCAGTCTTCAAATCTTCACCGCTCATTGGAAAGGGATTGCAGGCCGTCTCAGAGATTGCGGTTCTGATTGGAGTGATCCGCAACGGCGAAGTGATCAAGAATATCTTTGATCCAAATTTCAAGATTCAGGAGAACGACACGCTTCTGGTCTTTGGGGATCCTGCAAAGCTCGAAGTCTTGGAGGAGGAGGCTAGAGCAACATAGAAGACCAGATCTCACAATGAAGGAAAGAAACAAGGGAAGAGTTTGCCAGCTATTTCCTTTGCCAGATCTGGTTCAAAGCGAAAGAGGCTATTGCTACACTAAAGAAAGTTTTTAGGATAGCACGAACCCTCAAGATCGATGGTGTTACTTTAGCAAATTGACTGGATACAGCTTGAAGTGTAAGGATACGGGGATGAAGGACTGCAACTTCGAAATCAAGGGTGCTTCATCAAAGGACGAAGTGATGCAGCTAGCTTCGGTTCACGCAAAGATTTCGCACAACATGCAGAACATACCACCTGATGTGGCAGCCAAGGTCTCGAGCGCGATAAAGGGCTGAAGCTCAGGGATAGAAAGAGAGAAAACTCAAAGTGAGTAGAGGGAAAAATAGCTCCTTTCTCTTTTCTACAACATTGCTTGATAACTTCTCAGTCTTTGATTCCGATCGTTTGGTAAGATTGCCCTAGCTTGTCACCGTTACTGATATTACAGCATAACCGGTTGCTCCGTTAGGAAAGTTGCTGGTTTGAGCCGAGGTTTGGAGCTGTCCAGTTCCATCTGTTGCCCTCGCGTAGACGTAATAATTCCCGGGCTTGGAAGGATGCCAGTCGTAAGCCCAGAGCCTCCAAGTGAGATTCGAGATCTCCGGTTTGAGAATGGCTTCCTGCCAAGTGCTTCCTCCGTCAACACTCACCTCTACCTTAGAGATCCCCCTGTCCCCTGCGAAAGCAACTCCTCCTAGCATCACCGAACCACCATACTGTGAGAGACTCTGAGGAGTAGATGGCACGCTGATGAATGCTTGAGTGTAAACCTCTACGTTGTTAGTCCAACCCCTAGTCTGCCAATACCCAGAGTAAACAGAGCCTACGACTTCTATTCTGTTTATCCATTTTGCGCTCATCATCCCGTAAAGTCCTGGGATCACTGCTCTCAGCGGGTAGCCATGCTTCTGGGGAAGATCCACATCGTTCATGCTGTGGGCGAGGATCGAGTCGTCCATAAGCGCCTTTGAAAGTGGTATACCGACGCTGTATCCATCAACTGAGTAAAAGACAACATACTCCGCACCAGCCTTCACACCGCCAGCGCCGCTCAAGACATCTGAAATTTTCACCCCCGTCCACTTTGCATTGCTTATCAAACTCCCATTGATCGTGTTGCTAACGCACTCGAAAGTTGTGTATTGCTCAACCTGAGGAAGGGTCCCCTTGATATCATCTATCGTGTACGTCTTGCCCGGGTTTGAGACCAATCCATCGACAACGAGGCTCCAATTCGATGCGTTCACCTCTGGGTCGAAGAGATTCTTTGAAACTATGTAGAAAGAGTCGTTTGAAGTGACTTCGGAGTTAAGAAGCGCTTGGAGACGTGGATCTTTGAAGATTGGTGGAGCATCCTGCGGGTCATAAGAAGTTCCTGGAAGGATCGTGGGGCCCACTCCTCCCTGTTCTCCTCCAACCCCTTCAAGGAGAGATAGAGCACCGCCAAGACTCAATGCGAAGAGGATGAACCCGCCAGCAGCTATGGCTCCCTTCTCGATGAACGCTCTTCTAGATGCTCCGATTTTGCTCAATGTCCGAGGCTGTGTCGGAACATCACTCCGAGAGCGACGTGCCTCGTTGCTCTCCGAAGAAGGCATCAAATATGGAAATCCGACATATTCTCTTGAGAGAACAGCGCCAAACAAAAGCTGACTCAAAAGGAGAGTGAGCGGGAATAATAAGAATCGCTCTGACTCTGACACATTGGCCGAAAAAATCCCAAAGGGGCCAACGCCGCTCAAAAATAGGATCAATCCGTCGAAGAAGAACCAAGGGACAAGTGAATAAACAAGGAATTTTTCGAACATAGAAAGAAACTGGATTTTCCAAAGTCTTGGAGCGAACAAGCGCTCAAAGATTATTCCGAAAAGGCCGTAAATTACAAGGGAGATTAAACTTGCCACAAATATTCCAAGGAACTTTGCTCCTCCACCCATTGACTGGACAGCAGGTTCTTGGATTCCAGCTGGAACTATTGCTATGAAACTTTCAAGAGCTGACTCTGGCGGAAAAGGAGCAAAGCCACCCAACCTGATCAAGAAACCGAAAAGCAGGGCAACAAGTCCAGCAATCATCCCCTTCCAGAACCCAGGAAACCAAGAAATGCGATACTTCCTTTGGCCAAGTGTTGCCCTATCTTGGTTCATGAAGAAACCACTCTCAAAATTTGACCACGTGATTCAGTTTCATTCACATTATAGGCTATTCAGCATGCCAAATGAGCAAATTGCTCTCTCTCTTGCATTATAGACTTTGTTCCAAATCTACTCCCATTCGTCCATCAACCTGCGCGAAGAAAAAGAGATCGGATGGAAAGAAGAACTATTCGGATGATTGCCAGCGGACCTGCTAGAAATGTTCTGCAGCCTGCTCTACACCGCTAGGTACAGATCCGATAAGTATTGGCAAGACGAACTTTTGTAGGATATCAAAGTAGACAAGGGGACTGTATTGCGGTTAGCTGTGTTTCGCCTTTCTTGCTGCAGCAAAATTGAAGCTCAGTTTCCCGCAGATCTCTTCGAAAATCTGATAGTGAGCAGCGACCCAAGGATGGATAGAATAGATCGCACCGTATCTTTCTCCGCTTGAAACGATAATGAGATTTTTCTTCAGAACTTCGATATGGTGCTGAACACTTCTATAATCCAGCTGAAGCTCCCTCGAAAGCTGGTTCAGATTACATGGCTTTGTGTGAAGCTCGTTGATTATCTTTGCCCGATTTTCGCCCCCGCGGCTCGCTCCGAGCAAGAACCAAAGAAGACGCCGAAGCTCGGGGTCGTCTCCTGTCATGGAAAACGAAACGCCGTATTTTGTTATTTACGCCTTTGTTTTTTCCATGGAAGCAGACTGATTCTTGCCGATTTTGAGAAAGAGTTAAGTCTCATTTGGGAAGTGAAAGAAGTTTGCAAACGCAATAGACACGAAATCTCGAAGGGAAAAAGGACTGCTACTGGAACAAAGATGAAGGAAAGAGAGAGGGCTCCGAAGTTACTTTGCAACCCATGCTCGAAGTGACCGTGATATTCGCGATCATAAACAGCGTACTCCTCATTGCTCTCCTGTACATTTATGTCAGGATAGCCATCAGATCGAAGGGAGCCGTTTATCCAGTGGGTCTTTCGTTCTTCGCCTTCCTCTTGCTTCTCAAGAATCTCTTGGCTGTATTCTCATACACCGAAATGTGGCCACTCTTTGGGCTGGATATACTTCCCTATTTGTTTGCCGTTTCAGTTTTGGAATTCGGCGGGCTTGTTGCTCTACTGAAAGTAACTCTTTGAAACTCTCTCGAGCCTCTTGTCAACTTGACTTGTTGATCGAGGGATGAGCATTCAGTTCTTCTTGCTCACGACGTGTTGGGTCAACGCGATTGCTTCTTCCCAAAATATTTCTAACTATTGAGTCGACTTTCTCCATCTTGAATCTCAGACCCGGCTCGGCCGTGTACCTGACCGCTCCTTTAGTTTCCCAGAAAAGATCAGAGTCCATGTAAGAAAACCGTTTATTTCCTTCGGCGTGACTTTTCAGGAATTCTATTTCTTCTATTGCGAGCTCTTCGTCGCTCCTTTTCATGATCTCGAGAGGCTTGGTCCTCTCAATTTTTTCTCTTGCAATGTGCTCGACTCTCCTTGTCTTTGACCTGAGCTCTGGATCTTCACGCAAGTCTTGCTCTGATATGCCTTTTCGAGCCCAAAACGAGGAGCAAACTTCACCGGTCAAGCTCTCCTCGATTCCTCTCGACAAGCTTCGAGAAAGATAGAATGAGACAAGCTCCTGCGCAAGATCCTCGTCTGTCGCTTCTTTGACCTTGACCAAAATGAACGGAGAAATACTCCTGCCTCGTGCTTGTTGTTCTTCCTCCTTTTTCTTCTCATTCTCAAATGGTTGAGAGATGGAATTTGGAAACTCCGAAAGAGCGAGATCCTCATCTTCTGCTCCTCTGCCCCCACCGTGATATTCTTTGTCCCACCATTCAGCCTGCTTTCTGAACATGTATACGATGCCTTCCTTCATCCATATCAGTGTGATCGAGCCGATTTCGTGCATCATGCTTGTAACGCGCTCCCCCTTTCCAACGATCATGCTCTTGGCTCCTTCCTTCTTCGCGATTTCGATGAAAGTTCTCCAGTCATCGCTTTCTGGATCCCAGACAACTATGTTCGCGTTGTTCTCATCGATTATCGGCGTGCCTAGAAAGGGGGTTATATCGAGAGCTCTCAGATGATCCATGATTTCATCATAAGTCTTGTTGAGATTCATAGAAGCAGGCCCCGCATTTTTTGATAAGGTTGTTGATAAAGCAAAAGGAGAACCATCGTAAAGGAGCGAATTTGAAAAATAGGAAGGGAGAGAAAAGGGAGAATGATGTAACAAGAGCTTGCAAAAGAGCGGCAAGCCACTCTCACGAGCTTATGATAGACATCGTCTGTGACCAGATGCCTTCGTCTACCGGAGAAGACGATAGACTTCACAATGTTCACAATTTCCTTCTTGGGGTATTTTCTTATCTACGTTGTCAATAACGAGTATAGAAGATAGGACTATGGACGTACTTCAGCCGAAGGGAAGACCTCCACGATCTCTTTCAGGTATACTTGGTGGAGCAGTTCACAGACTTCCCTATAAATTAGGGCGCTTTAGAGAGCAAGATAACGCATGAGATCAACAAGAGTCTTCGAGATCTCACTGATTTTTTAGGGATCAAGATATAACTGGAATAGCCAAGTTTCTTGTCTTTCGCTGCTTCTGTCCTAAGGATATATACGGGTCCGCTCTGTCGAAAGAGGTGCTCTTGCACCGAGGGCCACACCTAATTGCTCGTCAGCAAAATCCTCTGGTTCTAGGATGATGTTTTCCTTGGGGCCTGCAATTATTACTGTCGAGTGAGATCGAGCTAATTGTATCAGAGTACTGAGATGTCCGGACTGACTTGCCTCGAGGATGTTGTAACCGCAGATTCCTTCGGCGGGGAAGTCAAAGGTTCTGTTCAAGGCATATTCGTATTTCAGAAGCTCGTCTACCATTCTATGTTTGAAAAAGCATGACATCTCGGCAACAGCTCTCAGACCAGAAAGTCCAACGGAAGTGTAAGTGCGAGCAAGACGTGAAAAGGAACCGACGATATCTGGAATGCTTACCTGCCCTTGGACCAAGTAAACCGCGTCATAGTTACGAATCATGAGTCTGTTGCGTCTTGTAAGTTCATCGGAGTCTAGCCCAAACTTTTTCATTTCTTCGCGGATCTTGGATGGCGTTTCTTCCGAACAAACGTAGACAAGACCCTGATCCTCAACACCAAATTTCAGGTAACTGAAAAGAAAATCATGCTTGGTTCCTAGCGAATCATAGAACAGAACTGCATGTGTTCCAGGCCTGAACTCTTTCAGGAAACCGGAGATCTGAGGTGAGAGCATCTAAAAGGCAAATCTAGTTGGTTATCGGACTGAAATAATCTGTCTTATGAACTAGATATCAGTATTTACAATTCCTTACCCTCATACGAAGAATCTCGTCGCTAAAAGACTCATCCCGGAGGCAGAATCATTATTCTGATGAATAACCTTGAGTGCATATCTTTCGGTGACAAAATTTTCGCCCGTTTTATACAATGTTATGTTTGGAGTTGGACAATAAGTCCGATATTGAGATATCATATTGTTTCCCACATCATAGAGTTATTTCCCCATATCTGTAGGTGCTAGATCTAGAGAACTGCCTTAACTTTCCTGGAACATGTTTCCAACACTCTCCACTTGACCGTTTGCATTCACATAGTTTACCTCCATTCCTGTCGGAATGGCGTGATTGCGATCAACCATTTTAAGCGTGAAAGAAATGGTTCTATTCCCGTTAGGATAATGGCTATTCTTTTCTCCGCGGGGGTATCACCCGCCCGTACAAAGACTACTATTGCCTATAACAAAGCATACTGTAATGTGGAGCGACGTTGATCGATGCCTTCGCAGCCCAAATGCAGAGCGGATCTTTGTTGTTGAGTTAGCCATAGTATATCCGTTTTCAGTCGAACTTAATGTTGATGGATTCGTGTTATTGATGTCTTTCCGCGGAGTAGGATCCTCAGTACCCGAACCACCGCTTTGAGTGTAGTTCCATATATCTAACTTTCCAAGCAAAAAGACAAAAACTACCAGTAATATGTGCTACAGAATCAGCTTTCAAAGTCAAATATGTAGGATTTGAACTGTTTGAAGAAAGTGATCCGCGAGAGATGGACAAATCGCTGAATGGAAATCCTACTCGTGATGAGACGGTTTTGGGATAACGAAACGAATTGCCTTGACAAGGGACCCCATTGTATTGTAATAATCATACTATCAATTGGTGTGTCCATTTATCGTCCTGCCGCTATTCGGGTCGATGTAATAGTAAATTTTCACTTAGAGCCTATCCCAAAATTATCCTTCGATAGACAGTCAGGCAGCATGCCAGTTGGATCAATCCTAGATGATTCTCCGCTTTCTTTTCAAACCGTACGAGGAGCTTTCTGAATCGATTGAGCCAAGAAGCACTTCTTTCAACAACCCATCTCTTGGGCTGGTGACATTTGGTGATATGGTTCAGATCTTCGCCCTTGTGCCTGATGTGCGGAACGTATTCTCGTTCAATGACAGCTTTTTCTATCTCCGGATAATCGAACCCTTTGTCAAGGCATAGATGTTGAGGATGATAGAATGCAGGCATTGGTCTTTTGATTACGATGCTGCGAAGAGTCTCTTCCAATGTCTTCATATCGTGCACGTTTGCTCCTTCAATCACGGCTGATAGTGGAGTGCCCCGTTGATCAGTTAAGAGAATTCTCTTTACGCCTAGCTTCGCACGATCAGTAGGGTTTTCACCCGTCTTCTCCCCCCTAAAGGTGCCTTTACAGAGCTTGAATCTAGCGACTGCCATTTCCATTTGATGCCTCGTATATCATCGTATAGCTTCAGTAGCTTGACCCAGATCTTTTCGAAAACTCCTTCTTTGACCCATTGCTGGAATCGTCTGTGGCATGTAGATCCTGATCCATATTCTCTCGGAAGAGCTTTCCATTGGCAACCTGTCCTGAGAACATACAGTATTCCATCGAGAACTACTCTGAATGGTACTGGTGGTCTCCCTTTGGTTCCAGTCTCCTTCTCCTTTCCAAGTATCGGCTCTATCTCTATCCATAGATCGTTGGGAATGCGTCTGATTGGTGGTAGCTTGTCCATGAGAGATGAGATTGAAATAGAAACCATATTTTACGTGAGATTAACTAGAATTGGCTCTTAGCTTGATTTTTGGGATAGGCTCTTAATAGGTGCAAGGGATGTAATTTGACCCAACAAGGGCATATACGGGAACGCCAGTCGAGGTGCTTACAATTAAGAAACTTACTGAAATGAAATAGATGTCTTGCGAACTATGTCAAATATTACCGATGGTTAAAGACAAATCAGCATTTCAAGTTATTTGTCAGGATGATTTGCATATTTCGTCACCTATCCTGCTTCTAGCTTGTTCGTCGACTGAATTGATTTGCAAAGCGGGATTATTGTTTCGATTGCGATAACAGATTACGAAGCCATTCTGTTTCCCTTCTCGTCGTTTCACACACGATGAGTGATGTCGCAAGGTGAGCAAAAGTTCCTATCAAAGAAAGAGGCCATCGCCTTTCGTCTTTTGCTGACCATTCGCAGAAAGTTTTTGATTCGAAAACAATGAACTCTGTTTAATCTTAGTACGAGATTCGAAAGAGAGTTCGCTTTGCCTACGCCTAATATCGTCTCCGAGCTGGGAATCTACGCCCAAATTCGCAGCAACAATCGTTATATTCGGCTGGAATCATTCGTTTTTCGAACACAAAGAAATGGTTGTGACTTTCTCCGACATTGCCTAGACTCAATCATAACGAAGATTACTGGCTTTACACTTGTGCCTACAACTCCTCGAATAAGGAGAGGAAGATGTCTAGCGTCAAAATACTCGACTCGACATTGAGAGAAGGAGAACAAAGCCTTGGGATCTCCTTTACGAAACGCCAGCGCCTCCAGCTTGCTTGGATGCTTGACTATTTCGGGGTAGATTCGATTGAAATTAGTCCTGTCATCTCAGATTCCCATTTCGAATCTCTGAAGGAGATGGTGAGAGCAGGCTTCTCTGCGCAAATCATCTCCCATGGAAGAGCTTTGCCCGAAGATATAGAGTTGGCTAGAAAATGCGATGCAGAATGGGTTGCGATGTACCACTCTGTCTCTGATATTCATCTCAAGTCAAAACTAAGGATAACTCGAGAGCAAGCGCTGGAACGCTCGATTCGTGCCGTCGAATACGCTAGACAACACGGCTTGAAGCTTCGTTTCACCGTGGAAGACGCGAGCCGAGCTGAGCCTTCATATTTGAATTCATTCATAAGGGAGATTGCGAAGGCGGGTGCCAACAGGATTGGGATTCCAGATACTGTCGGAGTGATGCTTCCAGGCGGAATGGCAAATCTGGTGAGGCTGGCACGTGACGCAACCGATCTTCCAATAGATGTGCACTGCCACAATGATCTCGGCCTTGCACTCGCTAATTCTCTTGCAGCAATGGAGGCTGGAGCGGATCAAATTCACACCACAATCGATGGACTTGGGGAAAGAGTTGGAATCGCTTCGCTTGCAGAAGTGACAATGGTTCTTCGTCTTCTTTACGGAGTCGAGCGAAATTTCAGGTATGAAATGCTGAGCGAACTTTCAGCGCTCGTGGCAAATTATACTGGCTCTCAGATTCCTCCCTCAAAGCCGCTTGTGGGTAGAAATGCATACACTCACAAAGCGGGCACGCATCTTTCTGCCATAATTAGTGATCCTGAAGCTTACGAAGTAGTCAGCCCAAGAGAGGTCGGGAACAGAAGAAGGATCGTTTTTGGAGAGCTCTCAGGTAAGAACGGTGCTGCTTTTCTTCTGCGCATACTCGGAGTAGAGTCGACCTCCGAGATCAGTAGAAAGATTGCCAGGGGGTTGAAAAACCTGCAGTGCGGAGATCTCTTCGAAATTGAGCTCCCAGAATCGCGAGAGCTTCCTCATTCGATGTCATCTGGGAATAAGAAGGAGGAAGCGGAAGATGAGGAGCAAGCAAAGGGAACACGTCCTGAAAGTTTGCAAGCGGCGGCTAATGTTGAGCAAGCACTTCGAGCTCGTTGAGGTGTTTGAATAAGGGAAAGAGGTAGAGGAGGTGACTTTCGAGAACACATGGTCGGGAAGACGCTAGCAGAAAAGTTGATCGGATGGCATACTGCGTCCGGCACTGCCTCGGCTGGCGAAGTCGTAATCGTGAAGGTGGACTATACCTTCAGCCACGACGCCGCAGGACCACTTCTCATAAACCAGTTGGAGAGGCTTAAGACGATCAAGACAGAAGCGACCGAGTGGACGAACAACACCGTATTCTTCGTGGATCACGCCGTCCCAGCACCGACCAAGGAGATCGCAAACGATCAGCTTTTGTTGAGAAGCTTTGCCATGAGCAACGGAATCGCGCTTTCTGATGCAGGAAATGGAATATGCCATCAGGTCCTAGCAGAAGAATATGCATCCCCGGGTGAGCTTATAGTGGGAACCGATTCACACACTTGCACCGCGGGTGGCTTATGCGCTTTTGCGACTGGGATGGGCGCAACTGATATCGCAGTTGCTATGAAACTCAGAAAGACTTGGCTCAGAGTGCCTGAATCATTCAAACTCGTAATAGAGGGTCATCTCCCGAGGGGGGTCTACGCCAAGGACTTGATCTTAAAGGCGCTTTCGATTCTTGGCACAGATGGAGCAACTTACAAGGCACTGGAATTTCACGGAAGAGTTGTCGAGGAGATGGAAGTTGCGGGGAGGCTCACGCTCGCAAACATGGCTGTCGAGGCTGGAGCAAAGACAGGCCTTGTAAGATCTGACGAGAAAACTCGAAAGTATTTGAGGGAATTAGGGCGCGAGGAGAAGTGGCGGGAAATCAAGGCTGACGAAGATGCAGTTTACGAAAGGGAAATAGTGATAGATGCAACCGAGCTAGAGCCACAAGTTTCTATCCCAGGATCCCCTGACAAAGCAAGACCGGTCTCATCAGTCAAGGGAACAAAAGTCGATGAGGTATTCATCGGAAGCTGCACCAACACCCGTATTGAGGATATGCGAGTGGTGGGCCAGATTTTCAAGGGTCGGGAGAAGGCTCGAGGGCTAAAGCTCATAGTCACGCCTTCTTCGCGCAGGGTTTACACGCAATGCCTCGACGAGGGAATAATCAAAATCCTAATCGAAGTTGGAGCTACAATCACCCCTCCAGGTTGCGGTGTTTGTTTCGGAGCTCTTGGCGGGATCCCGGCTGACAACGAAGTGATATTCTCATCCTCGAACCGCAACTTCCCTGGAAGAACAGGAAACCCAAAGGCGCAGACTTTTCTCGGCTCCCCAGCGACTGCAGCCGCAACTGCGATTAACGGTTACATTTCTGATCCGAGAGAGTTCCTCTAGAGAGTCTACAGAGGAAAACTGAGTGCCGGTGTTTTTCGAAGTTGAGTGGTAGAGCTTGGAAGTTTGGAGACAACGTGAGCACGGACGAAATCACCCCTGGAAGGTATCTTCACCTGAGATCCAACCTTCAGGAGCTCGCAAAACACACTCTCGAGGATGCAAGAAAGGACTTTGCTCCGAACGTCAAGTCCGGAGACTTTGTAGTCGCAGGCAAAAATTTCGGGATGGGCTCTAGCAGAGAGCAGGCCCCTCTGGTAATCAAGCTTCTCGGGGTAAGGGCAATTCTCGCAGAGTCGTTTGCAAGGATCTTCTATCGCAATTCAATAAACATCGGTCTCCCAGCCATAGTTTGCAAAACAAAGTCAATAGAGGAGGGAGACGAGCTCGAGCTCAGACTTCGAGATGGGATCGTCTCGAACCTGACAAGGAAGATCGAGCTCGAGTTCCCGAGAATGTCTCCCACTATGGAAGCTATAATGAATGAAGGGGGCTTGATCGCTTACGTCGAGAAACACGGAGATCTTCTTCTCGCATGAGCAGAAGATACAAGATTGCAGTACTCGAAGGAGATGGAATTGGGCGAGAAGTCGTCCCGAGTGCAAAAACGATCTTGATCGCGGCTGCCGAGAAGAATTCTCTTGATTTGGAGCTTGTAGATTGCCTCATCGGCGAATCTGCCTACAAGAGATTTGGGAGAACATTTCCTCCCGAAACGCTCGAGACTATGAAGGAGTGCGGCTCTTGGATCCTTGGACCACTTCAGTCCGAATCCTATCCGAAAGACGACAAAGATTTTCCAATGACTTCTGGAAAGATTCGAAAAGCCTTCGATCTCTATGCGAACATAAGACCAACCAAGAGTCTTCTTCCAAAAACAAGAAAGAACGTGGATCTCGTGCTCGTACGAGAAAACACTCAGGATTTTTATCCGGATAGGAATCTTTTCAGGGGGTACGGAGAGTTCTCGCCGGATCCTGACACTGTCCTCTCGTTGCGCGTCATAACTAGGAACGCGTGCAGGAGAATAGCCGAGGTGGCTTTCGAGATTGCTCGGAGCAGAAGAGAAAAGAAAATTACGATGAAGAAATCCCTTGTGACTGCAGTTCACAAAGCTAACGTCCTTCGCGAAGGAGACGGGCTTTTCCTCGAGGAGACAAGGAAGGTCGCAGAAAGATACAGTTCATATGAGATTAGTCTCGAAGAAAGGCTCGTAGATTCAACCGCACTTTTGCTTGTGACGGAGCCTGAAAGATTCGATGTAATTCTAACAACGAATCTTTTCGGCGACATACTTTCTGACGAGGCTGCTGGACTTGTGGGAGGGCTCGGGCTTGCTCCGTCTCTCAATCTCGGGGAAAGATACGCAATGGCTCAAGCAGTTCACGGAAGTGCTCCAGAAATTGCAGGCAAGGGAATCGCAAACCCAGTTGCCGAGATACTTTCGAGTGCGATGCTCCTTGATTGGATGAGCTCAAAACATAGAGACGATCCAAGATTGCGTTCTACCGCCATCTCGATTGAATCTGCCGTCTTCTCAATTTTGCAAGAAGCAAGACATGAAGAACTGACACCGGATTTGGGAGGAAGCTCTTCCACAGAGAAGTTCACAAAGAAAGTGATTTGGGTTTTGGAGAACCAAAGCTCCCTAGGAATTTTTCAGGGTTGAAAGCGGGTGAACCACATCGGCTTATGTGATGAGACAGCTAGTATTTAAAGCTCCATTTCTTATTTTTCTAGATTTATGCCAATCATCTAAGAGTTTTGTAGGTCGTTAGCCATACCTTAGAATACCCGTTCTTTTCATTTTTCGAGGTTTGAGGAGACTTTGCTCTACGAGCCCTTAAGAGCTATCGATATCCATGAAAGATTCATGCGCTATTAGCGAGTTGGCATCCCTTTAGAGTTCCTGCTCGACTTGATGCCAGCATCTCGATAGCACATATCCCTTTAGCGATTTCTGCTCATTCCGAAGCCGAAACACTTCGGAAAAATCAGGATCAAAAGTTGATTCTAGTGTTGGATTTGAGAGTCAATCCTCTACTGTAAAACTCAAATAACTAGTCCTCGAATGTTTGGATGTTTTCGACAACAAAAAGTGACTTGCATTTATGATCGAATCGTTATGGCCTACAGGAGTAAGATGTGCAGCTGTTTTTACATTCGACAATGACGATGAATCGGGCCTAATAGATGCTTTTGGTCCTGAAAGGATGTTCTACGTGAGCCAAGGATACTACGACACAAACGCGGGGACATGGAGAGTGCTTCGCATTCTCGAAAGACAGAACGTAAAAGCCACATTCTGCATGGTGGGCAGGACTGCGGAAAAGAGGCCAGATGTTGTTAGGGCTATCCTAGAAAAGGGGCATGAGGTCGCAACTCACGGATGGGATCACAGGCCGTACCATACAATGAAGCCTGACGAAGAGAAACAGGACATCCAGAAAACCGTCGAAATAATAAGCAAGATTGGAGGAAAGAGGCCAGTGGGCCACAGGACTCCTGACTGGAATCCGAGCCCAAACACATTGAGGATTCTTCACGAGCTTGGAGGATTCATTTGGAGAGGAGACTCTCTCGACAACGATCTTCCATATATTCACAGATTCGACTCTAGCCAGATCGTGGAACTTCCGAGTGCTGTCACACTGGACGATTATGACAACTACGCTGAACGGGGATACTCTCCTCAAGAAGTGTTCGAATTGTGGCGAGACGAGTTTGACGTGCTCTACGAGGAGGGCAAGTTCTTCTGCCTTACAATGCATCCATTCATGACTGGAAGACCGGCCGCAAGTAAAACGTTAGAAAAGATAATAGCTCATATAAAATCTCATGATGGAGTCTGGATCGCCAGAGCGGACGAGATCGCAAAGTGGTGGCTCTCCCGACAGTAGTCTCTACCTATGATTGTGCTTGTCTAGGAAAGCCCCCACTTTTTCAATATACCTTGTCGGCTCTTCCCAGAAAGCCATGTGAGAGCTTCTTTCAAAGATCACCATTTCAGATCCTTTTATGTGATCATGAATGTTCTTCGCAACCTTGGGTGTCACTTCGTCATACTTGCCTCCAGTGACAAGAGTGGGAACTCTGATTTTGTGGAGCTTGTGTGTGATGTCGAAATATCTGAGATTCCCAATGATAGTAAACTCGTTCGGTCCATTCATAGTAAAGTACACAAGCTTGCTCAAATGAGCCATCGTGTAAACCTGCTCTGGTGGCCAACGCTTGAGCCTGAGCAGATGTCTCTTGTAAAAGATCATTGTTGCTTTTTCATATTCATGATGCTCATACTTCCCTCTTTGTTCGTATCTTTCCATCGTTTTTTGCACTCTGCGAGGTAACTTACTCTTTAGACGGTTCATCTCGTCGATCGCAAGAGGAACATTGGCAAGCCCTCCAGTCGTAATCAAGCTTTTCAGATTCTTCTGATATTTTAGAGCATAAGTGAGGGCCAAAAGTCCGCCGTAGCTTGAGCCAAGTAAATGTACCCTTCCCAATTTCATTTTTCTCCTCAGAGCTTCGAGTTCCTCAACGCCTCGTTCTACGGTGAATAATGCCAGATTCCTTGGTACTTCTGATCGACCGCACCCTAGCTGATCATAGAACAAAACCATGTATCCTGAATTGGCAAGATTAGCGAGAGGAAGCATGTAGTCGTGACAAGCTCCTGGGCCTCCGTGAAGACAGAGAAGAGTACCCTTCGGAGCCGAGGGAACAAAAGCTCTGTAAAACAAGCGAAACCCTAGGACTTTGACATATCCTTCCTTTTTGTTGAATTGATTCATAACAACGCAACTGACTACTCTAATCCGAGCATGCATTATAAAGGATCAAACAGGGGAAGAAGGAAAAAGAGACCTTCTGTTTGTTTTCTATTCTTTCTACTCAGGCGGGATCTCTTTGAAAGCTGCAGCCAAGTTGATGCCCTTTCTCTTCCTATAGGAGTACGAGATCCCGTAGATTATGAATGCCGCAATGATTGTAAGCGGCACTGTGGCGTAGGAGATATACTGGACCAAGATGCTCCCGCTTGGAGGTGCAGTGATAGCGGGCGAAGCTGTTGCATATCCGAAGAACAAGTTAACAATCACTCCTACGACCCCGAGTATCGTTATAAGAGGAACCCGCCCGACTTTCCTATTAACCACTCTGGGGGACGACTCAAACAGACTCTTCATCCTGTACGGAAATAAGATCGCCGCGATCGAAACCACTATGAAGACGATGAATAAATTCTCCGTTGCGTACACGTAAAAAGAGAAGAAGCTCGTAAAGTAATAGACCCAGGTGAAAAATATTCCAAGTGTCAGAATAACCGCGACAGCGACGTACGGGGTGCCCCTCTTCGAGTCAAGCTTTGTCAGGACTGAAGGCATGATCCTGTCGAACGACCATGCAAACAAATTCCTCACACAAACGAATGCAAAAAGTGTTGCTCCTCCAAGACCTGTAGCAAGAAGAGAGAGACCAGCCAGAGCTACCACTAATGAATTAGGGGTTGCAAACGCAACTAGGAAGTTCAGAGTAGGAACTGAGCCTAGAGTGTAGCTGGTGGATCCAGTGTAATAGAGTAGAGAGATCGCGTTTAGAAAATCAGGTCCTGCCGAGTAGTAAGCTGAAACATAAATCAAGAGTGCAATTCCAACCAAGAATAACAAAGATCCAAACATAGCGAAGACCTGAGATCTAGCAACTCTCTTAACCTCTCCAGAAAAGTATGACGAACTGAAGAATCCTAGGAAATTAGTCATCGTAAAGATAGATCCAGTAAGTGTGGCGCCCAAAGTAAATCCAAGTGGTAATCCTGCGGAAGAGATTGCACTGTCATAATTCATTCCAGATAGTTTGTTGAAATTAGCTATGAACGTAGAATGGGGAGCAGAAAGAAATCCTCCTACAGTTACAAGTGCTCCGAGCAAAGATATGAAAAAAAGGACAGTCATCACCCTGAAAGCAATTCTATTTCCAAATATTATCGGCGAAATGAAAAGGGCGATCAGCACCGCAGCTACTATGAAGGCGTTTAATGGCACGCTCAACGTCGAAGCAAGATTGGTCATTCCTGTGTTCTTGTCTATGATCCCGATGGCTGTGGCCATTGGTACGATTCCATAGCTAATCCCCCAAGCTACTGCGGTCGCAATGCTACTGAGCCAAGTGAATGTGAGTAGGAGATTTGTCATAAATCCAACGGAGGGAGTAAGAACCCTGCTCGTCCACACGTAATCTCCTCCGGTTCTCGGCATCGCCACCGTGAAGAGATAGTAAAGAAGGGCAACGATTACACCAGGGATCAGTGTTACAAATACTGTTAGAGGCAGGTCGACCCCTGGAAACAAAAGTGTGGCAAAGAACTCAAATACGAAAAAGTAAGAGATTCCCATAGCTAGGATGTTCCCAAGAAAAGCGTCCCATGCGCTGATCTGGCGAGTTAGGCCCGTTGCATCTCGAACAAAGAGCTTGTTTTGTTCGCTGGCCAACTTTCTATCGCGTCGGTTGACACTTGACGGAGTGTCGTTTATTTATGCATTTGGAGAAGTTGTGGCTGATGAGTGAAAAATTGGCTTTCCAGGCTAGCCAGATATCAACGATGAGTATGTCGCTCTGTGGCGGAGCATGTTCGGACAGAATTAAGAAACTTGACCCGATAGGTGGAATTAGTGATTATCAGATTTGATGCCAATTGATTCATTTTTTCATAAGAAGAAAAAAGGTGGAATAACTATACTTGGTTTTGCTAGAGGCAATTCAACAAAAACGCGGAAAACTCCTAAACTATGAGCTGAAAGATAGCCTGACACAGCTCCTTACTCTCTGAGGTAGGACTTACGCAGTTGAGCACAAAATAAAGATTGGTTCTCTGAGATAGTTTGAAACTGCTCCTCTGATTATGGAAATCTTTGCTTCATACCAGCTCACCCCTGTTTGCAATCTATGTATCTCCAGA